>OMGS01000084.1_pt1 | contig 84904 bp, 73 predicted proteins | sample 1646081 | NCBI WGS metagenome assembly OMGS01 (sample SAMN05578591, study PRJEB25193) | human gut metagenome | biome: Human Microbiome; feature: human-associated habitat; material: feces | host: Homo sapiens | place: USA:Birmingham | reverse complement strand
ACCACGTTTTTTCGCTGACGATCCTGCGAAAATTGAGAGCATGACTATGCTCGAAGTTTTTGCAATCAGACATTAGGCGGTTTTCTCCACGAATTTGCGTCTTTGCCTATAAACTGATATATTTTTTTGCCGTTTCTGTATTAGAGCGGGCTAGAGTTTCGTTTCAGCCCGCGCAGTACGGATAACGACAATAACGCCGCGTCGCCGCTGCCCGTTTTTCCAGGCGTCAATGCCGGCGGGAACGCTGAGGAGCGGTGGTCCGCCCGCTCCGGCGCACGCGCGCCGCTCCGTCAACCCCATGAGGTTCGCATGGTTGCCGAGAAAATTGCTGAGACTGATGAAGAAATCATCGACCTCACCGAACTGATAGAAAAAGGCGAGGCCCCGGCGGCTGTTGTCCCCCCGGCCGAAAGCGTCAAAGAAGACATCAGCGTGCACATGCAGAGTCTCAACGACGGCCAGGCCCGGCAGGGCGACGCGGAAATCGACGCCCTTCTGGCCCAGATGGAAGCCGGCGACGAGCAGCCCGTGCCCCCGCCTCCCGCCGCGCGGGCTGCCGCGCCGGAACACAAGGTCGATCCCCACGAAGAGCTCGACATGTCGGGCATGGTCGAGGTGGACAAGCTGCTCGACACTCTGGACATTCCGCCGCAGCCCCATGAGCGCGGGCCGGATGCCGCGCAAGACGCCGATCCCGGGGATCTGGACAATGCCGTGGATGATCTGCTCAACGCCATGAGCGGCTCCGCGCCACAGAAACCCGCTCCAGCGTCCGCGCAGGAACCAGATGTGCATGATCTCCTGGCCGCGGCCTCGCCGCAGCCGGAAGAACCGAATTTCGCCGACGACCTGGACGCCCTGCTGGCTTCAGCCGAGGCTCCCGCTCCGGCCGAAGCATCCGCTCCCGCACCGCAAGCCCGGGAGAATCCGGATCTGGCCGCGGACCTGGACAGCCTGCTGGCCGGTCTGGATGCGGAGCAGGCTCAGCCCGCAACGGCGGAATCCGCGCCGGACAAACCCGCCGCATCCCCGGCAGCGTCCGAGCCCGCGCCGGAAAAAGAGCCTGATCTTGAAATGGACCTGGACGCCCTGCTGGCCTCGGTCGACGCGCCCGCGTCACCCCAGCCGACGAAACGGTCCGGTTCCGGAGAGTGCGATGCATGCATAGATCTGGACAAGCTGCTGGCACCCGCCGGAGCGGAGGCGACGCCCGCCCCCGCGCCGGAAGCCCCGGCATCTCAGACCCCGTCTCCTGATCCGGCCCCGGAGCCGAGCGCGGACCAGAGCAATCCGCCGACCGGCCTGGACGCGGAACAGGATGCCGCCGCAACAGCGGAGCCCGAGCAAGCCCGGCCCTCCACGCCCTCGACAGCGGCGGATCACATGCCGGAGGACGTTGCGCCGGAAGCGGCTCCTGATCTTGAGACAGATCTGGACGCCCTGCTGGCGGTCATGTCTCCGGATCAGGACATGTCGCCCGCCCCCGCTGCGGGTGACGCCGAAGAGGCGGGGAAAACCGACGCCGCCCGGCCGCCCCTGGAAGCCGAGGCACTGGAGCCGGAACCGGCATTGCCCGCCGACAGCATGGAAAATCTGCCGCAAGCCGAGGAGGCGCCGGATCTCCCCGCCGTGGAAGAGAACCCGGCGGCAGAGGAACGTCCGGAATCCGAACCGGAACTGGATCTGGACGAACTGCTGCGCAGCGCCATGCAGGAAGAAGCCGATGCATCCGCGACGCCTTTTGCCGCCTCCGAGGGAACGGAACGGCCCGAGACCGAACCCGCTGTGGTGGCTGACGTCCCGGCTGTGGAAGATCTTTTGCTCATGCCCGCCTCGGAAGAAGACTTGCGAATGGAACAGGTCGCCACTCCGGCGGAGGAAGTCCAGGCCGAATTTGCGCAAAGCGAAGCCACGGCACGGGCCGGGGAGCAGGTCGCCCGGACGGCGGACATCCCGGCAGATCCGGCGGCGCTGCGGGAACTGACGGAGTTGACGGAGCAGGCCGCCCGCCTGGACGAACGCCTCCAGCGTTGTGAAAGCGAACTGGCCGAGGCCCGGGCTCGCGTCGCGGCATTGGAAAAGGCCGCCGCCGCGCCCTCGGCCTCTCTGGAAGATCTTCTGCGCGAGGGTAATCCCCTGCACGACCGTTTCGCGGCCCTGATCGCCTCCTCGGTAAGCCAAGCCCTGAAGGCCATGCCCTCGGGCGTCACGGACGCGGCCCTGGAGGAACGCCTGCAAAGCGTCAGCCTCCTGGGCAAAAGCGTGTCGGTGCGCATGGACGCGCTGGAAAGCCGCCTGGATACCTTGGAACCCCGCTTCAACCAGCAGGTGGAAAAGGCCGCCGCCGGTGCGGCGGCGCGCATTCTGCGCGAGGAAATCGCCAAACTGATACAGGGCTGATCAAGTCCCGGCACAGCCCAAAGCGGATTAACTTTGAAATTTTACAAAATTCAAAGTTAATCCGCTCTAACTGCAAGCCCCTCAAAATTCCCGTCCGGACGCCGCCGACGCGGCGTCCGCATTTTTTACATACCGGCGAGCCGCCTCATGCCCCGCCCGGCACGCGCTCTTGCCAAGGCCCGGCGGAACGCATATGCTGTTGCCCTGTTTTGCGACGCTGTCGCTTCCTGTCGAAAAAATAGAATTATCGCTGCCGCCGATGCGGCGGCCAGGCGTTTCAGCATTGAAATGCTCTCATGACGAACAAAAGGGGCGGGGGCTTGTGTTTCCGTTCTTTTACCCGTCCAGGCGACGAACCCGCTGTGGGTCATCCGGCCATTCCCCAAGGGACGGGTTTTTTATTTTCGCCGGAGCAACTCACTGATCCCGGCGGATACGGACTTTTGAGGCAGACATGGATAAGGATCGCAAGGAAGCCTTGCAGGTGGCCAAGGAACTGACCGCCAAATTCATTGAGACACGCACGGTTTCGCCGGGCAACTTCGCGGAAATCTTTCCCGCCGTCTACCGGGTGGTCTACGAAGCCATTCGCAACAGCGCGGATGAAACCGACGGGCTGCGGGCGTGAGCGCCTCTCCCACTTCCCCATCCGGCCCGGCTTCCGGTCAGTCCCGCGCCCATGACGCGGCCGTGGCCGGTATGTTCGGCCGCATCGCGCGTTTTTACGATTTGCTCAACCGGCTGTTAAGCCTGGGCGTGGACCAGTACTGGCGTAAGGTGCTGGCCCGCAACGTGCGCCTTGGCCAGGGGGGCGTTGTGCTGGACCTGGCCGCCGGAACCTTGGACGTGGCCCTGGCCGTACGCCGCCGCTACCCCACAGCCCTGGTGCCCGCGCTGGATTTCTGCCCGCCCATGCTGGCTCTGGGCCGTCGCAAGCTCAAAGACGAAAACGCCCGGCGCATCCTGCCTGTGGCCGCGGACGCCAAGCAGCTGCCCCTGCCCGACGCCTCGGTGGACTGCATCACCATGGCCTTCGGCATCCGCAACATTCTGCCGCGCGAGGCCGCGTTCGCGGAAATGCTGCGCGTGTTGCGGCCCGGCGGCCGGGCCTGCATCCTGGAATTCGGTTCCGGCCAGGAACGGATCTGGGGCGGGCTGTACAATTTTTATCTGAACCAGATCCTGCCGCGCGTGGGCCGGATGTTTTCCAAAGACCCGGCGGCCTATGGCTACCTGGCGGATACCATCCGCGCTTTTCCCACGGCCCGGAAACTGGAGGAGGAAATGCTGCGCGCCGGATTCGCCCGCGCCTGGCACCTCAAACTGACCTCGGGCATTGTCTGCCTGCATGTGGGGGAAAAAGCATAACAAACCTTGCAGGAAAAATATCAGCCCGGAACTGTCCGCAATTATGGCAACGGTTCCAGGGCTGTCTTTAGAGCATAGAATGCTTGAGATTTCAGTTTAACGGCGGGCAAAGTCGCCCACGAAAATCTCGCGGGCCCTGTTTCACAAGGCCGGGCATTTTAATAGTACAGAGTACTTGCATTGCGAAAATGCTCTAGAGCGGATTTACTTTGAAGTTGTGCCGATTTCAAAGCTGACGTTGCCTTCAGCCTGCGGCGGGAACATGGTCCATCATTGCTCTCTTTATCCGTAGCGCTGCAGTCCTTGTCTGTACGGCTCCTGCGTCGCCTACAGCTAAAGCAACGCTCGTTTTGCTCGCGAACGGCTAAAGGCACCTTGGCTTCGGGCGTGGGCGTCCGCTCTCGCGGCCGCCAAGGCATTTCAACATTTTCAAAGTTGAACTACGCCAAAAAAATGGATTTTTCCCCCGGCAGGGAAGCGGCGATCGCGGGCCAGGGGGCAAAAAAACTTTTTTTACAGGCAGGCCAGCGCGACGACCAGCAGCCCCGCCGCCACCGCCGCCAGACCGGCCAGGCGCAACTGGCTCTCCGGGCGGGGCAGCAGGCTGGCCATGGCCCGGCGCATGTCGCCGGGAAACAGCGCCCAGCACAGGCCTTCCAGCACAAAGGCCAGGCCCAGGGCGCGCAGAAACAGGGCAAGATCAAATTGCATATTTTCTGGTGACGGAAAATCAGGCTTTTGTAAAGGAAAGAACCATGATCACATTTGAAGCGCTGCAGAAACGCCGTCAGCCTCTGGCCGTGGTGGGCCTGGGGTATGTGGGCCTGCCCCTGGCCGTGGCCCTGTCGCGGCATATGGACGTGCTGGGTTTCGACATCAATGCCGGACGCATTGCGGAACTGGCCCAGGGCCACGACCGCACTCGTGAAGTCAGCAACGAGGGGCTCAGGGCCGCTACGGTGCGCTACACCAGCGACCCGGCGGATCTGGCGCAAGCCGCGGTGATCATCGTGGCCGTGCCAACGCCCATCGACGACCACCGCTCCCCGGACCTTACGCCCGTGGTGGGGGCCACCACCACCGTGGGCCGCCATATGTCCAAGGGTTGCGTGGTGGTCTATGAATCCACGGTCTATCCCGGCCTGACGGAAGAAATCTGCGTGCCCATCCTGGAAAAGGAATCGGGCCTGCGCTTCGGCAGCGACTTCACGGTGGGCTATTCGCCGGAGCGTATCAATCCCGGCGACAAGGTTCACACCCTGGAAACCATCACCAAAATCGTTTCCGGCTCGGATCAGGCCACGGCGGACCTGCTGGCGCAAATCTACGGTTCGGTGGTCCGGGCGGGCATCCACCGCGCCTCCAGCATCAAGGTGGCCGAGGCGGCCAAGGTCATCGAGAACACCCAGCGCGACCTGAACATCGCCCTGATGAACGAACTGGCCGTCATTTTCGAGCGCCTGGGCATCGATACCCTGGAGGTGCTGGAAGCGGCGGGCAGCAAATGGAACTTCCTGCCCTTCCGGCCCGGCCTGGTGGGCGGCCACTGCATCGGCGTGGATCCCTATTACCTGACCTTCAAGGCCGAGGAACTGGGCTTTCATCCGGAAGTGATCCTGGCAGGGCGCCGGATCAACGACAATATGGGCAAATACGTGGCCGAATGCGCGGTCAAGCGGATGATCAAATGCGGACGGGTCGTCAGCGGCGCGCGGGTGGGCATTCTGGGCTTTACCTTTAAGGAAAACGTGCCGGACCTGCGCAATACCCGCGTGGTGGATGTGGTGCGCGAGCTCAGGGATTACGGCGTGGACGTGCTGGTCAGCGACGCCCAGGCCGATCCGGCGGAAGCCCTGCACGAATACGGGCAGGAGCTGGTGCCCCTGGACGAACTGCGCAATCTGGACGCCCTGATTCTGGCCGTGTCCCACCGGGAATACACGGCCCTGACGCCCGACGAGCTCAAGCGTCGCTTCGCGGATCCGGACAAAGCCGTGCTGCTGGACGTGAAGGCCTTTTTCGATCCCTCGGCCATGCGCGCGGCGGGCATCGACTACTGGAGGCTGTAGAGCCGGTGTGCCTGCTGATCTGCGCGGCCACGGGCCGGGAGCTGGCCGCCCTGGCCCCGGCGCTCTTTCCCGAAGCGGACGCTCTGGAGGAAATGCGCCTCATTCCCATGCGCCTCAAAGGTCGGGAGGCGCTGGCCTGCGTCACCGGCGTGGGTCCGCTCAACGCGGCGCTGGCCCTGGGCCGTTGCCTGGGCCGGGCGGCGGCGGAGAACCGGCCCGTCACAGCGGTGCTCAACGCGGGTCTGGCGGGCGCGTTTGATCTGGACGCGCTGCCCCTGCGCACGCTCTGTCTGGTGCGCGAGGAAATCTGGCCGGAATACGGCCTGCACGACGGGCGGCATGTGACGGCCAGGGCGTTCAGTTTTCCGCTCTGGCGGCGCGGCGCGGAAGGCGCGGGGGATGCTGAGGTCTATGACCGCCTGCCCCTGCCCGGCCCGGAGGCCCTGCCGGAAGTCGCTCTCAAATCCGGCGGCATGGATGCGTTTACGGAATGCCGCTCGCTGACCGTGGCCGGAGTCAGCGCCGGCTTTGACCGGGCCCGCGAGCTCTGGAGCCGCTATCACGCGGAGTTGGAAAACATGGAGGGCTTTGCCGTGGCCTACGCCTGCGCCAGAGCCGGGATTCCCTGCGTGGAGATCCGTTGCGTATCCAACAAGGTGGGTCCGCGCAGAAAAGAGGAAAAGGATTTTCCGGGCGCGCTGCAATCCCTCGGCGCGGCGCTGCCCTCACTCAACCTGTTGTGAGCCATGGCAAACATTCTTCTCAAAGCACGCCTCGCCCTGGAACTGCCGCCCGTCAACGCGGCCCTGGAACGCGCCGCCCACGGCCTGCCCGAACCCGTGCGGCCGGTGGCCCTGCACATTTTTGAAGCGGGCGGTAAACGCCTGCGGCCCTTGCTGGTGGTGCTCACGGCCCGCCTGCTGGGCTATGAGCGCGCGGACATCTACGATCTGGCCGTGACCATGGAAATGCTGCACGCGGCCACCCTGCTGCATGACGACGTGCTGGACAATGCCGCGAGCCGTCGGGGCAAACCCGCCGCGCACACCATTTTCGACGTGACGCCCACCATCCTGGCGGGTGACGCCCTGCTGGCCCAGGCCAACGCCCTGGTGGCGGGCTTCGGCGATCCGCGCCTCTCCCTTTGTTTTTCCGAGGCTACCAGCCGTACCGCGGCCGGTGAGATTCTGGAAATCGCGGCCCAGCGCCGGGTGGACACCAGCGCCGAGGAATACGCGGAAATCGTGCGCGGCAAAACCGCCTGGCTGATCCGCGCCTCCTGCCAGCTGGGCGCGCTGCGGGCGGGCGGCACGGACGCGCAGGTGGAGGCGGCGGCCGCTTACGGCGAGAATCTAGGCATGGCCTTCCAGATGGTGGACGACGCCTTGGATTTCGCGCCTGAAAGCCTCACCGGCAAACCCACGGGCGGCGACGTGCGCGAAGGCAAGCTCACTCCGCCCCTGCGCCTTTACCGCCTGGGTCTGGCCGACGGCGAACGCGCGGCCTTTGACGCGGCCTTCGGCTGCGGCCTGATGACCGACAACGACGCCGCCGCCATTGCCGGACGCATCCGCGACGCCGGGCACGACCGGCAGACCCGCCTGGACGCCGACGCTTACCTGGCCACGGCCCGCTCCGCTCTGGACGCCCTGCCGGACAGGCCGGAACGCGAGCTCATGCGCCAGATGGCGGATTATGTGCGCGACAGAAAAAAATAAGGAAGTGCTGATTAATGGTCATTAATCAGCACTTCCGTTAAATTTAAAGATCATGTCCGTTCTTTTTGCGGGGCTCCGCCCCAAACCCCGCCGGGGAGAATGATTCCCCCCGCATACATAAAAGCCGCTGCGAGGAAGCCTACTATGCTCTATCGTGTGGAAACAGGCCTGCATGCCGGGCTGGACGATACCCAGGGCCGCAAGACGGCCCAGCATCTGCGCAAGGCCCTGGGCCTCAGCGTGGCGCAGGTGCGCCAGATCAAGGTTTTCACCGTGGACGGTCTGGGCGAGGCCCAGGTTCGCCGCCTGCTGGATGAAGGAGTCTGGCACGATCCCATCCTGCAACGGGCCTCGCTGGAGCCCCTGCCCCTGCTGACGCCCGAACCGGACTGGTTCGTGGAAGTGGGCTTCCGCCCCGGCGTCACGGACAACGAGGCCCGCACGGCCCGCGACACCGCCGCCCTGGTGCTGGACATCCCGCGCGACAGCCTGCGCGTCTACACGGCGGTGCAGTACCGCATCTGCAATGATCCGGCGGCCCCGCTCAGCCGCGAGCAGGTGGAAGCCCTCAGCCGCGACCTGCTCTGCAATACGCTGATTCAGCGCTTCCGGGTCAAGAGCCTGGAGGAATGGCGGGCCGAACCCGGCTTTGCGCCGCAGGCCGCCAAGGTCACCGGCGAAGCCAACGACACGGTGGAAACCGTGCCGCTTTCCCGCATGGACGACGCGGCTCTGCAACAGGCCAGCCGTGAAAATACCTGGGCTCTGAATCTCAACGAGCTGCACCGCATCCGCGACCACTTCACCGAAGCGGGCGAAGCGGCCCGGCGCAAGGCCCTGGATCTGCCCGCCGACCCCACGGACGTGGAAATGGAAGTGCTGGCCCAGACCTGGTCCGAGCACTGCAAACACAAGATTTTCGCCTCGCGCATTGATTACACCAATGAAGAGACCGGCCGTCGCGAGGATGTGGACAATCTGTACAAGACCTGCATCCGCGACGCCACGGCCCTGCTGCGCGCGCGCATGGGCGACAACGACTACTGCAAGTCCGTGTTCAAGGACAACGCCGGGGTCATCGCCTTTATCAACGGCTACGACGCCTGCATCAAGGTGGAAACGCACAACAGCCCCTCGGCGCTGGACCCCTACGGCGGCGCGCTGACCGGCATCGTGGGCGTGAACCGCGACCCCATGGGCACAGGCCTGGGCGCGGAACTTGTCTGCAATACGGACGTGTTCTGTTTTGCTTCGCCTTTCTACGACAAGGCCATTCCCCCGCGTCTGCTGCACCCGCGCCGGGTGCTGGAAGGCGTGCGCGAAGGCGTGGAACACGGCGGCAACAAATCCGGCATTCCCACGGTCAACGGCTCCCTGGTCTTTGACGAGCGCTATCTGGGCAAGCCCCTGGTCTATTGCGGCACCGTGGGCATCATTCCCACGGAAATCAACGGCCGCCCCGGCTGGCAGAAAAAAGCCAATGTGGGCGATATCATCGTGATGACCGGCGGCCGTATCGGCAAGGACGGCATCCACGGGGCCACCTTCTCCTCCGAGGAACTGCACGAGGGTTCCCCGGCCACGGCCGTGCAGATCGGCGACCCCATCACCCAGCGCAAGATGTACGATTTCATCCTGCGCGCGCGCGACCTGGGCCTGTACACGGCCATTACGGACAACGGCGCGGGCGGCCTGTCCTCCTCGGTGGGCGAAATGGCGGAAGATACGGGCGGCTGCGTGCTGGACATCGCCAAGGCCCCGCTGAAATACGACGGCCTGCGGCCCTGGGAAATCCTGCTCTCCGAAGCCCAGGAGCGCATGACCCTGGCCGTGCCGCCGGACAAGCTGGCGGAATTCATGAATCTCGCCGCGCGCATGGACGTGGAGGCCACGGCCCTGGGCCACTTCACGGATTCCGGCTTTTTCGAGGCTCGCTACAATGAAAAGGTGGTGGCCTCCCTGCCCATGGAATTCATGCACGACGGCGTGCCCCAGCTGACGCTGGAAGCCGTGTGGAAGGCCCCGGACATGCCGGACACCCGCGTGAACGTCGAGGGGGCGGACGAGGGCGAATTTTTGCGGCGCATGCTGGGTCGCCTGAATATCTGCTCCAAGGAATACATCATTCGCCAGTACGACCATGAAGTGCGCGGCGGCAGCGTCATCAAGCCCCTGGTGGGCGTGCTGCGCGACGGCCCGGCGGACGCGGGCGTGCTGCGCCCCCTGCTGGAGTCGGACGCGGGCTTGGTCATCAGCCACGGCATTTGCCCCAAGTTCAGCGATTACGACACCTACTGGATGATGGCCAACGCCATGGACGAGGCCGTGCGCAATGCCGTGGCCGTGGGCGGCGACCCCGACGCCCTGGCCGGGGTGGACAACTTCTGCTGGTGCGACCCGGTCTGGAGCGAGAAGAATCCCGACGGTCGCTACAAACTGGCCCAACTGGTGCGGGCCTGCAAGGCCCTGCGGCAATTCTCCCTGGCGTTCGGCCTGCCCTGCATTTCGGGCAAGGATTCCATGAAAAACGACTACACCGGCGGCGGAGAACGCATTTCCATTCCGCCCACGGTGCTCTTCTCGGTGCTGGGCGTGATCCGCAACGTGACCTGCACCCAGACCTCGGACTTCAAGCGCGAGGGCGAGCATATCTACCTGCTGGGCGGCACCTGGCGTGAAATGGCGGGCAGCGAAGCCGCCGACGAATTGGGCCTCAGAGGCGGCCGCATGCCGCAGGTGGACGCCGCAGCAGCCCTGGCGCGCTACCGCGCGCTGCACGCGCTCATGGGCCAGCGGGCCATTGCCGCCTGCCACGACTGCTCGGACGGCGGCCTGGCCGTAGCCCTGGCCGAAATGTGCATCGGCGGCCGCCTGGGCGCGGAAGTGGACCTGGACGCTGTGCCCGCCCTGGAGGAAATGAGCCGCACGGAACTGCTCTACAGCGAGTCGGCCAGCCGCCTGCTGGTCAGCGTCAAGCCGGACCTGGCCATGCTGCTGGACGCCCTGGGCCTGTGGCAGATCTGCCGTCGCATCGGCACGGTCACCGGCGACGGGAACCTGACCCTGAAAAGCGGCGACAGTACGGTGCTGCGCGAAAACGTGGAGGATCTGGCCCGCGCATTTAAGCGGACCCTGGACTGGTAACCTCCCCCCGCATTTCTCTTTTATCGTTGATGCCGCCCCAGCATTGTTTATGTTGGGGCGGCATTTTTTTGGCTGCCGCAGCGGTCGGCACTTGACCGAATTTCTTTCTAAACTTTTTATAACCGATTGATAATAAAAATTTTTCACTGATTTGACAGAGGCGTTTTTTTTGCGGTATAGTCTGTGCAATAAGAAAAGGCATTCCCCTTGCAGGCGGGCGGCACACGACGCGCGGACGCGTTTCCAGGCCGCCGGGAAAAGCCCTTGGGGTCAGAGTCGCGGGCGCGACCCGTCCGGCTTTTTCAAGACGTTCAACGCGGTCGGCGGGCAAAAGGCCCGCACGCTGAATGTCTTGGCGGACAGCCTCGAACACCAACCAAGGAGTAACCATGAAGTATTCACGCTGGCTTTCCATAGGGGCGGCCCTGGCCCTTTGCCTGGCCCTGGCCGCCCCCATGAACGCCGACGCGGCTTCACAAAGCGCTCCCCAAGCCAAAAGCCGGAAATCCGGCACGGAAGCCCACACTCCCTCCGCTGGAAAAAGCAAGAAAAATGTCTCTTCAGCGCGTAAAAGCCAGGCTGTCAGCAGCAAGGACAAAAGCACGCGCAAAAAACACCGCAGCAGCGCCAAAAACAAAAGGCAGCGCAAGGCCGAGGAAGTCCGCAAGAGCGCGGACAGCCGCGAAATCTGGCTCAAGCGCGCCCAGGGCAGCGAAATGCTCACGGGCAAGGCCTCCTGGTACGGCCGCGACTTTCACGGCGGCTCCACGGCCAGCGGTGTTGATTACGACATGTACACCTTTACCGCGGCCCACCGCACCCTGCCCATCGGCACGGTGGTCAAGGTCACGGATCAGGACAACGGCAAGAGCGTCATGGTCTGTGTGACTGATCGCGGCCCCTATGTGCGCGGCCGGATCATCGACCTCTCCTATGCCGCGGCCAAGCAGCTTGACTTGAGCAAGCGCGGCGTGGGCAAGGTGGACCTGGAAGTGGTCAGCGACGAGAGCGGCACCCCGCTCAAGGCCGATCAGGCGTATTACGTGCGTTACAGCGCCGGCAAGGGCGACGAGAAGGTGGGGCCGTTCCGCGCCTTCGCCGATGCGGCCGCCATGCATGAGGCATTGCGCCAGGCCCATCCCGAGGCCGAAGTGGTGCTGGACAGCTCGCACTAGAGCAGCTTCGCTTTGAAATTGCTCTACGTCCGCACACGGTGCGGCGCGCCGCGAAGACCGGCCCGACGGGCGGCCCGTAGGGCTGTGTCTGTAGCCCAAAGGGCGTACAGGCATCGAGAGCAACGCTTTGTAAAATTCCAAAGTTAATCTGTTCTAAGTCCGCCTCCGACATATTTCTGACGAACAGGCCTCCCGGACATACGCCGGGAGGCCTGTTCCATTTAGAGTCCAAAACGCCGCAATCCCGGCCCGCCCTTGCGTGGCGGCCCGATCTCCGGTATGGACGGGCCGGAGGCAGTGATGGGCTTTTTCCTGGGTTTGTTTTCGTCCGCCACGTTCGGGCTGATCCCGCTGTTCACCCTCCCGCTGCTGCACGCGGGCGTGACGGCGGAAACAGCGCTTTTTTATCGCTTTCTGATCGCCACCCTCACCCTGGGCGGCCTGCTGGCCGCACGCGGCGAGCGCTTCCGCACGCGCGGGGTGGACCTCTGCAAGCTGGCGGGCATGAGCGTCATGTACATGCTCGCCGCGCTGCTTTTTTTCTGGGCCTTCAGCTACCTGCCCAGCGGCGTGGCCGCCACCCTCCAGTTTCTCTATCCGGTCATGGTCATGCTGATCATGATCGTTTTTTTCCATGAACGCTTTTCCTGGACCATCGCCCTGTCCATCATCCTGGCCGTGTCCGGCGTGGCCCTGCTCAGCAGCGGCCCCGGCGACGGCGGCACGAGCATCAGCCTGCTGGGCGTGGGCATGATGCTGCTGTCCGCGCTGTGCAATTCCCTGTATATCGTCGGCATCCAGACGGCGCGCATCCCGAATATGAGCGGCCTGGTGATGACCTTTTACGTGATGCTGTTCAGCGCCCTGCTCTCCCTGATCAACGCCCTGGGCACCGGCACGTTCCAGATCCTGACCTCCTGGCGGGAGCTGGGCATCGCCGCCCTGCTGGCGGTGGTCACCGCCGTGCTCTCCAACCTCACCCTGATTCTGGCCATCCAGCGCATCGGCTCCACCATGACCTCCGTGCTGGGCGTCATGGAGCCGCTCACCGCCGTCATGGTGGGCATACTGGTGTTCGGGGAACCCTTCAGTCCGGCCCTGGTGGGCGGCGTGGCGCTTATCGCCGCCTCGGTGCTGCTGGTCATGCTGGGCGGCCATATCCGGGCTTTGCTGTGCCGCGCCCGGACGTAGAGGCTGTCGTCACGAGCGTCTTTTCGGTTATCTCCGCGTCGAAATTCACCTTTTATTCCGGTCGCGTTAGCCGTTCACAGCTCTGCTGTATTGCCTTAGCTGTAGCCGCAAGACAACACGGCTTCGCCGTGAACGGCTCAAGCAAGACACTGACGCGGCAACGGCTGGCGCCCTTGGCGGAGAACAAAAATCTTCATTCCTCAACGCGTCCTTAGAACGTTTTCAAAATAAAAGAGCCCTCAACGCCCTTCCCCAGCGGGCGGCGCAAAAAAAGAGGAAGGCACGCGGCCTCCCTCCTTTCACGTTCTCAATGCCAACGCCCACGGCGTATGCGGACTACAGGCGCTCGATGACCTTGCGGCCCATTTCCTCGCAACCCACCAGGGTTTTACCCGGCTCCATGATGTCGCCGGTGCGGTAGCCGTCGCGCAGGGTCCGGCGCACGGCGTTTTCAATGCAGTCCGCTTCGGCGGCAAGGTGCAGCCCCAGGCGCAAAAGCATGGCCCCGGAAAGAATGGTCGCCAGGGGATTGGCCTTGTCCTGGCCCGCGATGTCCGGCGCTGAGCCGTGGGCGGGCTCGAACAGGCCCGGCCCGGACGCGCCCAGGGAAGCCGAGGGCAACATGCCCAGGGAACCGGTAATCACCGATGCCTCGTCGGAAAGGATGTCGCCGAAAATATTGCCGGTGAGAATCACGTCGAACTGGGACGGGTCGCGCACCAGCTGCATGGCCGCATTGTCCACATACATGTGGGAGAGCTCCACGTCGGCATAGTCCTTGTGGACTTCCAGCACCACTTCTTTCCAGAGACGCGAGGTTTCCAGCACGTTGCTCTTTTCCACGGAGCAGACCTTGCCACGGCGCCGGCGGGCGGTCTCAAAGGCCACCCTGGCGATGCGGCGGATCTCTTCCTCGTCATAGATCATGGTATTGAAGCCCGTGCGGCGACCGCCGCGCAGTTCCACGCCGCGCGGCTCGCCGAAATAGACATCGCCCGTGAGCTCGCGCACCACAATGAGATCAAGACCCTTGGCCGCCACATCCGGCCGCAGCAGGCAGGCCCCGGCCAATTCCGGCAGCAGCAGGGCCGGGCGCAGATTGGCGAACAGGCCCAGAGCCTTGCGGATGCCCAAGAGGCCTTTTTCCGGGCGCTTTTCCGGCGGCATACTGTCCCATTCGGGACCGCCCACAGCGGCCAGATACACGGCGTCGGCCTTGCGGCAGGCCTCCACGGTCGCCTCGGGCAGGGGCGAACCCGTGGCGTCCACGGCGGCCCCGCCAATGAGGGCCTCTTCAGAATCAAAGGTATGGCCGAATTTCTGGGCCGTGGCCGCCAGCACCGCAGCCCCCTGGGCCAGAATTTCCGGGCCGATGCCGTCGCCGGGCAGCAGGCAAATGGTTTTGTTCATGAAAAATATCCTTTTGTAAGACGATGTTGCGCCGTGGGGGAAGGAATCCCATGTAAAAAAGAGCTTCCTTTCCTCACGTCCATCCTCCCGAAAACGTTTATTCAGGTCAGCCTCCCTGGATAAACGTTTTCGGAAGAGGGGGCGGGGGAGAAATCTTTTTTCAAAAAGATTTCTCCCCCGCAAAAAATTACCCTCGCGCCAAGCGTTCCTTCACATAGCCAACCAAACCACCCTTGGACAGAATGGCGGCCATGGATTGGGGCAGGGGCGGGCAGGTGATTTCCGCGCCGTTGCTCAGGTCGCGGATGCGGCCCGTGGCGGCGTCGATTTCCAGCGCGTCGCCGTCGTTGATCTTGTCCACCTCATCGCCTACTTCCATGAGCAGCAGACCCATATTGAAGGCGTTGCGGTAAAAGATGCGCGCGAAGCTGTGACCGATGACCACAGGCATGCCCGCGCCCAGAATGGCGATGGGCGCGTGCTCACGCGAGGAACCGCAGCCGAAGTTGCGCCCGGCCACCAGGATGTCGCCCGGCGCCACGCGTTTGACCCAGTCCGGTTCCAGGCCGGACATGCAGTTCTCGCCCAGCTTTTTCGCGTCGGTGGTCACCAGGAAACGCGCCGGAATGATGGCGTCCGTATCAATATGTTCGCCCACTTTGTGGGCCTTGCCCTTGTAGTTCATGCTTTGACCCTCTGGAGAGACTCTCCGGAAAGGGAAACCCCTTGGGAAAAGGCTTCTCCCTTCCCCGGCCCCCTGTCTTTCCCAAAACTTTTATGACAGTCGCGCGCTTCCATCCGTGACGGTTTTACAACGTCCCGGGGGAAGCGATTTTACCCGCCACGGCGCTGGCCGCCGCCACCACCGGGCTCGCCAGGTAGACCTCGGAGGAGAGACTGCCCATGCGGCCCTTGAAGTTGCGGTTGGTGGTCGCCACCGCGCGCTCGCCGTCGCCCAGAATCCCCGTATGGCCGCCCAGGCAGGGGCCGCAGGTGCAGGGCCCCACAATGCAGCCCGCATCCATGAAGACCTCCATGAGACCTTCCTTCAGGCACTGCTTCCAGACCGTGGGCGTGGAGGGCAGCACGATGCAGCGCACCTTTTTGTCCACCTTGCGGCCGCGCAGCACTTCCGCCGCGTCACGCATATCGCTGATGCGGCCGTTGGTGCAGGAGCCGATGACCACCTGCTGGATGGGCGTATCCCCGACTTCGGACACGGGCTTCACATTGGACGGCAGATGCGGACAGGCCACCACGGGCTCCCGGCCCGTGACGTCGATCTCCACCACGCGCTCGTAGACCGCATCCGGGTCGGCGGCCAGTTCCAGACTCAGACCGGGGCGGCCGTGCTCCGCGCAATAAGCCCTGGTCTGGGCGTCCACGGCGAAGAGCCCGGCCTTGCCGCCGGCCTCGATAGCCATGTTGGCCATGGTCAGGCGGCCTTCCACGTCCAGGGCGTCAATGACAGGGCCGCCGAATTCCAAGGCCTTGTACAGGGCGCCGTCCACGCCGATGGCGCCGATGAGCAGCAGCATGAGGTCTTTGGCGCGCAGCCAGCGGGGCATCTCGCCCCTGATCTCGACCCGGATGGTGGGCGGCACCTTGAGCCATGTCTCGCCCAGGGCCATGGCCGCCGCGATGTCCGTGGAGCCCATGCCCGTGGCAAAGGCCCCGATGCCGCCGTAAGTGCAGGTGTGGCTGTCCGCGCCAATAACCAGGTCGCCGGGGGCCACCAGCCCCTGCTCGGGCAGGAGGGTGTGCTCCACCCCGCAGTCGCCGCCCTCGTAATAATGGGTGATGCCCTGCTCTTCCGCGAAGTTGCGGCTGATCAACACCTGATTGGCCGAATCAATGTCCTTCTGGGGCGTGAAGTGGTCCATGACCAGGGCGATCCTGTCCTTGTCGAAGACCTTTTCCGCGCCCATGCCGCGAAATGACTTGATGGCCAGCGGGCCGGTAATATCGTTGGCAAGCACCATGGATACCCGGCACTGGATGATCTGGCCGTCGCACCGCACGGCCTCGTCGGTATGGGCTTGCAAAATTTTCTGCGCAAGCGTCTGAGGCATGTTCAAACTCCTTCCTGACAAATATGTATCTGATCAGCGGGCGCATTTTGCCTTCCGGCAAGGAAGGCAAGTCGCCCACGACAGGCGCGTAGCCGTCTACGTAACTGGAGTGGGCGGCGTAGCCTGACGCAGCCCGGAAGGCAAAAGACGCCTGCTAATCATGCTGGCAGTGGAGGCGTGTGCCTTCTTCCTCCCTCTTGGCCAGATGATTCAGGGCATCCACATAGGCCTTGGCGCTGGCCACAAAAATATCCGGATGCGTGCCGCGTCCCACGGCGGAATGCCCGTTCTCCTTGATGCGCACGGTCACTTCGCCCAGGGCGTCGGTGCCGCCGGTGATGGCGTTGATGGCGTACTGCTCCAGCTCCGGCTCGCGGCCCACCATATCGGCGATGACGTTGAACAGGGCGTCCACCGGCCCCACGCCGAAGCCCGCGCCGCTCTTTTCCATGCCGTCCACATCCATGAGCACCGCGGCCGTGGGCGGCACGCCCCCGGCATCCGAGCTCTGCACGCTGACGTGCCGCAGGCGCAGGCGGTCCGGGATCCGGTAGATTTCCTGCTGGACCAGGGCCATGAGGTCGTCGTCGTGCAAAGTTTTTTTGCGGTCGGCCAACTGTTTCACGGCCTCAAAGACCAGGTTGAGCTGCTCGTCGTCCAGCTTGTAGCCCATGCTCTCGAACTTATTGCGCACGGCGTTGCGGCCCGAATGCTTGCCGATGACCAGATTGCTCTCGGTGCGGCCCACGGACTGCGGGGTCATGATTTCATACGTCTCGCGGTTCTTGAGCATGCCGTCCTGATGAATGCCCGACTCGTGCGCAAAGGCATTGGCCCCCACAATGGATTTGTTGTTGGGAATGGGCTGGCCGATGATCATGGAAAGCAGGCGACAGGAAGGATAGAGCTGCTCGGTTTTGATGCCGTGCTCCAGGCCGTAGTAGTCCCGGCGCACGCTCAGGGCCATGGCGACTTCCTCCAGGGAGGCGTTGCCCGCGCGTTCGCCGATGCCGTTGAGGGTCACCTCGGCCTGGCGCACGCCCACCCTGAGGGCGGCCAGAGTATTGGCGACCGCGACGCCCAGGTCGTCATGGCAGTGCACGCTGAACACAGCCTTGTCGCTGTTGGGCGTGTTTTTGATCACATAGTCCACCAGAACCGCGAATTCCTGCGGCTGGGCGTAGCCCACGGTGTCCGGCAGGTTGATGGTGGTGGCCCCGGCATTGATGGCGGCCTCCACGATGCGGCAGAGAAAGTCCTTTTCCGAGCGTGAAAAATCCTCGGCGGAAAATTCCACATTGTCCGTGTAGGAGGCACAGCGTTTGACCCCGGCCACGGCCATCTTGAGCACGTCTTCGGGGTCCTTGCGCAATTTGTGCTTCATATGCAGGGGCGAGGTGGACAGGAAGGTGTGGATGCGCGGATTCTTGGCGCACTTCACGGCTTCCCAGCAGCGGTCGATATCGCTGTCCACGCAACGGGCGAGCCCGGCCACCTGAATGTCTCCGGCCTGCGCGGCGATGGTGCGCACGGATTCGAAATCGCCGGGACTGGAGGCGGGAAAGCCCGCTTCCATGATGTCCACGCCCAGCACTTCCAGTTGATGGGCAAGACGCAGTTTTTCCTGGAGATTCATGGTGGCGCCGGGCGACTGCTCGCCGTCGCGCAAGGTGGTGTCGAAAAAATAAACGCGGTTTTGCATGTTCGTACTCCTCTGGGTTGACAAGATATATCTGCTTGCATAACGGCCGCCGTAAAGGGCGGCTGTCCAGGGAGCGCGTCTTCCGCCCGACGGGCGGCGAACCGTTACGCAGCCTTAATCGCTCTGGGGCGATAGGGCGCGTAGTAGCTGACGGTTGCGGCGGGGAAGAATCACAAAGGTGTAGGCGAGCCCGCCCGCGATATAGATAGCGCAGAGCAGAAAGCCGAACAGGCGGGGCAGGGAAACCACCAGGGCGAGAAGGAAAAGAAAAGTCACCATGGTGCGGACCGGATGGGCGCGCAGGAAATCATATTCCTTGAAGGAGAAATAGCGCACCCGGCTGACCATCAGCACGCCCACGCCCACGCTCAGAAGCAGGGCGAAGTAAGGCGTGACGGAAGCCAGGAAATCCGGAAACAGAGAGGCGAAAAAGACAAAGGTCACCACAGTGCAGCCGCCCGCCGGAATGGGCAGGCCGATGAAAAAGCGTTTGCCCACGGCGGCGGTGCTGACGTTGAAGCGCGCCAGGCGCAAAGCCCCGCAGGCCGCGTAGATGAACGCCGCGGCCACGCCCAGGCGGCCGAAAGCCTGCAGCTGCCATTGCCAGAGCAACATGGCCGGGGCAAGGCCGAAGGCCACCAGATCGGCCAGGGAGTCGTACTGCACCCCGAATTCACTGGCGGTGTTGGTCAGGCGGGCCACCTTTCCGTCCAGGCCGTCCATGAGGGCCGAGACCAGGATAGCCATGCCCGCTTCTTCAAAGCGGCCCTGCACTGCCCAGACCATCGACAAAAAGCCGAGAAACATGCTCAGCGTCGTGATCATGTTGGGCAGGAGATAGACCCCTTTATGCGGCTTTTTCTTTTCCATAACATCCATACTGTGGCCTGATCGGCGTATCCGACTCAATGGACCCGGGCGATCACGCTTTGTCCGGCGAAAACCTGTTCGCCGATGCGTACAGCCGCAACATAGCCCCGGGGCAGATAAAGGTCAACTCGCGAGCCGAACCGAATCATGCCGTAACGCTGGCCGCGCGCCAGGGGATCGCCGGGCTCCGTGCGGCAGACGATACGCCGGGCCACCAGGCCCGCGATCTGGACCATGCTCCAGACCTGGCCGTCGTCGCCGCGCAGGCGGTAGGCGCAACGCTCATTGTCCGTGGAGGCCTTGTCAAAGGCGGCGTTGAGAAATTTGCCGGGCCAGTAGCGGACATCCTCCACCACGCAGTCCACGGGCGCGCGGTTGACGTGCACGCTGAAGACATTCATGAAAATGCTGACGCAGCAGCAGGTTTCGTCACTGAAAGGATCGGCCCTGTCCTCGACACGGATGATTCTGCCGTCCGCCGGGCTGACGGCCAGGCCTTCGCCCTGGGGCACGACCCGCTCCGGATCGCGGAAAAAATGCAGGCTGAACCAGCAGAGCGCCAGCAGCGCCAGCGCCGGAAACCACCAGTCCAGAAGTGCGAAAACCAGAGCCGAAAGCCCGGTCAGGCCGATGCAGGGCCATCCTTCAGGCGTTATGCCGCAATGTGCTGGGCGCATGGCAACTCCAAGGGAAACGCCGCGTGTCCGGCGCGGCGGTATAATTGCATATGAAGGTGAGATTATAGTCTGAGCCGGAGCGCAAGGCAAGGACGGCGCGGACCCGCGTCAGGGCAGACGCATCTCATCCGGCTTTTGCTGACCTCTTATCTGCCGCATTATCCGTCAAAACCACGCTTATTCCTTGCCAACGCTGAAAAATCTTATTTTTATTGTGTGAATAATAACAGCAACGGCCATAAGGCGGCAAAGCGCAACTTGCCGGGGAATTGGGGAGCCCCCTCAACAAGCGGATTTTGCAGGTTTGGGCCGGAGGCGCAACACAAGGAAGATCGCAAAATAAAAATTACAACTACACGCCAAAAAGGAGAATAAAATACGTTCAATTTATACTGATGATTATGACAACAAATGTTTATAAGCGTTTACTTTTCTAAACTTGCCAAAATCTTCTGTATCACGGTATTTTCTTATCGATTCCATATCAAATACAGCATACACCAAGCCTTCAAATTCTTCGTCAGCGACGATTATGCTGTTTTCTTGATGTCCCCAAACCATAGGATGAAATGCGCAGGAACAGCCTGAATTCTCCCCTGGTGGGTTTGCCATTGCAATGCCCACCATATTCTGCATGGCCTCCACTGACAATTCTCTTAATCTGAATGGTCTGACACAATCACAATCATTTGGCACCAGTATCAGCTCTGCGCCCTGCATCATTAGCTCTCTTGCACTTTCAGGGTATTCCCGGTCATAGCAAATCATAACTCCAATACATATCCCGTCAAAGTGACATACCTTAAATTCTTTACCGCTTTCAAGATAGCGTTCCAAATCAAAATCACAAGTATGAACTTTGCTGTATTTCAAAATGATTGAACCATCTCTGTCAATTATAAATGCAGTATTTTGAGGATATTTCTTCCCTTTGGTGAGACAAGTGATCTCAACACCAATGCTTAGTTCTTTCGCGACCCGTCTTATCTTTTCAAGATAAGTGCAGTCATCGTCTAAGGCATCTTCACACCACTTGGCAAATTCATCATTAGTTTCAATCTCTTCAACGGGCTGTAATGTTTCACAGATTTTCGGAAATTGATAAGCCGAAAGGAAGCATTCGGGAAAAAGAACAAAATCAGCGCCTTCCGCTTTCGCTTCTGTGATATATCGTATCGCTAGTTCCGTGTTCTCTCTGACATTTGACGTAGGTACTTTGTGCTGTACCATTGCGACCTTAAATTTTCTCATAGCTTATTTTCCCTTTTCAAATAGGGGGCTATCAAAAACGCCTTACCCGCCGACTGCGAACAAATGGCTCTTTGCAGATGAAGCGACTCATAATAAATGAAAAGGCAGTATTAGGGGATTGGTTCAACGTGCTGGAAAGGCCAGTACAAACAGCAATAAATCAGATACGTTAATCAGGCATTCGCTGGCAGCGGTTTTCAAGCAGCTCTGTCCTGCCGAACCCGCATCGCGGGAACACAGGGCCGCCCCGAAAAAAGCTGGGGAAGCACAGAGTAATGAGGATTTTTGTTCTCTGCCGAACGGCGAGTTGCGGGTGGAGGAAGTATATTCAAAGCCGACCTTTGCACGGAGTGAACCGGGCGCGGGCAGAGGGCAAAAAGGCCATCAACCCGCGTTCCTATGCGTCCTCGTCCCCGTACAGACAGATCCGGTCGCGGCCCCCGGCCTTGGCCCGGTACAGGGCCTTGTCCGCGCGGGCCACCAGTTCCGCCCCGGAGCAGCCCTCCCCCCGCCGGGCCACCGCCACCCCGATGCTCACCGTCACATACGGGGCCACCGCCGAATCGGGATGCGGCAGGCGCAACGAGCGGATTCTGTCCATGATCCGCTCGGCCACGGCCAGGGCCTGCTGCGCGACGACATCTTCCAGAATCACGGCGAATTCCTCGCCGCCGTAGCGGAACAAGGTGTCGTCATGCCGGTAGAGCGTGGCCTGCATGGCCCTGGCCACGGCGACCAGACATTTGTCGCCAGCCAGATGCCCCAGAGAATCATTGTAGTTTTTGAACAAATCCACATCAATCATCAGCATGCCCACCGAAGCGCAACAGGCGCTTTGCGCCAGACGCGCGTCAAAGCTGCGCCGATTGGCCACGCCGGTCAGGGCATCCACCAGACTGAGGTTCTCGTATTTGTTCTTCTCCTGCTCCAGTGCGCCGGAACGCGCGGCCAGATCTTTCAGGTAGCCGCGCAGGCTGGGCACAAGATCCAGCAATTGCTGCAGCTCACGGATACGCACGGGCGGCAGCGCCTTGGCCGGGCTGCCGAAGCGGATCTGGCGCAATTCCTGGGCGGCCAGGGAAATGGGCGAGAGGATATGCCGGTGCAGCACCGCCACGGTCCCCAGCACCATGGCGGCCAGCAGGGCGATGGAAATGTAAAAGCCGTTCCGCATGCTGCGGGCTTCGGCCCGCAGGCCTTCCATACCGGTATAGGCCCGCTGAAATTCCTCGCTGGAAGCGGCGTTGCTCAGGTCCTGGAGGGAGGCGTCCAGACTTCTCCAGAGCATCAACGCCTCCTGATCGGCCTCGCCCTTTTCGTTCCAGGCCTGCCCCACCACACGCAGATCACGCTGGAAGGCCGCGCAGTCCTCGCTCAAGGCGGGGGTGAGGTCCATACGGCGGCAGAGAGCCAGCACCGGCTCAAAGCTCTTCCGGGCCCGTTCATACTGGGCTTTGTCTTTCTCCCGAGCGGGCGAAGTGACGTGGCGCGAGCTGTGCGTGGGTTCAAGGGTGTGCACGTCGCCGGCGGCATGGCGCAGGAGCGCCAGCACTCCGGACAGACGCAGTTCGTTCAGATGCAACGCGTCCGAGGCCTCGTCGCTGCGCTTGCGGGCATTGTCCAGCTTTTGCGTCAGTTCCTGCACGGTCTTGGCGAAGCCGGTGATCTCCGGAGAGCGCTCGAATACGGATTCGGCCACCAAGGCCTGGACCTTGAGCCGGGCCGCGCGCCGTTGGTCGGGATCCTCGGCCATAAAGACCACGGCGGCTTCGCTGCGCAGCACATTGATATTGTCCACCGTGCGCTGGCTGTCCAGGATGCCGGGCAAGTGCTCTTCTTCCAGGGAATCCGTGATCTGACGGATAGTGTCCAGACTGAGAAAGACCGCCAGTCCGGCCACGCCCAGCAGGAGCGCCGCGGGCAATATGAGCAGCGCCAGGAAGCGGTAGGCGCTGATGCGCCTGATTTTCCGGGATGGGGCTTCGGGCCGCCCCTGCTCTGCATCCATGCCGTGGCTCCGTCAATACAAGGTGTACGGGAAATAGTTGCGATTGATCCGCCCGAACACGCCGCTGAAACGGATGCTCCGGATGGCGCGGTTCAGTTCCTCGCGCAGCCCCTCCTCCCCCTTGCGCACGCCGATGTTCACCAGGCTGGGAAAGGAGTCCAGCGGCAGAGGATCGCCCAGCACTTCGAAATCCCGGCCCCGCTCGGAAAGCAGAAAACTGTAGCCCGCCAGGTCATTGGCCAGAACCAGATCCAGCTCCCCGGCGCAGAGCATGTCCAGCAGGCGGCCGAATTCGGCCTGGACAACCTCCGCCCGTTCAGCCCGGCGGTTTCGAAGATGGCCTATCTGCACGCTGCCCCCGCGCGCGCCGATCCTGACCACGCCGTCCTTCCCGGCCCCCACGTCGCCGGGCCTGCCGATATAGCCGGAACGCGCGCGAAAATAGGGCTTGGAGAAATCCATGAATTCCCGCCGCCCGTCAGTCTCACTGACCCCCAGCAAAAGGTCGAGCCCGCCGTTGCGCATGCTCTCGAGCAGTCCGTCCAGCGGCAGGAAGACGAATTCGCATTGGCGGCCCATGGCGCGGCACAGTTCCTCGGCCACCTCCAGGTCAAAGCCCGAGGCGTGACCGCGCCTGTCCACCAGGGAAAACGGAGGATAATTGCTGTCCAGGCCCACCCGCAACGGGGCGGCCCACGCCGGGGCCGACACGCCGAAGAACAGCAGCGACAGCGCAAGAACGCCCGCAAGGCGCAGCAGATCCGGCGCTCCCCACACCCTTTCCATGGCAATCCTCACCCGGATAATTCAGATAATCTGCAATGCCGCACTGCCGGCGACGCATATATTTCAGGGATATAGGCCCTCTTGACTTCAAATGCAACGAGCCTTTCTCCGCCACTTGCCGGATGGGCCGCGCATGTCTATACTGAGAACCATGAAGGTCCTGGTAAAAAAAATCCGCGCCGCCCTTTCGGCGAAGCTCGTTCCCCTGGTTCTGGCGGCCCTGCTCTTGCCAGTTCTGGCGGGTTGCGGCCCCAAGGACATCGGGGCGGGCTCATCCTCGGACGGCGAGCGCGGCGCTCCGGCCCCGTCAACGGCGGAACAGCTGCGCTATCCCATGACCGGAGCCGGCAATACCCAGCGCATGCTCTACTATTACAACCGCCCGGACGTCATGAGCCGGATGCAGGACTGGCAGATCAGCCGCTTCAACCGCCTGACCGGCGCCCAGCCCTCACCCGAAGACCCGGCCTATCGCGCCGTGCCCAAGCAGCGCAGCCCCTTCCGGCAATAAAGGCCTTATGGATCCCATCACCCATGCCGCCAGCGGCGCCGTGGCCATGCTGGCCCTGTCGCGCCGCCCCCTCACCCGCTGGGCCGTGCCCCTGGCCGCCCTGGCTGCGGCCTCGCCCGACCTGGACCTTGTTTTTGTCTCCACGCCGCTGCAGTTCCTGCTGCTGCACCGGGGCATTACCCACTCCCTGGCCGCCATGCCCATACTGGGCCTGCTGCTGGCTCTCTGCTGTTACCCGCTCTGGCGTTCCACCACGCCGGGACGCTGGAATTTCGGCAAGGTCTGGCTGCTGACCTGCGCCATGGTATTGCTGCACATCTGGCTGGATGTGGTGACCACCTACGGCACCATGATTTTTCTGCCCTTCTCGCACGAGCGGGTGCGGCTCAACGGCGTTTTCATCATTGACCTGCTGCTCACCCTGCCCCTGCTCTGGGCCGTGTGGCGCTGGCGGCGCAAACGCGGCCTCATGCTCCTGGCCCTGGCCTGGGTTTTCGTCTATCCGGCGACGGGCGTGGGGCTCAACGCCTGGCACGCGGCCCAGGCGGAAGCCCGACTGCGGGCCGAAAACCGCCAGGTCAGCCATCTGACCGTGCTGCCCGACGCCTTTTCGCCCTTTTTCTGGCGGGTATTGTTTGAGGAACAGGGGCCGGACGGCATGCTGGTGCGTGAGCAGAGCCTCAACGCCCTGGGCCGACCGCGCGCGCCCGAAACCACGCATCAGGCCGCGCCCTCAAGGCTGACAGAGGAACTTTCGCGCCAGTCCGTGACGTGCGAGACATTTTTTCAGTTCACGCTTCTGCCGGTCATGACGCCGCTGCGCCCCGAGGATGCCCCAAAGGCGCCCTCCGGCGTTCAGGACGCGCAAAATCTCCTGTTTTACGATCTGCGTTTCGGCAGCGGTCTGGCCTTTGTCCGCAAAATCATGGCCCTGCGCCCCCACGCGGACATTCCCTTCCAGTTGATGGTTGAAGTCGCCCCGGCACAGGCGCAATCCGGCGCGGAAACTGCGGATATGCTCCTGCTGCGCCAACGTCTGCGCTTTTCCGACAGTCGGCGCGACTCGCATTGGCAGCTGCCGCGCGTTCCCCGGCCGCCGTCACTGGCGGAATGGCTGGTGGGCCTGCGCTGAGGATTCCGGCGACTGCCCGGCGGCTTGCACCGCGCCCCTACTTGCAGTATGTGGCGTATATCAGCACATGGCTGGTTGTAACAAAAGCATAGGTTCTCGATAAGGATTCGCAGTATGGAACATACATTTTCACATCTGGACGCCCAGGGCAACGTAACCATGGTGGATGTGGGCGACAAGGCCCCCAGCAAGCGCGTGGCCATTGCCGAGGCCGTGGTGGAGCTGGCCCCGGCCACCTTGGAACTGCTGAAAAAATCCGCCCTGCCCAAGGGCGACGTGCTGGCCTGCGCCAAAATCGGCGGCATTATGGCGGCCAAACGCACCAGCCAGCTGATTCCGCTCTGCCACAGCCTGAATCTGACCTTTGCGGACGTCCGTTTTGAAGTGCGCGACATGCCGCCCCAGGTGCGTATTGAGGCCGAGGCCCGCACCGTGGGCAGCACCGGCGTGGAAATGGAAGCCATTGTGGCAGCCCAGAGCGCCGCGGCCGTTATTTACGACATGTGCAAGGCCGTGCAGCGCGACATCGTCATCAGCCGGGTGCGCCTGCTGCACAAGAGCGGCGGCAAAAGCGGCGAATTCAACGCTCCGGAATTGCCCGCATGACCATGCCGCATATTGATCCCGTAGCCATTTCCATCGGCAGCCTCCAGTTGCGCTGGTACGGCCTCATGTACCTCATCGGTTTTGCCGTGGGCTGGGGCCTGGGCCGCTGGCGGGCGTCGCGCCCCGGTTCGGGCTGGCGTCCCGCCGATGTGGACGACCTGCTGACCTGCGTCATGCTGGGCATCATTCTGGGCGGCCGCCTGGGCTATGTGCTCTTTTACGATCTGCCGGTCTACATCCATGATCCCGTGGAAATCCTGCGCATCTGGAACGGCGGCATGTCCTTCCACGGCGGGCTGCTGGGCGTGCTCGGGGCCTTCTGGTACTTCGCGCGCAGCCGCAAAAAGTCCTTCCTGGAAGTCTCGGACTTTGTGGCCCCATTGGTGCCGCAGGGCCTCTTTTTCGGACGCTTGGGCAACTTCATCAACGGCGAGCTCTGGGGCAAAGTCAGCGACGCGCCCTGGGCGATGGTCTTTCCCGGCGGCGGCCCATATGCGCGTCATCCTTCCCAGCTCTATGAAGCCCTGCTGGAAGGCCTGCTGCTGTTCATCGTGGTCTGGGTATACTCCGGCAAGCCGCGCAAGCCCGGCGCGGTGTCCGGGCTGTTTGCCGTGGGTTACGGCCTGTCCCGTTTTATGGTGGAATTCGTGCGCGTGCCCGACGCCCAGCTGGGCTACCTGGCCTTCGGCTGGCTGACCATGGGGCAGGCGCTCTGCCTGCCGTTGATTCTGGTGGGCTTGTGGCTGCTCTTCCGTAAGGACGACAACCCGCACGGTTCCGCACGGACCTGAACAAGCTCTGAACGCGCCCGGAAGCGCCACGGGGCCAGGCCCGCCGCGCGATACGCCGGACTTGCGGATGCCGTGCGCCGCTCCGGTTGACAGGTGCGGGCTTTTTTGTGAAGCTGTCCGCCGTTCAGAGCGGCTTAATTTCGGGAAGCCGGGCCGTCTGTGGGATTTCAAAAAAATCCCCACCGCGAGGGCGGCAGCGCCGCTTTGCCGTCACGCAACACGTTCACGCGCACATTGCCAAATACGTTTTTTACGGAGGCCCCATGGCTAAGGAAGGTTCCATTGAAGTTGACGGCGTGGTGCAGGAAGCCCTGCCCAACGCCATGTTCCGCGTGGAGCTGGAAAACGGCCACGAAGTGCTGGCCCATATTTCCGGTAAAATGCGCAAATTCTATATCCGCATTCTGCCCGGCGACCGCGTCAAGGTGGAACTCTCCCCCTATGATCTCACGCGCGGCCGCATCACCTATCGCATGAAGTAGCGCCGGGCACGGCGATTTCTTTTTTCCGCTTTTCCCTGCATATTCCGCCGGAATCCGTCGGTGCGCCCGCTTTGCGCGGCGCTCCGGCGTCATGCCGCGTGTCTTCGGAAAAATCCCGGCTGGGGCCTGTTGACGCTATAGAATTTTTGTTCGCCCGCAAGGAAGATAAGCCTGCTTTGAGGGAGTGTACTCTTTGCAACGCAGGAGCTTTAGCCGTAGGCGAACTTGTGAGCCGTACGGATAAAGACAGCAACGCCCAACTACGGATGAAGACAGCATGCGTAACGACACAGCCTTTTCCATGCAATTACTGTCGCCATCCGTAAGTCCTTCGGACAACGGCTGCCGCGCATAGTGAGCGGGCAAAAAGGCATAGTGTCAGCAGGCCCTAAACCAGCCCGACCCAGTGCAACACCCCCACGCACAGCAGGGCCCAGAGCCCGGCCAGCACGTCGTCCAGCATGACCCCGAAACCGTCGGGCAGCCAGTTTTCCGAGGCGCGCACCGGCCAGGGCTTGGCGATGTCGAAAATGCGGAAGAACACAAAGGCCGCGACCACCAGCCAGACCCCCGGTGTGGCAAACGGCAGCAGCACCAGCCAGACGCCCACCAGTTCGTCAATGACCACTTCGCCGGGGTCTTTGCGGCCCAGCAGCTTTTCCGCGCGCGTGGCGGCCAGCGCGCCCAGCACAAAGAGCAGCAGCAGCGCCAGCACGCGCCAGCCCATGCCGAGCGGCAGAAAGACAAAGGGCGCCAGCAGGCAGGCCAAGGCCGTGCCCCAGGTGCCCGGAGCCTTGGGAGCCAGCCCGGCCACGCCCAAGCGACAGAACGCCAGTACGCAGGTATCCCGGAAACGCATAGTTCCTCCTGTTCGGAATTGCCGCGCGGCGGCCTGTTCCGTGTATATTTCGTGTATAGCGGCTTTTCACTCCCAAGACCAGCCGCGTGTTGCCTAATGCCGGGCTTTGACATATAAAAACCGGCAGATTGAGGCCGCCATGGACAAAAATCGCAGTGAGGTTTTCGGGCAGTTCAGCTACGACGAAAGCCTGACCTACGAAGAACTGCTGGATGTGGAAAGCACGCTGATCGCCGACCTGGAAGCCCTGCTGCTGCGGGCCGGAGCGACACACCTGGATTTCACGCCGCTGGGCGACGCGCTGATGTGCCAGTGCGCCTTTGAAGCGCACAAGCTCTACGTCTACCGCAAAATCGCCCAGGAAGCGGCGGCCCTGCTGCCGCGCGGCGTCACGGGGCGGCTGCTCTGCCTGGACAAAAGCCTGGCCGCCCTGCATGTCTACTGGATTCAGGCCGGTCAGTGGCAGGAAGAGGAGCGTCCCGTGCCCGAGGATCCCCCCCAGGGGCTGAAAACCTGGCGCGTGCCGCCCGCCCCGGCGGCAACGGAAGGAGAAGAGTGACGGCGGCGCGCCCTCGCGGCAGCGGCCTGATGTGACGCACTATGCCCGGATGGTGGAATTGGTAGACACAAGGGACTTAAAATCCCTCACGCACAGCGTATGTCGGTTCGAGTCCGACTCCGGGTACCAGGAAATCAACAAACATCCCGGATTCGTTCAGATGGCGAATCCGGGATGTTTTACTAATCCTGAAAATGCGCCGGCCGGTTCATCCCCGCCAAGCCAGATACAGCAGAGGATAGGGCCGTCCCGCGTTGTCCAGGGCTGACCGCCCTGTCACCGCAAAGCCTTGGCGCTGATAAAAGGCCAGAGCCCGCGCATTCTGCTCGTTGACTTCCAGGCTGAGCGCGCCGTGCAGGTCCCGGGCGTGCCGCAGCAGGACCTTGCCCACGCCGCGCCCGAAATATTCCGGTTCCACAAAAAGCATTTCCACATGCGCTCCGTCACAGCCCAGAAAGCCCACCGGGCAGCCTTCTTCTTCCGCCAGCCAGACTTCATCCACACCCGGCAGATAGACGTCCGCCACTTCCGCGTAAATCCGCTCCAGATCACCGGGCAGCAAAAAGTCATGCGTGGCCTCCACGCTGCGCCGCCACAGTTCAGCCAGGACCGGGAAATCATCGGCCATTGCCCGGCGGACGGGCCAGGACGGATTGCCGGAAGCGGCGGAAGCGGAATGTGGCGGTACGGACATGGCGGCCCTTCCATTATACGGCACAGGCGGCGACGGACGGATCAGTAATTGTATTTCCAGCGCACGCCGCCCCAGGTATCCTGCTGTTCGGTGCGGAGTTCCAGATTGATGCGCGGGGTCAGTTCCAGCTGGATGATAAAGGCCGTGCTGTCCGGCTTCATGCCCTGCTCCACGCCCACGTAGATCAGGTCGCCGATGTACTTGCCCATTTCCAGGGTGGTGCCCCCCGCGGTCTGGTCACCGGGTTCTCCGGCGGCCCCGGTGGACGAGGTGCCGAGGCGCAGCACGTCCACGCCCAAGGCCTTGCGCGTGAAGTCGAGCATGCCTCCCCCGCCCGAGCCGAAACCGGCCAGCTGGGCCACGGCCCCTGCCAGCTGCAGGGCCTCCAGGCGGCTCAGCTCATTGGCGCTGCGGCCAAAAAGAATCCGGGAGAGAATTTCATCCTTGGGCAGGCTGGGCTCGCTGCTCAGGCTGAGCTTCATCTTGCTCACCGTGCCGCTGATGGTGATGTGAGCCGTGAGGTCCGGCGTTTCATTGGTCATCACAATATCCAGCAGGGGATTGCTCAGGGAACCGCCGCCAAAGGTGATGACCCCGCGCGTGAGCGCGAAATTCTTGGTCAGGAAATCGAAATTGCCCTTCACGGCGCGCAGTTCCCCGGTAATCAAGGGCGCGGCCGGGCTGCCGCTGACCAGCAGATTGGCCTGCCACTCGCTGGTCAGGCCATGCCCCTCAACGATGAAGCGGCCCGGAGCGCGGATGCGCAGGTTCAGGGAGCCCTGTCCTTCGGCGGCCGCCGCAGGTGCCGCCGGGGCGGCGTCCGTCAGGGTAGCGGCTTCCTGAATGGGCAAGGTGGTGATGCTGCCGCCCACGGCCAGGTTGTTGAGCAGCAACGCGCCCTGGTTGATGATGATTTCACCGCGCACGTCCGGAGCCGTGGCGCTGCCCGTAACCTGGGCCTGGCCGGAAAGATTGATGCGCAGATCCCGGCGGCGCAGAGGACGCAAATGGTCCAGCACAGCCCGCAGATCCAGATTGCGGCCGTCCAGCCCGCCGCCGCCCGTCAGGTGCAGGCTGCCGCCCAGGCCGTCGGCCGCGCTGAGTTCCAGATGCATGCTTCCGGCCAGCGGGCCTGTGCCGCCTGCCGCATTCTTCTTTCCGGCCTCTTTCCCGTTCAGGTCCAGGCGCAGATTGATGTCCGTGAGCAGCACGCCCAGCACCAGGTCCTCATAACGGGCCTTGTCCACGCGCAGGCCGCCGGTCACGCGCGGCGCGGCCAACGTGCCCCCCAGATCGAGATTCAGGGATATCCGGCCGTTGAGACGGCGGTCCGCCAGGGGCAACAAGCTCCAGACGGGACCCACGGCCCCCTCCCAGCGTACCTGCCCGGCCAACTGCCCCCGGGGAGCGGGTTTGGGCAGGCCGTCCGGGCCGAAAAGCAACGGCAGGCGCAGATTGAGGCGGGCCTCACTGCCGCCCAGAGCCTTGACGGCCTGGGGGTCCAGCTCCAGCCGCGCGGCCAGCGCACTGCCCGAGGCGCCGCGCTCAATGCCGCCCACCAGGGCCAGATCCAGCGGGGCCACGGGACTGCCCGGCACGCGCAGACGGCGCACGCCCAGCCGGAAATCCCCGCCGGGCCGGGCCGGGCTGCCGCTGAGCCGCACGCGGGCCTCGGCCGTGCCCAGAGGCAGAGCGGGCACCAGCGCGCGCCAGGGTTCCAGGGCCAGGCCGTCCAGAACGACCCGCAAATCAAGTTTCTCCGGCGCCAGCGCGCCTTGGGCCTGCAAGCGGCCCGAGGGCGACAGGGCCAGATCCAGGCCGGAAACCGCCAGCCCGGCGTCGCCGTAGCGGATCTCCGCGCCGCGCGTGGCGCGCAGTCCCAGAGCCCGCCCTTTGCTTCCCTTGCCGCTGTTGCCCGCGGCCAGCGCCGCGTTCAGGCGCACTTCCAGGGTTTGCAATGCCACCAGGCCGGGCCGCCACTGGATGTTGAGCCGACTTGTCACGCCGCCCGAGCTTTCCAGATTGAGGTCCAGGGGCCCCTGCAAGGGCCCCGAGGCCCGCGCCCGCGCGCTCAGGCGCAGATCGCCCCGGCTCACCCCTTCCAGATCCAGACGCGCCGCCAGCGCCGCCCGGCCGAAAAGATCCGTGAGCCGGGCCTCGCCGTCCAGGCCGCGCACATGCAGCGCCGCATCCCCGCCTTGCGCGGAGCTGAGATTGAAACGGGGAATCTTCCAGCGCAGCAGGACCTGCTGCGCGCCGGGCCCGGAACCGTTTTGCGGCGCTTCCGCGCGTAATTCCAGATCCAGCCCGGCTTCGCCGTCCAGACGCTGCCCCGGTACAAAGGCGGACAGAGCCTGCCAGTCAGCCACGCGCAGCCGGATCGCGCCGTCCAGAACGGGCGCTTTGCCCGGCGTGAGCACGGCGGTCACGTCGCCCGTGCCTTCCAGGCCCGCCGCGCCCAGGCGCAGCTTGCGCAGACCGGCCACAGCCGCCTCCGGCGCGACGCCCGTCGCGTTTTCCGGGCCGCTCCTCAGGTCCGGCCCGTAAAAAAGTTCCGTCGTGAGGCTGAGAGGACGCTGATCCAGCTCGGCGCGCAGGTCCAGCACCAGCCGGGCCTCCCCACGGGCGCCGTCCAGGCCGAGCGCGTCGCCCCAGGCCAGGGGCGCGCCCGTGAGCGCCAGCGTCGTATCCTTGAGGGCATGGCCGTTGCTCTGAATATCCGCGCAGGCCAGACGCAGGTCCACGTCCGGCCGCCGCAACGCGCCCTTGGCGGTCAGCGTGAGGGAGAGCGGCGCGCGCAGCATGGCCAGCACATCCCCGGCCTCTTCCGTGCTCTCTGCGGTTTTTGCCGGAACGGCGGCCGTGTCCGTCGCCGGACTTTGCAGATTGACGTTCAGACTCAGGTCCAGAGGGCCGTCCGGCCAGCCTTCCCGGCCGCTGTGCCACTGCCCCTGCCCTGTGGCCGTCACACGGCCCGCCGTCAGATTCAGGTCGGCCAGGGCCAGCCGCGCCGAGGACGCCGGGCCGGATTCCCTTGCGGTCGTCCCGCCTGCAAGGGCCAGGTTCAAGCGGGCTTCGGAACCCAACAGGTCCGGCGGCAGAGCGTCCACATGGAGCACAGGCCGCCGCAAGACCGCTTCCAGGCGGCTGTCCACGGCCAGGCCCGGCCCCGGTTCCGCTGCGTTGCCCGGTCCTTTGTCCGTCCCCCTATTCGCCCTGGCCGATGGTCCGGCCTGGGCTTCCAGGCTGACTTCCGCCGCCGCGCAACTGAGCACGGACACGGCAACTGGCGCATCCTCCGCGCCACTCAGGCGCGCCCGGACGTGCAGCTTCGCGCCCTCTTTTCCGGCCGTGAGCCCGGCGTCCAGATCGGCCCTCAAGGCTTGCGCTGCGGGAGCCGGAGCAGGCGCGTCAGCAGTTTTCCGCTCCGGCGTCTGTGCTTTTGCCGGGTCCGGCGTTGGCGGCATCGCCGCGCCGCCCAGCAATTCCGACGGCAGCAGGGCGTTTTCCACGCTCAGCGCGTCCAGACGCACCGCGGGCAGCCAACCGGACAGGTCATTCAAAGCGCGCGCCGCGTCGCCGAGCATCACGCGCAGGCCCTCCACGGTCAGGGGCTGCCCTGGGGCGGGCGGTTCCGGGGCGGGGGGCAGATCGGGCAGACGACGCATTGCCGGATTGGCGCTGTGGATGGACGCAATACGCACAGTGCCGGGCAGGGCATGCCAGTCCCAGGCAAAGCTGTTTTCCGGAGCCGTAAGCCAGACGCCTTGGGCGTCGGCGGCTTCCAGGCCGAAGGAGCAGGCAAAGGGCAGCGGGCCGGAGAGGTGGGTCAGGCGCACCTGCAGGCCGCTTTCCCGCAGGGAGCTTTCCAGAGCGGCATTGACGGTTTCTGTCAGCCAGGCCTGGCCGCTTTCACTGCGCAGCACCCAGGCCAGCCCCCCCAGCGCCGCCAACAGCAGCACCAGCAGAACGGCCAGCGCGCGGCGCAGCCAGCGCGTCCTCCTTTTGGGATGCCTGGGGCGTCCGCTGTGCCCGTCCTGCACGGCGGCCGAAGATTGCGTCGCCGGGTTCGCCGGCCGCTCTTCCTTTATCCGCGCCATCAGAAGGACTGCCCTATGCTGATATAGACCTGCACCGGCGGATCACCGTCAATGCGCCGCAGGGGCGTGGCCACGTCCAGGCGTACCGGCCCGATGGGCGTGTAATAGCGCAGGCCCAGGCCCACGCCCCAATCCATGTCGCCGATGATGCGCGGGAACTCGTCCGTATAGACCATGCCGCCGTCCAGAAAAGGCACCAGGCCGATGTTTTCAGTCACTTTGAAGCGCGCCTCCAGATTGACGATCTGGTAGGAGCGCCCGCCCAGGGGGTCGTCCTTGCTGTCGCGCGGCCCCAGGGCCTGATAGGCATAGCCGCGCACCGAACCCGCGCCGCCCGCGTAATAGCGCATGCTTGACGGGATGCTGTGCAGCGGCGAACCGGCCATGGCCCCGCCTTCCACCCGGCCCGCCAGCACCAGGCGGTCGTCGGGACGGCCCGTCTTGTCGCGCATGGGCGCGTAATAGACGCTGGCCGCCAGGCTTCCGGCCATGGCGCTGAACGACTCCTGATAAAAGCCGCCGAAGGGCGTGAGCTTGATCTCCATTTCCGAGCCACTGCTGGGATTGAGCACATTGTTGCGGCTGTCGCGCCGCAGGCTCACGCGGGGGCTGAATACGCCGTAAGGGTGCTCGCTGTTCTCATTATCCTTGAGGGAACCGCTTTCCATGAACACGCCGACGCCGCCCCACCACTGGCGGGCCAGCTTCCGGTCCAGGCCCGCCGAGGCGTTGCCCGCCATTTTGCGGTAGGCGCTGGTATCTTCGCGCAGGGCCGAGGCCGAGGCCAGCAGGCGCTGCTCGCGCACCAGAAAGGCGGGTTTTTCAAAAGCCGCCTTGATGCCCTGGATTTCCGTGGCCAGAGGCGCGGTGACCGTAAGTTTTTCCCCGTTGTGGAAAAGATTGCGGTGCTCCCAGACGCCTTCCAGGCCCAGACCCGTATCCGTGTCATAGCGGGCGCTGCCGCTGATGGAACGGAAGGGCGCTTCGGCCGCGGTAATGTCCGCGGGCAGCACGGCCACGCCGCCGCCCTCGCCGCTTTTTTCCAGATCCGCCGAGGCCGGGGCCGCCTCCACGGAGCGGAACAGACCCAGGCCGCGCAGGGTATTGGCGTAATCGTCCAGCAATTCGCTGTCCCAAGGCTCGTCGCCCGGCGTCCAGGGCGTCAGCCGTTGCAGATATTCGGCGTTGACATCCTGCGCGCCGTGCACGCGGACGGCCCCCATGAGCGCGGGCGGTCCGGTCCGGACCAGGATATCGGCATTGAGCGTGCGGGCCTCGCGGTTCAGGGTATAGCGGGCGTCGGCCACCTTGGCCAGGGGATAGCCCTCGCGGCGGAAGCGTTCCGGCAGGGCGTCCACGGCGGCCAGCATGGCGTCGGCGGTCACCGGCTGCCCCACGTTCACGCCGGGCAGGCTTGCCGGAAAGGACGGCGGGGGCACCGCCTCCCGCTCCAGGCCCCAGAAGCCCGTTTCGCGGCTGCGGTTCTTAAAGGATTCCGGCACCACGGGCGCGGGCTCGTAGCGCACGTCGGCCCGGCCCAGCGTGTAGCGCGGGCCCGGTTCCAGCAGCAGCGTCACCTTCACGGGGGAGGCGGCCTCGTCCATGCTGAAAGAAGCCTTGCCGTCATAATAGGATTGGGAATGGAGCAGCTTGAGCGCGGTTTCCGTATCGGCGCGGGCACGGCGTTCCAGGGCCAGCATGCTGTCCGGCGGCTCCTTGGCGAGCTGGGCGAGCTGGCTGGCGGCCTTCATCTTGCCCTCCAGGGAGGACGGCCCGTCGCGCACCTCAATGCGCAGGGCATAGGGAATGGGCTTGCCCTGCCAGGCCGGGTCCGGCTCGGCGCCCTGTCCGGAGTCCGCCGCCTCGGGCCCGGCATCGCCGTTCCTGGCCAGCAGGCCGCAACCGTTGAGCAGGCCCGGCAGAACCAGCAGGGCGGCCAGCATCAGAACACGCGCCGACTGCCCGGCCCGTGGGCGAGGCCGGGCGTCGATAAAAAAAAGCCGTCCGCCGACGGCGTGGAAAAAACATAAAAGAGTAACGAATGCGCAACGCATAGTATATTCCATATACGCTTGAGCGTCAGCGCGCGCAAGCCGGGTTTCACACGAGGGCGAAAAAAAACGCCGCAGCGCCCGCCCGCTTGGCAAAGCCGCGCCGCTTTGCTAGCGTAAATACCGTTTCCGCCATATCGCGGATCCGTGAAACTCTCTGGAGAATACTTATGAATTATGATCTCTGCCTGCATATAGACAGCAACGACCCCGCCATGCTGCGCCTGGTGCTGAAAAACGCGGCCAACTACATCAAGGGCCTGCCCGACGAAAAATTTCAACTGGCCGTGGTTGCCAACGGCCCCGCCGTAATCCTGTTCACGGACGAGCACGCGGATCTGCGCGAACTGGCCGCGCCGCTTCTGGCCCAGGGCATGCGCGTCATGCTCTGCGCCAATGCCCTGGCGGACAACAAGATCGACCATGCCCGCCTCTGGCCGGGCTGCTCGGTGGTGCCCGCCGGTCTGGTGGAAGTGGTGCGCCTGCAACGCGAAGGCTTTGCCTACATCAAACCTTAAAAAGGTACGTTGCACAACAGACAAAGCCCCCGTTTCCGGCTCGCGGGACGGGGGCTTTCCCATGACGCGGGCGTGGGCAAAGGAGTGCGGAAAGAATGATCGCCAGAACCTGGCACGGCTTGACGCCGCTGGAAACAAAGACGGTTTTCCGAAAGTATCTGGAACAAACCGGCGTCAGAGACGCCCTGGCCCTGCCCGGCAACCGGGGGGCCTTTGCTTCAGTTGTGGACCAGGGCGCTTACGCCCATTTCTTTCTCTGCACATTCTGGGAAAGCCGGGAGGACGTCCTTGCCTACGCCGGAGACAATCCCTCACAGGCGGTCACCTATCCGGAAGATGCCGCCTTCGGCCTGATTTCCGACCCCATCGTCATCCATCAGGAAGTGCCGGAGGCGCGCAATCCCTTCGTGGAAGGCGGACCGCGGCAAAATTTCCTTGAATCCGCAAGCGGTCAGCGGGAAAATCCGCCACTGGAAGCCGTTGCGGAAACCCTGCGCGCCGTAAGGCAAACAAGCCCGCTTGTGCATTTCATCACAAATTACGTCACGACCAATGACTGCGCCAACATCACCCTGGCGGCGGGCGCTTCGCCGATCATGGCTGACGACGCCCGCGAGGCCGGGCAGATCACGGGCCTCTGCTCGGCCCTGGTGCTGAACATGGGCACGCTCAACGAACGCACGGTGCAGGCCATGCTCCACGCCGGTCAGACGGCCAACCTTCTGGGCAGGCCCGTGGTTTTTGATCCCGTGGGCGCGGGCGCGTCCGATTTCCGCAACGACACGGCCCTGCGCCTGCTGCGTGAGATCCGCTGCGCCGCCATCAAGGGTAACAATTCGGAAATCAGCTTCCTGGCCGGAGGCATGGCCGACGCCAGGGGCGTGGACGCCGGTCCGGAGAGCCTGGTCACCGAGGACAACCTGGCGGAAAACGCCCGGCGCGCCCGGAAAGTGGCCGCGCTGACCGGCGCGGTGATCATGGTCAGCGGGCCCATCGATATTGTGGCGGACAGCCGGGAGGCCTGGGCCGTGCGCAACGGCCATGCCATGATGGCGCGCATCACGGGCACGGGCTGCATGTCCGCTGCCGTGACCGGCGCATATCTGGGCGCGAATCCGCAAACTCCCCTGCGGGCCTGCGTCTGCGCCATGGCCGCCATGGGCGTCTGCGGCGAGCTGGCCTATGAAAAACTGCGGGCCGTGGACGGGGGCACCGGCTCTTACCGGATCTTCCTGCTGGACGCCATGAGCACACTGGATGCGGAAACCCTGACCGCGCGGGCCCGAGTAGAACGCCTGGAACTGTAAAAGGCTCTTCCCAGGCATCTCCAAAAGCGGCTGCAGCAGCACAACCGATCATTCCCCCTTCACACACGGTTCTGAAGATAGTGCCGCTCGACAGTCTCAAGCCAGCCGTCGCCATAGCGCAGCAAAGCCGCGGGCACTTCCGCGTCGCGCGGGTCGCTGCGACTCATAAAAGAATAGGCAAGGCTGTGAAACGCTGTTTTATACAGACGTTTTTCTGTCTGCAGAACGGCTTCCACAGATGCCTGATCCGTGGGAAAAACACGCGGGACAACCTCACCATCCACGATCAGTCGCAGCACCGCTGTCTGCCCCATATCCGGCTTGATATTTCCTTGCTGAAAATCCTCTTCCAGCCTGCGCACCATTTCAGGATAATACCTGTACCTGTATATCAGCAATGCCGCTATGCGGGAATCCAGGTCACCGCTTAACATGAGGGTCTCGATTTTGGCCTCGCAGGTTTTGCCCCGTTCATAATCACTGCGATAGCCTTCCTTGAGCACCAGGGCGTCCCCGTGCGCCTCAAGATAAGGCTTGACCAGCGGGTCCAGCGCCTCCACAGTCAGCGTCTCCGCAGGACCGTTGTTGCAGATGATCCGGGCCAGATGCGGCAGGGCTCTGTCCCGCGTGCGCGGTTCGTGCACCAGGAGCAGTAGAAAATCCGCCATTCCCGTGCCCAGATTCAAAGCAAGATCCCATTCCGCGCTCCCCACATCCAGAAAGAGTTGGGGTTGTTCGGGAAGGGCATCCAGAAAAGCGTCCACATCCCCGGGAGCGCGGGTCATGGCCGCCAGGGCGTAGAGCGTGACAATCCGCTCCACCGGGCCCGCATTAGCCAGGTTATGGCGCAGAATGCGCACATGCTCCGGCCGCTCGGGCAGCCCCACGGAGAGAAAACAGGCTTCCAGGCGCGTATTACGTTCGGGGTCCTGAAACAGTTCGCTGAAGGCCCGCGCCAGAGGCTCGCCGGGGCGGGCCGGTTGCGCAGCCCACGCGCCGGAACAGCCGGAACAAAGGCACACAAGCAGCCCGAGAAACGGAAGAAGCGCCCGCAGGCGCACACCAGGGCATTCGCGACCCAGCATGGCATCTCCTCAAACACTGCGCACGGTGAGGCATCAGCCGTTATTTTATTTATTTATAAATAGTATTAACTGAAAATTTATTTTCAGCAAGGGCCCTTCCGTCAAAGGAGGGGGCGTGGAAACAAAAAGCGCCCCGCCGGACTTGCCGACAGGGCGCTGATTCATGCTCCAACGCGCCGCCCGTTTTCCCTTGCCTGCGGCAACACGGCTCAGGACTTGCTCTTGGCGGCCTTGCCCGCTATCTGGTAGCGTTTCAGGGACGAAAGCTCGACCTTGCGCAGGCGGAGGGACAGGGGCGTCACTTCCACCAGTTCGTCCTCACGCACGAAGTGCAGGGCATGCTCCAGAGTCATTTTCTTCACCGGGGTGAGAATGACGTTTTCATCCTTACCCGCTGCGCGCAGGTTGGTGAGCTTCTTTTCCTTGGTGGCGTTGACGTCGATGTCGTTGTCACGGTTGTGCTCGCCCACGATCATGCCCTCGTAGACCGGGTCGCCGGGCTCCACAAAGAGCGTGCCGCGCGGTTCCAGATTGAACAGGGCGTAGGCCACGGCCGAACCGGGGCGGTCCGCCACGATGGAACCGGAAAAACGCGTGGGGAAGTCGCCGCGCCACTCCTCGTACCCTTCCAGATAGGAATTCATGATGCCCGTGCCCTTGGTGTCCGTGAGAAATTCGTCGCGGTATCCGATGAGCCCGCGTGAGGGCACGGAAAATTCCAGACGCACGCGGCCCGTGCCGTTGTTGGTGCAATTGAGCATACGGCCCTTGCGCTGGGCCAGCTTGTCCGTGACCACGCCCATGAAGATTTCATCGCAGTCCACATAGAGATGCTCAATGGGCTCCAGGGTCTTGCCGTTGTCGTCCTTTTTCAGGATCACCTCCGGCCGCCCCACGGAAAGCTCGAAACCCTCGCGGCGCATGGTCTCAATGAGAATAGCCATCTGGAATTCGCCCCGGCCCTTGACCAGAAAGGCATCACGGTCCGACGTCTCTTCCACCCGGATGGCTACGTTGCGCAGGCTTTCCTTGACCAGACGGTCCTGGATGGCCCGGCTCTGCACAAGTTTGCCTTCGCGCCCGGCCAGGGGCGAGGTGTTGATGCCGAAGCGCATGGCCACGGTGGGCTCGTCCACGCGGATGCGCGGCAGGGCGCGCGGGCTCTCGCGGGTGCAGATGGTGTCGCCGATGGTCACGTCCTCAATGCCCGCCAGCACCACGATGTCGCCGGGCTGTGCCTCCTCCACCTCGGAGAGCTGAAGGCCGTCGTAGACCTGAAGGCGGGTGGCGCGCAGGGGCCGGGCTTCGCCGCCCTCGCCGATGCAGGCCAGGGATTCCTTGGCAAAAACCTTGCCGTGCATGATCCGGCCCACGGCCAGCCGCCCCAGATAGTCCGAGTAATCCAGGTCAGCCACCAGCATCTGGAAGGGCTGCTCCGGATCGTAGGCCGGGCCGGGAATTTTGGTCAGAATGGCTTCGAACAGCGGGGAAAGATCTTCCTGCGGGTCGTCGATATTGTTCATGGCCACGCCTGAACGGCCGATGGCGTAGAGCACGGGGAATTCCAGCTGTTCCTCGCTGGCCCCCAGGTCGATGAACAGATCGTAGATTTCATTGAGCACTTCCTGCGGCCGGGCGTCCTTGCGGTCGATCTTGTTGACGACCACCACCACGGGCAGACCGGCTTCCAGGGTTTTGCGCAGCACGAAGCGAGTCTGCGGCAAGGGGCCTTCGGAAGAGTCCACCAGCAGAATGGCTCCGCTGGCCATGGACAGGGAACGCTCCACCTCGCCGCCGAAATCCGCGTGGCCCGGCGTGTCAATGATGTTGATCTTCACGCCCTTCCAGCGCACGGCGCAGTTCTTGGCGGCAATGGTGATGCCGCGTTCGCGCTCCAGATCCATTTTGTCCATGACGCGGTCGTCCACGCGCTGGTCGGCGCGGAATACGCCGCTCTGCTTGAAAAGGGCGTCCACCAGGGTGGTCTTGCCGTGGTCAACGTGGGCGATAATGGCAACATTGCGGAGAGAATCATTCTGCTGCATGGGAAAAGCCTTGGATTAGAAAAGGATACGGCGGCGACTAACCGGAAGGCCGCCGTAAAAAACAGTGCAAACGCTCTGGAGAGAGGCCGCCGACGGCGGCGCAAACACTGCGGAGCGGGGCTTGTCATCAGCCTGAAGGAGAGGCTTTGTACGCATTTTTCAAAGTTTTGTCACCAAGGCCCTGAGCAGGCGATCCAGTTTGGCCCCGGCGCGCCCGGCCACGGCGATGATTTCCTCTAGGGGCGCGGGCGCCATGCAGTCCGGCAAATTCTTGTTGGACAGGCAGGAAAAGCCCAACACGCGCATGCCCAGATGCCGCGCCGCGATCACTTCCAGCACGGTGCTCATGCCCACGGCGTCGGCCCCCCACTGGCGGTACATGCGGGTTTCCGCCGGAGTTTCCATTTCCGGCCCATGCACTCCGATGTAGACGCCCCGCTCCAGGCGGATGCCCAGATGCTCCGCCGTTTCTTGGGCCAGGGCCCGCAGCTCAGGGTCAAAAACCACGCTCATGTCCGGAAAGCGCTCGCCCCAGGACGCGCAATTGGGCCCCATGATCGGCGAAACGCCGGTATGGTTGATCTGGTCGGCCATGCACATCAGGTCCCCGGCCTCAAAGAGCGGGTTGAGCGCTCCGGCGGCATTGGTGATGATCAGGGTTTTCACGCCCAGCCCGGCCATGACCCGCACACCCATGCAGACCTCAGCCGGGCTTCTGCCCTCATACAGATGGCAGCGGCCCTGCTGGGCCAGTACCGGCCGCCCGCCCAGGCGGCCCAGGACAAAGGCCCCGTGGTGCGAATCCACGCCGGGCAGCGGAAAACCGGGCAGTTGCGCGAAGGGCGCCACGCAGGGACCGGCCCCGCCCGCGTCGCCAGCCAGGGCGGCTGCCAGGCCCGAAAGGCCGGTGCCCAGGATCAGACCCAGAGGGGCTTCCGCCCCGAAGGCGGAATCGGGCAGGGCGGAGCGCAACGCCTCGACGGCAAGCTGGACTTCTTGTGGATTTTGCATAAGATTATCTCTCGACTTCTGGTAGATTTTCGGGTGAAAGACATCGCCCGGCCACTATAGCCCGCGCGCATCCGGCCCACAAGGGCGCGCGCGGCGCGGGCATGCCATAATAGGGAAGAGCACTGTTCCCTGGGGAGAGAGGTTTGAACAAAGCTCAGGACAGCAGCAAAAAAAAGGCCGCCGCCGGCAGCGCCGCCAAAGGCGCTCCCACGGAAATTCCGTTGACCGAGCATAAAATTCTGGTGGCCAACCGGGGCGAGATCGCCATACGCATCATGCGGGCCTGCCGCAAGCTGGGCGTGGCCTTCACGGCCGTGTACACCGCCGAGGACGCGGCCTCGGGCCATGTCCGCCTGGCCCGCGAGGAAGGCGGGGAAAAGAGCCTGTTCCGCGTGTCCTCCTATCACGACGCCAACGAACTGATGGCCGTTGCCGACGAGGCGGGCTGCACCGCCGTGCATCCGGGCTACGGCTTTTTCGCCGAGGATTTCCGTTTCGCCCGCCGGGTCACCAAGCGCGACCGCAAACTGACCTTCATCGGCCCCTCCTGGAAAATCATCCGCGAGCTGGGCGACAAGATCAATACCAAGCGCCTGGCCCGCAGTCTGGGCGTGCCCACGGTGCCTGGTTCGGACCGCCCCATTTACGACGAGATGGAGGCCGAGCGCATCGCCAAGTCGGTCTTTGAATTCCAGGAACAGCAGGGCATCCAGCGCCCGCTGGTGCTGGTCAAGGCCTCGGCGGGCGGCGGCGGCATGGGCATTGAGGAAGTCTACGACCCGGACCAGTTCCGCTCGGTCTACCGGCGCATCCGCAATTACGCCCTGCGCCAGTTCAAGGACGAAGGCGTGCTCATCGAGCAGCGCATCACGGATTTCAACCACCTGGAAGTGCAGATCGTTTCGGACCGCTCGGGCACGAACCCCGTGCACTTCGGCACGCGCAACTGCTCCATCCAGTCAACGGGCCTGCAGAAACGCATTGAGGTCGCGCCGGGCTTCGCGCCGGACGAACTGGAGTATACCTTTAATGCGGGCCGCGTGCTTACGGACATTGTGGACTATTCCCTGACCATGGCCCGCAAGGTGGGCTATGACAACGTGGGCACCTGGGAATGGATCGTCACCCGCAAGGGCGACCCCTTCCTTATGGAGGTCAACACCCGCATCCAGGTGGAAAACGGCGTCTCGGCCCGCATTTCGCGTGTTCGCGGCAAAGAGGGCGTGGATCTCATCGCCGAGCAGATCCGCATCGGCCTGGGCCAGCCCCTGGGCTACACCCAGGCGGAAATCGCCTCCGAGGGCGTGGGCATCGAGTACCGTCTCATCGCCGAGGACCCGGACAACAATTTTACGCCCTGGGTGGGCCGCATCGAGCACTTCCAGTGGAAGGACCAGCCCTGGCTGGCCATGCTGACTCATGTGCCCCGCAACGAGCCCTACGAGATCCCCACGGAATTCGACCCCAACCTGGCCCTGGCGATCATCTGGGGCAAGGACCTGGAGGAGGCCAAGGCCCGCGGCCTGGAATTTCTGGACTCCCTGCGCCTGGAAGGCCAGAACGGCGCGGGCGACCCCCTTAAATCCAATGTGGGCTTTTTGAAGGCCAATACCGGACGCATTCTGCGTTTTTAACCACGGCCAAGGCGTCGGCATGCACAGTTCCTCCCCACCGCCCCGTTGCGCGGCCTGTCCCTTCAAACGCGAAGAGCGGCTCTGTTGCGTGCCGGGCGGCAAACATCCGCCGGACTGCCCTTCGGCGGCGCACACGGACTTGGTGGAGAAGAGCCGCCGGACCTACGCGCAGCCGGACATCCGGCATTTCGCCCGCCAGGCCGCCCGGGTGGAGCGGCACAGCTACGCGAAACTGCCCGACGGCGGGCGCATGCCCTGCCGCCCCCGGATCTTGGAAATCGTGGCCTTTGCCAGGGCCATGGGCTACCATCGTCTGGGCCTGCTCTTTTGTATCGGCCTGCGGCGCGAGGCCGCGGGAGCGGCGGAAATCTTCGAGGCCCAGGGCCTGGAAACAATTTCCGCCGTTTGCAAGACGGGCGGGCTGTCCAAGAGCGAGCTGGGCCTCTCGGGCGAGGATCTGCTCAACCCGGAGCAGCCGGAAAGCATGTGCAATCCCGTGCTCCAGGCCGAGTTGATGAACAGGGCCCAGGTGGACTTCAACGTGCTGCTGGGACTCTGCGTGGGCCACGACACCCTGGCCCTGCGCCATCTGGAGGCCCCGGCCACCGTGCTGGCCGTCAAGGACCGCATGCTGGGACATAATCCGCTGGCCGCTGTCCAGTGCAGCGGCAGTTATTTCAACTACCTCAAGACACCGATGTAAGCGGCGCACCTAACTTATGGACAACAACATCGAAAAACGCATCCAGAGCCTGCGCGACCGACTGACCTACATGCAGGACATTTTCGCGGGCAAGCACAAGGACAACGCGGACCTGCTGGAAGAGCGGCTCACGGCTTTCGCCGAACGCGCCCGCTCCGGTTCGCTCAACGATCCCTATGCGGAACTGGCCACGGTCGAGGATCTGTTCTCCTATGTGGAGCGCCGTCTGGAAAGCAGCGTCACGCCCATGGACCGGGTGCGCATCGTGCGTCATCCGCAGCGTATCTGCCTGCGCGACATCCTGGAAAACGTCTACGACAACTTCACTGAAGTGGGCGGCCAGGACGAGCACAGCCTGGACCCCAGCATGCTCATCGCCCGCGCGGTGATCACCCGCCGCCGGGGCAAAAAGATTTACACCCAGTCGGTCATGGTCATCGGCCAGGAGAAAGGCCACGGCGCGGAATTCCGCAACGGCGGCTCGGTCAAGCCCTGGGGCAACGCCAAGGCCCTCCAGTACATGCGCGTGGCCGAAACCGAGGGCATTCCCATCCACGCCTATATTTTCACGCCCGGCTCCTTTCCCATTGAGGACTACCCCGGCGCGGCCCAGCAGATCGCCCGCAACATTTACGGCATGGCGGGCCTGCGCGTGCCCGTGGTGGCCGTGATTTCCGAGGGCGGCTCCGGCGGGGCCGAGGCCATCGGCCTGGCGGACAAACGCCTGATGCTCTCGCACGGCTATTATTCGGTCATTTCGCCGGAAGGCGCCGCGGCCATCGAAGGACGGCTCAAGGCCGGACAGCGCGCCACGCCCGAGCTGATCGAGCACTGCGCCGAAAATCTGCACATCACGGCCCAGGACAATCTGCGCTTCGGCTATATCGACCGAGTGGTGCAGGAGCCGTCCCTGGGCGCGCGGCCCTGGCATTTCGACTTTTTCCGCTCCTTGCGCCAGGAGGTCATCCGGGCCACGGACGAAGTGGTCATCTCCACCCGCAAGATGCCTGTTTTCCGAGGGCTGGCCCTCTCGCGCCACCGCAATCCGGAAGTCAACCTGGACGAGCTGCACATCCGCTGGGGCCTGTCGGCCGCGGCCAAGGACCGTCTGCGCGAACGCCGCCAGCAGAAATTTTTGCGCCTCTCACGCCAGGCCGCGCGCGACCGCCGCCCCTTCCTGACCAAGACCGCCGCCGCCTTCTGGGACTGGTTCTCCAAGCCCTGGGTCAGCTTCAAGTACGATTTCTATCGCAAGCACCAACGCCAGATCCGGGGCTTCATGGAAGAGGTGGACAACGAGTGGGAAATGTTCAAGGGCCGCCTGCTCTCCCCCTGGCGCAAGCTCACCCGCAATCTGCCCAGCCGCGCGGACAACAAGGCCAGGGAACTCACGGCCCTTTCGGCCTGGACGGACGATTCGCGGCGGCACAAGTGGAATTATCTCTCGCCCCGCTACAAGGTCGACCGCACCCTGACCTGTCCCAACAGTGCTTCCTACGGTTGTCTGGATCTCTGGGGTCCGGACCTTTTCGCGGAATTCGCGGGCGTGTGCAGCCACTGCGGCTACCATTTTCCCATGGAGCCCGAATGGTACGTGAAAAACGTCTTCGATCCCGGCTCGGTCTTTGAGTTCAACAGCGAAATCGAGGCGGGCAATCCCCTGGACTTTCCCGGTTTTGCCGAGCGCATCAGCGACGCCCAGAAAAAGACCGGGGCCAAGAGCGGCTGCATGACCTTTGAAGCCCGCATCGACAACACCAAGATGGTGGTTGCCATGCTCATGGGCACCTTCCGGGGCGGCTCGGTGGGCGCGGCCGAAGGCTACAAATTCGTGGAGGCCGCGCAGCGCGCCGCCAAGAAGCGCTACCCCTTCCTGGCCTACGTGCACGGCACGGCGGGCATCCGCATCCAGGAGGGCACCCACGGCGTGATCCAGATGCCGCGCTGCACCGTGGCCGTGCGCCGCTACATCGAATCCGGCGGCCTGTACATGGTGCTGTACGATACCAATTCCTTCGCCGGGCCGGTGGCCAGCTTCCTGGGCTGCTCGCCCTACCAGTTCGCGGTGCGCTCATCCAACATCGGCTTCGCCGGACCGGGCGTGATCAAGGAAACCACAGGCATGGACATTCCGCCCAAATACCACCGCTCCTACCGCGCGCTGTCGCGCGGCCACATTCAGGGCATCTGGGACCGGAGGCAGATCCGCGCAAACCTCAAGCAGGCTCTGCTTACCATCGGCGGCAGAAACTTGTATTATCGGTAAGGAAGTACTGAGTAATGGTCTTTTTGCCCTTTGCCTGCGTCAGGCTCACCCCGTGCGAAACTCGTGTATGTTTTGATACACTTCGTGACGCCCGACGTTCGCCTTTCTTGGCAAAGGACAAACATCCTCATTACTCAGCACTTCCTCAAAAACACGACCGTTCAAGCTCTGTTTCCTTATACCGCCACGCTGAGCGCAGCGAAGAAGGCGGGTGCCGGTTTGGACGGGTTTTGCAAAAAATAAGATATTTTTTCGCGGTCAAGGAAAGCTCGTTTTTTTGAGCGTAAACGTACTCAGGTACGTGCGCATCAAAAAAACGAGTATGACGCCGACTGCGGGAAAAAAGCTGTTTTTCGTAAAAGACGAACAAAAAATACGCAGAACGCGCCATAGACATAAGCCATAACGGACAGAAAATGATCGACATTTCCGCCTTGCTGGATGAAATCAAGGCCTCGCCCTACCGCGAGATCGTCATTACCGCGCCCCACACCGGGCGGGTGACCTTTGCCGGTCTCAAAACCGGCGACAAGGTCCTGGGGCCCCAGGGTCAGTGGAAGGAAAAACCCGGCACCCAGCTGGCCACACTGGAGCGCGAACGCAATCCCAAGCCCATCTGCACGCCGGAAAAAGGCGAAATCAGCGAGTTGCACAGCGAGCTGGAGGGCTGCTTCGTAGAGGCCGGAACGCCGCTGGCCGTGCTGCGCCACATGCTCACCCGCGAGGAAGTGCAGCGGGCCATTCTGCAGAAGGCCCTGCATCTGTTCCGCGCGCCGGAGCGGGCCAAATACTATTTCACGCCCGAAGTGGACAAGAAAATCCGCGCTTCGGACGCGCATTCCGTAGCGGTGCGGGACGGCATGGAACTTCTGATCATGTCGCGCATGAAACGCGAAGTACCCTTGCACTACACGGGCCCGGACGGCGTCATTTACGCCGTCTACTTCAAGTACAGCGAAAACATGGACACGGGCGCGCCGCTCATCGGCGTTTGCCCGCAGGACCAGCTTCCGGCCATTCAGGACGTGATCATGCGCGTTCAGACCGAATGGACGGAAAAAGAATAACGGCGGCAAATCCCGCGTCAGCCGACGCGGCCCATGATACGCCGCCCCAACACTAACACATACGGTACACTACTATGGGAAAAGCACTGCAAATACGGGTCAGCGCCGTGACCTGGAATGAAGATCTTCTGGAACAACTCTGGCCCCAACTGACTGAACTGGCCTTCAGCGTGCCCATCAAGCACGAAAAGCGCGGCGTGCTGGAAATGGTACGCGCCCTGGACGAGGGCCTGACCTTCATGAAATGGTCCAAGGCCCGCCAGGACGCCTTGGGACCGGGCATCCGCGAAGCCGCGCGCCTGAAGCAGGAGCTGGAGGCGGCGCTTGCCGACTGGCAGCCGCGCGAAGCCAACGTTCTGAGCGATCAACTGGAAGACGTGCTGGACAATCTGGAACGGGCCTTCGTGGCCTGAGCCCGGCACATCCGCTAACAGCATATTGCGCTTGAAGTTTCCGCGGGCGGGCTTTGCCCGACCGCGGAAATCTCGTGGGTCCAGAGCAGAGTAACTTTGAAATTTTACAAATTTCAAAGTTGGGATTCCGGTGAAAAACGTGGTTTTCGCCGGAATCCACGCCGCGCCCTGTGCGGCGTTAGAGCAATTTCAAAGTAAAACTGCTCTGGTTTCACTTCCGTCTTACGAGGCCGAACATTTTGATAATAACAGAGCAATTTCATTGTGAAAATGCTCTACCCGCTTTCATCCGGAGCAACAGCCATGTTGAATAAAGTCATGATCATCGGCCGCCTGGGCCGCGACCCCGAACTGCGCTACACCCAAAGCGGCTCGCCGGTAGCCAGTCTGAACGTGGCCACCGACGAATCCTATACCGACCGCGACGGCAACAAGGTGGAACGCACCGAATGGCACCGTGTGTCCGTGTTTCAGCGCCAGGCTGAAAACTGCGCCAATTACCTTGCCAAGGGCAGCCTTATCTATGTGGAAGGCAGTCTGCAGACCCGCAAATGGCAGGATCAGCAGGGCCAGGACCGTTACACCACGGAAATCAAGGCCCAGCGCGTGCAGTTTCTGGACCGCAAGGGCGACGCCCCGCGCGGCGGCCAGGGCGGCCCCGGCGGCTATGAGGATGACTACGCCGCCGGTGGCGGGTCCGCACCCCGGCAGGCCCCGCGCGGCCAAGGCGGGGGCCAGCGGGCCCAGGGCGGACAGGGGGGCGGCGGTCAGGCGCAGCAGCGTCAGGCTCCGCGCCAGCAGCCCCAAGACGAGGATCTGGGCCCGGCCTTCCCCTCGGAAGCCTCCAACATGGATGAAGTGCCCTTCTAGGCAACACTGATCGTCAGTGTTTTCCCGAGCAGCTCAAGGTTAGAAAGACCCTGCTCTTGCACCGGCAATCCGTGCTGACGCGGATTGCCGGTGTATCTTTGTCCCCGGCGCAGGCCTTACGGCCGCCGGGGGCTTTTTTCCCCACAAGCGCCCGGAGAAGCCACAAAAAATTCTGAAAGGTAGTTGACTTTTTGTTAGATTATTCACAAGATGGATGCCGGAACAGCCCCTTGCCGTCCGACGTGCGTTCTTGTCCGGCGCGGCAAGGCGTCCATAACCAAAACATGGAGGATTTCGCGATGTCCAAACTGGTACCCCCGCATGGCGGCAAAGGCCTGGTGTGTTGCCTGTTGGAAGGCAAGGCTTTGGAAGATGAAAAGAAAAAGGCCGCCGGCCTGAAGCAGATCGAGATTTCTTCCCGCGCCAAGGGCGACCTGATCATGATGGGCATTGGCGGTTTTTCGCCCCTGACCGGCTTCATGAACAAAGCCGACTGGAAGAGCGTGTGCGAAAAAATGCTGCTCTCCGACGGCACCTTCTGGCCCGTGCCGGTGACCCTCGACATCTCCGCCGAAGACGCGAAAGGCCTCAAAGTCGGCCAGGAAGTGGCTCTCGTCCGCAAGGGCGAAATCATGGCGACCATGAAGGTGGAAGAAATCTACGAGATGACCGAAGCCGACAAAAAGTGGGAATGCGAGCTGGTCTTCAAGGGCGAAGGCCCGGACTCCGAAAAGTTCTGGGAAGTGGCCCCCAATGACCACCCCGGCGTCAAAATGGTGCTGGCCCAGAAGGAATATAACATCGCCGGCCCGGTGAAAGTCCTCTCGCAGGGCGAATTCCCCGAAAAGTTCCCCGGCGTGTACATGACCCCCGCCCAGCTGCGCGAAAAGATGGACGAACGCGGCTGGCAGAAAGTTGCCGCCCTGCAGCTGCGCAACCCCATGCACCGTTCGCACGAATACCTCGCCAAGATCGGCGTGGAAATCTGCGACGGCGTGGTCATCCACTCCCTGGTGGGCTCCCTGAAGCCCGGCGACATTCCGGCCGAAGTGCGCGTGAAGTGCATTGACACCCTGGTGGACAAATACTTTGTCAAAGACTTCGTGATCCAGGCCGGTTATCCTCTGGACATGCGTTATGCCGGACCGCGTGAAGCCCTGCTGCACGCCACCTTCCGCCAGAACTACGGCATCAACAACCTGCTGGTCGGCCGCGACCACGCCGGTGTGGGCGACTTCTACGGCATGTTCGAGGCCCAGGAAATCTTCCGCAAGATGCCCGCGCCCGCCGATGAAGGCAAACGCCTGCTCTGCGAGCCCCTGAACATCGACTGGACCTTCTACTGCAAGAAGTGCGACGGCATGGCCTCCATGCGCACCTGCCCGCACAGCAAGGAAGACCGCGTGATTCTGTCGGGCACCAAACTGCGCAAGATGCTCTCCGAAGGCGCGGAAGTGCCGGATCACTTCGGCCGTGAGGAAGTGCTCGTGATTCTGCGCGAGTACTATTCCGGTCTCACCGAAAAGGTGGAAATCAAGATGCAGCGCGCCGCCGCCGGTTCCACCATGTAGCAGCGGGCCTCATCGCAAGTATACAAAAGGACGCCCTTCGGGGCGTCCTTTTTTTAGAGCATTTCAATCTTGAAATGCTCTACCGAGACTGCGAGAGCGCCTCGCGCTACGAAGCCGTAAGCGCAACTTATTTGCGCTGTTGCCTCTCCCGTGAGCGAGTCCTCGAGCTTTACGGGCGCGAACAGCATAGCGAAGCGGCGGAGTAAGCGTATCTTTAACGTTGGAATGCGTAGCATTTAACGTTAATCCGCTCCAGGCTCTGAAGCGACCGTTAAGGCGATACGCAACCACGGCCGGAAACGCGCTCTATTTCTTGCACTTCACAATGATATTGCGCATGGGCGTATTGCCCACTCCCACGGTATTGGTGCTGACGATCTCGTACGGGCCGTCGCACTTGTCCGCCGCCTGGTTGTAGCAGTCGGCCCAGTCGTTGTCCGTGCCGTTGCAGTTGATGGAATAGCCTTCGCTGCCGTCAGGCAGTTTGGCATTGCGCGCGCCGCCGCAGGCGCAGAGCAGAAAAGCGAAGGCCCCCAACAGAATAACGTTCTTCCACATGGCACTCTCTCCGGACAAAAGTTCAGGCGGCCGATCCCGCTTGATCTAAAGCAGATTAACTTTGAAATGTTACAAATTTCAAAGTCCGCATTCTGGCGAAAAACACGGTTATCGTTGCTGTCGATCCCCGTATGGCTCCGTTGTCGCCAACATGGACAGCCCTTCGGGCTGACTTCGGTCGCTTCGCCGGAATCCACGCCGCGTTGCTCTCGATGCCTGTACGCCCTTTGGGCTATAGGCACGGCCCTACGGGCCGCTCGTCGGGTCGGTCTTCGCGGCACGCCGCATTGTGTGCGGCGTTAGGGCAATTTCACTTTGAGTTTGCCCTAGAGGCTGTCGTCACGAGATGGATTTTCGTGTTATATCAAGGAGAACGAGCCTTTTAGCACTGCTGTCTTTATCCGTAATGCGCGTTCCTCGCATAACGGCTAACGCATGCAGGGAGTATACTCTTGCCTCAGCCGTTAAGACGAAGGAGCTTTAGCCGTAGGCGAACTTGTGAGCTGTATGGAAAAAACAGCAACTCTGGCTACGGATGAAGGCTGCAATGAGTTACACAAAAATTCTCTCATCGAAATCACAGCCGCTATCCGTATCGTTGCTGTCCTTATCTGTACGCCGCTTTGTGGCTGCAGCTAAAGCAACACAGCAGTGCTGTGAACGGCTGGCGCGACCGGAATAAAAGGCGATGCTCGACACGGAGATAACCGAAGAGACGCTCATGACGACAGACTCCAGACAGTGTGCCCCGCATGGCAGCAAAGGACAAGCGCTTTCCGAAGCGCTCAGCCCGTGATGCTGATCAGGGACGGCAGTAGGCCCGCCAGGCTTATGAGCAGGAGCAGGGCCAGCACCACGCGCCGGAAACGGACCTCGTCCACGCGCCGGAACCAGCGCGAGCCCAGCCAGATGCCCAGGCCCACGCAGGGCAGCATCACGGCGGCCAGCAGGAAAACCTGGCCGGTCATCAGGCCGTAGCCCCAATACACCACGGCGGCCAGCACGTCGGTAAACAGGAAAAAAGCGATGAGCGAAGCGCGGCTCACCGCCACGCTGGGAGGGCCGGACAGAAAAAAGAGAATGACCGGCGGCCCGCCGTTGGCCGACGCGCCGTTGATCAGCCCGGTGAGCGCGCCCACCCCGCAGGCTCCCCAGCGGCCCGGCCGCTGCCGCAGCTTGAAGCCGAAAAAAAGCATGCCCGTCAGGACCAACACGACCGTATTGATGACCGCGGTCATCGGCGCGGCGGGCGCCAAGGCCAAACAGTACGCGCCCGGCGGCGTGCCCAAGGCCACGCCCAGCGCCAGATGGCGCAGGGCTTTCCAATCCGCTTCCTTGTAGACAAAGGGCAAATGCCCAACACTGGCCGCGATCTCCCAGAGCACGATCACCGGCGCGATGTGCGCCGGGGGCAGCAGCAGGGTCAGCAGCACAATGCAGATCATGGAAAAGCCGAAACCTGTGGCGCCCCGGATCAGGCCGGCGCAGAACACGGCCAGGGCGGCGCAGCTCAATTCCAGGGGAGTAAGGGGCATGGCGGGCCTCCACGAAAGGAGAAAAGCCGTTTCCCGCGCACAAGGCGCGGCACGCTCTTTCTCAATAAGCCGCGGGACCGGACCAAGGCAAGTCCCCGGAAGAGCCGTCCTTCGACCTTTGCCATCCGATGCCGCCGGTGCCGCCCGGTGACATCTGCTCCGCTGAATGCGAAGCAAGCGCATCTGCGGGTTGAGAGTTTGCACAGGGCGCACTCCCTAATGCGCCTGCTCCGCCGCCGAAAGCCCTCGCGCTTTACGAAAAGTAAAAAACAGCCTATAGATGTTGTACTTTTGTGGCCCCGATTCTCTCAGCGGCACGCCCCAGATCACTCCGGCGGAGCAATCCCGACAACATCGGCGCGACACGTCCGCGCCGCACAGCCATACCCACAGGTGTTTCATGAAGCAATCCCGCGAGATACTCACCGGCTCATTGTGCGTCACGCTGCTGGCAGCGGCCTTCTGCGTCTGGAGCGCCTTCGGCAATGACGTCAATTTCTGCGTGACCGCCGGTTGTTCCCTGTATCAGGACTTCACCGTGGGCGGCGTTTCGCTCTGGTGGCTGGGCACGGGGACCTTCGCCCTGCTGGCCTTGCTGGCCCTGCTGGGGGCTGCCGCTGCGGGACGTCTTCTGGCCGGGCTGGCCCTTTTGGGCGATATCTGCCTGCTGTTGCTCATGGCCCTGACCGCGCCCTGCGTGAGCTGCCTGGTGGTGGCCGTGTTCTTCGTCCTGAGCTATCTGGGCTTCCGACAGGCCGAGCCAGCGCAGGCGCGCGGGCGCGACAGCCATGGCCGCCGCTCCGTGCTGCTCTGGATCTGGGTGTTGCTGTTTACCGTCAACGTGGGGGCCGTGGCCCGCTCGCAGACCGAGGTCTGGCCCATCATGGGGGCCGGTGACGAAGCCACGGTACGCATGTTCTTCTCGCCCTCCTGCCCGAGCTGCCGCGAGGGCATCAACATCCTGTCCGGCCATGTGGATGTGGCTTTCTATCCCCTGGCCGAAAACGACAATGATGTGTACAAGGTGGCCCAGATGCGCCGCCTGCTGGACGCGGGCATGAATCTGGCCGAGGCCCTGGCCCAGTCCCAGAACGTGGCCGTGCCGCGCGGGCTCGCGTCCTTGAGCCCCGATCTGCTCTGGCTGCGTTTCAAAATGCTGCGCAACAAGGCCCATGTCTTTTCCGCCGGGGCGCAGACCGTGCCCTTCTTTGAATATCACGGCCTGCCCGCCATGCTGGTCAAGCAGCAAGAGCGCAGACAGCGCCAATCCCCCGGTTCCGTTTCCGACCAGACGGAAGGCCGACCTGGCGTTCCGGCGGCGCAGTCTCCCGTCCTGCCCCCGTCCGACCAAGCCTACCCGACAGGTCAGGCCGGTCAGGACGCCGGTCTGCCTCTGGACCCGCAGGTGGCGGGGCAGTGCGGAGGCCCGACCCCCTGCCCCTAGAGCATTTTGCGCTTGAAATTATCGCTTAACGGCGAAGTAAATTCGCCTTGCGATAATTTCGCGCTGCGGATTTTCACGGAAAATCCGCACAGAGCGTTGAGATATTTTCAATATCAACACACTCTAATTGCAAAAATTTCGGGCATAGTTATGCTCTCAATTTTCGCAGGATCGTCAGCGAAAAAACGTGGTTTCGCGATGACTCATGGCGGCTGCGCCGCCGCAAAATCCTGCGGATTTTGTGTGTCTAATTTTTCAAATCAGACACTCATTGCCCACTCCGGTCCGCCGTGCCGGAGCGGAAATCAATGCTTAGTCGTTGCCGCTCAACTGCTTAAGGTTCGATTCCAGCTTTTTCTTCTGCTCGTCGTACTTCTTGAGCAGGGTTTCCAGGTTGGCGAAGACCGCCTTCTGCCGCGCCTCCCAGGTTTCCAGACGGTACTGCTCGCGCTCGATCTTCTTGTCGATATTCTCCATGATGCTCTTGTAGTTGTCCCGCAAAGACATCAGGGCGCCGTTCTTGGACTTCAGGGCAATGGCGTCGTCTATTTCAGACTGCGTCATATTGCTCGTGATATTCACGGCCGTGAAATTCAGTTCGTCCTTGAAAAAGCTGTTTACCGTCTGCGCCAGGCCCTGCTTGATGCGCACATACATGGGCTCTTCGCCGGCCGGGGGATGGTCGCCGAGGCTCAGGTCGTCAATCTGGATGGAAAGGCCGCGCGCGTCGCCCTTGGCCACGCTGAAATAATTGCCCGGCATGCTCTCGTCGCGCGTGGCCTCCATGCCGCCGACGGTCACATTGGTGATTTGGGGCTTGCCGTCGCTGCCCATCTCCACATGGTACTTTACTTCGTAGTTGCCCGCCTTGGTAATGCCCTCCACATGGCTGCCGTAGCGAAAATCGGCGCTGGTGGAAGAACCTGTGCCGCTGGCGCAGAAAAAATCCACCACGGCTTCCAGGTTGTTGGTGATCATGTCATTGTAGCTTTCCTTGTCCAGCGTCTGCAATTCCGCAATGCCGGACTTGGGGGCGATCACCAGCAGCCCGTAAGTCTCGCTGCTTTCATCCGTGTCGGTCTTGATACCCAAATTGGCGAGGCTGGCCAGAACGTCGCCGGAAAGAATGTCGTCCGCCGACTGGCGGCTCTTGAAGCCGGGCGGCGAGGAACTGAGCACGCTGGAGAAGCGGCTTTTGAACAACTGCACCCCGTAGTTGCCCTGCAACAGGCCGCCTTTCTGGTTGGTCAGGCCCGACGGACTGTAGTTGTCCTTTTCAATATTATCGGGGTCGTTGGTGGTGACCTCCTTGTCCTCGTCATAGGAGGTATAGTCACGGACGGTCAGCAGCACCGAGTTGACCGCGTCCAGAAAATTCTGGATGGACTGCTCCACCGAAGTGATGTCCGTGCTGACGGTAATGTGCGCATCGCCCGTGTTCTGGATGCTGAAGACCACGCCCTCAATGACGTCGCTCACGCTGTTGGAGGCCGACTCCATTTCCATGGGCCAGTTGTCCACGGTATAGCGGGCATTGGCCGACCGCTGGATGGTCCAGTTGTCCGACGTGGCTACCTGGCCCTGAAGGGCCGGTCCCCCGGCGCTCTGGACATTCTTGAGCTGGAGGTAGACAGGCTTTCCGGCGGCGGTGATCTCGTCCAGCGTGAGGGGTGTGGTGCCGTCAGCGCCCACATACTCCTTGCCGTCAGCGTCCGTGAAGGCCACGCCCCAGTCGGCGGCGGACGGCGGAGCGGCGGCAACGTCATTCCCGCCCGTGTCCTTCTCCGTCCAGGTCCAGCCGGTTCCGCCGGGATTCTTCAGGCTGTCCAACACCTGCTTCATGGTGCTGCCCGAAGGCAGGGTCAGGGTTCCGGTCTTCCCGTCGTTGGTGGTGACGGTATAAACCAGATCCGGCGGCTCTTCCAGGTAGGTGCCCGTGCCGTCAGTGTAGAACAGGGAATTTCCGGCGGTATTCGTTTTGGGCACCTTGGTGCTGGCTTCAAACGTGGTTGTGAAACCGGCGGTTCCGCTGGCGCCGGTGGTCAGTTTGAAATCCTTCACGCCGTCCAGTTTCAGGACCTGGTTGCCGTCGGCGTCCGTTGTGAGCGTTCCGGGACAGGCGGCATTAACGGCATCCAGCAACTGCTGGTTGGTCATGTCGCTTGTCAGCGGCGTGCCGTCGGCCAGCTGATCCACATAAACGACGCTGCCGTCCTTCTTGGTGATGGTGAAGACAAGTTCGGAGCCCGGAGGCGGCGGGGTTTCGTCGTCCTTGCCGTCAATACGCTTGCCCAGCTTGCCCGCGGCAAAGGTCAGGGTGGCGGAGGCGGAGTCCAGCGTGCCGCCCAACTCGTCCCGGACGCCCTTGGCGGGCGTGAGACTGCTCTGCAGCTTGCCGGCGTCGGTGAGGTCGGCGCACGCCACATTTGTGACGCCGCTCAGGTTCACGCCCCAGGAACCCGCGCTGTTCATACCGATATTCACGCTGTCGCCGCTCTGGGTGGCCTGGGCCATCTGTACCAGCAGATCCCGCTTGCTGGCCCCGGCCTTGATCTTGAATTCGCGCGTGCTGCCGTCTTCCATGGTCATGGTGAAGGTCAGGAGGTCATTGTCCCCCTTGCCCTCGGCCATGCCTCCGGCGGCATTCAATTTGTCGTCATTCAGACTGCCGCTGCCCACACCCACCCAGGTGGAGGGCGGCGTATAGGCTTCATCCGAACTCTTGCGGCGGCTGAAGGACTTGACGCCGTCCATAAGCAGGTTGCCGTCGGCGTCCAGTCGGGCATTGATGCCGCCGGCGGCGGCGTTGAGAGCCGTCACCAACTGGTCGGCGGTGGAATTGCCCTTGACGGTCACGGATTTTTTGGCGCCGTTGCGCAGCACCAGGTCATAGGTATATTCCGTGGGGTTGGTGAGGGACTGGCTGGTATCCAGGCTGCCGTTGGTCAGCCAGGTGGAGTTCGTGCCCGAGGCCCCCATGCCCTTCAGATTGTTGTTGTAGATGACCAGGTTGTTGTCCGCGCCGGTATCCTTGCCCGCCACCTGGTAGACATAGCCGGAACCGGTCTGGATCAGGCTGACCTTGATGCCCGGATTTTCCGTGGAATTGTTGACCATGCTGGCGAACGACTCCAGCGTGGTACCGGCCGGAACCTTGATGCTGTGGTCCTTGCCCGCGTAATTGAAGCGGAAGTACTGCACGTCGCCTGTGTCGTTGATGATATCGGTCTTGGAATCGAACACGCAACCGGTATTGGCCCAGATGGCGTTGCTGGCCATCTGGCTGACTTTGATGGTGTGCTGCACATCCTGGGCCGAGGCATTGGCCACCGCGGTGATGATGTTTTCGTTGCTGCTGCTGACGTTCTTGGTGACGAAGTTGTTCTTGTCGCTCAGCGCGGAGAGCATGCTGCTGGCGGCCTGCACCTGCTCAATGATCTTGCCGAAGGCCTCATAGCGCAGGTTCCAGTCGCCTTTCCAGGCTTCAAGCCGGTTCAGCTGCGACGATTCGATCTTTTTGAGCTGCTCCAGCACCTTGTCGAAGTTGGTGTCGTTGCCGCTCAGACCGGAAATGGCGTTGGAGCCGGAAATGCTGATTGCCATATGCGCCTCGCACTGCGAAAGATCTCTGCCGCGCCCAAGACACGGGCCCGCCACCAAAAAACAGCGGTGCGCACAAACTCATGCAAAATGCGTGCAAAGAATTTTTTGCCGGGTGCGGACAGGCGCGCCGCCGCGCCCCCGGACACCGGGATCTTCCGTTCTCCTTTTCTAACGGCCGGAACGTAAAAAAGTTTAGAACGGGAACGCCGAGCGCCGCGCGGCTGCCGGAAAGAGCGGCCGCGCGGCGCTCGAAAACAGCACGCGGGAAAAGGCCAAAGACCGCGTTACCCGGCCATGAACGCCCCCCAGCGCGCCAGCAAGGCCCGCAGGGCATTGCCGCGATGGCTGCGGGCGTTTTTTTCCTCTCGGGAAAGCTGGGCAGCGGTTTTGTTGATCAGGGGATCAAAAAAAATCGGATCATAGCCGAAGCCGTTCTCTCCGCGCGGCGCGGCCAGCAGGCGCCCTTCCCAGGTGCCGCGCACCACCATCTCCCCGCCGTCGGGCCTCACAGCGGCCATGCAGCTCACAAAGCAGCAGGCCCGGCGCCCCTCGGGCACGTCGGCCAACTCGTGCAGCAGCTTGCGGATATTGCGCTGGTCCCGGCTTTCGCCGGGCAGGCTTTGCCAGTCGTCGGAATAGCGGGCCGAATAGACTCCGGGCCTGCCGCCCAGGGCCTCCACCATCAAACCCGAATCGTCGGCCACGCTGATCAGGCCGGTGATCCCGGCCACGGCACGGGCCTTGATCAGGGCGTTTTCCTCAAAGGTCGTGCCGGTCTCCTCAATGTCCTCAATCTGGGGAAAGGCCTCCAGCCCGATGACTTCCACGCCGAAATCGGCCAGGGGCCCGGCCAGTTCGCGCACCTTGCCCGCGTTATGGGTCGCCAGGACGACGCGCTGTTTTTCTTCCGCCATATATCAGCTCCTTTGGAACGCGTTACGCTTGCTTGCGATGATGAGGAATAACCAGCGTGGCGACCAGGATGCCGCCGATAACCAGCACGCCGCCCGTCACCTGGGCCGGGGCGATGCTTTCGCCCAGCACCAGCACCGAGGCCACGGCCGCGAAGACCGGCAGGCTGTAATACACAATGCCCGCGCGCACCGGGCCGATTCTGTCCACGGCCAGGGTCCAGAACCAGAACGAGAAAAAGGAACAGCCCACCCCGGCATACAGGATGCCCGTGACCAGGGCCGGGGAAATCTCAGGCCGGGGCAACAGGCAGGCCTCGGCCACGGTAAAGGGCAGGGAATAGAGCAGGCCCAGGCTAAAGGTCGCCACATTAAAGCCCAGGGGCGACACATCGCCGGAGCGCTGGCGCATGAACAGCGAGTAGAGCCCGAAGCAGAGCGCGCCGCCCAGGGCCCAGAAGTCGCCGCTGTTGATGCGCAGCCCGGCCAGGCGCTGCCAGTCGCCCCGGCTGACCAGAATGATCACGCCAGCCAGCACAACCAGCATCCCGGCCAAGCGGCGCGGGGTGATGGGCTCGCCGTAGATGATGCGCGAAAAAAGCAGGATCACGATAGGCGCGGTGGGCACCAACAGGGCCATGTTCAGGCTTTCCGTGGTCTGCCCGGCCTTGTAGATCAGGGTGTTCATCAGGGTGACGCCCAGCACGGCCATGAGCGAGAGGTACAGCCAGTGCCTGCGGATGCCGGGCCAGTCCCGCTTCAGGTGCCGCCAGGCAAAAGGCAAAAGCACCGCAAGAGCCACCAGCCAGCGCCAGAAATTGCACTGCCACGGGGGTATCAGGGTTGCCAGAGCCCTGGCGACCACAAAATTGCCGGACCAGATGATGGTGGCAAGCAGGGCGCTGCCGTAGCCCAAAGCGGTTTGCTGCATAGTCGTCCTTTGCCGGACGGCGGCCGGGGAAATAGAAGGGAACAAGCCGCCGCGCGGTCAGGCAGCATAGCCGATTCCCGGGGCAAAGGCAAAAACGGGCACAGCCGAAGCGGAGCACAGCCGCCATCGACCGACGGTGCTCCGCTTCCCGCTTTGCGCCATACGCCGCCCTTATGCCCGCGTTACGCTCCTGGAACCGCCCCGGAGCAGAAACGTCCCGAGGGCCAGACAGCAACAGAGCCCGAGCACCACAAGCAGCGCGTTGCCCAGCCCGACCCTGTGCGCAAGCCAGCCCAGGGTGGGCGGAAAGAACAGCAGGCCGCCGTAGGCCAGCACGGAGACGGCCGCGCTGGCCTCGCCGGGAGTGACGCCGGGATATTCCCCGGCGCGGCTGAACAGAATGGGGACAATGGGAGATAGCCCCGCGCCCATGCAGGCATAGCCCAGAAGGCAGACGCCCGCCCTGGGAGAAAACAGGGCCAGGGCCATGCCGCAGGTCGCGAGCAATGCCCCGCCGCAGGTCAGGGGAAAATCCCCGGCCCAGCTCCGCAGCCGGTCGGTGAAAACGCGGCAGAGCACCGTGGTTCCGGCAAAGGCGCCGTAGACCAGGGCGGCGGTCTGTTCATCGGCCCCTTTCACGCTGAAGAGCAGCAGACTGCCCCATTCCGCCACCGAGCCTTCGGCCGCGTAGGTGCACATGGCAAGCAGGCCGCAGCCGATGACGAAAAGCGGCAGAACGCGGAAGGTTCTTTTCCGCGCCGTTTGTTCCGTCGCGCCGTCCGGCTGGAGGCGGGGCACGGCCAGCGGCCGGAAGCAGGCGTAGCCCCCGAGCACGCCGATGAAATTGACAAGCGGGCTGAAGCCCAGAGCGGCGAACAGCGCCCCCATCAGCGAGCCCATGACGCCGCCGAGGCTGTAGGAGGCGTGCATGAGCGCCATGCACGGGGCATGGTAACGCCGTTCAATCTGTATCCCCTGCGTGTTCATGGCGACATCGGCCAAACCCGTGCCGCAACCGACCAGTACGCAGGCGAGGGCGAGCAACAGCGGCGTGGAGGCCAGCCCGCAGAACGGGAGGGAAAAAAGCAGCACAAAGGTGCCGAGACGGAGAACCGCACGGCTGCCCCAGCGCGCGATGAGCCAGGCGCTGCCGAAAAGCGCGACCAGCCCGGACACGCCGAGACAGAGCAGGATAAGGCCTATCTGGGCATCGTCCGCCCCGGTCTGCGCCTTGAGCGCGGGCAGACGCGCTGTCAGCAGGCTGTAGACAAGGCCGGGACAGATGAAGAAATACGCACAGGCCGCGCGGGCCGTGCTGAACTCGGACCATTTCATGACACGTCACTTCCTTAAAGCAGTTTGCCTTTCAAAGGAAAGCTGCTCTGAAATACCCGGAGGATACGGCCCGCGCGCCCTCTGCGCGCGGACTTCCCTCTTGTAATGGATCACTATAAACTATGGGGTAAGGCAAGGGTCAAGGAGCATGGCGTGAAAAATGAAAAATTTCTGAAAACCGGGGAATTCGCCCGCTTGTGCCATACAACCAAAGAAACGCTCTTCCACTACGACCGGGAAGGCATCCTCAAGCCCAGGCACGTCTCGGGCAACGGCTATCGCCGCTACGGCCTGGAGCAGTTTTTCGATTTCGACATGATATCCCTGCTTAAAGAGACCGGCAGCACGCTTGGGGAAATCCGGGCCTGCCGGGAAATGCGCGATCCCAGCGCCTATCTGCGCCTGCTCCGCGAACGCGCCGGAATCCTCGAGAAAGAGCGGGCGCGTCTGGCCCGGCGCGAAGCCATGCTGCGCAGGCTCATCGCCCTGACCGAAGAGACCATTGATGCGGACTTCGACAGGCTGCTGCTTGAGGAAAAGGAGGCGGAACGCATCATTGCCGTGCCCACGGACCCGGAAAAAATTCTCAGCGGCGCGGGCAGCGTCGAATGCTACTCCGCCTGCCTGGCGCATGATCTGGAGCGCGGCAACAGCACGGACGCCCCTCTCGGCATGATCGTCCCGGCGGAACACGCCGGAAAAGGAGACTTCCGGCCCTGCTTTTTCTTTACCCGGGCGGAGGCGGGCGACGCGGGCGACGTGCGGGAAATTCCCGCCGGACGCTACGCGGCCTTTTTCCACAAGGGCGAGGTATCCAGCCAGGCCGCCGCTTTCGGGCGCATGGTCAGGGCTGTTGCCGACGCGGGGCTGCGCATGCGCGGCGACGCTTACGGCTATGATCTGATGAGCCACCTGCTGACCGGGTCGGGCGCGACTTATGTGGCGAAATACATTGTCCGGCTGGAATGAAGCACTGCCGGGCCCGTATTGCCGGGCCGCCGGGGATGCTGTACACGGGCGGATGGGAGGAAGAGCCATGCCCCGAAACTTTTTTGTGGTCCTGCCCGTGGCGGAAGTGGCCCGCCGCCTGGCGGCCTTTGCCCCCCTGCCCTCCGAAACGGCGTCCCTGACCGACCCGCGCGGCCTGGAAGGCCGGGTGCTGGCGGCGGACGTCATTGCCGGGGACGACGTGCCCCTGACCAGCCGCTCCGGCATGGACGGCTATGCCGTGCAGGCGGCGGACGTTTTCGGCGCGTCCGAGGGCAATCCGGTCTATCTGGCCCTCACGGGCCGCATCGCCGTGGACCGCCCGGCCGACTTCAGTCTGGAGCCGGGCCGATGCGCGGCCATCGTCACCGGCGGCACGCTGCCGGACGGGGCCGACGCCGTGGTCATGGTAGAGCACAGTGCCGAACTGGCCGACGGCCAAAATGGGGAGCCCCTGGTGGAAATCCGGCGTCCCGTGGCTCCGGGCACGCATGTGCTGCGGCGCGGCGACGACGCGCGTGAGGGGCGCCCGGCGCTCAGATCCGGCGTTCTGCTCCGCCCGCAGGAAATCGGCCTGCTGGCCGCCTGCGGCGCGCGGGGCGTGAGCGTGCGCGCCCGACCCAGGGTGGGCATCCTTTCCACAGGCGACGAGGTCATTCCCGTCAGCGCCGATCCCCGGCCCGGACAGGTGCGCGACGTGAACAGTCACGCCCTGGCGGCCATCTGCCGCGAAGCCGGGGCCGAGCCGCGCCTGCTGGGCATTGTGCCCGACGACCTGGAAGCCATTGCCGTTGCTCTGCGGGAACACCTGGCCGATGTAGACGTGCTGCTGCTCTCGGGCGGCAGTTCGGTGGGCGCGCGCGATTTTACCGTCGCGGCCCTGGAACGCCTGCCCGATGCGGAAATTTTCTGCCACGGCGTGGCCCTTTCGCCGGGCAAGCCGCTGATTCTGGCCCGCGTGGGGCAAAAATGCGTCTGGGGCCTGCCGGGCCAGGTGGCTTCGGCCCAGGTGGTCATGTTTGTGCTGGGCACGCCCTTTCTGCGCCATCTGGCGGGGCGGTCCGATGCCTTTAACCAGAACCTCTGGCCCGCGCGCCGGGCCGTGCTGTCGCGCAACATGGCCTCCAAGCAAGGCCGCGAGGACTATCTGCGGGTACGCCTGGAAGCTCCGGCCGACCCGGAGTCCACCGGCGGCCTGCCCCTTGCCGTGCCCGTGCCCGGCCTGTCCGGCCTGCTGCGCACCCTGCTGGACGCCCAAGGCCTGGTACGCATTGACGCCGACCTGGAAGGGTTGGAACAGGGCAGCGTGGTGGACGTATTGTTGCTGTAGGCCGCTCGCGGCAAATGTTAACAGCTCCTTTTGGGGCCTGACGCCCGCCGCGCCGCCCTCACCGCGCTTTTCTTTTGCGCCCCAAGCGCGTATAATTCTCGCTTCATCCGCAAGAGAGTGAGGAAATCCGTATGAAAATTACAGATATATTCGATATTCCCGCGCCGGAAAAACGCATCCCCGTGCCCTACGTCATCGCCGAGGCGGGCGTGAACCATGAGGGCAGCATGGACATCGCCCGCCGCCTCATCGACGAAGCCGCCGAGGGCGGGGCCGACGCCATCAAGTTCCAGACTTACAAGGCCGCCACCCTGGCCTCCAAGGATTCGCCCGCCTACTGGGACACCAGCAAGGAGCCCACCAGAAGCCAGTACGAGCTGTTCAAGCGGCATGACTCCTTCTGGAAAAACGAATTCGAAGCCCTCAAGAAGCACTGCGACGCGGCGGGCATCGCCTTTCTGTCCACGCCCTTTGACGTGGAATCCGCGCATTTCCTCAACGACCTCATGGACGTGTTCAAGATTTCCTCGTCCGATATCACCAACAAGCCCTTCATCCGCATTCTCTGCGAGTTCCGCAAGCCCATCCTGCTCTCCACGGGCGCGGCCCATCTGCACGAAATCGCCGAGGCCGTGGAATGGATCGAGGAAAAGGGCAACAAGCTAGCCCTGCTGCACTGCGTGCTGAACTATCCCACAGCCGACGAAAACGCGGCCCTGGGCATGATTCCCGCGCTCAAGCGCCACTTCCCGCAACACGTCATCGGCTATTCCGACCACACCCTGCCGCAGGACATGCATATCCTCGAAACAGCCACCCTGCTGGGCGCGCGCGTGCTGGAAAAACATTTCAGCCACGACAAGGCCCTGCCCGGCAACGACCATTACCACGCCATGGACAAAGAGGATCTGAAGCGCTTTTACGTCCGGCTCCGGCGCACGCTGGACAGCGTGGGCGATCTCGACGTGCGCGCCCTGCCCGCGGAGGAACCGGCCCGGCAACACGCCCGCCGTTCCCTGGTCACGACCCGCGCCGTGCCCGCCGGCCAGGCGCTGACTCCGGCGGACCTGACCTGGAAGCGCCCGGCCCACGGCATTTCCCCGCGCAATTATGACGAAGTGCTCGGCCTGCGCGCCCGACGCGACCTGCCGGAAGACACTGTGCTGACCTGGGCGGATCTGGACCGGGCATGAGCGCGCTCACGTCTGTGGATACGGCGTCCGGCGCGGTGCACGGCGGCGTCAGCCTGGTGCTGGGGGCCATGCCGCGCGGAGCCGAGCCGGAAAGTCACTGGGCCGCCGGGCCTTGGTGCTTTGCCGGTGAGGAAGATTTCTTCCCGGACTGGGAAGACCGTTTCGTCTTCGCGCCGGAACCGTTACGCGACCTCAAGGTGCTGGAGCGCACAGCCAAGGAGGCCCAGGCGCTGTGCGTGGACAGCCTGCCCGCCCTGGCCGCCCGACTCTGCCCGCACAGCGCGGAACTGCCGTCCCCCTACTGGGAAACCCTGCTCACGCCTTGGGCCATCGACGTCGCCAAGCAGATTGTGGAACGCTGGCAGCGGGTCAAAGCCATGACCGAGGCCTGGGGACATCTGCCCCTGCGCGTGCCCCTGCTGCCGGAAAACTGCGCCTTCAGCTTCCGCGGCGAGCACGATTTCACCCTGCACGGCGCGCTGGGCCAGACCTTCAACCACTGGCTGCTTTCCCGCCTGCTGGAGGCCCATTGGCCCCGGGCCTGGCAAAAGGAAATGCTGCCCCCGCTCAGCGAGGCTTACGGCGACGAGGCCCCCGCGGATCTGAAAAGCCGTCTGCGGCAGTGGGCCCGGCGCACGCAACTGCGCCTGCTCTTCCCGCGCCTCAAAGGCATGAGCATCCGGCAGGCCCTGCGTTTTTCCCTCTCGCTGGTGCATGTGAGCGACGGTCCGGACCGCTCCCAGCCTTTGGCCGAAACCTACGGCAGCCGGGCCACGGGCGCGCGCGCCGACCTGCCTCTGGACCCCTTGCCCCTCTTTCTGGCCGCCCTGCCGCAATCCCTGGCGCGGCTGCGCCACCCGGAACGGCTCAAGAAGCACCTCTTCCCGCCCTGCCTGCGCGTCGCCAGCGTGGCGGCCTATGAGGACGCGGCCTACCGCCAACGCCTGGCCGTCTGGCGCGCCCACGGCAACCGCCTGATGTACGTGCAGCACGGCGGCAACTACGGACAGGTGCGGGTCACCTGCGATACGGCCCTGGTGGAATACAGCCAGCATGCCTTCGGCACCTGGGGCTGGAGCGAGCACGCGGGCAGCCGGGGCAATTTCATCCCCCTGCCCTATCCCCAGATCGCGCGCATCGCCGGACGCTGGCACGGCAAAAACGGCCGCCATCTGCTCTTTGTGGGCACGGAGATGCCCGCCTACGGCTACCGCCTGGACGCCCATCCCACGCCGCTCCAGATGGTCCAGTACCGCGAGGACAAGCAGTGGTTCTTTGAGGCCTTGGGCCGCTCGCTGCAATCCCGCGCCTTTTACCGCCCCTATTTCGACGTGCCCGGCGCCCTGCAGGACGCCACATGGCTCTTGCCGCGCTTTCCCCGCGTACGCTTGAGCACCGGCCCGCTCACCCCGCAAATGCTGGCCTGCCGCCTGCTGGTCCTGGACCATCACGGCACCACCATGCTGGAAGCCCTGGCCGCCAATGTGCCCACAGTCATGTTCTGGACGCGCGAGGCCTGGCCGCTCACGCCGGAAAGCGAAGCCCTGCTGGACGTGCTGGCGCGGGCCGGAATCTGGTTCGGCACCGCCGAGGAAGCCGCCGCCAAGGTCAACCAGGTCTGGGAAGACCCGGTTTCCTGGTGGCGCAGCGCCGCCGTGCAGGCCGCGCGCCGCACCTATTGCGCCCTTCAGGCCATGATGGTCAAGGGCAGCGAAAATCCCTACTGGACCCAAACCCTGACGAAACTATGAAGCTATCTTCCCGCTGTTTCCTGTTTTTCCTCCTGGCCGCCGGGCTGCTCTGCTCCCCGGCCGCGCCGGGACTGCCCTCCCTGGTACCCGCGGCCCTGGCCGACGAGGCGGGCGACCTGCGCAATGCCCAGGCCGCCATTGAAAAGGCGGATTACGGCAAGGCCGTGGCTCTGCTCAAACCCTTGGCCGACAAGGGCAATGCCGAAGCGCTCTATGTGCTGGGCCGCCTGACCCTGGACGGCAAAGGCGTCAAAAAAAGCGAGCAGCGCGCGGCCCAGCTTTTCCGCCAGGCGGCGGAAAAGGGCGACATCAGCGCCCAGAACGCCTGGGGAACGGCTCAAGCCTCGGGCCAGGGCGTACGCCGCAATTACCGCGAAGCGGCGCGCTGGTTTCGCAAGGCCGCCGAGCAAGGCCTGGCCATGGCCCAGTACAATCTGGGTTATCTTTACGCCTACGGCCGGGGCGTGCCCAAGGATGAAAACGCGGCCATCGACTGGTACAGCCGCGCCGCCAACCAGGGTTTGGCCGACGCCCAGTATTCCCTGGGCTGGACCTATCTGAACAGCAAGGGCGAAAATCAGAGCGACACTAAGGCCGTGCACTGGTTTGAAAAGGCCGCCGAGCAGGACAACCTCAAGGCCCAGAACAACCTGGCCTATATGTATGCCGAAGGGCGCGGCTACGCCCAGGACCCGGTCAAGGCCGTGCAATGGTACAACCGCGCCGCCGAGCGCGGCTACGCCGAGGCCCAGTACAACCTGGGCTTCATGTACGAACAGGGCCGGGGCGTGCCGCAGGACTACAACAAGGCCGTGGAATGGTACCGCAAGGCCGCCGAGCAAAATGAGCCCGCGGCCCAGTACAGCCTCGGCCTGATGTACGACCAGGGCACCGGCGTGCCCCGCAACCTGAGCGAGGCCACCCGCTGGTACCGTTTGGCCGCCAAGAACGGCGACCCGGACGCCAAGGCCGTTCTCCGCGCGCAGGGCAAGCCCGAAACCGCGTCCAGACCCGCGGCGGCTGCCAAACAGAGCCGCAAGAAGCCCAAGCAGCAGTAATTTTCGCCGGACAGTACAGCAAAAGAGGTCGCGATTTCGCGGCCTCTTTTGCTGTTGATATCTCTGCGGGGTCTTTTAGAGCATTTTGCGCTTGAAATTATCCCTTAACGGCGGAGTAAATTCGCCTTGCGATACTTTCGCGGTGCGGGTTTTCACGGAAAATCCGCACCGAGCGTTGAGATATTTTCAATATAAAAACGCTCTACATGCCTGCGGCGGCATTGGTCAGCTTCTCCAGCAGGCCGCGCATCTTCTTCACCACTTCCAGATCAGGATCGGCACCATAGCGGGCCGCGATCCAGGCCGGGTCGCTCCAGCTCAGCATGACGCCGTCCGGGCTTTCCCAGACCAGAATCTTCAACGGCAGGTCCAGGGCCGCTTCCGGGGCGGCCTGCATCAGGGCCGTGCCCACGGCGGGATTGCCGAAAATGACCACCCGCGCGCCGGTCATGTCCAGGCCCGCGCCCTGGGCGTTGGCCTTATGATCCACAGTCGCGAACACCGGGGCTTTGGCCGCCGTGAGCGTGTCGAGCAGGCGCTTCCAGACCGCGTCCAGATCGCCGTGGGCCTTTTTCCGCATCAGACCATTCTGCATATCATTCATGGGGATGTCCTTGGCTTGAGTTTCAGAGGCAATGCCTGTGTACAACAGGGCTAGCAGACAACACAGGGCCAGGCAAGGCGCGATGCCGCCGGATTTGAATTCAGAGCTGTTCATATCATTCTCCCGCTCAGTTGGCCGCGACGCGGCGGCGCAGATATTTTTTTGCCGAATCGGCCATGCAGACCAGGGCCGCGCCCATCATGACGGCATCCTTGAGCACCAGCCGCCCCCTGCCGCTCAGGTAGGGGAAACCGTGCTCCGCGTCGCCCAGGTCGGGCACCCAGACCTGGGGCGTGGTAATCAGAAAGGAAAGCGTGACCAGGGACATGCCGAAAACCAGCAGGCCGCCCACGGCCGCCACCTGCGGCAGCCAGGGCTGGAAGCAGAGCAGAATGCCCAGGCTGACGATGATCGCGCCGAGGATGTACGAAGCCGTATAGGTGCCGTGCTCCAGGTGCCACCGGCGGTTTTCCGGCACCAGCTTGCCTTCCGGATTCATATGCGCCTTGTAGTCCGAGGGGTCGTCCATCAGAAAACTCATGAAGGGACTTTCAGCCACAAAGGGCACAATGCCGTCCGCCTCATAGGGTGCGATTTTCAGGCCGCCGATCCAGAACAGGACCACAATGAGCCCCAGGCGGGTCAGGGAGACGGCGAAGATTTCAGTGTCGGCCATGAGTTGAAAGACGGATGCCATACGGATTTCCTCCGATTTGGGGGTGAACGGTCGGGCCGGATGCCGTGTGCAGTTTCTTGTGACGCGTTTTTGTTAATTAACGCTTATTAAAAAACAGTGTCAAATGTCAAGAAAAAAATACGGTGGGAATAACGTTGGCGCCGCTCCCAGCCTCGCGCTGATGTCGCCCCCTGACGATGCCGTCCTGCCCCGAGGCAGCGCCGCCTGCCTTGTAGCGACAGTTAAGGCCACACAACTTCGCCGTGAACGGCTCAAACAAATCGCTGGCGCAACGCGCGCCAGGCCGCCCCGCCTTGCTTTATCGCAGGCCTTCGGGCATATTTCCGGCAGGTGCTGATAACACCTTTCCCTAGGCGGACCCGCCGCCGACACACGCGGGGTTGCGCTTGCCTGGCAAGTGCAACTGTCTCTCCGCGTATGCTGTCGGGAGTGCGGTGAATACAACACCTCCTTGTGGGGGAATAAACCCGCTGTCCTAGGGCAGTTATCAGCTCCCGGCAATTGCTTTTCGGCAATCGCCAATCAGCTACGTCGGAGAGCGTTATGCCTGAAATGCCCGCCCCTGGCGGCCGCCCGCCGCAAAAAGATTTTGAATCGCAATAGCGCCGCGTTTTTGAGGCCGCCGCGTGCAAGACCCGGGCGGAACTGGCGGCTATCCTTGATATCCGGCAATCGGCCATTTCCGACGCCGAGCGGCGCAGGGCCGTCCCGTCCGATTGGCTCATAACCCTTTTCGAGAAAAAACGGATCAATCCGGAATGGGTACGCATGGGGCAAGGAGGCAGGACGGTGCGGACCAGGGATGAGCCCGGCGTCAGCCCCGCTTCCGCCGCCGTCACAAGCAGACCGGCGGCGGAATGCACGACTGAAGACCTGCTGGCGGAAATTATGCGCCGTGCTTTGAAAAGCGCCGGTTAGAGCGGCGTCCGCATTTTATAGGCCTCCCCTAATCCTGGGGGGGCTTCCCTTTATTCATTTTTCGATCTATAGATCGATTCACCACATACGTATTGATCAGGACCCCCGGCAGAACGCCCAGAGCCTGCGCCAATGCCACAATGGTGGAAAGTCCCGCCTCGCGCTTGCCGTTCTCAAGCAGGCTGATGTATTGGGGATTGATATTGGAAGCCCTGCCCAAGTCCGCTTGGGTCATTCCGCATTTTCGGCGCAAGGCTGCAAGCTCCGCACCGAAAATAGAAGGGTCTACCTTATTGGCCGTCATAAGTTTTCAAGTTAAACTTTTTTTTAGGGCCTGACACTCGATCTTTAGATCGAAAACACTCAAAAAAAGAATCCTCCCATGAGAAAAAGGAAAACACGCGGGAGGCAACGAAATCGCGCTGGAGGGAGAGAAGACGGCAATCGCTGTGACAGTGACGATTTCAGCCTGCCGGCGTACTGCTCAGTCGGCTATGCGGCGTATTTTCGAAAATCACCGGCGGCCGTTGCGCAATCCTCTACGGGAAGGCGCTTGTTGCATGCGGATGTTTCCGAAGTCAGGTCGGCCCGGCAAAAAAGACGGGTTGACCGGCCGGAAACAGTCAACGGGCACTTGGGCCTCTGCGGAGGAAAATGTGCGGATGCGCGCTGCATATTATCTGTGGAAAGTAAAAATACGTTATTGTGAACAGGTTCCGTAAAATCTACTCTCTGTTTATCATCTCAATTCGTACATTTGACACAGAAAGGCTTTGTCAAATATGCTGCCGTCACAAAATAATTTTTCTCCGTATTTCTCGCAGCAAACATCAATTATGCTATTTTTTGCACGACAACCCATATTCACGGTACGCGGCATATTATACGGGTATGAACTGCTCTTTCGGGACCAGTCCAATCTGACCGCCGCCAATATTCAGGACAGCAGCCAGGCGACCTCGGAAATCATTGTCGACGGAATTTCCTTTGCTTCGGCCCACTCCGGCACGCGCACGAAAGTTTTTATAAACATACCTGATGAGCTGCTGCGTAGCGAGATCCTTGAATCCCTGTCGCCGGACATGTGTATTCTCGAAATCCTGGAAACAGTTCCCTGTACGCGGGAGAATATTGCCGTCCTGCGGCATCTGAAATCCCTCGGTTACACCCTGGCCTTGGATGATTACAGGGGGCAGCGGGGAGTGGAAGGGTTCCTTGATCTTGTGGATATCGTGAAGGTGGATTTCCAGAGCGCGCCCGCCCGGCGGCTGGCGGGCATCTCGGAAGGCCTGCGCAAGCGCGGCGTCACGATGCTGGCGGAAAAAGTGGAAAGCTACCAGGAGGCGGAATGGGCCGGGAATGCAGGGTACGAGCTGCTTCAGGGCTTTTATTTTCAGCGCCCCGAGCTGATCTCCGCTAAAAGGCTGACCCCCGACGCGCACACCAAATTGCGGATATTGTACTATCTGGCCTCCGGCAGGATGGAACGGAAAGAACTGTTCGCTCTTCTTTCCTATAGCCCGCAACTGGCGTTCAGGCTGCTCAATTTTGTCAACTCGGTCGCCTTTTCTTTCCGGGAGAAAATAGACTCAATAAAACAGGCCATCGTGCTCATGGGCGTGGACCGGCTACGTCGCTGGCTTTCGGCCATGCTCATCGCCGATCAGAGCCACACTTCCGACACCGCGCGGGAACTGTCCATACTGTGCGTCTTCCGCGCGCATTTCCTGCGCGATATAGCCGCCTCCAGCGGCTCCCCCTATGCCGAGCAGCTTTTCGCGCTGGGGCTTTTTTCCACTTTGGACGCCATGCACCGCACATCCTTCGAGAATCTTTTTGAACGGGCCTTCCTGAACGAAGCGGTAAAAAAGGCGCTCATCTCGCAGGAAGGCGATTTTTATCCCTGGCTCAAGGCCGTACTCTGTTTTGAAACAGGCAATATAGACGAGGCGGCGCGGCTTTTTGCGGCTCTGGGCGTCTTCGATCTGCGCGAGATAGTGAAAAAATACAGGACAGCCATGACGCTGGCCTCGACATTTCACACTTTCGCCGAAACGCTCTGACAGCCGCCCGCTGTCGGCATATCCCCTTCCGTCGGAATCCTGTCGCAGCACGCGGCTGCAACTGATTCGCGCGCTTCGCTGCAAAGCAAAAATCTGACGTAGCGAGCGGGCAAAAAGGCATAGTGCCAACAGGCCCTAGACTTGCAGGGAAATGCCCGTGCCGCCGGGGGCCAGGGCCGTGGGCATGACGCCGCGCATGGACATGTCGGCATAGGCTCCGGCGGCGCGACGGCGCGCGGCCGAATCAACCGGGTCCGTTCCCGCAAGGGCCGCCGCGCCGGTCAATGCGGTTGCTTGGGCGGCATCAGCGGAAACAGCGGCGTCCGAGGCGGAAGTCCGCCCGGCGGAAGCGGGCTCCACAACGGCCGAAACCAGGCCGGATGCAGCCGGGCCTTCGCCGTCGCCCTCTTCTTTCCGGGCATCCCGCGCGGCACGGGCTTCCTGAGCCGCGGCGCGCGCCGCCACCTGGCGGTCCTGGCCGGAAGGCTCGCCCGGGGCCAGGGCGGCTCGGCGCACTTGTTGTGCCTTTTCCCTGCTGGCTTCCGGATCGCCCGGCACGGACGAGGCGTCAATGGAAACATGGCCGCCGATGGCGTACTGCCGCCCGTCCGGCCCTTTCTGGTAGGTATAGCTGGCCCCGCCGTTCACATGCCCGCCGCCCGCCGCCATGTGCGCGCTCTCATGGGCGCGTACCTCGGCGTCACGCAGTTTCAGCTCGCGCAACTGCTGTTGGGCTTCGGGGCTCAGACTCAGGCTGTCCGCCAGATCCGGCAGGCCCGACAGACCAGCCGGGCCGCTCTCTTGTCCGTCGTTCCGACCCGCCCGGCTTGCCGGGGCAAAGGGACTCCTCTCCCGGCCGCGTCCCCCCCCGCCCACGCCGTCAGGACCGGCGGCGGGAGCCAACGGCGTCAACGGTCCCACAGGACGGGGACTGATGCTTTCCAGGGCTTCGGACATATCCTTGATCCTTAGAGCGGATTAACTCTAAATTGCTCTGACGAAACGACGGTCACGGTTCCAGGCCCTCGCACGGGCCTGGAAAACGACATTACGCTTCTCTTATCGGCGGCTCCGGCCCGGACTTTAGAGCAGTTGCGCATGAAATGTGTCAACTGCTCCCGGAGAGTGTCGCCATGAGATGGCTTTTTGTGTTATATTAAGGAAAAAGAACGTTTTTAGAGCTGCTGTCTTTATCCGTACGGCTCCTTTGTCGCCTACGGCTGAAGCAAGGCGAACTACGGGCGCAGGGAGCATATTCAAACCCGGCCTTCGCACGGAGTGAGCCTGACGCGGGCAGGGGACAAAAAGACCATTCACCAGTGCTTTCCTAAGGCCGCACGGCGGTAACCACGGCGGACATGGTTTCAGCGGGCACGGCCGGTTCCACCGTGATGAAACCGGCGGCTTCCAGATCCTCCCGCACTTCCCCAAAGGTATAAACCCTGCCGTCCGCGCAATGCACCAGCATGTTCAGGCCGAACAAGGCCCCGGCCGCCGGGCTGGTTCCGTCCGCGCTCATGATGAAATCGCGCACGGCCACCTTGCCGCCGGATTTCAGGGCCTGCAAGGCGTTACGGTACAGGGCGCGGCTTTGTTCCCGCCCGTGCTGGTGGATGATGGCGCTGATCCATGCCAGGTCAAAGCCCGACGGCAGGGCGTCGCTGTAGAAATCACCGGCCTGAAAATCCACCCGGCCTTCCAGGGGCGTGCCCGCAAAACGCTGTCGCGCCGCCTCAATGCCCACGGGGCGGTCGAATATCACGGCCGTCGCCGTGGGCAAACATTCCAGAAAAGCCTGGGTATAGGTGCCGGACGCGCCGCCCACGTCCAGAATCCGCGCCGGTCCTTCGCCGAAATGCAGCACCCCGGCCTCGTGCAGGGCCCTGATCATGGGGGCCGCCGTGCGCACGGCCAACGAGTTCATGCCCATGATAAAGGAACGGTCGTCCTCCTCTTCGCCGAGGATGCTGGGCCGCCGGGTTCGGGGTTTGCCGTCCCGCACCGTGCGCGCCAGCTCCGCCCAGCCCCGCTGGGCGTTGGCCATATGCCGCAGCATGGGCACATAGGAAAGGGGGTGGCGGCTGTCCAGCGCGTCCCGGTAGGCTTCGGCCACGGCATAGACCCCCGGGCCGCCCTGACCCGGATCAGCCGATGCGCCGCCCATGCTTTTGCACAGATAACCCATGCCCGCCAGGGCGTTCAGCAGCACCGCGGCGCCGCGCTCGTCCACGCCGCATTCCCGCGCCAGGTCCCCGGCGTTCATCCGGTTGCCGTTGCGCAGAATAACAGTGAAAAAATCCAGTTCAGCCGCCGCCGTCAGCGCGCAGGAGCGCTGGTAGCCCGTGGCGTCGCGCTGCAATACGGCAAAGGGGGTTCTGTCCATGCAAGGCCTCCTTGGCTTGCCAGACCGGGGCAAAAAGAGTAGCCCTTATTGCTTCCATTCTACGGTGAGGTTACGCCTATGTCGAGTCCTTCCACCGTCTCCCCTGTGGCGGAAGGCCTGCGGCGCGCCCTGCCCATCGTGCTGGGCTATGTGCCTGTGGGCTTCGCCTTCGGCGTGCTGGCGGTCAAAAACAATATTCCCCCGTCCCTGGCCGTGGCCATGGCCGTGCTGATGTTTTCCGGCTCCGGCCAGTTCGTCTTCGCCAGCCTCTGGGGCGCGGGCGCGGGCATCCTGTCGGTCATCGCGGCGGTGTTCATCGTCAATCTGCGCTATCTGCTGATGTCCGCCGCCGAATCCCCCTGGCTGGCACGCCTGCCGCGCTGGCAGCGTTTTCTGCTGGGCCTGGGCCTCACGGACGAAACGTTCGCCGTGCACATCACAGCCCTGCAACGCGGCTGGAAGCTCTCTCTCACCACGCTTTATCTCTGCAACAGCACCACCCATCTGGCCTGGGTGATCGGCTGCGCCGTGGGCGCTTTCTGCGGCGAACTGGTCAACGACGTGCGCCCTCTGGGTCTGGATTACGCCCTCACCGCCATGTTTCTGGCCCTGCTGGTGCCCCAGTGCGTGAGCCGCCTGCACGTGCTGGTGGCCCTGTTCACCACGGCCCTGTCCATCGCCCTCAAGGCCGCCGGCATGAGCCAGTGGAATGTGGCCGTGGCCACAATTCTCGGCGCGAGCCTGGGCGTGCTGCTGCTCTACGCCCGGCGCGGCCCCGGCCTGGAGAATCCGGGAGCGGAACAGAACGCCGGAACGCAAGCCGAACATTCGGACAAACCTTCGGCCCAACCTTCGGAGGTCCGGCCATGAACGCATGGATTGACGCCCACAGCGCGCTGCTGCTCTGTGTTCTGGGCAGCGTGCTGGTAACCCAGCTGCCCAAGGTGCTGCCCGTGACCTTTCTCAGGGGCGACTGCCTGCCCGCCCTGCTGCGGCACTGGCTGTCCTTCGTGCCCGTGGCGGTCATGGCCGCCCTGGTGGGGCCGGACGTTTTCTTCTACGAAGGGCGTTTCAACGCGGGCACGTCAAATCTCTTCCTGATGGTCTCCCTGCCCTCCCTGCTGGTGGCCTGGTGGGGCAAGAACTATTTTGTGACCATCGCCTTCGGCATCAGCCTGGTGATTCTGGCCCGCTGGCTGGGCTGGTACTGATGGACGCGGACCGCCCCAATGATCCCGGCCCGGGCATGCCGCACCCGGCCCTGTACCGCATGGGCCGCGCGGGACGGCGCGCCGGACCGCCCCTGCCGCCGCCCCGCTGCAGCGGCCGCCTGCTGCTGCGCCTGACGCCGGAACACATCGCGCTTTTCCGCTTTCTGCTGGAAGCCTACGACAATTTCGCTTATTTCACCGTGCTGGAGCGGCGTACCGCTCTGCTCAAGCTGGTCTTTTCGCCCCAGCGGGAACGCGCCGTCCGCCGCGCCCTGGCGGAAATGGCCCGGAGCCTGCCCTTTACGGCGGAGGACTGGCCCCTGCCCGATCTTTCCGTCCCGTCCGAGCCCGCCGACCGCGCCTGAACCGGCCCGGCCGCCGGACGCGGACCCGCGCAAAAAGGCTTTGAGCCGGACGCGTTTTCTGCTATGATATCTCCGTTACACGGCGGCGGCCCGGCGCCTTTGTTCCCTTTCCGACGGCAGGCGTATCCTTTCAAAAGCTTTTACCAAGGCGGAGCCATGCCCACACTCAAGTACAAGCGCGTGCTGCTCAAACTGAGCGGCGAAGCCCTGGCGGGCGAGCACAAAACCGGCATCGACCCTGAAACCGTGGCCGCCATCTGCGGCGAAATCGGCACCGTGCTCGACATGGGCGTGGAAATGGCTCTGGTCATCGGCGGCGGCAATATTTTTCGCGGACTCTCCGGCTCGGCCAAAGGCATGGAGCGTTCCTCGGCGGACTACATGGGCATGCTGGCCACGGTGCTCAACGCCCTGGCCGTGCAGGACATGCTGGAAAAACAGGGCTATCCCACCCGCGTGCTTTCGGCCATCACCATGCAGGAAGTCTGTGAGTCCTTTATCCGCCGCCGTGCCCTGCGCCACCTGGAAAAAGGCCGGGTGGTGATCTGCGCCGCAGGCACGGGCAACCCCTATTTCACCACCGACACCACGGCGGCCCTGCGCGGCATGGAACTGAAGTGCGACGCCATCATCAAGGCCACCAAGGTGGACGGCATTTATGACAAGGACCCGGCCAAGCACCCCGACGCCGTCAAGTTCGACAGCATCAGCTACGACGAGACGCTCTCGCGGCGTCTGGGCGTCATGGACGCCACGGCCTTTGCCCTGGTGCGCGACAATAACGTGCCCATCATCGTCTGCCGCATGTTCGGGGGCGACATCCGCCGGGCCGTGCTGGGCGAGGCCGTGGGCACCATCGTACGCGAGAATTGAGGAAGCGCCGCTTAATGAGGGTTTTTGCCCTTTGCCCGGCACAGGCAAAGGGCAAAAAAACCGGAGCGGGCTTTCCTGAGCTTTTCATCCACGCAAGGAGTAGGAATTGATGGATATCGACAGCACCCTTCTGGACGCTGAGGACCGCATGGAAAAGGCCCTGGCCGCGCTGGACCGCGACTTCGCCAAACTGCGCACGGGCCGCGCCTCCACAGCCTTGGTGGACGGCATCAAGGCCGACTACTACGGCACGCCCACGCCCGTCAGCCAGATGGCCTCCGTGGCCGTGCCCGACAGCCGCACCCTGACCATCCAGCCCTGGGACAAGGGCGGCATCGCGGCGGTGGAAAAAGCCATTCTCAAGTCCGACCTGGGCCTTACCCCGGTCAACGACGGCAAGATCATCCGCATCGTCATTCCGCCGCTCACCGAGGAACGCCGCAAGGATCTCGTCAAAGTGGCCCGCAAGTACAGCGAGGAGGCCAAGGTGGCCGTGCGCAACGTGCGCCGCGACGCCAACGACGGCCTGAAGAAGCTGGAAAAGGACAAGGAAATCACCGAGGACGAGCTGAAAAAGGCCGTGGACGACGTTCAGAAGCTCACGGACAAGTTCGTGGGCGACGTGGATAAGAAGTGTGCGGGCAAGGAAAAGGAAATCATGGACATCTAGTAAGATTTGGATTTTTTTGCCGCTGGCGGCGTCAGGCTTCGCGGCGCGCCTCGGTCGTGTAGGCAGCTACACTCCACGTCGGCGCGCCGTTCGTCTTTCCTGCCAGCGACGAAAAAATCTCAAATCTTACGGTGAAATAGGCCATTCATGACAAAAGAACTTGAAAAACTGCCCGCGCATATCGCCATCATCATGGACGGCAACGGCCGCTGGGCCCAGGCGCGCGGGCTCCCGCGCTCGGCCGGGCACCGCGCCGGGGCCGAAGCCGTGCGCACCGTGGTCACCGAATGCCGTGGCCTGGGCATCCGTCACCTGACCCTCTACGCCTTTTCCAGCGAAAACTGGAACCGGCCCAAGTCCGAGATCAGCGCCCTGTTCAGCCTGTTGCTGGAATTTCTGCGCCGTGAGGTGCCGCTGATGGAGGAAAAGGGCATCGCCCTCAAGGTGCTGGGCGACCTGGAAGGCCTGCCCCTGCCGCAGCGCACGGCCCTGCGCCACGCCATGGGCCGCACCGAAGCCGGGCGGGAAATGACGCTCAACCTGGCGCTCAATTACGGCGGCCGGGCCGAACTGGTGCGCGCCGTGCGAGGCTTTCTGCGCGACAACGCGCGGCCCGAGGACGTTACCGAGGAGAGCCTGGCGCAACGCCTCTACACCGCCGGCCAGCCCGATCCGGACCTGCTCATCCGCACCAGCGGCGAGCAGCGTCTGAGCAATTATCTGCTGTACCAGTGCGCCTATAGCGAACTGTATTTCACGCCCGTGCCCTGGCCCGACTTCGGCGCCGACCAGTTGCGCGAGGCGCTGGCCGTCTATGCCGGGCGTTCGCGCCGTTTCGGCAAAACACAGGAGCAAATTGATGTCCGTTGACCATGCCGTCGATATCCGCCGCATCATCACCGGCCTGGCTCTGGCCGCCGCGCTGCTGCTGGTGCTCTGGCTGCGGGGCTGGCCCCTGCTCTTTGTGATCCTGCTGGTTGCGGCGCTGGGCCTCTGGGAATTCTATTCGCTGTTCTGGGGCCCCACGGGCCGCATTCCCAGCCGGATCTGCGCCATCGCCCTGGGCTGGGGCATGCTCTGCCTGACCTGGCTGAACCGCCCGCAGGACGCCCTGGTCTGCCTGGGCGCGGGTTTTGTGCTGGCGGCCATGACCTTTCTGTTCCGCTGGGACGTGGTGGAGGAGGAAAACGCTTTCTCCGCCAGCGGCATTTTCATGGCCGGTCTGGCCTATGTGCCCCTGCTGCTGCTTCCGGCCACCTATCTTTCCACGGTCAAGCTGATCTTTGTGCTGGCCGCCGTGGCCGTGTCCGACACCGCCGCCTATTTCGTGGGCACGCGCTTCGGCCACCACAAGCTCTGGCCGCGCGTGAGCCCCAACAAAAGTTCCGAGGGCGCTGTGGGCAGCCTGGTGGCCTGCGTGATCTTCTGCGCCGTGTACGGTGAAATTTACGGCAAAGTGGGCTGGTTCTCCTTCGCCCTGCTGGGCGTGGCGGTCAATGCCTTTGCCCAGGTGGGCGATCTGTTTGAATCCGCGCTGAAGCGTTCCGTCCACGTCAAGGATTCCGGCTCCATCCTGCCCGGCCACGGCGGCATTCTGGACCGCGCGGACAGCTTCCTGTTTGCGATGCCGATGGTGGCGGTGGTGGATCAGTGGTTCTTTTTCTTCTGATGGAAGCACCCGGAAAACGCGTCTTTTGCCCCCTGGCCGCGTCACAAGTCCAGCGCGACCCAGGTCTGTATACCAAGAATACTATCCCTGGCCCGCGCTGGACTTGCTCCTTGCCAGGAAACAAAATTCATCGTTTTCCGGGCGCTTCCATTTTTTTGTTTTTTTCCGGACGCGGCAAAGCAACGGATACGACGGTATTGATGCGGACACTCTGATGGCAGAACTCTGGCCGGGCCAAGGCGGTCCGGCGATCGACTATATTTCGGGGCCGCCCTCCGAGCGCTGGCAGCGGGAACAACCGCGCGGCCTGGTGATTCTGGGCGCCACCGGCTCCATCGGGCGCAACGCCCTGGCCGTGGTGGAGGCCAAACCGGGCTTCTTCCGCGTGTGGGGTCTGGCCTGCGCCCGTAATGTGGAGCGCCTGGCGGCCCAGGCCCAACGCCACCGCCCGCCCTTCCTGGCCGTGCTGGACGAGGCCGCCGCCGAAAAACTCGCCGCCCTGCTTCCCGCCGGATACAGGCCGCGCGTTCTGGTAGGGCGCGAGGGCTATGCGCAACTGGCGGCCCTGCCCGAAGCCTCCACCGTGCTTTCGGCCCAGGTGGGCGCGGCCGGGCTGGCCGGGACCCTGGCGGCGGCCCTGGCGGGCAAGGTCGTCTGTCTGGCCAACAAGGAATCCCTGGTCCTGGCCGGTGGCCTGGTGCGCGACATCTGCGCCCGCACCGGCGCGGTCATCCTGCCCGTGGATTCAGAACACAACGCCATTTTTCAATGCCTGGCCGGGCGCGGCCAGGAGGTCGCCAACCTAGTGCTCACCGCTTCGGGCGGCCCCTTTCGCGGCAAAAGCGCGGCGGAACTGCGCCAGGTTACGGTGGAGCAAGCCCTGAAGCACCCCAACTGGCGGATGGGCGCAAAAATCAGCATTGATTCCGCCACCCTGATGAACAAAGGGCTGGAAGTGGCCGAGGCCTTCCATCTCTACGGCGTGCCCAGCGAACGCATCCGCGTGCTGGTGCATCCCCAGTCCGTGGTCCATTCCCTGGTGGAACTGGCCGACAATTCCATGCTGGCCCAGATGGGCCCGGCGGACATGCGCATGGCTATCGCCCACTGCCTGCTCTGGCCCCATTGCTCGCCCGTGGGCGTGCCGCCGCTGGACCTGGTGGCCGCCGGGCAGCTCTCCTTCCATGAGCCTGATCTGGAAGCCTTTCCCTGTCTCGGCCTGGCCCGCAAGGCCCTGGCCCGGCGGGGCGGGCTGTGCGTGGTGATGAACGCGGCCAACGAGGCCGCCGTGGAACTTTTTCTGCAAGGGAACTGCGGCTTCGCGGACATTCCCCGACTCATCGGCGCGGTTCTGGAGGCCCATGCGGCCACCGCGCCGGGACAGGGGCCGTTCTGTCCGCCCGTGACCACTCCGGCCGACGCGGCTGATCCCCTTGCTCTTGAACGTGAAGTACATACCTTGGTAGAACGCATAGAGCGCCTCGACCATCACAGCCGCGCGTTGGTCCGTGAACTGGCGCGTGACGTTAGAGCATTTCAAAAAGTTAATCTGCTCTAGACACACAAAACCCATAGGGTTTTGCGGCGGCGCAGCCGCCGAAAGCCGGCGAAAATTGAGAGCCCAACTATGCTCGAAGTTTTTGCAATCAGACAATAGATACGGAGAATCCGCGTGCTGATGACCATTATTGCCGTAATCATAGTTTTGGGCGGCCTGATCTTTTTCCACGAGCTGGGGCATTTCGCCGTGGCCCGTTGTCTGGGGATGGGCGTATCCACATTTTCCCTGGGCTTCGGCCCCAAAATTCTCAAACGCAAACTGGGCAAGACCGAATACGCCCTGTCCCTGGTGCCTCTGGGCGGTTATGTGGCCCTGGTGGGCGAAAGCAATGAATCCGAGATCCCGGAAGGCTTCAGCCCGAAAGAAAGTTTCGCCCTGCGCCCGGCCTGGCAGCGCCTGCTGGTGGTGATCGCCGGACCGGCAGCCAATATCCTGCTGGCTTGGCTGCTCTGCTGGATTCTGGCCTTCGGCTGGGGCACGCCCGTATTGTTGCCCGATGTGGGCGCGGTGGTTGAAAACAGCCCGGCGGCCAAGGCCGGTCTCAAAGCCGGCGACCGCATCCTGAGCATTGACGGCCAGGCCGTGGGGAGCTGGGACGCCATGTCCGCGGCCATCGCCCACAGCGACGGCAAACCCATGCAGCTGGAAGTGCTCCGGCCCGCTCCGGAGGCCGACATGGAAACCGAACCCGCCGCCGACGGCACGCGGGGTCAGGGCGCCACGGTCGAGGGCACGACCCTGCACCTGGAAATGACGGCGGAACGCGCCGCGCGCAAGACCATTTTCGGCGAAAATGAAACCGCTTGGCTTATCGGCGTGCGCGCCGCCAACAGCGTGGATATGCGGCCGAAAGGCTTCTGGGAAGCGGCTTCGGCGGGCGCAACCGAAACCGGGCGTATGGTTTCCCTGACATGGCTGAGCTTTGTTAAGCTGGCCGAGCGGGTGGTGCCCCTGGACCAGGTGGGCGGGCCCATCATGATCGCCCAGATGGTGGGCAAACAGGTGCACGAGGGTCTGCCGGGCCTGCTGGCGCTCACGGCCCTTATCAGCATCAACCTGGGCATCCTGAACCTGCTGCCTATTCCCATCCTGGACGGCGGCCAGGTGGTCTTCTGCCTGCTGGAAATCATCTTCCGGCGACCCGTGAACCGCAAAGTGCAGGAATACGCCATGCGCGCGGGCCTGGCCCTGCTCATCGCCCTGATGCTGCTGGCCACCTTCAACGACGTCTGGCGTCTGATCAAGTCCGCCGGGGGCGCCGGTTAAACGGGAGGCCGCCATGAACGCGCATTCCATGGGCCTGGAGCTGATTCTCAACGCCGCCGAGGGCGTGTTGCAGATCGCGGTTACGGACAATGAGGCCCTGCTCTGCGCCCAGCAGTGGCACCGCTCCGAACGGGCCACGGAAATCCTGGCTCCGGCCCTGCGGGATATCTGCGCGGGCTTGGAGGTGCGTCTGGCGGACTTCCGGCGTATCGCCTGCGTGCGCGGCCCCGGCTCCTTCACCGGCATCCGCCTGGTATTGACCACGGCGGCGGCCCTGCGCCGCACGGGGCGCGCCCAACTGGCCGGTCTGGACTATATGCAGGCCCTGGCCACCAGCGCGGTGCTCCGGCGCGGCCTGCTCTACGGCGCGCCGCTCTGGGTGCTGACCCATGCCCGCCGCAACCTGGTACATTGCCAGCCCTTTGTGGCCTACGGCCCGCAGATTCCGGCCCAGCCCCTGGAGTCCGTGGAACTGCTCGCCCCCGACGAAGCCCTGCAACGCCTGGCCGCGCGGCCGGGCCATGTCTGCGGCAGCGGCCTGGCCCGCAACGCGGCGCTCTTCGCCCCGCTCCGGACCGGCTCGGGCCCGGCCGGGGCCCCGGACGCGGTCCTGATGCCGGACCTGACCAGCCCGGACATCGCTGCCCTCTGCCTGCTGGCCCGGCACGGGGATTACTTCCCCCAGGATCTGGAGCCGCTCTACGTGCGCCCCTGCGACGCCGTGGAAAACCTGCCCCACTTGGCCGGACGCCAGGGCCTGGATGCCAACGAGGCCGTCAGCGCCCTGGACAACATGCTTGCGCGCGTGCCCGAAAGCGAAATCTGATCCCCGGCCTGCCGCCGCAGCGCCCGTGCTTCCATTCTCCGGCACGTCCGGCTCCCGCCGACGCGCGTCTCGTATATCGTTTTTTTCCGCGCCGTCGTGGGGCCCACGGCGGCTCCTGTTTTCACATAACCTACAAAAATAACAAAATATTTTTTTATTTACACAAAAGGACATTGTCCGTCACGGCTCTTTGGGATACACATAGTCTTCTCCTGTCCACGGGTGATATCTCTTCCAGAGAAGCCGCTGTCCGCTTCCCGCCATGCGGGCCGGGGGTCGTTTAACCGCGGCCTGTTTCCGGTCCGCGCACCGGAGCATGTATACGGCGTGTCAATGCGCGCGCCGCCACGCCCGAAAGGACAGCCGATGTTTCTGAAAAAATATCCGCTCCACGGGGTCGCCCTCTGCAATGCATGCATCGGCCTGCTGCTGTTTGTGATTGTCATAGCTCTGCTGAACGCCATCAATCAGGCCATGTGGAGGGCCACGGAAAGCACCATCCGCAGCCTGACCCAGGCCAGCGGGGAAGCCATTGCCAACGCCGTCCGCCGCGACGTCCAGAGTCTTGAGTCCTTCAAGGAGAGCCTGCTGGGGGCGGACGCCGTGACGCCTGTCGCGGCCATCGGCCTGATGCAGCGCTACGTGGCCACCAGTCCCTTCAGTCAGGTCGCGGTGGTGAATGAACAGGGCAGGGGATATTTTGCCGACGGCGATCCGGTGGACGTCAACAATGGCGAAGAATGGCATAATTTCGTCAAGGACGCCTCTGTCTCGCGCACCTATCTGAACGCCCAGGGACAGCGCCAAGTCACCATGCGGCGACCGCTTATCGTCAACGGACGGCACAGGGGCGCCGTCTACGGCAGCCTGTCCCTCGAAACATACGCCCAGCCCAGCGCCATGGACTTTTTTGACGGCCAGGGCTTATCCTTTATGGTTTCGGCCTGGACCGGCGAATATCTGATCGCCTCGCCGGACGCGCTGAAACAGGGGAACAAAACCGATTTTTACTCCGCCCTGGCCGCGTCGCCGGAAAACAAGCCGGAACGGATCGCCGCGCTGCGGCAGGCCATGAACGAGGGCAAGAGCGGCAGTGTGGTTATGAACGTTCAGGGCCGCCAGACCTATCTGTATTACACGCCCATCTTTCCCACGAACAACTGGGACATGGTTTCCATGGTCCCGGTGGACGCCATGCACCAGGCCGCCAACTACGTCAACGCGCTGGTGGCCATCGTCTGCCTGCTCATTCTGGCCGGTCTGCTCGTCATGTTTTCCCTGACCCGCCGCCACCGCGCCATGGCCCTGAAAATCAAGGCGCGCCATTACCGCGACTTTCTGTTCCACACGCTTTCCGGCAGCACGGACAGCGTATTCCTGATCTACAACGCCTCCCGCCGGAGCATGGAATACGTTTTCGAAAATCTGGAGCGGGTGCTCGGCATTCCCATGCGGGCCTGTCTTGAAAATCCCGCCGCCCTTTTCAAACATTGCATCTTCAAGCCCGGCTCGCGCCTGCGCGAGGATTTTGAAGCGGCCTCCATCCGCGACGCCCGCAGCGAGGAATGCTACATCATCAATCCCGCCACCGGGGAAAAACGCTGGATCAAATTCTCCCTGGTCCCCAGAGACGACGCCGATGGTCAAACCTATTACGTTATTTCTCTCAGTGACATCACGGAAGAAAAGGCCGTGCGCCGTCTGCTCAAGGATTCGCTGGCCGCCGCGAAACAGGCCAGTAAGGCCAAAAGCAGCTTTCTTTCAGCCATGTCGCACGACATCCGCACGCCCATGAACGCCATCATCGGCATGGCAACCATTGCCGAGCGGCACGCTGGCGACCCGGAGCGCGTGCGGGATTGCCTGGACAAGATTTCCGTGGCCTCCCGGCTGTTGCTGGGCATCATCAACGAAGTGCTGGACATGTCCAAGATTGAGAGCGGCAAGTTGCTGCTGAGCAACGCGCCCTTTGATCTCAATGACCTGATCCGCGACACCCTGGATATGATCCGCCCTATGCTGGAAAGTCGCCAACACGAATTCCACCTGCACATGGACATTAGCCAGCCGGCGCTCCAAGGCGATACGCAACGCATCCAGCAAATTTTGCTCAATCTGCTTTCCAACGCCGCGAAGTACACGCCGGACAAGGGCCGTATCAGCCTTTCCATCAGCGAAAAAGCGACCCTCGCTCCACCCATGAGCCGGATCATCATTGTGGTCGAGGACAACGGCTTCGGCATGAGCCCGGAATTCCAGAAACGGATTTACGACTCTTTCGCGCGCTCCGACGACGAGCGGGTGCACCGCATTCAGGGCACGGGCCTGGGCATGCCCATTGTGCGCAATCTGGCGCGGATGATGCATGGCAGCATTACCATCGAAAGCGAGCTGAATCAGGGCAGCCGCTTTACGGTGGAACTGGCCCTCTGCCGCCAGCAGGACGGAGGCCGGTGGACAGCCGAACCCCCGAAAGAGGAGCCCGAACCGCCGCAACGCCTGGAGGCGGACCAGACCTTGCTGGTCATGCCGGGCGACTTCAACGGCAAGCGCATTCTGCTGGTGGAGGACAATGAACTGAATATGGAAATCGCCCTGGAGTTGATCGGTTCCATGGGCGTGGCCATCGACTGCGCCGAAACCGGGCAGCAGGCCGTGGAGCGTTTCGCGGCCTCACCGGAAAGCTATTATGATCTGGTTTTCATGGATATCCAGATGCCGGTCATGGATGGACACGACGCCACCAGGGCCATCCGCGCCCTGAACCGGAAAGACGCCCGCCAAGTGCCCATCGTCGCCATGAGCGCCAATGCCTTTGCCGAGGACATCCAGGCTGCGGAAAACGCCGGGATGGACGGGCATTTGCCCAAGCCCATCGACCTGACCCTGCTGCGGGACACGCTGCGCCGCTGGCTCTGAGGAAGGGAGTCCGACGTTGGGGCATGCACGCCGCCGCGTTGGAACATTGCAACCTTGCAGCGTCCTAACGCGGAACACGGTGAGGCGCGCCGCGAAGACCGACCCGACGGGCGGCCCGTAGGGCCGT
>OMGS01000082.1_pt1 | contig 85864 bp, 70 predicted proteins | sample 1646081 | NCBI WGS metagenome assembly OMGS01 (sample SAMN05578591, study PRJEB25193) | human gut metagenome | biome: Human Microbiome; feature: human-associated habitat; material: feces | host: Homo sapiens | place: USA:Birmingham | reverse complement strand
TTCGCCAGAATGCCGACTTTGAAATTTGTAAAATTTCAAAGTTAATCTGCTCTAGGGGCAGGGCGTCAAAAACGAGGCCCTCTCCTCGCGCACAATGCCCAGAACTTCCTCCATCTGGGCCAGGCTCGGGCGGCCGTGATTGCTCGCCAACAGGCGCAGCAGGCTGTCCACGGTCTCCAGGCGGGTTGCGGCGAAGCGCGCGTTCCCGAGCAGGCCGCGCCGCGCCAGCATCTCCACCAGTTTGCCCTGACTGGTGCTCAACGCCGCATGCACCTTGTGGAGCGGCTCCAGGGTGTCGCTTTCAGCGGCGGCCAGCACCATGACGGACGTGGTATACAGGCGCTCCAAAAAGAGGCCGTAGAGATGCGCGCCCAGCAAGCGCAGATTGGCCTCGTTTTGCGAGGCCGCCGCCAGCATGGCCCGTACCTGGGCCTCGCTGCGCCGGACAATGATCTCCCGCCCGGCCGGGCCGGTGGGATCTTTCGCCAAGACGTTCTTTTCCTTGGCGGTCAGAACGGGCAGATGGGTCTTGGGGCTCAGTTTGCGCAAAAGGCGGTTTTCGCGCGCCGCGTCCTCGGCCTTGCCGAAAAACAGGGCGTAGGCCTGATCCGACGCCGCCATGCCGCTGAGCACCGCCGCCTGATCCCGGTCGCCGGGCTGGGGGCAGATGTCCTTGGGCACGGTCAGGCCCTCCTGATAGGCAAAGCCCGCGGCCTTGAGCAGGCCGATGTCGTCCAGACTCCGGCGCAGGGCCCGAATGTCCAGCAGGGGGCGCATTTCCTTGACCACGGCGGCGGGAGAGGCCTGCCCGCCGGATTTGACGGACGGCAGATCCATGCCGTCTTCCAGGCCGGGAGCGGGGTCGGCGGAATCAGGCGCGGGCGCGCCCTTCTTGTCCCAGTCCGGAGCGGGATGCGCGGCATCCTCTGCGCTTTGGCCCGACACGGCGGCCCTGGCCCGCGACACGGGCCAAGATACGGGCCAGGACAGCGCAACAGCCAGGGAGAAAATCAGGACAAGGGAAACAATCGGGATACAACGTACGAAACGCGGCATGCTGCCTCCGGGCGCGCGCCGGAAGCGGGCGGCGCGCTCGCGGAAAAAAGGGGAAGCGGCCCGGCCCGCCCGGGCCGGGCCGCCGGGATTATTCTTCGGCCAGGGCCTCGGCGAAACGGGCCCGCAGGGCCTGCAATTTGGCCTTGGCGTCCAGCAACTGCCCGGCGCGTTCCCGTTCGCGCGCCACCACTTCGGCGGGCGCGCGGCTCACAAAGCTCTCGTTGCTCAACTTCATGTTCACGGCTGTCACGTCTTTTTCCAGCTTGGTCAGTTCCTTGTCCAGGCGCGCCAACTCACCGGCCAGGTCCACGGCCCCGCGCAGGGGCACGATAACCTGGCAGCCCTGGACCACGGCCGAGGCCGACGCCTTGGGCGCGTGCACTTCCGCGCCCAGTTCCAGGGATTCCAGGCGGGCCAGGGTTATCATCAGGCCCCGGTTTTCCTCCAGCAGGGCGGCCTGTTCCTCGTCCACGGGATGGAGCAGCAGGCTTACCTTGTGGCTGGGGCTGATGCCCAGTTCGGCCTTGATGGTGCGCACGGCCACAATCACGCCCTGGATCAGCTCCATGCGGCAAGCTTCGCTCTCACGCGCGCAGCCGGGGCGCAACGAGGGATAGGGCTCCAGGGCCAGATCCGTGGGCTGTTCCCCGGCGGGCACGGGCAGGGCGCGCCAGATCTCGGCCGTGACAAAGGGCATGATGGGATGCAGCAGCACCAGCAGTTCGCGCAGCACCAGCCAGAGCACATACTGGGCCGCGGCCTTGCGCGCGGGGTCGTCAGACTGCATGTCGGGCTTGATCAGTTCCAGATACCAGTCGCAGAACTCGTTCCAGAGGAATTTGTAGCCGAGCTGGGCCGCGTCATTGAAACGGTAGTCCGCAAGGGCCTGGTCCATGTCCAGCTTGGCCATTTCCAGACGGTGCAGAATCCACTGATGGTGCAGGCCCCGTACATTTTCCAGGTTCACGGACGCGGGCGCTTCCTCCGGCAGGTTCATCAGGGCGAAGCGCGCGGCGTTCCAAAGCTTGTTCACAAAATGCCGATAGCCTTCGATGCGCTCTTCGGACAGGCGGATGTCGCGGCCCATGGCCGCGAAGGCCGTCAGCGTGAAGCGCAACGAGTCGCAGCCGTATTTCTCGATCATGAGCAGGGGATCGATAACATTGCCCGTGGATTTGGACATCTTGCGGCCCGTGGCGTCGCGCACCAGGGCGTGCAGATAGACGTCACGGAAGGGCACCTGCTTCATGAAGTGCAGGCCCATCATCATCATCCGGGCCACCCAGAAGAAGATGATGTCAAAGCCCGTGACCAGCACCGAGGTGGGGTACCAGCGCGCCAGATCCCTGGTCTGTTCCGGCCAGCCCATGGTGGAGAAAGGCCAGAGCGCCGAGGAGAACCAGGTGTCCAGCACGTCCTCGTCCTGCTCCAGATGATCCGAACCGCACACGGGGCAGACGTCCGGTGCTTCCTCGGCCACGATCAGCTTGCCGCAGGCTTTGCAGGTCCAGGCCGGGATGCGGTGGCCCCACCAGATCTGACGGCTGATGCACCAGTCTCGGGTGTTGTCCAGCCAATGGTAATAGGTCTTGAGCCAGGATTCCGGAAAAATTCTGGTCAGTTCCGGCACGGCGGCGCGCGCGGACGGGGCCATTTTGGTGGTGGCCACGAACCACTGGGGGGAGACGTGCGGCTCCACCACCGTATGGCAACGGTAGCAGTGGCCCACGGCGTGTTCCAGCTCCGTCACGCCCACAAGGTCCCCGGCGGCTTCGATGTCGGCCACGATTCTGTCCCGGCATTCTTCCTTGTTCAGGCCCGCGTAAGGCCCGGCCTCGGCTTTCATGACGCCGTTTTCGTCAATGACCTGCACGAATTCCAGATTGTGCTTTTTGCCCAGCAGCCAGTCGTTGTGGTCATGGCAGGGTGTGACCTTCAACGCGCCGGTGCCGAACTCGCGGTCCACATAGTTGTCCACGATGATCGGCACCTCGCGTCCCAGCACGGGCACGCGCGCGGTTTTGCCCACCAGATGGGCATAGCGTTCGTCCTCGGGATGCACGCAGACGGCCGTGTCGCCGGGAATGGTTTCGGGGCGGGTGGTGGCGATGACGATGGAGCCAGAACCGTCCGTGAGGTGGTAGCGCACGCTCCAAAGCCTGCCCCTGCTCTGCTCGTGTTCCACTTCGTCGTCGGCCAGGGCCGTGTGGCAGCGCGAGCACCAGTTGATGATGTAGTGGCCCTTGTAGATCAGGCCTTCATCATAGAGCTGCACGAAAACCTTGCGCACCGCCGCCGAAAGCCCCTCGTCCATGGTGAAGCGCAGGCGCGTCCAGTCCACGGAGCAGCCCAGGGCCCCGATCTGGTTCAGGATGCGGTGGCCGTAGTCCGCGCGCCATTCCCAGACTTTTTCCACAAAGGCTTCGCGGCCCAGATCCCGGCGGGTCTTGCCCTCTTTGGCCAGGGCCCGCTCCACCACGTTCTGGGTGGCGATGCCCGCGTGGTCCGTGCCCGGCACCCAGAGCACGTTCTTGCCCTTCTGGCGGGCGTGACGGCAGAGCACGTCGATGAGCGTCAAATTCAGGGCGTGGCCGATGTGCAGGGCCCCGGTGACGTTGGGCGGCGGAATGACGATGGAATAGGGCTCGCCGGGCGCGTCCGGGTCGGGCGTGAAGGTTTTTTTCTCTTCCCAGTGCTTGCGCCACCGGGCTTCCACGTCATGGGGCTCATAGCCCTTGGGGAGGGTATCCGCCATCTTGCTTTCTCCGTAAAAGGCGGCGATACTGCGCGCCTATGCAGCCCGCGCAGCCGATTTACATGTTATGGGACGCGTCCCACATCTGGGGCCTCATGGCCTGGCGCGCGTTGCGCGCCCTGGGACTGTCCTGCCGCCTGGTTAAGGGCCAAGAAATAGCCGAAGGCGCGCTTTTAGGCAAGCCGGGCTCTTGCCGGGCATACGAAAGCGCCGTCCCGCCCCCGTTGCTGGTGGTGCCGGGCGGCAACGCCCGGCTCAAGGCCCTGGCCCTTGGCGAAGCCGGGCGCGCGGCCGTGCGCGCCTATCTGGAGCAAGGCGGCGGCTATCTGGGCTTCTGCGGCGGCGCGGGCCTGGCCCTCAGCCACCGCGACCCGCGCGACGGACTGCAACTCTGCCCCTGGTCGCGCGCGGCCTATCCCCAGCGCCTGCATCATCTGATTTCCGGCCATGTGCGGGTGCGGGCCCGCGCCGGGGAAGAACTTTCGCCGCCCGGAATTCCGCCCTTGCTTCCGTCGGGAGCCGCCGGAAGCGGGAACAACGCGCCCCTTTCCCTGCCGGTCTGGTGGCCGGGGCGTTTCGCGCCGGAAAACACGGAAGAAGTGTGCGTGCTGGCGGCCTATGACGCGCCGGACGCGGATTTCTGGCTGGCGGACCTGCCCTTGCAGCGCATTCCGGCGCATGTCTTCGAAGCATGGCAGGCCCTGTACGGCATCAATCTTTCAGCGGACTTCCTCACGGATCAGCCCCTGGTGGTCAGCGGCGCGTACGGCCAAGGCCGCTACGTGCTGAGCTACTCACATCTGGAAACCCCGCAGAGTCCGGACGCCAACGCCTGGTTGGTCCATCTCCTGCGCCGCCTGGCGGCCCTGGAGCCCCGGCGTGATCTGGTGCCGGGCTGGGAGCTGGGCGAACCCGTACCGGCCTGGCCGGACTACACGACGGCGATGCCTTTGCTGGACGCCCTGCGCCGAACCCGCGCCCTGCTGGACCTGGCGGTTGAGCATCACCTCTTTTTCCGGCGCGCGCCCTGGCTCTGGGGCTGGCGCACGGGCCTGCCCGGCGCGGCCTGCAACAATCTGCACGCGGCGCTTTGCACGGCCGTGAATCTTGCGCCTTCCGGCGAGGCCCTGGACTACTGGCGCGACGTTAGTTCCCGTTTCGCGGAGCTGAGCTCCCTGTTCGCCGCCGGGGCCGAAGGCTATCTGCTGGCCTGCCGTCTGGCCGAAACCCTCTCTCCCACCCTGCCCGACGCCGTGGACCAACGCGGCCTCGACAACCAGCGCGAAGCTCTGTTCGGGCACCCCATGCACGGCGGCGGCCTCATTGAGGAATTGCTGACCATCACGGAAGAGCTGATCTACCTCTCGCAGGAGGCGCGCCTCTGATCCCGCCGCGCCGCTCACCGCGTCTTTAGAGCATTTTGCGCTTGAAATTATCGCTTAACGGCGAAGTAAATGCGCCTTGCGATAATTTCGCGGTGCGGATTTTCACGGAAAATCCGCACCGCGCGTTGAGATATTTTCAATATCAAAACGCTCTAAATCATGCCCAGGCGCATGAACAGCCAGACAAAACCGGTCAGCGTGAACATGCTCAAGGCATTGGAGAGTACGGCCGTGAGCGCGGATTCCTCGGGCACGGCGCCATAGATCTCGGCCAGGACCGTAACAATCAGGGCCGTGGCCGTGCCGCTCATGATCACGCCGATAGCCAGCCAGGCCCCGGAAATGCCCAGCAGCCACATGATGGCCCAGCAGAGCAGCGGATGCAGCAGCAACTTGCAGGAAATCAGCCAGACCTGGCGCAGCGCGGCATGCCCTTCAGCCCGGTGCATGGTCAGGGCCAGTTTTTGCCGCAGATCCAGCCCCAGGGCCAGCAGCATGCAGGGGGCCGCTGTATAGCCCACCAGACTGACCGTGCGGTCCAGCGGGGCCCAGAGCCCCAGGCCGGACAAGGACAGGGCCACCCCGGCCAGGGTGGCGAGCAGGATAGGATTGCCCAGGATAAAGACCCGCAGCAGGGTCGCGACCCTGGAACGTGAGCCGTCGCTCCAGGCCGCCGCCCCGGCCAGCATATCCAGCCGGGCCTGCCCCATGATCATCACGATGTTGGTGGTCAGGGTGGCCAGGCCCGCGATGAGCAGGGCCTCCTGATTTCCGGGCAGCAGATTGGTCACAATGGGCAGGCCCACAAAGGCCGTATTGCAGGCGCTGCAGCTCAGGGCGGAGATCACGGCCGGGCCCGCGCCCCGACGGCAGAAGAGGCGGTCGCCCCAGTAGCCCAGAGCGTAGACGATCAGTTGCGAGCCGATGACCCCGGCCCAGAAGCCGCCGTGGGCCAGATCGCCGGGATGCGCACCGGCCAGGATGTGCAAAATCAGCAGCGGCAGGGCCAGCTTGAGCACATAGACGCCCAGGACCGGGCCCGCGCTTTCGGGCAGTACCTCCCGAGCGCGCAGCAGCACGCCCATGCCGATGATCAAAAAAACAGGAACAACCGCGAACAGGGCTTCCAGCATACACTCCTCCGCCGCGCCGCTTGAGCGGCGCGCAACCCGGCTGCCCGCGCTCCGTAGCGGCAGGCGGACAACGGCGGGATAATGGCTCCAAGCACGGGCCTTGTCCAGCAGAATATTGTTTGATTAATCAAACAATATTCTGCTGAAAAGAGTGCGTCCTAGAATAGATTAACGAAGAATGTACATCGGCAACGGCTTGGAGCCGCCTGTTTAGGTACCGCGCCATGCCGCGCTTGCCGGGCGTTTCAGCGTTGGGACACCCGGAAATGCCGTCAGCCCGATATCATTGCCTACCCTCCGTGCACCCTGAGCGATGCTTATGCCCGACAATATTGTTTGAGCAAACAAGCAAATCTTGCCGATAACCATAAAGCGTCTATACTAAAAATTTCCAACCAGGCGGCAGGAGCGACCGTGCAACAGACATATCCAGAGCCAAGGCAAAACCGGCTTTGGGCTTCGCAGCTGTGAGGGATCGGCATGCTGAACGAAATGGTGAGAAATTACGGCAGGCTGGGCAAAGGGTTCAGCGCGCGCGACAATATCATCATCAAAGGCACCAAGGCCCTGCATCTGCTCGCGGCCACGGCCTGGGCAGGCGGCGCGCTTTCCATGCAGGCGCTCAGCTTTTTGCGGCTCTCCACCGACAATGCGGCCTTTGCCGCGCAGGTGGCCCGGTGCCTGCATTTCGTGGACACCTGGGTTGTCATGCCCGGGCTTGCGGGCTGTCTGCTGAGCGGCCTGTTCTACTCCACCTGCACGTCCATCGGCTTCTTCAAATTCGCCTGGATCGGCTACAAATGGCTGATCAGCCTCTGCGCGGGCTTCTGGGGTACCATGTTCTGGGGGCCCTGGGGCGACGACCTCATCGCCGTGCTCGTGCCTCTGGGCCTGGACGGGCCGCTGCGTTTCGTGCGGGCCTGCATTTTGCCGGAAAGCATGTGGGAAGGCGCGTTGCAACTGACAGTCATCCTGTCCATGTGCCTGATTTCCGTATACCGGCCACTGTCGTTCCACCTCGCGCCGCACAGACCGGCGAGCACCGCCAATCATTAGAACATACTACCTTAAAAAACTGCTCTAAGGCGGCCGGAGTGCCTGCCGGAAACATCTTGCCTTCCGGAACCCGCGGACGGGGCCGCTCCTTCCGCCCGGCCACGCGCCAGATTGACGCTTTCGTCTTGACGGAAGAAAGAAAACTGACTATTTGGCTAAAAAGCCAAAAATTATGGACAGGCATAAAAAATATATTGCGGAGCAAGCCAGAATCTTCAAGGCGCTCGGACATCCGAGCCGCCTGCTCATGGTGGACGCCCTGCGGGACGGCGAAAAATGCGTCTGCGACCTGCAAGCCCTGGTGGGGGACGATATGTCCACGGTCTCCAAGCATCTTTCCGTGCTCCGGGAAGCGGGCGTGGTGGCCTCCGAGAAAAGAGGCACAAACATCTATTACCGCCTGGCGATCTGCTGCCTGGAAACCTTTTTGAAATGCACCGGCGAACTGGTGGAAAAACGCGTCCTGGCGCAAATGGATATGTTGCGCAAGCAATAACTTCCCACGGCAAATTTTTTTGGACATTTCATTGGTAATTTTGCCAATAAGGAAAGCTTAACGAGGATCACATGATAGGCAAAAACGCTGTCCCGGCAGCGGGGAAAAAACGGGCGTCAGCTCTCCCGACGCAGTGCGTGTGCCGGGCACCCGCCGCCGCTGTCCGCTCTCCGGTCCCGGCGCGAGTGAACAGAATGTGGTATTTCGGAATCAGCATTGCGGCCCTTGCGCTGTGGTGGGCGGCGTATTCAGTCATTGCGCCCCTTTCACAATGGCTTGCCCGTGACCTTTTCGGCCTGAGCCGGGGCACGCCCGTGGGAGATGCCGCCGAATTCTTTTTGTATGACACGGCAAAGATTCTCCTGCTGCTTGTTCTGATGGTGTACGTCATCGGCTGGCTGCGGGCGGGCCTGCGCGTCGAGCGGGTCCGGGATTACCTGGCGGGCAAGGGCCGGGGCATAGGCTATGTCTTGGGGGCGGGGTTCGGGGCTGTTACGCCGTTCTGTTCCTGCTCCAGCATTCCTCTTTTCCTGGGCTTCGCCACAACCCGCATCCCCCTGGGCATCACCATGGCCTTTCTGATCACTTCGCCGCTGATCAACGAAATCGCCGTGCTTCTGCTGTGGGGGCTCCTCGGCTGGAAGTTCACGGTCATCTACGTGGCTGTGGGCATATGCGCGGGCATCGGCGGCGGTATGATCATGGACGCACTCCACGCGGAACGCTGGCTGCAACCATTCCTCCTGGAGGCCATGAAAAACGCTCCCTCCCGGACGGCGGACCCGCAAGCGGGGAATCCACCGGCAATGGGACTCATGGAGCGCCATGCGTTTGCCTGGTCCGAAACAAGCGGCATTTTCCATCGAGTCCGACTGTGGGTCGTTCTCGGCGTGGGCCTTGGCGCCGCGCTGCACGGTTTTGTGCCGCGGGAATGGTTTACGGAAAACTTGGGTTCGGGCCAATGGTGGTCCGTTCCCCTGGCCGTGGCCGTGGGCATTCCGCTGTACACCAATGTCACGGGCATCATCCCGATAATGGAAAGCCTGCTGCTCAAGGGCCTGCCCCTGGGCACAACGTTGGCCTTCTGCATGAGCACCGTGGCGGTCAGTCTGCCGGAAGTGCTCATGCTCAAGCAGGTCATGCGCTGGAAGCTGCTGGCCGTCTTTCTGGGCCTGCTGCTGGCTATCTTCACGCTTGCGGGCTGGCTGTTCAATACCCTTCAGGTGAACATTTTTTAAGGTCAGGAGAGCGCCATGATCATCAAGGTCGTCGGCACCGGCTGCGCCCGGTGCGCGGAAGCGGAAAACATCGTCACCACCGCCGTCCGGGAGACGGGCGGTACGGCCACAGTGGAAAAAGTCACGGACCTCAAGGAAATGATGCTGCTCGGCATCATGTCCACGCCCGCCGTGGTCATCGACGGCAGGGTCATGTGCGCCGGGCGCGTGCCTTCCGGGCGGGAAGCGCGGGAATGGGTCGCGGGGGGCGCCGCGCCGTGACGCAATAAAAAGCGGGCGGAGGATCCTGAGCGTCTAGAGCCCCTGATCCTTCGCCCGCTCCGGCGAAAACCGCGTTTTTTTGCCGGAATGAATCCTTTGAAACGTGTAGCGTTTCAAAGGTACTCCGTTCTAGATCTTTCTGACTTCCGTATACCAGGCCGCCGCTTCGGCCAGCAGCTCGTTGGTGCGCGCGGCCAGGGCTTGCGGGTCCTTGAGGTAGCCGTCCAGCAGCAGGCTGGTGTCAAAGAGGCCCTGGGTCATTTCCGACAGAGTCTTGTCCCGGCCGTCGGCCTTGAACATACGCAGCATGTTGCGCAGCAGGGGATGATCCCGGTTGACCTCCAGAATCTTGACCGGCAGGGAGTCGTCCTTCTGCATGACCTTGAGCAGTTTTTCCATGGACGAGCTCATGCCGCCGTCGGCCGAGACCAGCACGGCCGGGCTGTCGGCCAGACGGTGCGACACGCGCACGTCCTTGACCTTGTCGCCCAGAATTTCCTTCATCCGGGCCAGCAGTTTGTCAAAGGAGACGTTGTCCTCCTCGGAGAGGGGCGCGGCGGTCTCTTTTTCCGGGGCTTCCTTGTCCGCGAAGGAGGTCAGGGCGTCGTCCGCCGCGCTTTCAGCGGATTTGAAGTCCCATTCCTTATACTTGCCCAGGCCTTCCATGACGAACTCGTCCACGGGCTCGAAGAGATAGAGCACTTCAATGCCCTTCTTGCGGAAGAGCTCCATGTGCGGGTTGAGACGCGCGGCCTCCCGGTTGGGCGCGGCCACGTACCAGAAGGTCTTCTGGCCCTCGGGCGCGCGGGACATGTACTCGTCCAGGCTGGTCAGGGCCTCGGCGTCGGCCAGGGCCGAGGAATTGAAGCGCAGCAGGGCGCTGACCCGCTCCCGGTTGGGGAAGTCGTGGTAGCCCAGCTTGAAGATCTTGCCGTGCAGCCGCCAGAAACGATTGTATTTCTCCACGTCGTCCCTGGCTATTTTTTCCAGATGGCCCAAGGTCTGCTTGACGATGACCTGGTTGATCTTGCGCAGCAGCACGTTTTCCTGCAACGTTTCGCGCGAAATATTCAGGGGCAGATCCTCGGTATCCACCACGCCTTTGAGGAAAGCCAGGTATTCGGGGATCAGCTCCTTGTTGCGGTGCTGGATGAGCACGCGCCGGGCATAGAGGTCCAGGCCCCAGAAGTCGCGGTCCGCGCCGAAGAAATCCTGGCTGGAGTCCGGAATGTACAACAGGGCGTTGAACTGTACCGGCGCGTCCACGGAAATGTGCTGCACGTCCAGGGGGTCCTTGGCGTCATAGGTCAGGGCCTTGTAAAAATTGTCGTACTGCTCCTTGGTCACGCTGGATTTCGGCTCGCGCCAAAGCGCGGGCTGGGTGTTGATGCGCTCGCCGTCCACAAACACCGGGAAGGGCACAAAGGCCGAATGCTTGCGGATGGCGGACTCCACCCGGAATTTTTCCAGAAATTCCACGGCGTCGTCCTTGAGGTGGGCCTTGACCACGGTGCCGCGCTTGGGCTCTTCGGCGTCGGAGAGGGCGACGCTGTACGAGCCCAGGCCGTCGCTGATCCAGACATGGGCCTGGGCGTCCTTTTCAAAGGCCGGGCGCGAGGTCACTTCCACCTTGTCCGCCACCATGAAGACCGAGTAAAAGCCCACGCCGAAACGGCCGATGATGTTGGCCGCGTCGGCCGTCGCGTCTTCGGCTTCGCCGTCACCCTTGCCGTTGCTCTTTTCCTTGCGGGTCCCGGACTCGGCGGCCAGACCGGCCAGAAATTCCTCGGAGCCGGATTTGGCGATGGTGCCCAGGTTGTCGGCCAGTTCCTCGGCTGTCATGCCCAGGCCGGTGTCGGCAATGGTCAGGGTTTTGGCATCCTTGTCGATGCTGATCCGGATTTCCAGGGGCAGATCCGGTTCGCGCGGGCTTTCGCCCCGGTTGATGCGGAAGCGCAGCTTGTCCAGGGCGTCCGACGCGTTGGAGATAAGCTCGCGCAGAAAAATTTCCCGGTTGGTATACAGGGAGTTGGTAAGAATATGCAGAACTTTGCGCACTTCGGCGCGGAATTGACGGGTCTTTTTGCCGGCTTCGGCCATGACGAACCTCCTGAAAAAAGCATTATTCCGTTAGATAATACCTTCTTTCAGGTTTTCAAGTCCGGAAAAGCCGCAAAACGTGACTAATCCGCCATGCTCCGGAACAGAGGATGGTTCGAGCCCAGGCGCAGCGAAATATCCCGGCCGGTCTTGAGCAGGGCGCGTTCGATTTTTTCCGTGGTCTGCCGGGTCAGGCGGGTGGTGGGCGCGGTCACGCTGACAGCGGCCACGGCCTTTTCGCTTCTGTCAAAAATCGGTACGGCGATACAGCGCACGCCGGGGAAGAGTTCCTCATAGTCATAGCCGAGGCCGGTTTTGCGCACATCCTCCAGTTCCCGCAAAAAAGCCGCGTAGGCTTGGTCCGAAATGGGCGGCCAGGTATCGGTCCTGATTTTCCTCAGGGTTTCCTCAATATATGGTTCTTCGCTGAATGCGAGAAAAGCCTTGCCCGACGCGGAATAAAAAATGGGAAAGGAGGCTCCCACGATATTGTCCGGCCGCAAGGTCTGCGTCGTGACCTGCTTGTCCACAATGACCATGTCGATGCCGGACACCAGACAGACGTTGACGGTTTCGTCGAATGCGGCCAGCAGTTCCTTGCAGAAAGGCCGCGCCACGTCCAGCAGACTGGAATGGCCCAGAACCTGGCTGCCCAGAGAGAAGAGCTTGTGGGAGAGACCGTACCGCCCGCCGCGCTGTTCCTGCTGGACGAAACCCGCATCTTCAAAGGTGAGCAGAATACGGTGCACCGTGGTTTTGGGCAGCTTCAGCGCGCGGGAAAGCTCCGCCAGATCCCAGGATTGTTTTGTGGCCAGCATTTCAAGAACATCACAGGCCTTGGCGATGGATCCGATGGTATAATATTTTTTGGGACGTTCCCGCATAGTTTCCCCACTCCGGCGTCCGTAGCCGGACGCCCGTTGATGTCGGCCCCGCTCGGGGCCGGAACTTTTGGTCCCAGAAACCATATTTTGCGGAATTCTTCAAGCGGGCACGCCCGCCCCGGAGTCGTTGCCCCTGTTGGCGATCTTCTCGGCTCGCGCGCAAGGCCGCCGCTTCCGGTTCCCGAAAAATTTTTTCCGAACGGTTGCCGAAAAATTCGCCCCGGCGGCACGTTGCCGCCGGGGCGAAAGGATCAGCCCGGTCCAACGGGCGCTCCCGGCGCTGTTCCGGATTCAAACTTGGCCTACCCCCTGAAATAGCCGATGAGTGCCACGCAAAGGGCTACCAAGGCAGCCAGAGCGGAGGAAAGGAAAAACCTCCAGATGCGCAGCCGTCCCGCGCCTTTTTCCGCGCTTCCGCCCCGCTCCGCCTGAGCGATGCATTTTTTCCCGTAGAACAGGAAAGCCTTGCCGGACAGCCCCCAGAAGACGACAAAAATCAGGAACAGAACCAGGGCCTGCAAAATGACGACACGTTCCATATGTTTCCTCTATGCGCGTGCGGCCGCTTGCCCCACCCGCTTTTTGCCGGTTTCGGGCGCCCACAGTTGGCAGACCACGCCGCCCAGCAGCAGCGCGGCCACACAACCAGAAAGCGCCGCCACCGTGCCGAAGTTCTCCATGACGATGGGCAGCAAAAACGTGCCGCCCGCGCCGCCGATGCGGCTGCAGGCCACGCAGAAGCCCACGCCCGATCCCCGCAGTTCCGTGGAGAACAGTTCCGGCGGATACACGAATTCCAACACCGAGGCGGCCGAGATTATAAAACTGAAGGTGGAAATGCAGATCAGCGTCCAGAGGGTAGGAATCCCCTGCCAGACCGTCATGGTCAGCAGGGCTGCGGCGCAGAGGTAAAAACTCCCGGTCAGGAAAAGGCGGCGCGATATCCTGTCGATGAGCCAGGTCCCCAGCAGCACGCCCAGAAAAAGGAAGAGATTGAAGATGATGCCCGAGGTGTAGGGATCTTCCATGCCCAGCTGTTTGAAGACCTGGGGCAGGAATATGCTCAAGGAAAAGTAGGGAATGACCTGGCAGGCGAAAAACACGCCGCCCACAATGGTGTTCTTGCGCCAGCGGGTGCTGAAAAGCTCGCTCCACCCGGCGGACGGGGCGGCCAGGGCCTGCGGGGGCAGGCAGTATCCCGGGCCGATGAAGCGATCGACAAGGGCCTGCGCTTCATCCGCGCGACCCTTGCCTATGAGCCATGACGGCGATTCCGGCGTGCCCGCTCTGACAATCATGGCCGCCGCCGATGGTACGGCGCAGGTGAGCAGAATCCAGCGCCAGGCGTCCCCGCCGATGAATTGCAGGCAGTATCCCACAACATAGGCGGAAACATAGCCGCCCACCCACATGATCATCAGAAAGCTGAGGGCGCGCGGACGCAGGCGCGCCGGAGTCCATTCGCTGACGATGGTCAGGCCCACGGCATAATCCGCGCCGAGCGCCAGACCGAGAATCAGGCGCAGCACAAAGAGTTCCGTGGCGTCGGTCACGAAGAACTGCAGCACCGAGGCGAGCGTGAATACCGCCATGGTCGTGCAGAAGATGCGTTTGCGCCCGATATGGTCGGCAACTGGCCCCATGAACAGGCTGCCCAGCATGAGCCCGACCAGGGAAGCCGCGCCGATCAATCCCAGCCACCAAGCGTCCAGACTCAGGGCTCCGGTGGCAAGACTCATGGAAATGCCGATGGAGCCGAGAATATAACCGTCGCTGAACTGTCCCAACATGCCGCCGCCGATGACTTTTCTGTGCAACCGGCAGAACGCGGCCTCCTCATAGCAATGTTTCTGTTTTCGTTCCGGAAAATTCTGCGGCATCACATACCCCGTTTTTACAAGTTAAGGATTTGCGGTCGCTTCTGTGTTCACAGCCTCGGCATGATGTTGAAGATTTCTAAACCGCCCGCCCCCACGCGGCTGAAACCGCGCGGGGGGCGGGGAGATCCGGGTCTTCAGGGCAGCAGGACCACGGCATCCATTTCCACATCCAGGCCGTCATAAATCCCGGCGCTGGCCACGGTCATGCGCGCCGGATAGGGTTTGCCGAAATAGCCGCGGTACACCGCGTCGAATTCCTCGAAATGGCGCATATCGGAGAGGAAGGCGCGGCAGTGGACCACGTCGTCCATACCGGCCCCGGCCTCTTCCACAATGGCCTTGATGTTCTCCATGATCCGCGCCGTCTGCGCGGCCACGCTTGCGCGCTCCATCATGCCGGTATGGGGGTTCACGCAGATCTGCCCGGAAAGAAAGAGCAGATTTCCGGCGCGCACCGCCTGCGAATAGTTTCCGACGGCTTCCGGCGCCCCCTTGGATGCAATGATCTGTCTCATCATCTTGTTCCTTGCTATCTCTATCTGTGGATCGGGTTCCTTTCTCCATGCCACGGACAGGCGGTGGCGGAGCCCCGCAGACGGAGCCCCGCCGGACCGCGCATCACGATATGCCTTAGTAGGAGAAACCGTTGTCGGGCAGCAGCTTGTCGGTATAGAGCTTGCTGTTGATGTCCTCACCGGCCAGCAGACCAGTCTGGATGGCGGTTTCCGTATACCAGGATCCCAGATAGTCGCCCGCGAGATAGATGCGGTTGGGAGCCCGCATGAGCATGGGCTGCACCTTGTTGCGGCCGGGGAAGCAGTAGGCCAGACCATCATGGAATTTCTGCACCGACTGCTCCACCACGATATTGCCGAAGCCGGGGAAGACTTCCTCCAGGTCCTTACGGTAGATTTCCAGAATCTTCTCGTCCGGCAGGTTGATGAGGTTGCGGGCCAGCGTGGCGGGAGAGAAGACCATGAAGGAGGAGCCGGGCGCACGTTCGCCGCCCTCCATGGAGCGTACCAGGTTGGACATGTTGAAGGCGATGTTGAAAGAACGCTGCGGCGTGCAGTAGGCATAGACGTCATCCCAGGCATGGCGCCCCGTCTCGTTGGTCAGGAAGGCCGCGGAAACATAATGACCGTATTTGATTTTTCCGAGGGCGTCGTAGACCACAGGGTGGAGGCCTTTGGTTACCCGATGGGTGATGGTGGCGGGCGTGGTCATGACGCAGTAGCGCGCCTTTTCGGTATGTTCCTTGCCGTCCTGCCGCCAGGTCACTTCCACGTGGTCATTGTGCTGGACGACCTGCAGCACTTCCGCGCCCATCTTAAGTTTGTCGCCGAGCTTGTCGCCGATGGCCTGCGGCAGAGTGGCGGCGCCGCCCACGATATTGCGGGCCAGACCCGCGCCCTTGTCCCAGACGAGCAGGAAATAACCTACGCCCGCTCCGGCGGAGATTTCCTCCGGATCGCCCGAGGAACGCGAGACTGTGGGCCGGAAAAACGCATCCGCATCCGGCGACAGGGGGCCCGTGAATTCCGCAAAGGTTTTGTCAGCCATGAAATCATAGATGCGCTGCTGGCGCACGCGGTAATCCTCGCCCTTGCGCGGCTTGTTGACCCTGCCGTAAGCCTTGACCGCCTTCATGACCTTGAGACCGGCCTTGACGATCTCCCAGCGCGTTCCCCAGGAAAGCGGCAGCTTGAAGGGATAGAGATTCACATTGCCGCCGTTGAGCGTCTTCCCCTTAAAGGACAGGGCCGAGAAGGAGCCGGGCAGGTCCAAGGCGTCCACGCCGACTTCCTTGAGCAATTTGTCCGCATAGGAGCCCTCGCCGCCGAAGACGTGCCCGCCCCAGTTCAGCCAGTATTTGCCCCGCCGCTCGGAACGCAACCGCCCGCCGATGCGGTTGCCGGCTTCCAGAGCGATGATATCGCTGTGCCGCAACCTCCAGGCGGCAGACATACCCGCAATGCCCCCACCAACAATAATCGCGTCTCTCATGGGATCCCCCTTGTGTTGTTTGCGGTCCGGAAGGCCGGACCGGTGCGTTGCCCTTATCATAACATATTTCGGTATTATGTACCGTTTTTTAGAATAAATACGAAAGTTTATCCAAAACTGTTGTATTTGGAGGCAAATTCTCAATTATATACCGAATTATGTTACGCTGTAAATCTATACGAAACGTACGCCAGGACTTTTTTCCTGTCAAGCGGGAGGACAAACTTTCTCGAGTGCAAAGGAGATGATGCCGGTAAACCGATATTGGTAACTCCTTGCCTTTTAACCGGGATCGGGCTATCAGCCTAAAAGAAGTCTTTAAGGAGGGCTTATGGACGTCGTGATGCTTTCACGGCTGCAATTCGCTGTGGCCGTTTTTTTCCATTTTATTTTCGTTCCCCTCACCTTGGGGCTTTCCGTGATTCTCGCCTGGATGGAAACACGCTATGTGCGCACCGGCGATGAAATCTGGAAACGTCATGCCAAATTCTGGGGCAAACTCTTTCTCATCAACTTCACTCTGGGCGTGGTGACCGGCATCACTCTGGAGTTCCAGTTCGGCACCAACTGGGCGCGCTACTCCGAGTACGTGGGCGACATTTTCGGCTCGCTGCTGGCCATTGAAGCCACGGTGGCCTTCTTCCTGGAATCCACCTTTCTGGCCGTCTGGCATTTCGGCTGGAACAAACTGGGCAAAAAGGCCCACTGCGCCTGTATCTGGCTGGTAGCCATCGCGGGCAACCTTTCCGCGCTCTGGATCATCCTGGCCAACGGCTTCATGCAGCATCCCGTGGGCTATGTGATCAACGAGGCCGCCGGGCGGGCCGAGCTTTCCAACTTCTGGGACGTGGTCTTCAACGGCTACGCCTGGGGCATGTTCGCCCACACCGTTCTGGCGTCCTGGGCGCTGGGCGGCTTCTTTGTGCTGGGCGTCTCGGCCTGGCATCTGCTGCGTAAGAGCGATACGGATTTCTTCCGCGGCTCCTTCAAAATGATCGCGCCCTATACGTTGATTCTGACGATCATCCTCTGCCTTTCCGGCGACCAGCAGGGTAAGGCCGTGGCCGAATACCAGCCCGCAAAGCTGGCGGCCATGGAATCCCACTGGGAAACCGCCCGGGACGTGCCGTTTTATCTGCTGGTCTGGCCTGACCCGGACAACGAACGTAACAGCGTGCAGGCTCTGGGCATCCCCGGCCTGCTCAGCTGGATCGCCTACGAGCATACGGACGCGGAAGTCAAAGGCCTCAAGGACTTTCCCAAGGAGGACCGGCCGCCGGTTACGCCGGTATTCTGGTCCTTCCGCCTGATGGTGGCTCTGGGCATGCTTTTCCTGCTGCTTTCCCTGGCCGCCACCTTGCAGCGCAAGCGGGAGATGCCCTGCCGGGGACTGCTCAAGGCTCTGGTCTGGAATATCCCTCTGCCCTACATCAGCATCATGCTGGGCTGGGCCGTGGCGGAAATCGGCCGCCAGCCCTGGATCGTGCATGGCTTGATGCGCACCACCGACGCCGTTTCCCCGGTACCGGCGGAAAATGTGGCCATTTCGCTGGGGGCCTTCATCGTGGTCTACTCGCTGCTGGGCGTCCTGGATATTTATCTGCTGCGTAAATACGCGATCAAGGGCCCCGACGCCCAGGAGGCATAATCATGTTGGAAACCATCTGGTTCGTGCTCTGGACTCTCCTCTGGGCAGTGTACTTCGTATTGGACGGTTTTGACCTGGGGCTGGGCACCTTGCTGCCCTTCCTCGGCAAAACCGAAGAGGAACGCCGGATCATGTACAACGCGGCCGGTCCCTTCTGGGACGGCAACGAAGTCTGGCTGATCTCGGCCGGCGGCGTGACCTTCGCCGCTTTTCCCAAGGCCTACGCGGTGATGTTCAGCGCGCTGTACGCGCCCCTGCTGATCCTGCTCTTCGCCCTGATCTTCCGCGCCGTGTCCTTTGAATTCCGCAACAAGGTGGAAAGCGCCGCCTGGCGTTCCCTCTGGGACGGCGTGCACTTTCTGGCGAACCTGATACCCAGCCTGCTGCTGGGCGTGGCCTTCGCCAACCTGTTCATGGGCATTCCGGTGGACGCCCAGGGCGTCTACCACGGCAGCCTGCTGGGCCTGCTGAATATCTACGGCCTGGCCGGCGGCGTGTTCTTCGTCTGCATGTTTGTGCTGCACGGGGCCATCTGGCTGGCCGTCAAGAGCGAGGGCGACCTGCAGACCCGCGCTCTGGCCGCGGCCACCTTCGTCTGGCCCATCATGCTGGCTCTGCTGGTGGTCTTCCTGATTCTGACCGCCTTTTACACCAAACTGTACGACAACTACCTGGCCATGCCCGCGCTCTTCATCCTGCCCCTGCTGGCACTGGCGGGCCTGCTGGGCGCGCGCTGCATGCTCAAGCACGGCAAGCTCTGGCTGGCCTGGGGCTGCAGCGCCCTGTTCATCCTCGGCGTTACCTTCTTCGGCGTCATGGGCATGTTCCCGGGCATGATCATCTCCTCGCTGGACCCCGCCGCCACGGTGACGGCCTTCAACGGCTCTTCCAGCCCGCTGACCCTGAAAATCATGCTGGGCGTTGCCCTGGTTATGGTGCCCATTGTGCTTGTGTACCAGTTCTGGGCTTACCGGCTCTTCTCGCAGCCGGTGACGGCCAAGGATCTGGACGACCACGCTTACTAGACCGCGCCGGTCCGCGTATTGTCCTTCAGCAAGCCGCGCCGGAGCAACCGGCGCGGCTTTTTACATATGGAGTCGCTCATGAAAAAACGCATTCTTTCCGCCCTGCTTCTGGCCCTTTGTCTGGCCGGACTGACGGCCTGTGCCCCGCGCCACAGCGCGCCGCTGACCTTTGAGGAACAACAGGCGCTGGCGGCCAAGCAGCAATGCAGCGAGGAAGCCTCGGCCATGAACAGCGAAGGCCCGCACAATTCCAGCAATCCGTTCTGGAGCTCGTATTTCGAGATGTGCATGCACCGCCTGGGCGTGACCGACGCCGAACTGAAAAAAATGTGGTATTGAGGGAAATAGTGCGGCGGCCACATGACGGCAAGGATGCGCGCCCGTGAGCCTCATGGCTCTCTGGGGCCTGTTTCTGGCCGCCTTTGTGGCCGCCACCCTGCTGCCCGCCCAGTCAGAACTGGCCCTGGCGGGCCTGCTGGCCGCCGGGCACAAACCCGTCTGGCTGCTCGTGGCAGCGGCCACGGCGGGCAACATCCTGGGCTCGGCCGTCAACTGGCTGCTGGGCCGCTGTTGCGTCCGCTTTCAGGACAAGCGTTGGTTTCCGGTCAAAAAAGAAAAGCTGAACAAGGCCCGGACCTGGTACCGCACATACGGCCGCTGGTCCCTGTTGCTGAGTTGGGCACCGGTCATCGGCGATCCGCTGACCCTGGTTGCCGGACTGCTGCGGGAGCCCTTTGCGTCCTTCATCCTGATCGTGGGCCTGGCCAAACTGGCCCGCTATCTCGTGGTGGCGGCCCTGGTTCTGCCCTGGACCGCGTAAGACCATTCGTATGAAAACAGCAAAAGCCCCTTTCCCGGCATGGGAAAGGGGCTTTTATATCAGATGCGCGTCAAAAAACTATTTCTTGCCGTTCTTGGGCGCTGCGGCCTTGTCCTTGGACTGGTCTTTGGACTGATCTTGCGCCTGTTCCGCAGCCTGGTCCTTGTCCTGCTGCGCGGGAGCCTGGGCGGCCTCGGGCGCGGCGGGCTCGGGCAGCGGCTTGAAGTCGATCTTCTGCTTGTTCACTTCCGCGATGACGGCCGTGGTCACATCCGCCTTGGGATTGAAGGCGGCGGCCACTTCGGCGCTGATGATCACGTCGTAGCCCTGCTGCTCGCGGTAGGTGTTCAACACGCGCTGAATGGTGTCATACAGCAGGTTGACCACATTCTGCTGTTCAGCCTGCATGCGCTGCTGCGCCGTCATGTACACGCCCTGCAGCTCTTTCTGGGCGGCCTCGTCCTTGGGATCTTTTTCCAGGCGGGCCTGAATGGCATTAAGTTTGTCCTGCATCCCGGCCTGAAGGCCTTCCAGGAATTTCACGCCGGCCTTGCCCGGCTCGCTGTCGCGCATGATGCGCGCCATATCCACGACCGCCAGTTTGGGTTGGGCGTCTTTGGTTTCCGTCTGCTGGCAGGCCAGCAGCATGAAACTCAACACAAAAACCAGCGGCATAAAAAGACGGATTCGCATGGTAATGGGCACTCCTCTCAAAGCGTTGTTGCCTCTGGATACGTGTTTTTCACGCCCAGCTCAACAGTTTTTTACCCGCGCGGACAGGGCAAGCGAATGAATGCTTCCTCTCCGGATATGCATTTGACTCCATGCGTGCGTCTTCCTTCCTTAGGCACGCGAACGCAGCCGACACAGTCGGCAAGTGAGCGGGGGCCGGCTTTGCGGGAATTTTGCAAAATCGGCGATTTTTCCGCGCGGGCTTTCCGTCCGCCGGAGCGGCCCTCAGCGCAGCTCCGCGTACTGCCCCTTCATCCGCCGCACCTTGGCCACATAGAAGCGCGTTTCACGCACCGGCAGGCGGGCGGTCAGATCCTCATACAACTGCTCGGCGCTCAGCTCATTGATCCGCGCCACGGCCTCCTCGCCGGTCTTGCCGTAAAGGCGCAGAAAACGGTTGGGCCCCATGTTGTAGGCGGCCACGGCGCAGTACTCGCGCGACAGGGGATCGCTCACATCCTGGAAATAACGGGTCAGCAGGATATGCAGATACGCCGTGCCGTAGCGGATATTGATTTCGGGCACGCGCAGCTCGTCAAAGCTCACGTCGCCGGGACGGCCATAGAGAAAACGGTGCACTTCGTCGCTGGCCGTGCTGGGCAGAAGCTGCATGAGGCCCATGGCCGACTTGTCGCTGACCAGGGTGGGCGAAAAATCGCTTTCACTGTGGATGATGGCGTAGACCAGCTCGGCGCTGAGGTTATAGCGGCGAGCGAAATTCTCCACCAGTTGCTGGTAGCGCCTGGCCCGGGCGAACAGGCCGCCGCCGTCGAAATACGCGTCTTCCGGCAGCATCTCCTCCGCCGCCTTCCGGCCGCTGTCGGCCGGGCGCGGATTGACGGGCGTGTAGCCGGAAAGCAGGGTTTCCGCCGCCTGCCAGCGCAGGGGACGGCCGCGCGCGTCCAGGGCGTCGCCGTACTGGCGGGGCTGGGCCGTCACCAGCAGCGGCATGGATACGCCGTCCAGAGCCAGCAAGGGAGCGAGGTCCGTAGGCGTGGCCTCCTCGCCGAAGAGCAGGTCGTCGCCGCCCATGTCCAGACGGACGCCGCTTTTCTCAAAGCTGATGATCTGGTCCGTGTCGGCCTGCCCGGCGCGTCCGGAGAGATCCGGATCGTCCGTTTCGATTCGGCGCACCGCGTCCGGAGACACGGCGGGCAGGCGCACGGCCCAGAGACGCGTGCCGTCGCCGCGCGACACAATGGGCTCGGGCAGATCCTCAGGCCGCAGGCTGACCACATGGGCGCTGGCCCGACGGCGCACCTCCGGTCCCTCGCTCTGGGGCACAAAGCCCGCCAGCAGGCCCAACAGAAGCAGGGCGCTTCCGAGGCTCAGCGAAAGAATTACGAGGGTTTTGCGGCGCAACATAACGAATATCCTGGCTGGGGCATTGAAAAATTTCTTACCTGAACGGCTCTTGATATGAGTGTCCGGGAACCGCTGCGGCGGAGCTGCGTCTCCTTTTTGCAATTCTTTTGCCATGCTTAAAAAAGATTGTTTTTCCAGCATGTTGCCCATGAAGAAAAATAATTCACAACCTTTCGGTCAAAAAAATGAATCCCGTTGACCTGACCCGTTTTCAGGACTAGACTGTTGACCTTTGGAACGGGCGTCCGCTGTTCCGCCCCCGCGCCGGGCGCGGGGGCGCGGCGCGGCAAACCATGCCGGTGGCAAAAGGCCGGGCTGATCGTGTCGCAACATTCACCGCAAGCCATTCGTGAGGAGATCGGGCGTCTTTTAAAATACGCCCCCCCTGAAATGCGCGTCGCCGTCCTGGGAGTCATGCCCGCGGCCAAGCGTACCCTCGACTCCGGCTATCGCCCGGAAGTGCGCGGCGTGCCGCTCAAGAGCTGGCGCTGCCTGCTGCATCTGCTCTCCTCCGTGGCTTCCATGCAGAGCGACACCGAAACCCTGTTGCGGGTTTCCAACGATCTGCTGGGCATTGCCGACCACATGGCCCCGCCCGACGAAGTGTTGCGCCAGAGCGCGGAAATTCTGGTTCACGCCCTGCATGCCGAAATGTACGTCTGCCGCCTCAGGAATTCCAGGGGCGAATGGGTGACCCGCGCGGCGAACCACGTCAACGGCAAGAGCATCCCCATCGTGGCCCCGTACCTGGATGAGAACCTGCGCAGGCACCCGGTCATGAGCGCCATCATGGAAGGGCATGTCCGCTACGTGGTTTCCAACAACCTTCAGGGACTGGAGCGCGGCGGCGGCTCTTTCGACTGTGTGGTCTACAAGGAAGGCTACCGCTCGCGCCTGGCCTTTGTGCTGCGCGAACGCAACAACCGCCCGGCCTTCGGCCTGGTGCAGCTCTACACCAAGCGTGAATACGGCTTCGAGGCCTATGACGAGCGCTTTCTCGCCAAGTGCGCGCGCATCGTCTCCCTGACCGTGGGTCGTCGCGTGGCCGTGGCCCGCGACACCTTGGAAAAGGCCGCCGGGGCCATGGCCCATTACGGCAACAACGCCCTCAACGTCATGCGCAACCAAGCCGAATACTGCGGCGAGCTGGTGGAGGACATCGACGCCAACCTGACCCGCGCCCTGCGCATCTCGCGCGAGCTGATGGCCGAATTTCCCTCGGATTCGCGCGGCCGTCGCCTGGCCCTGGAGCTGGAAAGCATCCTGGCCCGCGCGGACCTCACGGAACTGGCCGGGCATCTGGGCGGCGTGCTGGAAGGCACACGACGCATGACCAGAATCATCAATTCCCTGAAAAAGTCCGTGGAACGGCCCCGCCTGATGCACTACGCCCTGGGCCATGACGTGCTCAAACTGGAAGACGACGTCCGCCACGAGGATTAAGATGCACATGCGCGCCCGTAGTTTTTTCCCCTTTCTGCCCACGCTGCAAAGCTACACGCGGGGGGATCTGCGGGCCGACATCATGGCGGCCGCCACCGTGACGCCCATGGCCATCCCCCAGGCCATGGCCTATGCCCTGATGGCCGGGGTGCACCCGCAGTACGGCATTTACGCCTGCATGCTGCCGGTAATTATGGCCGCGCTCTGGGGTTGCTCACGCTTCATGGCGGCCGGACCCACCAACGCCATTTCCGTGGTCCTGTTCTCGGCCATGGCCACGGTCAGCGTGGGCGGCGCCACCCTGGCCAGCCTTCCCGAAGCGGCGCGCATGCCCTATATTTTCGCCCTGGCCCTGCTCTGCGGCCTGATCCAATTGGGCATGGGCCTCGCCCGCATCGGCGATCTGGCCAACTACATTTCTCATTCGGTCATGGTGGCCTTCGGCTCGGGCCTGGCCTTCCTGATCGCCGGAAGCCAGCTCAAAACCGCCCTGGGCCTGCCCGGCGCACAGCCCTCCGGCTTTTTTCCCCAACTCTGGCTGGTCATTGAGCATATCAGGGAAGTAAATCCATGGAGCCTGGGACTGACCGCGCTGACCATTGCCCTGATCCTGATTCTCAACCGCGCGCTCTCGCGGCATTTTCCCTCCATCCTGGCCTCCCTGGCTCTGGCGACCCTCGCGGGCATGGTCCTGGACGTGCGGAGCAGGGACGTGGCCCTGGCGGGCGCCATTCCCAGCATCATTCCGCCCCTTTCTCTGCCGGCCGCCTTCAGCCTCAGCCTGTTCAGGGACCTGTTCATGCCCGCCCTGGCCATCGCCCTACTGGGGGCCGTGCAATCCCTGGCCATCGGCAAGCAGATGGCGGGCATCAGGGGGGACAAATTCGACGGCAGCCAGGAGCTTATCGGCCAAGGCCTCGCCAACATCGCGGCCGGGCTGACCTCGGGCATACCGGGCTGCGGCTCCTTTACCCGCAGCGCGCCCATGGTTGCGCTGGGCGCGCGCACCCGCATGGCTTCCGTGTTTTCCGGCCTGCTGGCCCTGCCCATGCTTTTTGTGCTGGCCCCCATGATCAGCCGCCTGCCCATGCCCGCCCTGGGCGGGGTCCTACTGCTCATCTCGGTGCAGACGCTTGACCCGCGCGCCATCCGTCTCTGTCTGGTGGCCACGCGCGTGGACCGCGCCGTGCTGCTGCTGACCTTTGCCGCCACTCTGCTCCTGGATCTGGAACAGGCCATTTTCGTGGGTGTGCTGGTCTCGCTGCTGCTCTACATTTACAAAACCTCGCACCCGCGCGTGATCAGGCTCAGGCCCGACGCCCCCCTGTTGCGCAACGCGCCGCCGGACATGCCGCCGGGCGTTGCCGTCTATGTCATTGAAGGCACGCTTTTCTTCGGGGCCATTCACGAACTGGAACGCCAGCTTGAGGAGGAAGACCGCGAGCCCGCCCGCCTGGTGGTCCTGAGCCTGACCCGCGTGTTCTGGCTGGACGCCTCGGGCGCGCACGCCCTGGAACAATTCGTGGAACGCTGCTACGCCCGCTCCCTGCCCGTGATTCTGGTGGTGGGCAGCCGCAACGTCCGCGATATTCTCCGGCGTACCGGCATCCTGGAGCATCTGAGCGCCGGTTTCGTGGCCGATACCATGGATCAGGGCCTGCAACTGGCCTCTAATCTGCTGCAACGGATCACCTGCCGAGGCGATGACTGCGAGCTGCCGTCCGCCGCTCAGCCCCAGGAAACGGCCTCCGGGCCTTCCCCTACCCCGAGGTGAATATGCGCGCCGCCAGATTCTTTCCCTTTCTGGATACCCTGAAGACCTACACGACACGCGATTTCCGGGCGGATTTCATGGCCGCGCTGACCGTGACGCCCATGGCTATTCCCCAGGCCATGGCCTACGCCCTTATTGCCGGGGTACACCCGCAATACGGTATTTACGCCTGCATGCTGCCGGTGATCGTGGCCGCGCTCTGGGGCTCGGCCCGCTATCTGGCCGCCGGACCCACCAACGCCATTTCCATGGTGCTCTTTTCCACCATGGCGACGGTGAGCATAGGCGGCACGCTGCTTTCCAGCCTGCCCGAAGAAGCGCGCATGACCTATGTCTTCGGCCTGGCCCTGCTCTGCGGTCTGATCCAGGTGGGCATGGGGCTGGCCCGTCTGGGCGATCTGGCCAACTTCATCTCCCACTCGGTCATGGTGGCTTTTGCCACGGGCGCGGCCCTGCTCATCGCCGCGGGGCAGCTCAAAACCGTGCTGGGCCTGACCGGGCCCAAGCCCGCCGGGTTCTTCCCCCAGATCGGCATGGCTTTCCGGAATCTGGACCAGATCAACTACTGGAGCCTGGGCCTGGCCGTGCTGACCATAGTCCTGATCGTGGCCTTGCGCCGCATTTCCCGACGCTTCCCGTCCACCCTGATCGCCCTGGCCCTGGTGGGGGCCGTGGGCGCGATCTTCCAGATCAAGGAACACGGCGTAACCCTGGTGGGGCCCATCCCCAACGTGATCCCGCCCTTTTCCCTGCCCCCGGCTTTCGACATCACGGCTCTGGGCGATCTGTTCATGCCCGCCCTGGCCATCGCCCTGCTGGGCACGGTGGAATCTCTGGCCATCGGCAAGCAAATGGCCGCCATCAAGGGCGACAGCTTCGACGGCAGCCAGGAACTCATCGGCCAGGGCCTGGGCAATATCGCGGCGGGCCTGACCTCGGGCATACCGGGCTGCGGCTCCTTCACCCGCAGCGCCCTGGTGGTCACCTCCGGCGGCAACACCCGCATGGGCACCGTGTATTCCGGCCTGCTGGCCCTGCCCATGCTCTTTGTGCTGGCCCCGCTGATGAGCTGGCTGCCCATGCCCGCCCTGGGCGGCGTGCTGTTGCTGATCTCCTTTCAGATGATAGACCGTGAATCCATCCGCCTCTGCCTGGTGGCCACGCGCATCGACCGCGCCGTGCTGCTGCTGACCTTTGCCGCCACCCTGATCCTGGACCTGGAGCGGGCCATTTTTGTGGGCGTGCTGCTTTCGCTGGTGCTCTTCATCTACAAGACCGCGCACCCGCGCGTGCTCCGGCTGCGGCCCGAAGCCCCCCTGCTGCGCGACGCGACACCGGACCTGCCGCCCGGCATCGCGGTCTACGTCATTGAGGGTACTCTCTTTTTCGGGGCCATCCACGAACTGGAACGCCAGCTTTACGAGGAAGACCGCGAGCCCGCCCGCCTGGTGGTCCTGAGCCTGACCCGCGTGTTCTGGCTGGACGCCTCGGGCGCGCATGCTCTGGCCCAGTTCGTGGAGCGCTGCTACGCCCGCTCCATGCCCGTGATTCTGGTGGTGGGCAGCCGCAACGTCCGCGATATTCTCAGGCGCACCGGCATTCTGGATTACCTGAGTTCCGGCTTTGTGGCCGAGACCATCAATGAAGGCCTGCGTCTGGCCACTAACCTGCTCAACCGGGTTTCCTGCCGGGACAACCAATGCGTTTTCCCCGCGCCGGAAGGCCCGCCGCCCGCTCCGCCCGTGCCGCCCGTTCCGGGGGACCCGGTCGCGCGTGCCGCCCTGGCCAGAGAGGCGGCCGCGACGGCATCGGCAGGCGGACAGAAAGGCACAGTCGTCCTTCCCGGCCCGGAAAAACCGAAAAACACATGAGCAAAACCGCCTTACTGCCCCGTTGTCCGGCCAATCCCGACCATCTGCCCTTCGGCCGGAACAAACCCTGGCTGGCCCCGTTGGCCGGATACAGTGATTTGCCTTTCCGCCTGCTCTGCCGGGAATACGGGGCCGCTGTCTGCGTCACTGAAATGGTCAGCGCCAAGGGGCTGGTTTACCAGAGCCCCGGCACTAACGACCTGCTGGTCAGCCTGCCCGAGGACCAGCCCCTGGTGGTCCAGCTGTTCGGCGCGGAAGCGGACTTTCTGCGCCGGGCCGTGGGCCTGCTGCGCGAGGCGGGCTACGGCTGGTTTGACCTGAACATGGGCTGCTCCGTACCCAAGGTCTTGCGCCAGGGCGCGGGCGCCGCCATGCTGGGCGACCTGGAAAACAGCCTGGCCGTGGCCGGAGCCATGCTGAAAGAAGCGGGGCCGGGCCGGGTGGGCTTCAAGCTGCGCCTGGGCCTGGACGACGCGCGCACGGTGCTGCCCGATCTGGCCCTGCGCCTGGAGGACCTGGGCGCTGGCTGGCTGACCCTGCATCCGCGCACGGCTCGCCAGGGCTTCGGCGGCACGGCGGACTGGGAGGCCCTGGCCCGCCTGAAGCCGCGCCTGTCCCTGCCGCTGCTGGCCAGCGGCGACCTGTTCAACGCCGCCGACGGCCTGCGCTGCCTGGAGCAGACCGGGGCCACGGGTGTGATGTACGCGCGCGGGGCCATGCACGGTCCGGGCATTTTCGCCGCCCATCTGGCGCTCTGCCGGGGGGAGCGCATTGCCGAGCCCACGCCCGCCGCCCTGCGGGCCATGATTTTGCGGCACATGGACCTGGCGCGCTCACTCTGCCCCGGAAAGGCCGCGCTGTGGAAAATGCGCTCAGTGGTGCCGCGCTACGTGCGGGCCCTGCCCGGCACGCGGACCTTGCGCCGGGAGCTCTGCCGCTGTACTGATTGGCGGGAGCTCACGGACGCGCTGGAAAATTTTCTGGCCGCCGCCTCCCGCTGACCTCCCTTTCCGCCAACCGCCCCTCAAGGAGATCGGGATATGAATGTCATCCGCGCCAAAACCGCGGGTTTCTGCATGGGCGTGAGCCTGGCCCTGCAAAAACTGGACACGGCCCTGGACGAAGCCACCACCGGCATCGACAAGAGCAACGACCCGCGCGGACGTATCTGCACCCTGGGACCCATCATCCACAATCCGCAGGTGCTGGCCTTCTATGAGGCCAAAGGCGTGGCCTGCGTGCGCGATGCCGCCGAACTGCTGCCCGATGACAGGGTCATTATCCGCGCCCACGGCATCCCCCGGCAGGAGGAGGAGCGCGTGCGCGCCAGCGGCGCGCGGGTTGTGGACGCCACCTGCCCCAAGGTCAAAAAGGCCCAGCTTGCCATCGCGCGGGCCACGCGCGCCGGGGCCACCCTCCTGCTCTTCGGCGAGGCCGACCATCCGGAGGTGCGCGGGCTGGTGTCTTACGCGCACGGCCCGGCCCATGTCTTCGGCAGCCCGAAAGAGCTGGCCGAACTGCGTCTGGACCCCGGCCACACCCATGTGCTGGCCTCCCAGACCACCCAGGACCGCGAAACGTTCACCGCTCTGGAAGCGGGCCTGCGCGCGCGCTTTCCCGGCCTGACAGTGCTCTCCACCATTTGCGACGCCACGCGTGAGCGCCAGGAGGAGGCCCGCAGCATTGCTTCCTCGGTGGATGTCATGGTAATCGTGGGGGGCAGGCAGAGCGGCAATACCCGCCGCTTGGCCGATGTAGCGGCTCTGAGCGGCATCGACACCTTCCATGTGGAAAGCGCCGACGAACTTGACGCCAAAAGATTTGCGCAAAAAACGCGCGCAGGCCTAACGGCCGGCGCATCCACGCCGAAAAGCCTTATTGACGCCGCTGAAAACTGGCTGACGTCACTGTAGGCAACGCACATCCACGGCGGGGCGCACGGCGTCCGCCGGACCGACAGCGCCTGAAGAACATGTCCGCATGTCGCGGCTTTTTCCCGGACGCGCCATATGTAGAGCGTCTTTTCGGAGGCAGCATGGCTCAGACAAACATTCTGCTGGAAGCCGGCACCAATGAGCTGGAAGTGGTGGAATTTTACCTGGATGAGGCCACCTTTCCCACAGTCGATGCGGGGGACGTGAACGCGGACCCGCAAGCGCCCGCCGGTGAAGGATCTTACCGGGGCTATTACGGCGTCAACGTGGCCAAGGTGCTGGAAATCATCCGCATGCCCAAGGTCACGGAACTGCCGGAAGTGCAGCATCCCAGCGTACTCGGGGCCTTCAACCTGCGCTCGCGGATCATCCCTCTGGTGGATCTCGCCATGTGGCTGGGCAAAACCCATACCCAGACCGACGAGCAGCCCAAGACCATTGTGACGGAGTTCAATAACGTCACCACGGCCTTCATGGTTTCCGGGGTCAACCGCATCCACCGCATCAGCTGGGAAAAGGTGGAACAGCCCAACAAATACGTGGCCGCAGTATCCAACAATACGGTCATCGGCGTGGTCAAACTGGAAGAACGCATCGTCTTCCTGCTGGACCTGGAAAAAGTGGTGGCCAACCTTAATCCCAAGTTGGGCCTGCGCCTGGACGACCTGGGCGCGGACTGGGACAATACCGGCTACCGGGCCCTGGTGGCCGACGACTCGGCCCTGGTGCGCGAAATGCAGCGCGACCTGCTGGAAAAGGCGGGCTTCACCGTGGAAGTCGTGGAAAACGGCCGCGAAGCCTGGGAACGCCTGGAAGACTTCAAGCGCCGCGCCGAAGAGGGCAACCGTCCCATCACCGACTTTGTGCATGTGATGGTTTCCGACATTGAAATGCCGGTCATGGACGGCCTCAACCTGACCCACCGCATCAAGACCGACCCGATGCTCAAACAACTGCCGGTGGTGCTCTTCTCCTCCCTGATCACGGACAAGCTGCGCCACAAGGGCGAAAGCGTGGGCGCGGACGACCAGATTTCCAAGCCGGAAGTGACCCAGCTCGCCAAGCGGGCCCTGGCCCTGATCAAGGACCGGGAACGGGCCCAGACCGGACAGGCCTGATTTTTACATCCGCACACCAATACCGCCATGAAGGGGGAATGCGCTTGCGCATTCCCCCTTCTGCGTATCGGCCTTGTCAGCGCGAACAGAAGCGGCTTTGCCCGCTTGGTTGCGGCCATGGCATGAGCGCACATCGACAGGCGCACTGTCGATGAATCTTTAGAAATCAATACATTCAGACACAAAAATTTGCAATATCTTCACTCATGAAGAAAATTTACTTCATAATATATTTAAAAAAATCCTTATAAATTCATATCAATAGCCTGTAAATATTTATTTCATCCCCATCCACTAATCGACAGTGCGCCTGTTAATGGCGTTTCAGAGTGTCAAATGTTGTGGAGATGGGGAATGACAGGTAAAAATTTTCTCAAACGCTGCTGGAAAACCTCACCCCAAAGCCTGCGCTGCCTGCTGCTCGGCGGCTTGTGCCTGTTGCGCGCGCAAAAGCGCGTGACTGTGGCCGACGCCGCTCCCCTCTTCGTCTGCGGGGCCTTCCGCAGCAGCAGCGGTCTGGCGCACTCCGCCCGCCTGTATGCGCAACACCAACAGCGGATGGGTGCGGATGTGCTGCTGGTGGACATCACCGCCACCATGCTCCAGCAACGGGACTTCTCCCCCGCCGAAGAGCCTCTGGACCCGGAACAGATCCTGAACACGCGCGGACGCGGCACGGTGGTCATTCACGCAAATCCGCCGCAGTTCCAGTTGGCGCTCTGCAAGCTGGGCAAAGACTTCCTGCGCGGCAAACGCCTGATCGGCTACTGGGCCTGGGAACTGGAAACCATACCCGACATCTGGCGGCAGGCCCTGCAATATGTGGACGAGGTGGAAGTGCCCAGCAGTTTCGTGCAGCGGGCTCTGCAAGGCCATACGGACAAAAAAATCAGCGTCGTTCCCCACGCTGTGCCGCAACCGGCACGGCGCAAGGCTGTCTATGCCGAGGACGGCGTACTGCGCTGCCTGTTCGTGTTCGACGCGGCTTCTTCCTTTGAGCGCAAAAATCCTCTGGCGGCATTGAAGGCTTTTGAGCTGGCTTTCGCGCCGGGCGAGGCTGAGCTGACTTTCAAAGTCAGCAACTATCAGGCGGACAACAAGGCATTTGCGGTTTTTCAGGCGGCCTGTGCCCGCGTGCCCGGCGTTCGCATCCTGGCGGAAACATTTTCGCACGCCGCCTTGGAAGATCTCTATCTGCGGCACGACGTCTATCTTTCCCTGCACCGCTCCGAAGGTTACGGGCTAACCATTCGCGAGGCCATGCTGTATGGCCTGCATGTTGTGGCCACCGGCTGGTCGGGCAACATGGATTTCATGACCGGCGCGCTGGCCCATCCCGTTTCCTACAGGCTTGTGCCGGTCAATATGACTTCCGGCTCGTACAAAGGGCTCAAAGCCACCTGGGCCGAGGCGGACGTGCGGGAGGCCGCCGGAATTCTACAGGAACTGCGGCGGCGTTTGCCGAGTCAGCGAGCCGATGCTTAAGCTCCATCTGCTGTTCGCCAATCTGAAGCGTATTTACGCCGTATTGCCTCCCGCGCTGCAACGCCGCATCTGGGGACTGTTCGTCATTATGACTCTTCTGGGTATGACGGAGCTTGCCAGCATCATGGCCCTGACGGGATTTTTCACCATCCTGAACGCACCGGCGCAGTTTGCGGCCTCGCCGTATGCCCAGTCCTTTCTCCAGCTCGTACCGACGGCTGAGTCCGTTTTCGCGGATTATCGCCGCCTGATTTTATGGGCCTGTCTGCTGCCCATCGGCCTGATTGTGGGCAAAAACGTCTTCTCCGCCCTGGTGGCCTGGCGCGCGGCCATGCTGGGGGAAGCCGTGGCGGCCCATGTGGGCACAAATATTATGGAGCGCTTTCTGTATATGCCTTACAGCTGGCATCTTTCCGCGCAGAGCAGCCAGGCCCTGACCTGCATGCAGTGGCGCTTCAATCTCGGGCAGATGCTTTTGCAGCTTCTCACCGCCTACAGCAATCTTATTACTGTGGCCCTACTTTTCGCGGGCCTGACTGTCTATGCGCCGGGCGTCACGCTCTGCGCCGTGGCCTTCATGCTGACTGTATCCTGGAGCATTTACAGCCTGTTGCGCAGGCGCATTGACCACGCTGCCTCCGCAGCGGCCGAGGCCCAGCGGGAGGAAAACGCCGCCAGCATGACCGCCATCGGCGGCGTGCGCGAGCTGATCATTTATCAGCAGCAACCGGCCTTTCTGGCGGCCATTGAGCAAAACGTCCGCGCGGGGATGAAGCCGCGTTCCTTTCTCGGGCTCAGCCCTGCCGTGCCCACCTGGGTGCTGGAAAGTTCCGGCTTTCTGCTGATCTGGCTGGCGATTTTTCTGCTGATCCACATCCAGGACGCGACCCTGCCGGTCATCACCGCCACCGTGGCCCTGCTGACGCTGACGGCTTGGCGCGTGTTGCCCTCGCTCAACCGGGTGGTGGGCGCGACGGTGAACATCCGGGGCCTGCAATCCACGGCCCTGCCCTGCCTGGACTATTTTGAACAGCTCCGCGCCGCCACGCCGGAGACCGTTCCCGTGCCCGCGCCCGATTTCCGCATCCGCAAAGAAATCGTCTTTGAGCATGTCTCCTACCGCTATCCCGGCGCGAAGCGCGATGCGCTCACGGACATCAATTGCCGCATCCCTTTGGGAACGACGCTGGGACTGGTGGGCCGCTCCGGCGCGGGCAAAAGCACGTTCATCAATATTTTGAGCGGACTTTTGGAACCCACTGCCGGACGCCTGTTGGTGGACGGCAAAGCCATGTCCACCACAGAACTGGCTGCCTACCGTAAACAGATCGGCTACGTTCCCCAGACACCCTATCTCCTTTCCGGCACAGTGGCTCAGAACGTGGCGTTCAGCGACTGGGGCACAGCGCCGGACAATGAGCGTGTCCGCCAAGCCTGCCGTGAAGCGGCCATCGACTTTCTGGGGCCGGACTGCATGGATATTGACCGCCCCATCACTGCGGACGGCTCCGGCCTTTCCGGCGGGCAAATGCAGCGCGTCTCCATAGCGCGGGCGCTCTATGTGAACCCCGCCCTGCTGATTTTCGACGAGGCCACCAGCGCTCTGGACCAAGCCAGCGAAGCCGTGGTGCAGAAGGCCGTGGCGCGCAATAAAGGAAAACGCACCAGCGTCATCGCCGCGCACCGGCTGAGTACACTTGAAGTGTGCGATACGGTGTTATGGTTGGAGAGAGGAATCCAACTTCAAGTTGGTAAAACATGTCTCATCAATCAATATAAAGATTTTTTACACAATAATGGCATATAAATCACGGGAGTTAACAGTCATGAATTTCATTTGTCCTGTATGCAAATCATCATGCACAAAAATAAATGATATTTTAAGCCGCTGTTCACATTGCTTACACATATTTCAAACAGATTTAAAATCAACTTGTTGTTATGATAAATCATATCTAAATACATATTTGAGACATTCAACATGTGATGCAATGTCTGCAACAAGAGCAGGAGTTGTTTTACAAACACTCAATCTTCCAATCAGTGCAAAGATTATTGATATTGGTTATGCCAATGGAGCCTTTTTAAAGACAATGCAACGGCTTGGATTTGAAGTTTTTGGGATGGATTTACATGGACAAGATATGGGTATTAAAGAAGTTGGATTTGATTATCCAGTAGTTTATGATCTTGTTTCTTTTTTTGATGCTTTAGAGCACTTTGAAGATCTTTCACTGCCACAACAATTGCAAACAAGAAATGTGATTGTGAGCTTACCTCTCCCTCCCAGCTTCTTCCCTGCTTATCCAGAGAAATGGAAACATTACAAGCCAGGAGAACATCTCCATTATTTTTCTCCAGAGAGTTTAGATGAATATATGAAGCGATGGGGGCTGACTAAACGCATAACGTCAGGTCATCCGGAAGATGCAGTCCGAGGAAGACTCTCTGTTGATGAGAATAAATATCCAAACATATATACAGCGATCTATAGCAGATAGTACAGGTGAAGCTAATGAAAATTACAAAAAAAATTATTAACCAAATAAAAAAAATTTATATTTGGCTTGGGATTCCATTTTCGCCAGAGGGGACATTGCCATATTTTATACATAAAATGTGTAAAAAATTATATAATAATAAATTTTTAAACAAAAAAAATGAATATAAAAAAAGAACTTTTACAGTTGCATTCTGGTCTGGGATTGGAGATAGTTTATGGTCCATCGTTCTTTTACCAGCTCTATTAAATAAATACAATCTAGATAAAGTAGATTTAATTGTTCATTCCGAATCAAAAGATATTAGAAATGGAAGAGCAAATGATTTTTTAGAGAGATTTATATTTTTTAATTCCATCCGGAACGAGCATTTTAATATAAGAAAGTATCCCATTATCGATGCACAAGGATACCCCTGCTACGTTGAATCTGGTGAGAAAGTCGGAGAGATTTTTGACTATCTACTTCTTGCGAACACATTTCTTGAGCATGGAAAAAATTTTAAAGAAATTGCACAGATACTTTCACTTGATGAAACACTGCTCGATTATAGCCCTTTTGACAATTATCATTGGGAATTTGAGGACTTTAAGGAAGTACATCGAATTTTAAAAATGTCCCCTGATGGCTATTGTATATTCTATATGTGTTCATTAACTGATAATACAATTGCTGGACTCAATAGAGGTGGACTATGGAAAATTGACGATTGGCTTGAGCTGGGGAAGAAGATATACCAAAATGCAGGAATAAAAATTGTCATTGTTGGCGCTTCATACGATTTAGACTATCTTAGAAAATTACAGCAACGTTCAGATAAATCATTCCATAATATATTTATCAATAACTGTGGAACATTAAGTTTAACAGAAACATTAGGGTTACTTAAATATGCTAATTTTGTAATAGGCCTTCCATCTGGGATACCAATTTCATCTGTTTATCTAAGAACAAAAACAGCAATGTTCTGGCGTCCACAAGAATTAAGCATGCACGATTTGCATGAAAAGTATGGGTTTCATCCCGACTTTTCAGTGGATTGGGTTCCTCACGATATGCTGGCAAGCAAAAATTATATACCTTTTTGGTACGGAAAAGACAATGCAACCTCCGTTTTCAACGAAATAAGCTCTGAAAAATGGCTAGATACCAAGCGCGATATCGATATTAATCAATTAATTTTTAAACAAAACATTAAAGAAATAAACATTGAAATAAGTAATTATTGCAACAGAAAATGCCCATATTGTCCCAATAGCCTGTTTCCTTCACAGAAATATAAAGAAATAGACACAAATGCCCTAAAAAATCTTCTATCTGATCTGAAATCTATTGATTATAAAGAAAGAATAAGCTTAAATTTATTTAATGAGCCACTATATAATACTAATAGTTTATTTAGTATAATTTCATTAATACATAAAAATATTCCTGATTCAAAAATATCAATATTTACGAATGGAGATTTTTTAGATGAAAAAATTTTCAATAAACTTACTGGAAATGTTACAGAAATTTCAGTTACATCCCATTACAGCAAAGAATACAATAATAAAGATCAAAAAAATTCAATAATAAACATTTTAAAAAAAATTAATATCAGCAATATAAATATAATAGATGATACTACATCTATATATTCAGAGTTTATAAAAGCTGGGACAATTATCAATATTCAGAGCAAAAACTTTAAACACATCGGACAAGACAGAGGAGGCCTCGTAAGCAATTTTACAAATTCTTCAAAACGAAATTTCCCGTGCAGTATGCCAAACTGGCAAATAAATATTAATTTTGATGGAGAAGTATATCCGTGCTGTAATATATATCCAAGAAAAATAAATAGCGATGTTTCTCTTGGCAGCATCCATAGAAAATCCATTTTTGATATATATGGCTCGGAAAAATATCAAAAATTTGTTTATAAAGTTCAACATTGTGAATTCACAGAAAGATGAATACAAACAACTACCTGACATCCATTTTAAATGACCATATTTTACTCCTAAATGTAATATGTTGCAAATTAAGAGAGGAATTATTTTGTCAGCAGTCTCTAGAAAAAACAATCAGAAACGATCACAAGCTCCTCATCGCCGGCAACGGCGGTTCCGCCGCTGATGCCCAGCATTTCGCAGCAGAGTTAGTGGGGCGTTTTCAGGTCAACCGGCGCGCTCTTCCTTGCATCGCCCTGACAACGGACACCTCAAATCTGACCGCCATCGGCAATGATTTCGGCTTCCGCGAGATCTTCGCGCGCCAGGTAGAAGCTCTCGGCCGTGCGGGCGATGTTTTCATCGGCATTTCCACTTCCGGCAATTCCGAAAACATCATTGCCGCCGTGGAAGAAGCCAAACAACAGAATATGACCACCATCGGCCTGCTGGGACGTGACGGCGGCAAGCTCGCGGGCATGGTGCACCACTCCGTCATTGTGCCGCACGACGTGACGGCCCGCATTCAGGAAGCGCATATCTTCATCTTGCACTACTGGGCGGACTGCATTGAAAGGAGTATCTTGTAAATGTTGTCGTTCACTGACTGCCGCGTCCTCGTCATCGGCGACATCATGCTGGACGAGTATATGGCGACCGAGGTAGGCCGCATCTCACCGGAGGCGCCGGTGCCGGTGGCTCGGATTCAGAAACACTGGAGCGTTCCAGGGGGAGCCGCCAATGTGGCCCGTAATCTGGTCTGCCTCGGCTGCAAGGTCACGCTGGCGGGATTGCGTGGACACGACGACGCGGGTGAACAACTGCAACGCCTGTTGGGCGCGCAAGGCATCAAAAGCAGGATGGTCTTCACGGACGACCGCCCCACGCCCAGCAAGACAAGAGTCGTTGCGTTGGGGCAGCAGTTGCTGCGCCTTGACAATGAGGAACAGGCCGATCTGCCGCCGGAAATCCTTGAACAGATGTGGGGCGTCATTCAGGAGGCGCTTCAGGATGCGGCTGTTGTGGTGCTCTCGGACTATGACAAAGGCGTATTCCGCAGATTTTCCGGCGGCGATTCCCTGGCGGTGCGCGTTATTGCGGCCTGTCGGAAACGGCGGACGCCGGTTCTTGTAGACCCCAAGGGAGCGGACTGGGAGCGCTATGCCCATGCGGACTGCATCACGCCCAATACCAAGGAGCTGGCCGAGGCGCTCAATGTCTCCGCGGATTCCTTCAGCGCCCTGCGGGAAGGTGCGGCGGTGCTGATGCAGCGCCACCATCTGCCCAGAATTTTGCTGACCCGCAGTGAAAAAGGCATGACCCTCTTGCAGCATGGCGCGGCCTGTACGGAAATACCCACTCAGGCCCGTGAAGTTGCCGATGTTTCCGGCGCCGGAGATACAGTCGTTGCAGTGACCGCCGCCTGCGCGGCCAAGGGCATGGACTGGCTCAGCGCCGCAAAAATGGCGAATACAGCCGCAGGCGTCGTGGTCGGCAAGGCGGGCACAAGTCCGATTGAACTTGCGGAGCTGCGGGCCGCCGCGTTGGCTGCCGCCTGTGGCCGGGGCAAGGATTTGTCCCGGCTCAATGCAAAAATTTACACGCTGGAACGCCTTGAGCCCAAGGTCGAAAGCTGGCGGCGCAAAGGGGAAAAAATCGTCTTCACCAACGGCTGCTTTGACCTGCTGCACATGGGGCATATTCAACTGATTGAAGAAGCCGCCGCACAAGGCGATAAACTCATCGTCGCTTTAAACTCGGACAGTTCCGTAAAACGCCTGAAAGGCGAAAGTCGCCCGATTCAGCCGGAGAAAGCGCGTGCCATCGTTATGGCGGCGCTGGAAGGGGTTGATGCCGTCATCCTGTTTGACGAGGCTACGCCTCTCCACCTTATCAAAGCATTATTGCCTGACGTACTAGTCAAAGGCGGAGACTATGACGTGCAGTCCGTTGTAGGAGCGCAACATGTCATATCTCATGGAGGGCGGGTTCATCTGGCTAAATTCATGGATGGATACAGTACTACAAACATTGTTTCCCAATTATCTGCGTAGGGAGATCCCATGTATATCGTCACAGGAGGAGCAGGGTTTATTGGTAGTGCTATGGTCTGGAGACTGAATAAAGCCGGTATTACAGATATCTTGATTGTCGATAATCTGGGCAAAACAGAAAAATGGAAAAATTTAGTCAACCGGCGTTATACGCGGTATATACATCGTTCCGAATTTTTTGAAAAACTGCGCCATAATGAGTTTAACGGACCTATAAAAGGCATTATCCATATGGGGGCCTGCTCATCTACCACGGAGAAAGATGCGGATTTTCTGATGTCGAACAATACCGGCTTCAGCATAGAAGTTTGCCGTTTTGCTCTGGAACATGGGGCGCGTTTCATTAACGCCAGTTCTGCTGCGACGTATGGTAATGGCGCACAGGGGTTTTCAGATTGCCGTACCGGAATACGTAACCTCAAACCGCTAAATATGTACGGCTACTCCAAACAATTATTTGATCTCTGGTTGTTGGATAACAATTTGGCGGATAGTGTGGCAAGTCTGAAATTTTTTAATGTTTACGGCCCTAATGAATACCATAAGGACAGTATGCGCAGTGTTGTGTGCAAATCTTTTTATGAAATCGGACGCACGGGCTGCATGAGTCTTTTTAAATCTGACAACCCGCAATATTCCGACGGTAGTCAGATGCGTGACTTCGTTTATGTCAAAGATTGTGTGGAGCTGATATTCTGGCTTCTCATCAATCCCATGGTCAATGGAATCCTCAATGTGGGCACCGGCAAGGCCAGAACCTGGAACGATCTCATTCTGGCCGTTTTTTCCGCCATGAACCGCGAATCGCGTATCAATTATGTCGATATGCCTGAAAATCTCAAAGGAAAATACCAGTACTTTACTCAGGCGGATATGGCATGGCTGGGGAAAATGCAATGTCCGGTTTCTTTCGCGTCCCTTGAAAAGGGCGTTACGGACTATATCCGGAGCTATCTTCTCCGGGACGATCCCTATCTCGAGATGTGTTGACCTCGCTCGTGAAAGGCCATCAAATATGCAGCACCAGCGGACTGTAGCGGGAAAACACGACGTCGCCGGTAATCAGGCGCATGGGTTCCGTCATAGCCTGCTCCACCAGCATATGATCAAAGGATCGTTGTGGTGACGGGGCAGTTCTGCCAGCATTTCCGCATGCGTTCCAGTATCAGCAACTCCAGAAAACCGCTTTACCGCGTAACGGCGCGAATCTCCGTCAGATTGGCTCCCAGCTTGTTGATACGAATTTTTATGGCAATCTTCCACCAGGAAACTGTGCTGACAAAAACATCCTTGCTTTTGGCAAGCAGCAGTTCCCGGACGGACTCAATGCGCGGTGCGTTCGCCAGCGCCGGAGCAGGGCATTTGTATCCAGCAGCCTCATGCCCTTTCGCCTCCGAAAGCGGCCAGCAATTCCGGCGGCAAGGATGCGTTTGACCAGTTGCGACAGGGAACTTTTTGCCTGATTCATAGATATAATGGTTGTCGATAGATATGACTCGTTACTTTCATATCAGACTTAGTCCGAACTAAGCCCGCAGTCACACGCACAGCAGCACAGTTGACATCCCCCGTTGCGTATTCCCCCTTTTTCGTGTCCGTCTCATTTGCAATGCCGTATTCTCCGGTGTATGTTCGCTCTGACATATTCGGCGACGGAGGGTGCGGAACATGGCTGTTGTACTGGGCACGGCCGGACATATTGATCACGGCAAGACCTCCCTGGTGCGCGCCCTCACCGGCATCGACTGCGACCGTCTGGGCGAGGAAAAGCGTCGGGGCATCACCATCGAGCTCGGCTTCGCCTGGGTGGATCTGCCCGGCGGCGAGCGCCTGGGCATTGTGGACGTGCCCGGCCATGAGCGCTTCGTCAAAAACATGGTGGCCGGCGCGGCGGGCGTGGACTTCGTCATGCTGGTCATTGCCGCGGACGAGGGCGTCATGCCCCAGACCCGCGAGCATCTGGAAATCTGTTCCCTGCTGGGCATCCGCAACGGCTTTGTGGCTCTGACCAAAACCGACATGGTCGAGCCGGACTGGATCGCCCTGGTCAAAGAAGACATCCAGCGCTTCCTGCAAGGCACTTTTCTGGAAAACGCGCCGGTCTTTCCCGTTTCCTCGGCCACGGGCGAGGGTCTGGACGCGCTCCGGACCCATATCCTGAATTGCGCGGCCGAGCTGCCCCCGCGCCGCCGCGGCGACATCTTTCGCCTGCCCGTGGACCGCGTGTTCAGCATGAAGGGCCACGGCACGGTGATCACCGGCACGGTGATTTCCGGCGCGGTCAATGCCGGGGATGAAGCCCGCTTCATGCCGCCGGACCTGCCCACCCGCGCGCGCGGCCTGCAGCGCCACGGCAAGTCCGTGGACACGGTGGCGGCGGGCCAGCGTTGCGCCGTCAACGCGCAGGGCCTGGACGTCACGGAAATTGAACGCGGCTTTGTGCTGGCCCACCCCGGCGAACTCTTCCCTTCCCGGCGCTGGCTGCTCCGCCTGACCTGCCTTTCCTCCGCCCCCCGGCCCCTGCGCCAGCGGGTGGAAATCCATTTCCATCACGGCACGCGCGAGTGCCCGGCCCGCGTGATATTCCGGGACCGGGACAAACTGGCCCCGGGTGAAACCGCGCTGGCTGAAGTGCGCTTTGCCGAGGACATGGTGGGCGTGTTCGGGGATCACTGCGTGCTGCGGGCCTATTCACCCCTGCGCACTGTGGCCGGGGGCATTCTGATCAGTCCCCTGCCGCCGGAACTGCGCCGCAAAGACCCGGAACTGGCCGACAAGCTGCGCCTGCTGGAGCAATTGCCCAATCTGCATGAGCGCGCCTGCGACGGCAAAGCCGCCAAGGCCGAGGACCGCGCGGCTCCGGCCCGCGCCGTTCTGCTGCTGCGCGGCCGGGACGGCGCCGACGAGGCCCGGCTCAAGGTCCTGACCGGCCTGCACGCCTCCGCCCTGGAATCCGGCCTGAATCTGCTTTCCTCCAAAGGCGAAGCCCTCTGTTGGGACAAGGAGAGCCGCCAGTGGATCAGTAGGACGGCTTTCGCGGACCTCCTGGCCGCCTGTCTGGCGCGGGCCGAGGAGCTGCACCGCAAGGACCCGCTCAAGCCCGCCTTTTCGCGCAACGCCCTGTTGAGCGGTTGGAGCAAACGCCTGCCGCAGCGCCTGATCCAGAAAATTCTGGACGCGGCCCTCAAGCAGGGCCGCCTGGTCGTGGACGGCGAGGGCCTGCGCCTGGCCGGGCACAAGGTGACTTTGGCGGCGGATCAGGCGGGTCTGCGGCAAAAGCTGTTGCAAGCCCATCAGCGCGCGGGCCTCACCCCGCCCAACGCCAAGGATGTGCTGGAAGAACTGGGGGTCAGCGCCAAAGAGGCCGCGCCCGTGCTGCGCCTGCTCTGCGAGGAAGGCGCGCTGGTCAAGATCAGGGACGGTCTCTATTACGACGGGGCCGCGCTGGCCGACATTCTGGAACGGGTGCGCCAATGGTTCACCGACCATGAAAATCTGGACGTGGGCGCATTGAAGGAAATTCTGGGCCTGTCCCGCAAGTATCTCATCGCCCTGCTGGAATACATGGACAATGAACGGATTACCGTGAGGGTGGGCGATCAGCGCCGCTACAGAGGGCGCTGACTTCCCGGCGGGTAACGGCATTGAAATATGATATCTTGGAGGCTTTACTTTTATGCCCTGCGCCCAAACCACTGCCCTTCGGGCACAACTGATTTCGCCTGAGCGGCGATGGGCCGCGCTCCTTAAGCGCCGCGCGTCCATTTTCAAAATATTTTTCCAGCCGCCTGATTGTCGACAAGCCCGTACGTTCCAATCCGTCGGCGACAATGACAACATGCCCGTAGAGCGGAACATAATCAGTCTATAAACAATGAAGGAGAGTTATAATATGCCTGAAAAAATTCTGATTGTGGGCGGCGTGGCCCTGGGCCCCAAAGCCGCCTCCCGCTGCAAGCGCCTGATGCCCGACGCCGAAGTGACCCTGGTGGATGAAAACGTCTACATTTCCTACGGCGGCTGCGGCATCCCCTATTATGTGTCCGGCGAAGTGCAGAATCTGGACGATCTGCGCGCCACGCCCTACCACACCATCCGCGACCCCGAGTTTTTCCGCGCCATGAAGGGCGTGACCGTGCGCAACCAGACCCGCGCCCTGTCCATTGACCGCGCGGCAAAGACCCTGCTGGTCAAGGACGTGATCAGCGGCAAAGAGGAAGAACTGCCCTACGACAAACTGGTGCTGGCCACGGGCGCGAGCCCGCGCGTGCCCCCGGTGGAAGGCAAGGACCTCAAAAACGTGCTTTCGCTCACCCGCCTGGAAGCCGCCGACGCTATCCGCACGGCCTGCCAGGAAGGCAAGGTCAACGAGGCCGTGATTGTGGGCGGCGGCTTCATCGGCCTGGAGGCGGCCGTGGCCCTGGCCGACATGTGGGGCGTCAAGGTCAGCGTGGTGGAAATGATGGACCAGATCCTGCCGGGCGTGCTCTCCCACTCCCTGGCGCGCATGGCCGAGCATGACTGCGTCAGCCACAAGGTGGACGTTTACACCTCCGAGAAAGTGCTCAAACTGGAGGGCAAGGACGGCGCGGTGAGCAAGGTCGTCACCGACAAGCGCGAACTGCCCGCCCAGCTGGTGATCTTCGCCGCGGGCTTTATCCCCAACGGCCGGTTGGCCAAGGACGCGGGCCTGGACGTGGCCCCCTTCGGCGCGGTGGTGGTGGACGAGCACATGCGCACCTCCGACCCGGCCATCTACGCCGGCGGCGACTGCGTGGCCATCAGGAACATCATCACCGATAAGCTGGGCTATCTGCCTCTGGGCAGCATGGCCAACCGCCAGGGCCGGGTCATCGGCACCAATCTGGCGGGCGGCGACGCCACCTTCCCCGGCTATGTGGGCACCTGGGCGGTCAAGCTCTTTGAAATGTCCTTCTGCGGCACGGGCCTTACCGTGGAGCGCGCCCGTAAGGAAGGCTATGACGCCATCGGCGTCAGCGTGGAGCAGCTGGACCGCGCCCACTTCTACCCCGAAAAGAACATGATGAGCCTGGAGCTGGTGGTGGACAAGCCCACCAGGCGCGTGCTGGGCATTCAGGGGGCCTGCTCGGCGGGCGACGCCCTCAAGGCCCGCGTGGACGCCGTGGCCGGTGTGCTGCAATACGCCAGACCCACGGTGGAGGACATCTCCAATCTGGAAGTTTCCTACGCGCCGCCCTTCGCCTCGGCCATGGACGTGGTCAACGTGGTGGGCAACGTGGCGGACAACGTGCTGGCCGGACGCTTCAAACCCGTGACCGGCGACCAGTTCATGGAACTGTGGAAGAACCGGGACCAGAACCACATCTTCTTCATCGACGCCCGCCCGGCCAAGGCCGGTCAGGCCGTGCAGGCCCGGCATCCGGAATGGCACTCCATTCCGCTGGAGGAAATCGCGGCCAGAGTCAATGAAGTACCCAAAGACCAACCCGTGGCGATCATCTGCAATACGGGCCTGCGCGCTTATGACAGCCTGCTGATCCTGGCCCGCAACGGCATCACGGATGTGGTCAATTCCACGGGCGGCATGCAGGCCGTGGGCAAGATGGGCCTGAAACCGTAACCCGCCGCGCACACGGCATTCTCGGGCTCCGCTCCCGCGTCTTGGGGCGCCGGGGCGGAGCCCGCATTTTTCGGCACCGTGTCCGCCACGAGGAGGCAGACATGTCCCGAGCGAAAAACGCGCGCCACGGCCCCCGGCGCAAAGGCGATCCCGACGCCCCCGTGCGGCGGGCCGTTACAGCGGACACGCCGCCGGAAGGACTTCCGATTGCGGCAACGACGGAAAAAATCTACGGCATCCCGCGCCGTCTACTGCGCGTCCTGCTTGTGATCATCGCCGTGCTGGGTCTGGTCATGCTTTTCCGGGATCCGCTGGAGGACAGTCTCACGGGTCTGGTCCGCATAGCCCGTTCAGACAAACCCATGACCCTGCTGGAGGCGGCGCCCCGGCTAGGCCTTCTGCTGGGGCGCAAGCCCGCTTCAGTGGAGGAATTCGCGGCCGTCTGCCGCCACGCCCGCCCCGAAGACGCTCTGGCCGCGCTCAGGGCGCTGCCCGCGCCCATGCTGAAGCACGGCCTTTTGCTGCACGCCCTGGTGAAGCACACGGACAATCACGCCGTGCTGTCGCGCCTGCTCCGGTCCGATTCCCCCCTGCGCTCCCAGGTCAACGCCCGCGACGCATCAGGCCGCACCCCTCTGCATCTGGCCGCGCGCAAGGCCGACCCGCTCTTTCTGCTGATCCTGCGCAATGCCGGAGCCGAGCCCAATGTCTACGACGCCGCCAATGCCTCGCCCCTGGCCGAACTGCTGGCCGCGCCGGATGAGGCCGTGGCACGGCACGCGGAGCCCCTGATCCGGGAAGGAATGAATCTGGGCTATGAGCCGCCTCCCAAACCCAAGGGCAATGAGTCCAGGAAGATCTCCCCGCTGATCCTTGCCCGCGCGCCGGAAGCGGCCCTGATAGCCAAGCTGATGGGGTGGCTTTACCGCCTGAATGACAAAAGCTCCCCTTTTTTCATCCTGGCAAAGCAGATGGAAACGCGCGCGGGCAAGGACTATGTGGCCATTCTGGCCGCCGCGCTCAAGACACTGAGAGACGACGGCGCCCGCGACACGTTGATCCCCGGCCGCGATCTGCCCGTACCCCCGCCTTCCCATGCTGAACGGCTTTACATGGATTCCCTTATCCCGGACATGCAATCCATGTTGCCGCCCCCGGACAAGGGCTCCGGCGAATGGCGCCGGCTTCAGCTTCAGAAAGACACCGGCCCGCGTATGGCGGCCGTCAAATGCCTGTTGCCCGAAGCCCGTTCCGCCTCTCTCAATTGGCTGTCCGCCCTGGTCGCCGGACGCCCGACAAAAGAGCCGCCGCTGGAAATGGAGTGGGAAAGCTGGGATCTTCCCCCGGAAACCGTCGTAGCTCTTGCTGTGAGTATTTTCGGTAAAAACAAAAGCAGGGAACCGGACAACCGGTTTGCAAGGATGCAGCGTGACCTGAGCGCGCATACACGCCGACAGGGCCTGGAGGCCTTGCTGCATTTCCGCGCCGAAGTGGAACAACGCCATCCCCTGTTGCTGACCTGCCAACTGCTGGATGTCGCTTCCGGGAACAGCCTGCGCGCCTGGCGGGAGGCGCGGATGAAAACACGGGGCAAAAACAAGAAGGACGACAGTCTGGACGCGCTCTGCGCCCTGCGCCTGGAGCTGCCCGACGCGGCGTGGCGTGCGGTGGGCGGCCACCTGACGGCGGCGGCCTATCTGAAAAAAATCCATGCCGCGCGCGTGGTCACCCGGCCGCCGGACTGGTGCCGCCGCCAAAAAAGTTATGAGCCTTTACGGACCTGGGACGCGCGGCCCCTGGAACGCCAACCGCAAGCCCGCGACAGGGACAGGGCCGTGGGAAACGTTCCAACGGCCCGGAACGTCTTCGAAGCAGGCCGCAACGACGGCGGTTGGTGCCGCCCGCCCCGGCCCGAACGGGACCCCGGCGAGCCGCTGGTGGCCGTAGCCCGCATCCTGGGACAGGTCTCGCCGGAAACCGGCCCGCGCCTACTGCGCCTCATGCTGGACGCGGGCGCCAGACTCGAACAGCCGGACCAACACGGCGTCCTGCCTTTGGACGCTGCCCGCGGGGCAAACGCGCCGCCGGAAGTTCTGCGCCTGCTCGCGCCTGCTCCGGCGGCAACCACGCCCGCAGTCCGGGAATAACGCAACGCGCCCCTGCCGGGCATTCCGGTTCCGGGCTTACTCGGTACCGGCGGCTCCCCCATCCTCCGCGCTCACCGCGCTGTCCTCCGGCCTGCCTTTTACCGCATCCGGCCCGAACAGGGCGTACATGGCCTGTTCCACCAGCCGCTGGCCCAGTTCCCGTTGGGGATTGAGCCGGGCCATGATCTTGAGCCCCCAGATCTGGGCCTGCAGGAACCAGGCGGCCCCCTCAATGCTGAAGAAGCCGGACAGACCGGGAGTTTCGGCCAGGGCCCAGCTGAATTCCGTGCGGATGTCGGCCATGTGTTTCTGAAGGCGCTCGGCAAACTCCGCTTCACCGGCATTGGCCTCCAGCACGCCGTTGACCAGAAAACAGCCCCGATGCAGGGGATCGTCAAAACAGTCAATGGCTTTTTCCAGCACCGCCCTGATCCGCTCCGGACCCGGGGGCATGCTGTTCAGCAGACGGTGCAGATCCGCCAGATGATCCTCGGCATAGACATCCAGCGCGGCCAGCAGCATGCCCTTCTTGCTGCCGAAGCGGGCATACAGACTGGCGGCCTTGGCCCCGGTGCTCTGCACCACGGCGCTGATGGGCGCGTCATAGCCGAGCTGCCAGAGACAATCCACCATATCCTGCTTGAGTTTGGCGTCGTCGTGCAGCGGTGGTCTTCCCATGGGCATGCTCCTTGATCTTCAAAATATCGCTTGACAAGCATAGCGTTTTTTAGTTTTTTAACAATCGTTAAATAATTAATTCATTTTTTGACTCCGCCCACCTCAAACAAGCGAGTTGCGCCATGAAAATTTTCCGCCCCGCCGCCCTGCTTCCCCTATTTATATTCGCCGTCCTGCTGTTCTCCGGCACCTCCGCCACGGCCCGCGCCGACCTGCCCGCCACGGGACCGCTCAAGGCCCAGGCCGCCCAGGCCCTCATCGACAGCCTGGGCAAGGATCTGGTAGTCATTGACGTACGCAGCCCCGACGAGTTCGCCCGGGGCCATGTGCCCGGAGCCCGGCTGCTGCCGGTGGAGGAACTGCCCGCGCGACTCGCGGAAGTGCCGACGGACAAGCCCGTGCTTTTCGTCTGCCGCACCGGCCGCCGGGCCGCCTATGCCTATGAAATGGTCCGCAAGGCCCGGCCCGCACAACAGGCGCTCTGGTACCTGAACGGCTCGCCCGAGTACCGGGCCGACGGCGGCTACGTGTTTCATTAATACAGCACTCGGGCGGCCCCCGCGCCGCCCGGAGGACATATCATGCAAAACTTCGACGATATCATCATCGGCTTCGGCAAAGGCGGCAAAACCATCGCCGCCGCCCTGGCCGGCAAAGGCCGCCGCGTGGCCATGGTTGAAAAATCGGACCGGATGTACGGCGGCACCTGCATCAACATCGCCTGCATTCCCACCAAAACGCTGGTGCACGAGGCCAAGGCGCTCTCCGGCTGCGCGGAGCGCGATTTCGCGCAAAAAGCCGCGGACTACGCCCGAGCCGTGGCCCGCAAGGACGAAGTCACCGGCTTTCTGCGCCAAAAGAACCTGGAGATGCTGACCAGCCGGGGCGTGACCGTGCTCACGGGCCAGGCTTCCTTTGTGTCGCCCCATGAGGTGGAAGTGCGCTTTGCCGACGGGCGCGCGGAAATCCTGCACGGTGAGGATATTTACATCAATACCGGCGCGTACAGCGTGATTCCGCCCATTGAGGGCCTGGCCGAAAGCGCCAACATTTACACCAGCACCAGCCTGCTGGACCTGACCCGGCTGCCGCGCCGGCTGCTCATTCTGGGCGCGGGCTATATCGCGCTGGAGATGGCCTCCATGTACGCGAAGTTCGGTTCCAGCGTGACCATGCTGGAATATTCCCGGCGGTTCCTGCCGCGCGAGGACGCGGACATGGCCCAGAGCGTGCGCGCGGCCCTGGAAGCTCAGGGCGTGGACATTCACCTGGGAGTCAGCGCCCGGTCGGTGCGCGACATTTCCGAAGACGGCGCGACCCGCACGGAACTGCGCTGCCGCGTCGCCGGGCCGGACGGCGCGGAGGAAGAACACGTGTTCACGGCCGACGCCGTGCTGCTGGCGACCGGGCGGCGGCCTCTGACCGAAGGGCTGAACCTGGAGGCCGCGGGCGTCCGTCTGGACGAACACGGGGCCATTGCCGTGGACGACCGGCTGCGGACCTCCCAGCCGCATATCCGGGCTCTGGGCGACGTCAAGGGCGGCCTGCAGTTCACCTATATTTCCCTGGACGACTTCCGCATTGTGCGGGACGCGCTCTGGGGCGAGGGCAAACGCGACACCGGCAACCGGGGGCCCGTGGCCTACGCCGTGTTCATGGACCCGCCCCTGGCCCGCGTGGGCCTCAGCGAAGAGGAAGCCCGCGCCCAGGGACTGAACGTCACGATTGCCAAACTGCCCGCCGCGGCCATTCCGCGCGCCCGCCTGCTCGGCGAGACCAGCGGCCTGCTCAAGGCCGTGGTGGACGCGGACAGCGGCGCGATTCTCGGTTGCGCCCTGCACTGCGCGGACGCCGGGGAAATGATCAATACTGTCACCGCCGCCATGCGCGCCGGTCAGAACTCCGCCTTCCTGCGCGACATGATCTACACGCATCCGTCCATGACCGAAGCGCTTAATGATCTCTTCGGCCAGATCAGCTGACGCCTGTTGTCGGGCCGTCTTTTCACGCCCCTGTCCGGGTTCTCCTTGCCGGGCAGGAGCGTGAAGGGCCCGGTTCAAAAACAAGCACAGGGAGAAATTCCTCCGCGAATACAGCGGCCTCAAGAAATGCGCCATGCCGATGCGCCTCCCTCCCGTCGCCGGAAACCCGATCAGGATTTCCGGCGGCCTTTGTCTCGCGCGGCCCGGAACACGGGAAAGATAAAAAAATATTTCACAATGCAAGCTCATTTTAACTGTTCAATCAAACAATTTTATGCTATGGCTGCTGGCAACGCGTGAACACGGACGGATTTCCCGGATATGCGGCGGCTACGCCAAGCCCCGTAATAGTTCTGATGGACGGGCAGACGCGGATCGGATAAACTGTTCCATCCCGGATTGACGGCGGCTTTCCCTGTTTTTTTATGGACGGGAGCGGGCCTCCGGCACTGTCGGCGGGACGGTTCAAGCGCCCGCGCGGCATCTTTTCCGGCTTCACCACTCTTGCGCCATACCGAGCGGTTACCGACGGCCCGGAGCTGACTGAAAAAACATTGCGCGCCCACACGGCGCCAAGGAGGAACAGATGGCTAAAATGAAAACCATGGACGGCAATAACGCCACAACACATATTGCCTATGCCCTGTCGGAGACGGCGGCCATTTACCCCATCACGCCTTCTTCGGTCATGGGCGAGGTCATGGATGAAATGGCCTCCCGCGGCAGGAAGAACGTACTGGGCCAGACGGTCATCGTGCGTGAAATGCAGTCCGAAGCGGGCGCCGCGGGCGTTGTGCACGGCATGCTGGCCGGTGGTTCGCTGACCTCCACCTACACGGCCTCGCAGGGCCTGCTGCTGATGATCCCCAACATGTACAAGATCTCGGGCGAGCTGCTGCCCGGCGTCTTCCATGTGGCGGCACGCGCCCTGGCCTCCCACGCCCTGTCCATCTTCGGCGACCATCAGGACGTCATGGCCGCCCGCCAGACCGGCTTCGCCTTCCTCTGCGCCTCCTCGGTGCAGGAGTGCATGGACATGGCCCTGGTGGCCCATCTTTCGGCCATCGACGCCAGCCTGCCTTTCTGCCACTTCTTCGACGGCTTCCGCACCTCCCATGAAGTGCAGAAGATCGAAGTCATCGACTACGAAGACATCAAGGACCTGGTGAACTGGGACAAGGTGGCCGAATTCCGCGCCTCCGCCATGAATCCCGAACACCCGCACGTGCGCGGCACCGCCCAGAATCCTGACATTTACTTCCAGAACCGCGAGGCCGCCAACCTCTACTACGATGCCGTGCCCGGCATTGTGGTGGAAAACATGAAGAAGGTGGAGTCCATCACGGGCCGCAAGTACCACCTCTTCGACTACGTGGGCCATCCGGAAGCCGACCGCGTGATCATCAGCATGGGCTCGTCCTGTGAGGTCATTGAAGAGACGGTCAACTACCTGAACAAACAGGGCCAGCGCACGGGCCTTGTGAAAGTGCGCCTCTACCGTCCCTTCTCGGCCGAGCATCTGCTGCGCGCCATCCCGGCCAGCGTGACCTGCCTTTCCGTGCTGGACCGCACCAAGGAATGCGGCGCCCTGGGCGAGCCCCTCTACCAGGATGTCTGCACCGCCTTCCTCGAAAAGGGCGAAGCGCCCACCATCGTGGGCGGCCGCTACGGTCTGGGCTCCAAGGATTTCACGCCGGGCATGGCCAAGGCCGTGTTCGACAACATGCTGGGCCTCCAGCCCAAAAATCACTTCACCGTGGGCATCAATGACGACGTGACCCACCTTTCCCTGGATGTGGAAGAGGAAATCGACACCGTGCCCGAAGGCACCGTGCAGTGCAAGTTCTTCGGCCTCGGCGCGGACGGCACCGTGGGCGCCAACAAGCAGGCCGTCAAGATCATCGGCGACAACACCGACATGTACGCCCAGGCCTACTTCGCCTACGACTCCAAGAAGTCCGGTGGCTTCACCGTGTCGCACCTGCGTTTCGGCAAGCAGCCCATCACCTCGTCCTACCTGATCACCCAGGCCGACTACATCGCCTGTCACAAGGCCGCCTATGTGACCATGTACGACATCCTGGAAGGCATCAAGGAAGGCGGCACCTTCGTGCTCAACTCCAACTGGTCCCTGGCCGACATGGAGCAGCATCTGCCCGCCTCCATGAAGCGCATCATCGCCCGCAAGAAGCTGAAGTTCTACAATATCGACGCCGTGAAGGTGGCTCAGGAAGTGGGCCTCGGCGGCCGCATCAACATGATCATGCAGACGGCCTTCTTCAAACTTGCCAAGGTCATCGACTTCAGCAAGGCCGTGGAGCTGCTCAAGGAATCCATCAAGAAGACTTACGGCCTCAAGGGCGACAAGATCGTGAACATGAACATCGCGGCCGTTGAAAAGGCCAGCGACGCCCTGGAAGAAGTCAAGTATCCCGCTTCCTGGGCCGACACCACCGAAGGCGCGGTGGTCTGCCACTGCTGCGACGACGATTACATCCGCGAAATCGTGCGGCCCATCCTGGCCCAGCAGGGCGACAAACTGCCCGTGTCCGCCATGGATCCCGCCGGTTTCGTGCCCCTGGGCACCGCCGCCTGCGAAAAGCGCGGCGTGGCCATCAACATCCCCGAATGGCAGGTGGCCAACTGCATCCAGTGCTGCCAGTGCTCCTTCGTCTGCCCGCACGCCGCCATCCGGCCCGTGCTGGCCACCGAAGCGGAACTGGAAGGCGCGCCCGCCGGCTTTGAGACCAAGGACGCCATGGGCAAGGAGCTCAAGGGCCTCAAGTTCCGCATCCAGGTCTATCCCGAGGACTGCCTGGGCTGCGGTTCCTGCGCCGACATCTGCCCGGCCAAGGAAAAGGCCCTGGTCATGAAGCCCCTGGAAGGCCAGCTGGACGCCCAGAAGGCCAACCTGGAATTCGCCGAGGAGCACATCAGCCTCAAGGACAACCTGCTGCCGCGCGACACCATCAAGGGCTCGCAGCTCCAGCAGCCGCTCCAGGAATTCTCCGGCGCCTGCGCCGGTTGCGGCGAAACTCCCTACGTCAAGGTGCTCACCCAGCTCTTCGGCGAACGCATGCTCGTCGCCAACGCCACGGGCTGCTCGTCCATCTGGGGCGCCTCCTCGCCCACCACGCCTTACTGCACCAACAAGGACGGCTTCGGCCCGACCTGGGGCAACTCCCTGTTCGAAGACGCCGCCGAATACGGCTGCGGCATAGGCTTGGCCTATGTGCAGCGCCGCAACCGCCTGGCCATGCTGGTGGAAGAGGCCCTGAAGGAAGAAAACGTGCCCGCCGAGCTCAAGAGCGCCCTGCAGGGCTGGCTGGACAACAAGGAAGATCCCGAAGGCTCCCGCAAGTACGGCGAGATGATCCTCGCCAACCTGGACGGTTTCGACAGCCCGCTGGCCCACGAGCTCTGGGATATGGACGACCTCTACACCAAAAAGAGCGTCTGGGTCTTCGGCGGCGACGGCTGGGGCTATGACATCGGCTACGGCGGCCTGGACCACGTGCTGGCCTCCGGCGACGACATCAATGTGCTGCTCATGGACACCGAAGTGTACTCCAACACCGGCGGCCAGTCCTCCAAGTCCACGCCGCTGGGCGCGGTGGCGCAGTTCGCCGCGGGCGGCAAGCGCACCGGCAAAAAGGAACTGGGCCGCATGGCCATGACCTACGGCTACGTCTATGTGGCTTCCGTGTCCATGGGCGCGGACAAGCAGCAGGTGCTCAAGGCCTTCCGCGAGGCCGAAGCCTACAAGGGCCCCTCGCTGATCATCGCCTACGCGCCCTGCATCAACCAGGGCCTGCGCAAGGGCATGGGCAAGAGCATGGAAGAAGCCAAGATGGCCGTGCAGACCGGCTACTGGCCGCTGTACCGCTACAACCCCGAACTGGCCAAGGAAAAGAAGAACCCCTTCCAGCTCGACAGCAAGGCCCCCAGCGCCAACCTGCACGAGTTCCTGGAAGGCGAAACCCGCTACGCTTCCCTGGACAAGATCGATCCCGAAGTCTCCAAGAAGCTGAAGAGCGAACTGGCTGAGGCCTATGCCGAACGCTACGCGCTGCTCAAGCAACTGGCGGATCTGCCCTATCCTGAAGTGGAAACGACGAAGTAGCCCGCAAAACAGAACCCGCCGCGCGTCCGGGGCCAGCCCGCCGGACGCGCGGACGCGATGACGGAATATGAGACAGGCAGGGCGCGGTGGACAAGCCGCGCCCCTTTTCACTTCACGGGGTCCGGTACGGACGGCGGCGGAGTGGGACGCAGACGCCCCGCCGTCGGCGCGGAACGCCGGGCAAGGAGTTCCTATGAAGCACAACGCACTTTATGTCACGGCCACGGGCCCCCTGACGGGCAAAAGCGCCATCGCCCTGGGCACCATGCAGATGCTCAGCCGCCACATGCGCAACGTGGCCTTCTTCCGACCCATCATCAACGAGCCGCAGCTGGATGACCGCGACCCGGACATCAACCTCATGCTCGAACACTTCAAGATCAACATGGAGTACGCGGACACCTTCGCCTACACCCATGCCGAAGCGCGGGAAATCATCAATCAGGGCTCGCGCAACATCCTGCTGGAAAACATCATCCAGAAGTTCAAAAAAATTCTCATGGAGCACGACTTCGTACTCTGCGTGGGCACGGACTTTCTGGGCAAGGACCCGGTGTTCGAGTTCGAGCTCAACGCCGAAATCGCGGCCAACCTGGGCTGCCCGGTCATGCTGGTGACCAGCGGCGACAATGCCACGGCCGAAGACATCCGCCAGTCCCTGCAGATGACCATGGACAGCCTGGACCCCTATGCGCTGGACGTGGTGGCGACCATCATCAACCGGAGCCATCTTTCCCAGACCGACCTGGACGAGCTGCGCGCCCAGTTCGGCCAGGACGGGCAACCGGCCCTGATCTACGCCGTGCCCAACGACCCGACCATCGGCCGGGCCACCATGGGCGACGTGAAAAAAGGCCTCAACGCCGAAGTGCTCTTCGGCGAGAACCGCATGGACACCCTGGTGGGCGACTACCTTGTGGCGGCCATGCACGTGGACAATTTTCTCCGCTACATCGCCAAGGATCAGCTGATCATCTCGCCCGGCGACCGCACGGACATCCTGCTGGCGGCCATTGCCTCACGCCTGTCCTCGGCCAAGCCGGACATCGCGGGCGTGCTGCTCACCGGCGGCCTGCGCCCGCCGGAGGAAGTCTGCAAACTCATTGAAGGCTGGACCGGCGCGCCCCTGCCCATTCTGCTCACCGAGTTTCACACCTACCGGACCATCACGGCCCTGCAGGAAGTCTACGGCCTCATCGAACCCGGCGACATGCGCAAGATCAACACCGTGCTGGGCCTCTACGAGCACCATGTCAACGGCAAGGAAATCGCCAGTCGCCTGGTCTGCAAGCGCAGCGGCCGCATGACGCCCATGATGTTCGAATTCGAGCTCATCGAGCGGGCCAAAAGCGACAAGATGCGCATCGTCCTGGCCGAAGGCGAGGAGGAACGCATCCTGCGCGCCACGGACATCCTGCTGCGCCGCGAAGTGGCGGACATCACCCTGCTGGGCAATGTGGACCTTATCCGCCAGAAGGCCAGCGAGCTGGGCCTGGTCATTGCCGGGGCCACGCTCATCGACCCGGTGAAATCGCCCAAATTCGACGACTACGCCCAGACCTACTACGAATTGCGCAAGGCCAAGGGCATTACCCTGGAACACGCCCGCGACGTCATGAGCGACGCCACCTACTTCGCCACCATGATGGTCAAGAAGGACGACGCCGACGGCATGGTTTCCGGTTCGGTGAACACCACGGCCCACACCATCCGCCCGGCCTTTGAGTTCATTAAGACCAAGCCCGGCTATTCCGTGGTTTCCTCGGTCTTCCTGATGTGCCTCAAAGACCGCGTGCTGGCCTTCGGCGACTGCGCGGTGAACCCCAATCCCACGGCCCAGCAGCTGGCGGAAATCGCCGTGGCCTCGGCGCACACGGCCAAGGTCTTCGGCATTGAGCCGCGCGTGGCCATGCTCTCCTACTCCACCGGCACGTCCGGCAAGGGCGCGGACGTGGACGTGGTGGTGGAAGCCACCAGGATCGCCAAGGAAATGGCCCCGGACCTGGCCCTGGAAGGCCCCTTGCAGTATGACGCGGCCATTGATCCCACGGTGGCGAAAACCAAGATGCCCGACAGCAAAGTGGCCGGCAAGGCCACGGTCTTCATCTTCCCGGATCTGAACACCGGCAACAATACCTACAAGGCCGTACAGCGCGCCGCCCAGGCCGTGGCCATCGGCCCGGTGCTCCAGGGCCTGAACAAGCCGGTCAACGACCTGTCGCGCGGCTGCACCGTGCCCGACATCGTCAACACGGTGGCGATCACCGCCGTGCAGGCCGCCGCGGAAAAGAGCGGCAGCAAGTAAAGCATCAAAAGATACTGACCGTGCGGGAGCGTCCCGGCGCTCCCGCCTTTGACATTTCCCCTCAACTCCCCGGCAGAAAAAAGGACGGCATATGAAAGTTCTGGTGATCAACGCGGGCTCCTCGTCGTGTAAATATCAGCTTCTGGAAATGGACACGCAACGCGTGCTCTGCTCCGGTCTTGCCGAGCGCATCGGCCAGGACGGCGGCCGCCTGACCCACAAAATCGCGCCCGACACGGACAAGGAAAACAAGATCGTCCGCGAGGCGGCCTTCCCCACCCATGTGGAAGCCATGGAACTGGTCATCGCCCTGCTGACCGATCCCGAGCTCGGCGTGATCAAAGACAAGAGCGAAATCTTCGCCATCGGGCACCGCGTGCTGCACGGCGGCGAAGCCATCACGGACCCGGTGCTGGTGGACAGCCGCGTCAAGGAAATCATCAAGGAATGCATCCTGCTCGGCCCCCTGCACAATCCGGCCAACCTCATGGGCATTGAAGTGGCTGAAAAGCTCTTCCCCGGCGTGCCCAACGTGGCCGTCTTCGATACGGAATTCGGCATGGGCATGCCGCCGGAAGCCTATATGTACGCCCTGCCCTACGAACTGTACGAGGATCTCAAGATCCGCCGCTACGGCTTCCACGGCACCTCGCACAAGTACATTGCCCGCAAGACGGCGGAATACCTGGGCAAGCCTCTCAACGAGCTGCGCTCCATCACCATGCATTTGGGCAACGGCTCGTCCATGAGCTGCGTCAAGGACGGCAAGTGCTTTGACACCAGCATGGGCCTGACACCCCTGGAAGGCCTGATCATGGGCACGCGCTGCGGCAGCATCGACCCGGCCATCGTGCCCTTTGTGATGGAAAAGAAAAGCCTGAGTCCGGCCGAGGCTGACACCCTGATGAACAAAAAGTCCGGCCTGCTGGGCCTGTGCGGCTACACGGACATGCGCGACGTGCACTCCCAGGTGGAAAAGGGCAACGAGCGCGCCGCCCTGGCCCTGCAAATGCTGGTGCGCAGCATCAAAAAAACCTTGGGTTCCTATTTCTTCCTGCTGGACGGTAAGGTGGATGCCCTGGTCTTCACCGCGGGCATCGGTGAAAATGACGACATCGTGCGCGCGGCTGTCTGCGACGGCCTGGAAGGCTTCGGCATCAAGCTGGACCTCAAGGAAAACGCCATCCGCAAGCCCGGCGCGCGGACCATCTCCCTGCCGGACAGCAAAATTCCGGTGCTGATCATTCCCACCAACGAAGAATTGCAGATCGCCCTGGAGACTCTGAAAGTGCTGGGCAAATAAGCTCTTCGACACTTGACGCGAAAAGGCCGCCCTGTGGGGCGGCCTTTTCGCGTCAGGGAACAATCGCATCCATGCTGCGCGCGGAATTCGGCCGGGACAACGCCTACCGCATCAGCGGCGATGAATTTGTGGCCTTTGTCATTGACGCGGACACAGAAACACTTCTGCGCAAGGTCCGGACCGTGGAAAAAACCCCGCCCCCTTCTCCGCCTACGGACTGATCAAAACAGCGGAGCGCAATATGTATGCTTCCAAGCAGCGGTATTACTCCGGCAAGACGGACCGGCGCAAAGCCAGGATCTGAATCCCGGCGCGTCCGGAGGGACAGACGCCTCAGTGGCGGAGCGTCCTCCGGACGTTGGTCAGAGCGCGACGCAACAGCCAGGCCGTGGCGCCCGCCGCCAAGCAGGGCAGCCAGACCCAGCGCCACTCCGAGATCAGCACCTCCAGCCCCTGCCTGCCGAAAAAGACGCGCAAATTGAGAGGCGAGACCCGGATGGGCCGCCAGTCCAGAAAATACCGCGCCTTGTCCAAAGGCCACAGCGCGGCCACGCCCAGCCCGCCGTTGGTCATGGCATCCAGCAGAATATGGCTGGCCACAGCCGCCAGGCCCACGCCGAAGGCCGCCGGGCGGGAACAGCGCAGCCAGGGGGCCAGGACAGCGCCGAACAGCCCCATGAGCAGCGCAAAGAGCAAAGAATGGGAAAAGCCCCTGTGCCCCAGCAGATCCGCGTAACGGATACCCAGCTTGAAGCCGATCACATCCAGATCCGGAAGAACGGCGCAGAACACGCCGAAAAGCAGCAGACGCGCGGGAACGACGCGGGAGCCCAGGGCCGCCGCCAAGGCCAGCACGGGCGCGGGATGGGAAAACACGGTGGGCATGGAACCTCCTCCGGCGCGTGAGACGCGCCTGCTGTCCGGCGGCCGGGACGCTTCCACCCGACCTGTCAAATCTCCCTGTAACGCGAAATTTTCTTGCACCCGACGGCGACACGGCATATCTAAACATTGTCTAACAATTCCGCAGCTCCCCGTCCCTCCGGGCGAAAACCACAGGTTTGCCATGTCACGCATTTCCCGTCCCCTGCCGTTCCGGGCCACGGCCCATCTGTTGTTTTTCTTGCTCCTTTTCGCTCTTGCGGCTCCCCAGATCCGGCCGGACCGGGCAGTCGCGGCTCCGGCCGTGCCGCCCCACGGTTTTGTGGGCGTCTGTTCGGCCATTCTGTACGACCTGGACAACGACGCAATCCTCTTCGAACAGAACGCCGATGAGCACATCCCCCCGGCCTCGCTGACCAAGGTGCTTTCCATGTTTCTGGCACTGGACCACATCAGCGCCGGGCATGCCGCCTTTGACAGCGTCGTGCCCGTCAGCCGCGCGGCCGCGCGTACCGGCGGTTCGCGCATGGGTCTCAGGAACCGGGAGCAGGTGCCCCTGGAAGAGCTGCTCATGGGCATGGCCGTGTCCTCCGGCAACGACGCCAGCATGGCCGTGGCCGAATTTGTGGGCGGCTCGGCCCCGGCCTTTGTGAACATGATGAACGTCAAAGCCCGCACGCTGGGCATGCGCGACAGCCGGTTCCGCAATCCGCACGGCCTGCCCGCCCAGGGGCAGTACACCACGGCCCGCGACATGCTCACCCTGGCCCGTGCCTATCTGCGGGCCTATCCTTGGGCGCTCAAATTCCACAACACCCATGTGCTCAATCACCAGGGCCGGGTCACCTGGAACAAAAATCCCCTGCTAGGCCAGTATCCCGGCGCGGACGGTCTGAAAACAGGCTGGGTCAACGCCTCGGGCTACAACCTGATCTTTACGGCCAGCCGGGGGGACAAACGCCTGCTGGCCGTGATTCTGGGCGCGCCCGACGTGCGCGTGCGCGGCACCGAGGCCTGCCGCCTGCTGGACGCGGGTTTTCAGGTCTGCGGCAACCAGGCCGTGTCCGTGGCCGCCGCCCTAACCCAGATGCCCCAGGAAAATTACCGCCTGGATCTCCGCAAAACAGCCCATGAGGCGGGCCGCCAATACGCCCAGGCCCAGCCGGAAGCCCGCAAGCAGGCCAAGCACGGCACCCAGAGCAAATACGCCAAAAACAAAAAGCACAAGAGCCGCAAGGCCGTCAAACAACGCGCCTCCCGCCCGCAGCATTCCCGCCAGGCCGCCCAGAACTCGCGGCCCCGGGCCAGTTGACGCCTTACCGGCCCCCGAACCTAAGACGTCGGCCGTTGGCGAGCTTGCCGGCGTTTCCTTAGCTGTGGGCACCGCAGGAGTCGTACTGATAAGGACCGCAGCGCTACGGATCAAAATGGCAATGGTAGGCTGAAGACTGCTCTAAAAAAAGTCGTCCGCATTTCTCAGACGACTTTTCCTTTGCGTTTGTGCCCCTTGGCCCCGACGGCGTCATTTTTCGTGCAAAAACAGGCGTAAACCGGCATAGCCCACAACGTGCTCCGTATCGCCCGAGGCCGTGGCCGAGGTGTCGTGCGCCGTGAGTTCCGCCCGCGCCCGGCCTAACTGCCGGGCGGCAAAAAGCGCCAGAGCCAGCGGCCCGGCCCCGCACATGCTGATACGTTCGCGCGCCGCCACAGCCAGCAGGCCCTCGGGATCACAGGCCAAGGCTCGCTCCAGGGCCAGGGCGTCCTTTTCCACTGTGCGGCGCTCGTCTTCATAATGGTTCATATCCGAACTGACGATGACGCCCACTTCCTGCCCCTTGGACCGGCAACCGGCCAGCACATCGGCCAGGGCCTGCCCGGCCGCGCGCAGGGCTTCCGGCTGCTGCGTGCCCACGCAGACGGGCGTTATGCGCAAGGGCCTTTCCTCGCCCGCCGCCACCTGCAGAAAGGGCAGCACAACTTCAACGGCGTGTTCCCCCAGATGGGAAAGCGTGTCCGCCGCGAAGCCCCCATTGCCGTCGCCCCTTTCGATGAGGGCGGCGGCCAGGTCCGCATCCACGGGCAGCGGGGCCAGGGGCGTGAGCCAGGCGCCCTCGGGCCAGACGCCCAAGGCCTGGCCCCGCCCGGTGTGGTTGGGGCAAAGCACGACCAGGGTGCGCGGCAGCTCCACGCCCGCCAGGGTCGTGCCCAGCACCCGCCCGCAATAGACGTAGCCCGCATGGGGCAACATCAGGCCCCAGGGACGGGACACGGCCTCAGTTTCCGCCGGTGCGGACGCGTCTTGGACCCCGGGCCGCCGGATGGCGGCCCCCGCATCAAGGCAGGCTCGCACTTCCCGGATCAGGTCGGCGGGCGCGGCGGGATAAAAACGCCCGGCGGCCACGGGATTGCGAATCAGCATGGCCGATTCCTCCTGGTGAGATCTGTCGCTTGACGCGACACCAGGGTCTGTTGACACTATAGAATTTTTGTTCGCCCGCAAGGAAGATACGCCTGCTTTGAGGGAGTGTACTCTTTTGGTACTCGACCGAAAAAGCAGATGAAATCTAACGTAGCGAGCGGGCAAAAAGGCATAGTATCAACAAACCCTAGGCCAGTCCGCCCAGCAACATATAATGCGTCTCCATATACTCCAGCATGCCCTCGCTGCTGCCCTCACGGCCCAGACCGCTGTACTTCACGCCGCCGAAAGGCGTCTCGGCCGCGGCCAGGGTCGCGTCGTTGACGCCCACCATGCCGTACTGCAGAGCGCCGAACAGCCGCCAGGTCCTGGCCAGATCCCGCGTGCAGACATAGGAAGCCAGGCCGTAGCTGGTGTCGTTGGCCAGGGCCACGGCTTCCTCTTCCGTGACAAAAGGCATGACGGCGGCCACGGGCCCGAAGATTTCGCCTTGGAAAACCTGCATGTCCGGCTTCAGGCCCGTGAGCAGGGTGGGCTCGTAAAAATTGCCGCCCAGCGCATGCCTGTGCCCGCCGACCAGCAGACGCGCGCCCTTGGCCTCGGCGTCGCGGACCATGGCGTCCACCCGTTCCACGGCGCGGGCGTTGATCAGCGGGCCCATGTCCGTGTCCGGGTCAAGGCCGTTGCCCACGCGCAGGGCCTTGACCCGTGCGGCGAGCCCGTCCACGAAACAGTCATGGATGCCGCTCTGGACCAGAAAACGGTTAGCGCAGATGCAGGTCTGCCCGGCGTTGCGGAATTTGCTGCCCATGGCCAGATCAAGGGCCTTGTCCAGGTCCGCGTCGTCAAAGACCATAAAGGGCGCGTTGCCGCCCAGTTCCAGGGACATGCGCTTGAGCGTGGGCGCGCAGTCGGCGGCCAGTTGCTTGCCCACCTCCGTGGAGCCGGTGAAGCTGACCTTGCGCACCGTGGGATTGACCGCGATTTCGCCGCCGATGGCCGACGCGTCGCCGGTCAGCACATTGATGACCCCGGCGGGAATGCCCACGCGCATGCCCAGCTCGGCCAGGGCCAGAGCGCTGTAGGGCGTGCGGCCCGCGGGCTTGACCACGATGGTGCAACCGGCGGCCAGGGCCGGAGCGGCCTTGCGCGGCAACATGGAGAAGGGGAAATTCCAGGGGGTGATGGCCGCGGCCACGCCCACGGGCGCATGCCGGGTGAGAGCCTGGGTGCCCGGACGAAACGACGGGGTGACGTCGCCGCAGACACGGCGGCATTCCTCGGCGAACCAGGGGAAATAGGACGCGCCCTGCAGAATCTCGCCCCTGGCCTCGGCCAGGGGTTTGCCTTCTTCCAGAGTCAGGATTTTGGCCAGATCCTCCAGATTGTCCTTGATGGCCTGTTCCCAGGCCCGCAGGTACGCGCCGCGCTGCAAAGGAGTCAGCGCGCTCCAGGCCGGAAAGGCGGCGGAAGCCGCCGCGACAGCCCGGCGGGTTTCGGCCGCGCCGCATTTGGGCACCGTGCCCAACGGTTCCTCATTGGCCGGATTGGTCACGCCCAGCACGCTGTTGTCGTCCGCGTCGCACCATTGGCCGTTGATCAGGCATTGCCGACGGAACAGGCTCTTGTCGCTCAGTATATCAAGCATGGACATGGGGAAACCTCACGTAATTCAGATTAGGGAACTTCACCCGGGAATGCTCCAACGCCGCGACGCGGCGTGAATTCAGCCGAAAAGCGTGTTTCCCGGCTGAATGAACAGTTGAAGAAGCGCGGCCCTTCAAAGGGCAATCCGCCCCAGATGCGATCAGAACAGCCGCTGTCCGCCGAGCCAGTGGTGCTTGACGCGCCCGTGCAGGCTCCGGCCCAGAAAGGGCGTGTTGCGGCTTTTGGAATACATGGTCTCCGGGCCGGGCGTCCAGACCTCATCCGGGTCCAGAAGAAAGAAATCCGCCGGGTCGCCGGGCGCGAAGCCGTTCCAGGGCAGGCGGAAGATTTCCGCCGGGCGGCGGCACCAGAGGCGCTGCAGATCGGCCTCGGCCAGCACGCCCTCGCGCACCAGGGCCCAGGTCAGGCTCACGGCCAGGTCCAGGCCGGTGAGCCCGCAGGGGGCTTCGTCCAGGGTGCCTTCCTTTTCATGGGCCGCGTGCGGGGCATGGTCCGTGACCAGAATGTCGATGGTCCCGTCCTTCACGGCCCGGCGCAGGGCCTCGCGGTCCTCGGGGCGGCGCAGCGGCGGGCTGACCTTGGCGGCCGTGTTGTAGCCCTCCAGCGCGCTCTCGTCCAAAAGAAGATAGTGCGGGCAGGTTTCGGCGCTGACCTGAACGCCGCGCGCCTTGCCCCAGGCGATGACGTCCACGCTCAGGCTGGAGGAGACATGGGCGATGTGCACGGGCAGGTGCAGATATTCGGCCAGCATGACGTCGCGCGCGATCTGCACGGCCTCGCCCACGTCCGGCTGGCCCTTGACGCCCAGCAGGCCGCTTACGGTCCCCTCATTCATCAGCCAGCCCCGGCCCAGGCGGGCGTCCTCGCAGTGGTCGATGAAAATCAGGTCCAGATCCGCCGCGTATTCCATGATCCGGCGCAACAGTTCCGCATTTTCCACCGGACGGCCGTCATTGGACACGGCCACGCATCCGGCCCGCTTCAGTTCCGCCAGCGGGGCCATTTCCTCGCCCTTGAGGCCCACGCTGGCCGCCGCGATGGGATGCAGGCGCGGCCCGTGCGGATGGCTCTCGCGGGCGCGCTCCAGCATGAAACGGGTCACGGCCGCCGTGTCGTTGACCGGCTTGGTGTTGGCCATGCACATGACCGCGCCGAAACCGCCGTGGGCCGCCGCTTCCAGACCGGAGGCAATGTCTTCCTTGTACTCGAAACCCGGTTCGCGCAGATGGACATGGGCGTCGATGAAGCTGGGCATCAGCGCCAGGCCGTGCGCGTCGAAAATTTCGCAGCCCTCGGGCGCGGCGTGATGGCCCGCCGGGGTCATGGTCAGTATCCTGTCCCCGTCCACCAGAAGGTCCACCGGGGCCTCCAGGTGGCGGGCGTTCTTGATGCAGAGCGTCATGCGTTTCCTCCGTCGTTGCGCGTGGCCAGCAGGTAAAGCACGGCCATGCGCGTGGCCACGCCCGCGGCCACCTGGTCGAGCACCAGGCTGGCGGGCGCGTCGGCAATCTCATGGGAAATTTCCAGGCCCCGGTTCAGGGGGCCGGGGTGCAGCACCTTGACCTCGGGCCGCGCCAGCTCCAGCTGGGCCGTGCCCAGGCAGAAACGCCGCGAGTATTCAGCCAGATCGGGCAGCAGGCCCGCCTGCTGGCGCTCCAGTTGCAGACGCAGGCACATGACCGCGTCCACGTCGCGCACGGCGCGTTTGAGGTCGGAAAAGACCTCCACCGGCCAGGTTTCCACCCCGGCGGGCAGCAGGGTGCGCGGCGCGCAGAGCCGGACCTTGACCCCCAGCAGATGCAGCAGACGCACATTGGAGCGGGCCACCCGGCTGTGGGCGATGTCGCCCAGGATCAGCAGGGTGCGCCCGGCAAAGCTGTCGCCCCAGACTTGGCGCAGGCTGAAGCAGTCCAGCAGGGCCTGGGTGGGATGGGCGTGCCAGCCGTCGCCGCCGTTGACGACGCCGCAGGGCAGCAGGTCGGCCATGAAGGCCGCCGCGCCGCTGCTGGAATGGCGGATGACGATGACGTCCGGCCCCATGGCCTGGAGGGTCAGGGCCGTGTCCTTGAGGCTTTCGCCCTTGTTCAGGCTGGAGCCGGACTTGGCCAGGGAATAGGTGTCGGCGGACAGGCGCTTGCCCGCCACGTCAAAGGAAGTTTTGGTGCGGGTGCTGTTTTCCACAAAAAAGAGCACCACGGTCTTGCCCTTGAGGGTGGGCACCTTCTTGACCGGGCGCCGGTTGATTTCCTGAAAGCTGGCGGCCAGATCCAGCAGATGGCGGACGTCTTCTCCGCTCAGCTGGGTCACGTCCAGCAGGTCCTTGTGCGGCCAATGATAGCGGTTGTCGGTATTCATGGGCGTAGGGACTGAAAGTTAAAAAAAAGCCCCGCTGGAACCAACGGGGGACAGATCGGCACGCGGACAGGCCGCAACGGCGCAAACTCCGGCGTGCGGCCGGGGCGGCGCGACGCATAGGCATCACTCAACTTCATGGACAAAAATGTTAGACGCGCGACGGGTCTTTGTAAAGGAAAAAGTCTGTTGACGCCTCCAAGGGCTTTGTCTAGGTTTGGAACAGTTTTTCACGCCCTTGCGCCCACGGCGCGGGGCGCTGGAACGGACGCGTACCGGACGCCCATCAGGCGTCCACCGGGCCGGGCCCGACGCCGCCGGAGGAACGGATGAACGCCTTCGCGCATGCCCGGAACAACGCGCGTAATCATTGCCGCGTCCACGGCATCTGCAGCGGGAGGAAGCGTATGCGGGCCATCGGCATCACCGGCTTCAAAAATTCCGGCAAGACCACGCTCACGGGCCTGCTGGCCACGGCTCTGGAAGGCCTGGGCCGCAAGGTCGCCGTCATCAAATGCACCCACCACGGCCTGGACCTGCCGGGCCGCGACACCAGCAAGCTCAGCGCGCCCGGCCGCCCCGTGGCCGCCCTGGGCGAGGACGACGCCGCCATTTTCTGGCGCGGCAAAATAGGCTTCATAGATCTGTTCACCCGGCTCCCGGCGGACATCGTTCTGGTGGAGGGCGGCAAGAATCTCACCTTTCTGCCGCGCGTGCTCTGTCTGCACGACGTGCTGGAGGCCCCCATGCTCGCTCCGGAACTGGCCGTGGGCACCTTCGGCCCGGTCAGCCTGCCGCCCCTGCCCGCTTTTGACGAGGATTCCGTGGAAGAGCTGGCCCGCGTGGCCGACGCCAGGGCCTTTGTGCTGGGCGGGCTGGACTGCGGCCTGTGCGGCCGGGAGAACTGCGCGGCCCTGACCAGGGACATTCTGGCCGGTGAAGCCTCCCCCAAGGACTGTCAGGCCCTGACGCCGCCCTCCCTCAGCCTGAAGGTCAACGGCCGGGAAGTGCCCCTCAACGACTTTACGGCCCGGATGCTGGAGGGGGGCCTGCGCGGCATGCTCGCGCCGCTCAAGGGCATGGCCGCGGGCACGGTGGAAATTGTTTTGAAATAGAGCGAGGCAACGTTGAAAAGTTGCTTCGCTCCGACGGCTGCGAAAGCGGATGCCCGCACCTGACGCCGAACGAGGGCTGAGCCTAAAACCCCACGGCGTTGAGCCGCCGGATGTTCGCGGGCAAAGCGAACGCGGTGGATTATGTGCGTCCCGGCCGTCAAAACATGGTCCGGCAGCCGGGGCACAACGAGCGCGCTACCGCGCGGGGACGCCGCGCGGCGGCAATGGTTTTTGGTCGAGGTTTTTATATTTTTTCAGGAGACGCTGCATGTTCCTTTCTCTCTTGGTCTATCTCTGCTGTGGCGCGGTGGCCGGTGTTCTGGCCGGACTGCTGGGCGTGGGCGGCGGCATCGTCATCGTGCCCATGCTGGTGGCTATTTTTCCCGGACAAGGCGTGCCGCCCGAGTATGTCCAGCAGATGGCCCTAGGCACTTCGCTGGCCAGCATCATGATCACCTCCATTTCCAGCGCGCGGGCCCATAACGCGCGCGGGGCCGTGCATTGGGACATTTTCCGCAACATCACGCCCGGCATTCTGGTAGGCACCTTCGTGGGCGGCCTGGTGGCCACGCACATGCCCACCATGTTTCTGAAAATCTTCTTCATCTGCTTTCTGTTCGTGGTTTCCGCCCAGATGCTTTCCAACTACCGGCCCCCGGCCAGCCGCGACATGCCCGGCGCGCTGGGCACCGCCGGAGTGGGCGGGGTCATCGGTCTGGTCTCCAGCTTTGTGGGCATCGGCGGCGGCACCCTGTCCGTGCCCTTCATGAGCTTCTGCAACGTGCCCCTGCACCATGCCGTGGGCACCTCGGCGGCCATCGGCTTTCCCATTGCCGTGGCCGGCACCCTGGGCTACATCATCGGCGGCTGGGGCAGGCCCGACCTGCCCGCCCTTTCCCTGGGTTTCGTGAACCTCTGGGCCCTGCTCGGCCTGGCCGCCGCCAGCTATCTCACCGCGCCCCTGGGGGCCAAGCTGTCCCATGCCCTGCCCACGGCCAAACTCAAGCGCGGCTTTGCGGTTTTTCTGATCCTCGTGGCCTTGAAGATGCTCTGGGGCATCCTGTAATAGCAACGCATGAAGCTGTATACCTACAATCAAAAACTGGCCGAATCGGTCTGGTGGAACCTGCTCTGGATGACCCTGGGCTCGCTCCTGATGACCATCTGCATTCAGAGCGTGGCCGCGCCCCATGACTTCCTGGCCGGGGGCGTCATGGGCGTGGCCCTGCTCGTGGCCTACTGGACCGGCACCCTCACGCCCCTGCTCTGGTACATGCTGATCTGCCTGCCCATCTATATCGGGGGCTGGTTCTTCGTGGGACGACGCTTCCTGCTCTACACGGCCTACGGCACGCTCTGCACCACGGTGTTCGGCATGTTCATCACCTTCCAGATCCCGCTCTCCACCGAGGTTTACGCCGCCGTGGTGGGCGGCGTGCTGCACGGCGCGGCCGGGGGCATCATGCTGCGCACTCTGGGCAGCGGCGGCGGCACTGACATTGTCGCGGTGCTGCTCAAGGAGCGCTGGAACATCCCCATCGGCCAGTTCAACTTCATCTTCAACGTCCTGCTGTTCCTGACGGGCGCCTTCCGCCTTTCCCTGGACCTCATCGTGGCCTCCATGCTGATGATGTTCATCTCCTCCAATGCCCTGGAATACGTGCTGGGCATGTTCAACCGGCGCAAACTGGTGATGATCATTTCCGACCACGGCGAGGAGATCAGCGAGGCCATTCTGGTTACCGAGCGTTTCGGCGCGACCATGCTGCGCGGCAAGGGGGCCTATTCCGGCTCGGACCGCGAGATTCTGCTCACCGTCACCAACAACGTGTCGCTCAAGCGCCTGGAAAATCTGGTCTACGCCATTGATTCCCACGCGCTCTTCATTGTGGAAAACACCTTTTACGTTTCCGGCGGCCAGTTCGCCCGCCGGGGCCGCTGACCGAGGCCCGCCGTGCCCGCCTCCGTCCTGGCCATCCGGGCCAGAACCATTGTGCCCCTGACCGGCGAAAGTCCGGCCCGGGGCGCGCGGCTTTTCGCGGCCCTGAAAAAAATCGACAACGCCGTGCTGCTGGTGCGCGACGGCCTGGTGGAAGACGTACTGCCTTGGAAGAACGCGCGCCTGCCCGCAGGCGCGCGGGTGCGCGACGTGGGGCCGGTCTGCCTGGTCCCGGCCTGCATCAATGCCCATGCCCACATCCAGCTTTCCTATCTGGCCGGGCGCACGCTCTGGGGCAAGGGCTTCACGGCCTGGCTTGCCAGCATGATTCCCCAGCTGGGCGCGTCAACAGCCGCCGAAGTGGCCGCGGCCGCGGAAAGCGCCTGCGAAAGCCTGGCCGCTACCGGAGCCCTGCACGTAGGGGATGTGGCCGGTTCCCTGCGGGGCGGCGTGGCTCTGGTGGACCGGGCCTGCCGCGAGGCCGGAGTGGGGGTGAGCCATTTCTGCGAATGGTTCGGCTTCGGGCCGCCCTTTATCGACGGCGAGCGCCCCTGGCCGCCGCGCTGCCGCGACGAACTGGCGGCGGACCCGGCCCTGGCCGGACGCTGCGCTCCGGCCGGGCATGCCCTGTACTCCACCGCGCCGGAGGTGCTGCGCGCCGCGCGGGACCACTGCGCCCGGCACAACACGGTTTTCAGCTTTCATCTGGCGGAATCGCCGGAAGAAACCCAGCTGCTGACCAGCGGAGACGGTCCCCTGTACGACTGCTACGCGGGCACGGTACTACCCGAGGGCTGGCGGCCGCCGGGCATACGGCCACTAGCATACGCGGCCGGCCTCGGCCTGCTGGGACCGGGCGCGCTGGCCGTGCACGGCGCGCAACTGGATGCCCAGGAAGTGGAAGAGCTGGCCGCCGGGGGCACGGCCCTCTGCCTTTGCCCGCGCTCCAACCGCAATCTGGGCGTGGGCGCGCCGCCGGTGCGCGCCCTGATGGAAAGCGGCGGCCTGCTCTGCCTGGGCACGGACGGCCTGACGTCCAATACCGACCTGGACGTGCGCCAGGAGGCCGTCTATCTGCGCGAAAGCCTGGACGTGCCGCCCGAGGCCCTGGTGCGCCTGCTCACGGTCAACGGCGCGGCGGCGCTGGGTCTGGGCGGATCCGGGGCGGGACGCCTGACGCCGGGCGCGCCTGCCAATTTCTGCCTGCTGCCCGAGGCCCTGACCTACTGAACAGGGGCGCCCGCCCCCGGTCGCGGATGCGCCATAAAGACCTTGTCATGGGCCGGTCTTGCTGGCATCATTCCCGGACAGCATATCCGTTTTTTCACCAAACCACGCTAAGAAGGACATCATGAGCGAGGAAGTTCTGGATTGGAAGGAAGCCATTGCCCGCGTGCTCAACAAACGCGACCTGTACGTCAAGCTGCTGCAAAAATTCATTGAGACGGAGCGGGACAGCTCGGCCAAGGTGGAACAGGCCTTGAAAAACGGCGATATGGAAACCGCCCGCCAGCTGGTGCACAGCACCAAGGGCGCGGCCGCCAATCTGGGGGCCAAGGCTCTGGCCACCGCCGCTCTGGAACTGGAGATGGCCATCAAGGCCGGTGCGGACACAGGTCCGGCCATGAACCATTTTGACTCCGCCGTAACGGATACGCTGGTGACCATGTCGGCCTTTATGAGCCAGTAGCGCGCTGTTGCGCGCACAACGATTTTCGGCATTATCCGCAAAGAGCCCCGGCCTTGACCCGCCGGGGCTCTTTTATAACCACATGCCATGTAACTAATGAGGCTGCTCTCGCAGCCTCGCGCTACGAAGCCGTAAGTTCAATTCACTTGCGCCGGTTATGCGTCTGCCGCGCCGCCGCGATCCAGCACGCGCAGGGCCACGGCCTCGGCCAGATGTTCGGCGCTGATGCGCCCGGCTCCGGCCAGATCCGCAATGGTCCGGGCCAGACGCAGCACGCGGGTGTAGGCCCGCGCGGAAAGGCCCAGACGGCGCATGGCCGCCTCCATCAGGCTGTGCCCGGCCGCATCCAGGGCGCAATGCCGTTCCAGCAGCCCGCCGGAGAGTTCCGCGTTGCAGCGCGGCGCGAGCCCGGCGAAACGCTCTTCCTGCACGGCGCGCGCGCCCAGCACGCGGGCCCGCATTTCGGCCGAGGAGACGCCGCCATCCGTGGCGCGCAAATCCGCATAGGGCACGGCAGGCACTTCCACATGCAGATCAATGCGGTCCAGCAGCGGACCTGAGAGTTTGTTGCGATAGCGGGCCAGTTGCTCCGGGCGGCAGGTGCAGGCATGCGCGGGATCGCCGTGATAGCCGCAGGGGCAGGGATTCATGGCCGCCACCAGCATGCAGGCCGCCGGATAGGTGATGCTCTGGGCCGCGCGGGCCACGGTCACCACGCCGTCTTCCAGGGGCTGTCGCAGCGCCTCCAGGGCGGGCTTGTTGTATTCCGGCAACTCGTCCAGAAAAAGCACTCCGCGATGGGCCAGGCTGACCTCGCCGGGCCGGGACTGCCTGCCGCCGCCCACCAAGGCCACGTCCGAAACCGTATGATGCGGCGAGCGGAAAGGACGCGCGGCCACCAGGCCCGCGTCCGGCGGCAGATGGCCCGCCACGCTGTAGATTTTGGTGACTTCCAGGGCCTCTTCAAAGGAAAGAGGCGGCAGGATGGTGGGCAGGCGTTGGGCCAGCATGGTTTTGCCGCTGCCCGGCGGCCCGATCAGCAGCAGATTGTGCCCTCCGGCGGCGGCCACTTCCAGAGCGCGCTTGGCGGCTTGCTGGCCTTTGACCTCCGCGAAGTCCGGCATAGGAAAGGACGGTTGCGCGGGAGGCGCGCCCGGTTGCCGGGCTTCCAGGGCTTCGGCTCCGGCCAGAAAGGCCGCGCACTGGGCCAGATCGCGCGGTGCGTAGACCTGAAGGCCGCGCACCACGGCGGCTTCCGCCGCATTGTCCGGCGGGGCCACCAGACCGGCGGCCTCACGCCGCCGGGCCAGAATGGCCAGAGGCAGCACGCCGCGCACGGGCTTGAGGGCCCCGGTCAATGAAAGTTCGCCGATGAAGAACAGGCCCCGCACCCTGTCCACGGGGATAAGACCGGCGGCGGCCAGCAGGCCCACGGCCAGCGGCAGATCGTAGCCGGTTCCGGCCTTGCGCCGCCCGGCCGGGGCCAGGTTGACCGTGATCCGCGCCGGGGGCAGCCGGAAATTGCAGGCTCGGAGCGCGGCAAAGACGCGGTCCCTGGCCTCGCGCACCTCGGTTTCGGCCAGACCCACCAGGCTGAAGCCCGGCAGACCCCGGCGGACGTAATCCACCTCGACTTCCACCGGAAAGGCGTCCACCCCTTCGAGGCCGCCGCTGTACAGGCGAATCACCATAGCCGCGCCGTCAGCGCCGAGCCGGAGCAATGTAACATTAAAGTTAATCCGCCCTTGGAGCTGTTTCTAAATAAGGATGTTCGTTCTCTGCCAAGGCAGGCGCGTCCTGGGCGGAGGGAGTATATTCAAACCCGACCTTCGCACGGGGCGAGCCTGACGCCGGCAGAGGGCGAAAGGACAATTTAGAGGCAGCTCCTAGTGGATCTGCTGCCCGATACGTCCCCAGCGGATATCGTCCAGCCCGCCCCAGGACCAGTAGATGCGCCAGGCCTTGGCCCGGATGGCGCTGCGGTCCACAAAGCCCCAGAAACGGGAGTCCAGCGAATTGTCACGGTTGTCGCCCATGACGAAGTATTTGTTGGGCGGCACGGTGACCGGCCCGTAATTGTCCCGAACGGGTTCGACGCCGTCAGGATCCGCAAAGCGGATGTAGGATTCCTTTACGGGCTGGCCGTTGCGATAGAGCTGCTTGTTGCGCACCTCGATGACGTCGCCGGGCACGCCGATGATCCGCTTGATGTAGTCCACGCTGGGATCATTGGGGTACTTGAAGATGATGATGTCGCCCCTGGCCGGATCGTCGCCCTTGTAGACATAAGTGTCGGTAAAGGGGATTTTGATCCCGTAAGCGAATTTGCTGGCCAGCAGATGGTCGCCCACCAGCAGGGTCTGAAGCATGGATTCCGAGGGGATCTTGAAGGCCTGCACCACAAAGGTGCGGATCACCAGGGCCAGGACCAGAGCTACCAGCAAGGCTTCACCGTATTCACGCCAGAGCGGTTTCTTGGGGCGCGCTTTTTGTTGCAACAGGGTGGGTTTCATAACGATTCCTTGTTCAGGGCGGATTCCGGGATGCGCCTCCCGGCGGACGGGAGTCCGCAGTATGCCGTGATGTTCTTCCGATGGCAAGCCGCCGTCGCGGGCAAGCGGGCCTTGTTCCGGCCTCAGCGGCGCGAACGCCGCCTGGCCAGCAGCCGCCAAAGCAACGTCCCGGCCGCCAGGATTCCGACGATCCAGCCTCCCATACCGGGCCGGTACGCGGTGGCCCAGAACAATTTCAGATGTTCCATGAGCCCGAACTTCTCCACATAGCCGACCGCGAAGAGCACGAGGATCAGAGCGGGCAGTATCCAGGTCAGATAGCCGCGCAGCCAGGGCGGAAACTTGACGCCTACCCCCTGGTCCACTTCGGTCAGGAAATTCTCCCAGCCCCAGCCGCGCCGCCGGCAGCAGAACAGCAGAAAAAGCAGACCGCCCAGGGGCAGGATGTTGTTGCTGATCAGAAAATCCTCAAAATCCAGGATGCTGCTGCCCGCGCCCAGGGGCTGCACGAAGCTCAGCAGGTTGAAGCCCAGGGCACAGGGCAGGGACAGCAGCCACATGGCCCCGGCATGCAGCACCGTGGCCCGGCGGCGGGGCATGCCCCAGACGTCGGCGCTGTAGGAAATGATGTTTTCAAACACCGCGATGACCGTGGACAGGGAGGCGAAAGCCAGAAAGATGAAAAAGAGCGTGCCCCAGAGGCGGCCGCCGCCCATGGAATTGAAGATATTGGGCAGTGTCACGAAAACCAGACCCGGCCCTGCGCCGGGCTCCACGCCGAAGGCGAAGCAGGCCGGAAAAATGATCAGCCCGGCCATGATGCCCACAAAGGTGTCCAGGCCCATGATCCAGAGCGCCTCCCCGGTGAGGGAGCGGTCCTTGGGCTGGTAGCTGCCGAAGATGGTCATGGCCCCGATGCCCACGGAAAGGGCGAAAAATGCCTGGTTCATGGCCGCGTTGCAGACGTTGAGCAGGCCCACCTCGCTGAACTTGCCCCAGTCCGGCACAAGGTAGAAGCGCACGCCCGCGCCCGCGCCGGGCAGCAGCAGCGCGCGGGCCACCAGAAGCACCAGAATCAGCAGCAGGCCCACCATCATCAGCTTGACCACGCGCTCCACGCCCTTCTGCACGCCCAAGGCGCAGACGCCGAAGCCCAGAACCACGCTCAGACTCATGCCGATGATCTGCACATCCACCCGGCCCAGAGCCGCCTTGAAAAAGCCGCCCACGCCCTCGGGCGTGAGCCCGGACAACGCGCCCGAGGCCATGAACCAGCAGTAGGAAAGCATCCAGCCGGTCACCGTGGTGTAGAACATCATCAGCATATAGCTGCCCACCAGGGCCACCCAACCGAAACGGTGCCAGTACGTGCCCGCGGGTTCCAGCACCCGCAGGGCCAGGCCCATGTTCCGGCGCGAGGCGCGGCCCACGGCGAATTCCATGATCATGACGGGCAGAATGGCGAAGAGAAAGAAAATATAAATGCCCACAAAAATGGCGCCGCCGTAAGCGCCGGTGATATACGGAAAACGCCAGACGTTGCCGAGGCCGATGGCGCAGCCCGCCGACAGCAGAAGAAAGCCCAGACGGCTGCCCAGCATTTCGCGTTTGACCTGTCCCTTTTCCACCATCCTGCCCCCTCTTGCGGAAATTGTCCGAAGGTCCGCACAGGCTACGAGAAATTTTGCCCTCTGCCAAGAAAGAATGCCTTTTCGACCGGCTGTCGCCTCACGGCATGGATGTTCAGAGCGTTAAGGAAACGCTGAGTAGTGAGGATTTTTGTTCTCCGCCAAGAAAGGCGAGCCTTGGGCGAAGGGAGCATATTCAAGCATATTCGACCTTCGCACGGGGCGATCCTGACGCGGGCAGAGGGCAAAAAGACCAGTACTCAGCGTTTCCTAATGCAGGCGCAGGGCAAAGTTAATCCCGAAGCACAGCGCAATCAGGCACATGATCAGATTGACGTCCTTGAAGCGGCCCGACAGCAGCTTGATGCCCACCCAGCTCACAAAGCCGAAACCAAAGCCCGTGGCGATGTTGAAGGTCAGGGGCATGCTCACGATGGTCAGAAAGGCGGGCAGGGCCACGGTGAAGTCCGCGAAGCGGATGCGCCCCACTTCCTGCATCATCAGCGCGCCCACGATGATCAGCACGGGCGCGGTGGCGAAAGACGGTACCAGGGCCACCAGGGGCGCGAAGAACAGCGAGAGGAAGAACAGCCCGGCAATGACCACGGCGGTCAGGCCGGTGCGGCCGCCCTCGGCCACGCCCGTGGCGCTTTCCAGATAACTGGTGGCCGTGGTGGCCCCCAGCAGGGCGCTGGACATGGTCGCCAAAGAGTCGGTGATCAGGGCTTTGTCCAGGTTTTCAATATGCCCGTCCTCGCGCATGAAACCGGCCTTGTGCGCCAGGCCGATGAGCACGCCCATATTGTCGAACAGGTCCACCATGGTCAGGGTGAAAATGATGGAAAACAGGCCGTGGTGCAGCGCGCCCTTGAGATCCATCTGCAAGAAGGTCTCCGTGGGCAGGGGCAGTTTGCCGGAAAAAATCACCCCGCTGGGCACGGGCGAAACCCCCAGCAGCATGCCCGCCAGGGTGATGGCCAGAATGCCGATGATCATGGCGCCGGGAATGCGCAGGGCCATCAGCGCGCCGATCAGAAAGACCCCGGCCACGGCCAGCAGGGTCTGGGGCTGGCCCAGATTGCCCAGGGTCACGAAAGTGGAGGGGTCCGCCGCCACAATGCCGCAGCTTTTCATGCCGATAAAGGCGATGAACGCGCCGATGCCCACCACAATGGCGTATTTCAGGTCCATGGGCACGGCATTGATGATCATCTGGCGCACGCGGGTCGCCGTGAGCAGCAGAAACACCAGGCCGGAAATGAACACCGCGCCCAGGCCCGTCTGCCAAGTATAGCCCGCGGGACCACAGATGTAGTAGGCGAAAAAGGCCGTGATGCCCAGGCCCGGCGCCACGCCCACCGGAAATTTCGCCCACAGGCCCATGAGCAGGGTCGCCAGAATGCTCACCCAGATGGTGGCGGCCACGGCGGAATCCTTGGGCATGCCCGCGTCGGCCAGCATGGACGGCACCACAAAGATGAGATAGCACATGGCCATGAAACTGGTCAGCCCGGCCAGACACTCCTTTCTGACGGAGCTGCCCCTGGCGGCGGGATTAAAATATGTTTCCAGCAGTCGCACCCTGACCCCCCTCCCGGCTTCCGCCGGAACGCCGCCCGCGCACGCGGGACGGCCGCTGTTACACTTGAAATTCCCGCTCACCGGAAAAACAGACGGTCTCCGCAAGACGGCTTGCCCGGAAAAAACCTTTAGAACAGAGTATCTTTGAAAGAGTACGCGTTTCAAAGTTGAAATGCCCTATTTCAAAAACGCGCTGACCCCCGTGAAGATCACCTGGGCCGCAATGGCCGCCAGCAGCAGGCCCGTGAGCTTGGACAGTACGGCAATGCCGGTACGGCGCAGCACCCGGGCCACGCCGTCGGCCAGGCAGAGCAGCAGAAACATGCCCGCGGCCGCCAACAGCAGGGAAAACACGCCCACCAGCATTTCATGCAGGTCCACGGCGGATGCGCCCATGACCATGACCGCGCCGATGGAGGCCGGTCCCATGCCCAGGGGAATGGCCAGGGGCACCACGCTGATGTCGCCCTCGCGCTTGGTGTGGACCTGCGAGCCGTCATCGTTCATCAGGGCCACGGCGGTCAGCATGAGCAGCACGCCCGAACCGATGCGGAAGGCGTCCAGAGTAAAGCCGAACAGCTCGAACAGATTGGAGCCGAACAGATAGAGCACCACGCCGATAATGAAAATCGCCGTGGAGGTTTTAAAGGCCACGGTGACTTTCCGTCTTTTGTCATATTCCTTGGTGCCGCTGATAAAAGCGCTGAGCACGGCGGGCGGCGTCATCAGCGCATACAGCTTGATGCTCGTCCCGACCACTTCGCTGACAATGCCTTCCATACCCCTCCCCCTTGCGGCTCCGGCCTACTTCAAAAAGGCGGTGATGCCCGTAAAAATAACCTGGGCCGCAATGGCCGACAACAGCAGGGCCGTGAGTTTGGACATCACGGCGATGCCCGTGTCGCCCAGCACTTTCTCCACCTTGTCGGCCATGCACAACAACAGAAACATGCCGAACGAAGCCAGCAGCAGGCAGAACACCCCGGACAGCACATCATTCAGGCCCTCGGTGGTGGCGCCCATAACCATGACCGCGCCGATGGCCGACGGCCCCATGCCCAGGGGAATTGCCAGCGGTACCACGCTGATGTCGCCTTCCTGCCTGGTGCGCGGCTGGGTGCAGTCGTCGTTCATCAGCGAGATGGCGGTCAAAAAGAGCAGCAGGCCCACGCCGATGCGAAAGGCGTCCAGGGTGAAGCCGAACAGCGTGAACAGATGCGAACCGAACAAAAAAAGAAACGTGCCGATGATGAAAATCGCCACGGATGTTTTACAGGCCGTCAGGGCCTTCTGCTCTCTGTCGAGGCTTCTGGTGCCGCTGATAAAGGCGCTGAGCACTGCGGGCGGCGTCATCAGCGCGTACAGCTTGATGCTCATGCTGATTATTTTGCCGACAGTAATGTCATCCATACGTTCTCCGGATGCGGCGACGCGTTGCCGCAAAACCCTACGGGTTTTGCGTGTCTAATTTTTCAAATCAGGCACTAGGCAATGTTCAAGGCAGGCGCATCTTCCGCCGGGCCGGGTTTTTCTCCGGTCCGGGCGTCCCGTGCCTCGCCCTCGGCGTGGATACCGTATTTTTTCGCTTTTCGCACCACCGAAGACTGGCTGATGCCCAGGCGACGGGCGGCCTTGTAGGTGCTGCCCGCTTCGGCCAGAGCCTCGGCCAGCATGCTTTTTTCCAGAGCCTCCACGGCCCGGGTCAGGGATTGTTCCGTCCGGGACACTTCACGCGGCGCGCTGGCCGATTCCCGCATGTAGGAAGGCAGGTCGGCCGGAGCGATGATTTCCGTCTCGGCCAGCGTGACCAGGGACTGGATCACGGATTGCAGCTCGCGCACGTTGCCCGGCCAGTTGTAGGCCAGGAAGAGCTGCTCCGTGCGCGGGTCCAGGCGCTTGTCCGTGCCGGTGCCTTCACTGATCTTGCGCAGAAAATGCCAGGCCAGCATCAGAATGTCGTCCTTGCGTTCGCGCAGGGGCGGCATGTCCACGTTCAGTACGCGCAAGCGGTAGAAGAGATCTTCGCGGAACTGACCGTCGGCCACCATTTTGTCCAAAGGCTTGTTGGTGGCCGCGATCACCCTGGTGTCCACGGCGATGGCGCGGGTGCCGCCCACCCGGTAGAAGGGCTGGCCGTCCAGCACATGCAACAGCTTGGCCTGCATGGGCAGGGAGAGCTCGCCGATTTCGTCCAGCAGCAGCGTGCCGCCGCTGGCCAGCTCCAGCATGCCCGGCTTGCCGCCTTTGGAGGCTCCGGTGAACGCGCCTCCCTCGTAGCCGAACAGTTCCGATTCCATGAGCGCAGCGGGCATGGCCCCGCAGTTGACCACCACAAAGGGCTTTTCCGCCCTGTGGCTCATGTCGTGGATGATCTTGGCGGCCAAGGATTTGCCGGTGCCGGTCTCGCCCAGGATCAAGGTCACGGCGTCGGAATGCGCGGCCTTGACGATGTCCTGGCGCACGCGGTGCAGCAGCAGGCTCTGGCCCATGAGGCCGCTGTTGGCTTCGCTCTCCAGGCCCTGGGCGCGGAGCTTGTAGGCCATGGCCTCCACTTCCAGATTGGAGAGTTTTTTCTGAAGGTTCTCCAGCTCCGTAATGTCGCGGATGACCGCGATCACGCGCCAGACCTTGCCGTTTTCGTCAAACACCGGCGTACTGGTATTCAGGCAGCGCTTGCCGTTGGCGTAATCGTCAAAAAGGGTCACGGTGTGCCGGGCCTTCAGGGCCCGCAGGGTCACACAGGTTTTAAAGCGCCCCTCCTGCAGGGGCTTGTTCACGTGCCGGCCCACCACCTCTTCGGCCTTGATCCCGGCAATGCGCTCCATGGCCCGGTTGACGCGCCGGGTGACGCCGTCGGCGTCAATGACCCAGATGCCGTCGTGAATGAATTCCAGCATGCTGTCCAGCTCGCGCCAGGACAGCCGGGCGGCCTGGTCCAGCTCGCCCATGGGGATTTCATACACGGTGAAACAACGCACCGGGCCGTGGCTTTTGCTCACGTCCCCCCACCAGTAGAACAGATAGCTGGCACCGCGCGGATGGCGAAAGATCATCCGGCCCTGCTCGCCGGGCATGCCCTCCGAGCCCCCGGCCTCGTGAAAGCCTTCCAGAACGCCCTGGCTCAGCCAGCGACTCAGGGCCGTGCTGGGCAAAATCTCGCCCCGAATGCCGAGCATGTCCCGCAGAGCGTCGTTGGCGTGGAGCAAGAGCCAGTTGTCCGAGCCGCATACGCCGCCCGGCATGCGCGCCAGACGGTCTTCCAGCGCCGCGCCATAGGCTGAGCTGTCGATCATGGGCATCTCCCGCGGATGGACGAAAAAATGCGGCTCCGCTTCCGGACGGAACCGGAGCCAACTAGGACCTGTTGACACTATAAAATTTTTGTTCGCCCGCAAGGAAGATAAGCCTGCTCTGAGGGAGTGTACTCTTTTGGTATTCGACCGAAAAAGCAGGTGAAATCTGACGTAGCGAGCGGGCAAAAAGGCATAGTGTCAACAGGCCCTAGGCCAAGTTATTATGGCATGCGCTTGCCCGGATGTCCATGACAGCGGGTAGGGATGCACGAAACCGGATGCTTTTTTCGCCCTTCGGGCACAGTTTTCACCCATGAAAACGAGGCCTAAGCCTAGCTCGTTGTCGCGCCCTTGTCCTCATCCTCTCCCTCCGGCGCATCCTCCTGTGCGGACTGATACTTGCTCAACTTGGCGTGCAGCGTCTTGCGGGTGATGCCCAAGGCCTTGGCCGCCTCGGTCTTGTTGCCGCCGAAGCGTTTCAGGGTTTTCAAAATCACGGCCCGCTCAACGTCTTCCAGAGTGGGACAATCCGTAGTCAGGGCGTCCGTCAGGGCATCGCCCTGGGACGCGGCGAAGCGCTCCGGCAGCTCCCGCTCGCTGATATGCTCTCCCAGCAGCAGGATGGACGCCCGCTCAATGACATTTTCCAGTTCCCGCACATTGCCCGGCCAGGCATAGCGCACCAGGCGGTCCATGGCTCCCGGCGTGAACCCCTTGATATTCTTGTTGTTTTTGTCCGCAAAACGGGCCATGAAATGCTGGGCGAGCAGAGGAATATCGTCCGCGCGTTCGCGCAGGGGCGGCAGGGCCAGGGTGACCACGTTCAACCTGTAGTACAGATCCTGGCGGAACGTTCCGGCAGCCACTTCCTTGGCCAGATCGCGGTTGGTCGCCGCGATGATGCGCACATCCACGGGCACGGCCTTGTTGCCGCCGACACTGAGCACCTCGCGCTCCTGGATCACGCGCAGCAGCTTGACCTGCATGGAGAGCGGCATTTCCCCGATTTCATCCAGAAAAATCGTGCCGCCGTCCGCCTTGAGAAAATGCCCCTCATGCTTTTTGTCCGCGCCGGTAAACGCGCCCTTTTCGTGCCCGAACAGTTCCGAAGCCAGCAACGACTCGGTCAGGGCCGCGCAGTTGACCGCCACAAACGGCCCCCGCGCCCGGCGGCTGGCGGCATGGACGGCCTTGGCCACCAGTTCCTTGCCCGTGCCGGACTCGCCGGTGATCAGCACCGTGGCGTCCGTGGGCGCGATGGTGCGGACCATCTCCCAGAGCGCGCGCATGGATTCGCTGCGCCCCACCATGCCCGTCTGCGCCTCGGTGGCGGCAAGGCTGCGGGACAGGGTGGCGTTTTCCCGGATCAGACCCACGTGGGCGAAAACATTGCGCAACACGACCTTGAGCTTTTCAAAGTCCAGGGGTTTGGTCAGATAGTCGTACGCGCCGGACTTGATGGCTTCCACCGCCGCCGCGACTTCCGAGAAAGCGGTCATGATCAGCACCGGCACGGCGGGATTATGGACCTTGATCTCCTTCAGGGCCTCCAGGCCGGATTTTTTGGGCATGCGCACGTCCATGAGCACCAGATCAAAGGGCTGCTTCCGGCACAGCGCCACCGCGTGCTCGCCGTCCACGGCCTCCCGGACCGCGTAGCCCCATTCCTCAAGCAGGGTCCGCAATACTTCGCGGTGCGTGGCGTCGTCGTCGGCCACCAGAATCGTCAACATTTTTTTCATGCCTCACCTCCTTCCCGCATAGCCTGGGGCAGCAGAATGGTGAACGTCGAGCCCTTGCCGGGCTGGCTGAACACCTTGATCTCTCCCCCGTGCCGCTCCACGATCTGCTGGGTGAGCACGAGCCCCAGTCCGGTGCCCGAGGCCTTGGTCGTGAAGTACGGGGTGAAAAGCTGGGCCACGGTCTGGGCCGACATGCCGCAGCCCGTGTCGCTGATGCTGATGCTCCAGAAAGCGCCGTCCGCGGCCTGCGCCCGGCCGCTTTCCAGCGCGACCTCGATGCTGCCGCCCGGCTCCGTGGCCTGTACGGCGTTGACCAGCAGGTTGAGCAGGGCCTGAATCAGGCGGTCGGGGTCGAGCCGGACCTCACCCTGGGGCCCGTCGCCGGGCCGGGGCAGGCGCAAATGCACGGCCACGCCCTTTTCCTCCGCGTCCGAGGAAATCACCCGCACGGCCTGTTCCAGAACGTTTTCAATGCGCACGGACTGCAAACGCAGATCAAGCGGCTTCGCCACGCTCAGCAGATCCGACATGACGCGGTTCAGGCGCTCGGTTTCCTGAATCAGAATATTTCCCGTGGCATAGGCCATTTTGTCGTTTTTCAGCTTTTCGGTCAGATAGGTGGCGTAGCCCTTGATGGAGCTGAGCGGATTGCGGATTTCATGGGCCACGCCCGCAGCCAGATTGCCCAGCGCGGAGAGCCGCTCGCTCTGCCGGAGCTGTTTCTGAAGCCTGCGGATCTCGCCCAGATCGCGCAAAATAAAGAGATAGCCCAGAAACGCGCCCTCGCTGCCGATGATTTTCGCGGCGCTGAGGCTGACCGGAAGCGGATTGGCCTTGGAGCGGAAAAGGTCCGCGTCGCGCTCCGGAATAACCTTGCCCGCATCCAGCTCGTCCATCAGGGCCTGCCAGTCCAGCACCGGCGCATCATGCAGGGAAAGCGGCGTCTTTTCCTGCCCGGAAAGGCCCAGCATGTCCCGCCCGTGCCGGTTGCTCAGGGAAATGACCCCGTGCGGGTCCGTCACCACCAGCCCGGCCGGAAGGCTATTGATGACCTGAGCGGCCAGGGCCTGCGTATCTTCCAGCATCCTTTTGGAAAACCGGTAATTCTGGATGTAGAACAGCAGCACGATGCCCACCAGGCCCGCCAGGGTGACAAGACCGGCTATGGCGCTGAGATGAAACACGTATTCGTGCAGGTTGGCCGCGAAATGCGAAGCATCCAGGCCCACAAAGATATACTTGTCCTCCAGTTCGCCGGACGACATCCGGGCGTGGTGGCCGCCCCGCATCATGCGGCCCATGCCCATATGGCCCGGCATGCCCGCGCCGCCGCGCGGGCGGGAAGGGGTAAAAATCTTGTAGGTTTCAAACACGCCCGGATCGTTCGGATCAAAACGGCTTTGGGAGTTGTCGCCCACATGCAGTTTTTGCAGTTCCTCCGGGCTGTACAGAATCGTTCCCACCTGATCCGGGCGGCTGTGGATCAAAACCCGCCCGTCCGCGGCCACCAGGGCGATGTACGCGACGCCCGGCTGTTTCGCCACCTCCTCCACCAGGCCCAGCATGGGATTTTGCCGCATATGCCCGAAGGAGCGGGCGCTGCCCTCCAGAGCCCAGATCAGCACATCGGCCCGGCCCTGCATGTTTGCCAGCATTTGCCGCTCTTCCTGTTCCGCCCCCCGTGAGACCATGAAGGCCGCGGCGCAGATGCCCGCCAGGGCGAGCCCCGCGAAGAGCCGCCAGAAAAAACGCCAGTGCCGCCGCTTTTCCAGATGGGAGAGTGGAGAGTAGTGATCCTGCATAAGATTCCCTTCGTGTAACCTTTTTACCCGCAGCGGGTAAAAAGGTTACGTTCTTCCCCCGCGCGGCGCAATGTTCTTTCAGGTTATTTTTAATTACATTTATCATTTAACATAGTTATTCATAATGGCACGCGCCTTGCTATATGCAGGACAATTCGCCTGAAACACAAAGGCGACACCTTATACATACTAACATCCGTGCATACCGCAATGGTATCCGCACACAACCCCTTCGGGAGGACACAATGAAAAAGGCTAACACTCTGCGCATGACGTCTCTGGCCCTCGCGGCGATGCTGGTTCTGGGCTTTGCCGGTCTCAGCCAGGCCCGCGGCTACAGCAACGGCGGACCGGGCTACGATGCCCCGCTGTCGCAGGAACAGGAGGCCAAGGCGCAGCAGATTTTCAGCAACCACTATGAAAAAATGGATGCCGTCCGGCAGTCCCTGATCACCAAACGCGCCGAACTGGATGCCCAGATGAGCAGCGTATCGCCCGACAAGGGCAAGATTGAAAGCCTGTCCCGGGAAATCGGCGAACTTGAAGGCAAGATGCGCTCCGACCGCGCCGACCTCCGGGCCCAGCTCGACAAGGAAGGCCTGCCCATGGGTGGCTACGGCATGGGCCACGGTTACGGGATGGGGCATCGCTACGGCATGGGCAACGGCTACGGCCCCGGCATGCACCACGGCGGTTACGGTTCGGGCCACGGTTACGGGCACGGCGGCCGCGGCGGCTGCTGGAGATAAGACCCTGTGCGCGGCGTACCGCGACGTGCCAGAACAGCAAAGGGCGGGGAATCCCCGCCCTTTTCATTTTCGGGCCGCGCCCGCACACCAACAGGACAGGCCCGGAAGACGCACTGTTTCCAAATTACCCGCTGCCGGAAACTGTTGCCGTGAAAGGATGCCCTGAAAACAGCTCCCGGCGCGGATCAAGTCTGAAATGTTCCAGAGCAGTCCACCACTGAAACGCTATAGGTTTCAGTGGGTTCATCCCGACAAAAAATGCGATTATCGCTGCTGTCGATCCCTGTATGGCTCCGTTGCCGCCAACGGGACAGCCCTTCGGGCTGCCTTCGGTCACTTTGCCGGAATCCACGCCGTGTTCGGCGTTAGAGCATTTCAAGGTTGAAATGCTCTAACGGCTGCCCACGCCGACGCCCACAACCGCCTCCCCTTTGGGACGCACCTCAATATTCTGTCCGGCGCAGGCGGCCAGGGCCAGAAACATCAGGCAAAGTCCCAGGGCGAGCAGGCGACGGGCAATCGTTTTCTTACGCATACGGCTTCTCTTGGGAGATCCTGGCTCCGGCGGGCACGTCGCTGGTGATCCAGACATTGCCGCCGATGACCGCGCCGGCACCGATGGTGACCCGGCCCAGGATGGTGGCCCCGGCATAGACCGTGACGTTGTCCTCCAGCACCGGATGCCGGGGAATGCCCTTGGTCAGCGTGCCGTCGGGATTTTTGGGAAAGGACAGGGCCCCCAGGGTCACGCCCTGGTACAGGCGGCAGTTGCGCCCCAGAATACAGGTTTCGCCGATAACCACGCCGGTGCCGTGGTCGATGAAGAAATCCTCGCCGATGGTCGCGCCGGGGTGGATGTCAATGCCCGTGCACGAATGGGCCATCTCGGAAATGATGCGCGGGATCACCGGTACCTTGAGTGTATACAACTCATGGGCGATGCGGTGGTGGAACATGGCGTGCATGGACGGATAGCAGAAAATGGTTTCGCCGGGACTGGTGGCCGCCGGATCGCCCTCATAGGCGGCCTGGGCATCCCCGGCCAGCAGACGGCGGATTTCGGGCAACCGGTCCATGAACTTCAGGGCCGCCGCCGTACCTTCGCTCTCGCAGGCCTCGCAGGGCGTGGCCGCGTGCCGCCCCTCGCAGGAAAAACAGAAGCCGCGCAGAATCTGCTCGCTCAGTTTGTGGTAAATGGAATCCAGATTGGCCGCAAGGTGGTAACGCATGGACTCGCGCCGGATTCTGGTCGAACCGAAATAGCCTGGAAAGACGGCCGCGCGCAGGCGCTCCATGATTTCCTTCAAGGCGTCCAGCGAAGGCATGGCCGCGCCCTGGGCCGGACGGTGCCAGACGGCGTCCAGGGACGAGGAGTGGCAGAGACGCTCCACCACAGAGTCCAGTTCCGGCATGGTCACGGTCGTGTCGTCATGCAGAGTGCTCATGGGCGATATCCTGTTGTTTTTCCTCTTGTACACGCCCTGCCGCCTGCCCGCAACGGCTTTTGCCGGGCGGACGGGACAAACGCATCCGGTCGGGGTCTGAAAACAGCCGGTAAAAAATATCCGCCCCCCCTTAAGCCAGGCGCATTCCGGCCGATATCCCCTGTTGAAGACTATCAGCAGCGCCGCCCTGACGGCGCAAGGAGTGCGCGATGGAAGATGTGCAGATGGGCATGAGCGTGGCCGTCACCAAGGATGCCCTGAACTTTCAGGCCACCATGGCGTCGGCCGTCATCAACGGCAGCCTCGACAAAGGCCAGGAGATGCAGCAGAACATGGCCCGCATCGACGGCCTGGCCGCCGAAGGCATCGGCTCCAAACTGAATGTCGAGGCCTGAACCGGCGCAACCGATCCGGTTCGGCATGATGCGGCGCGGCCCGGGGCTTCGGCCTTCCGGGCCGCGTTGCGTCGCGCGCCGTGGATACGACGCCGTTCAGTCCGTCGCCCCGGCGCGGCCCAGGGGGAAAAAGCTCTCCACCGCCATGCAGAAGGCAATGCCGATGCCGGGCTCATTCAGGCAGGGCGTCCGGCGGATGGCCTCAAGAATGTCCGGAGCCGCCGCCTGCTCCGCCAGAATAAGCAGCAGTTCCTTTTCCGGCACAAGAGTGATGCCGAAAAATTTCACGTCCTCTTCCCGGCCCGTGCCGCGCGCGTTGATGACCGTGCCGCCCGTGGCCCCCGCCGTGCGCGCCGCGTTCATCACGTCGTCGGCATAGCCCGCGTTGACGATGACGCAGATCAGTTGATGGCTTGCCTGTGCGTTCATGCTTTCACCTGTTGCCGTATGGAAAGGTTGGGGGGCCGCGCCGGGCGCGGACAGAATATGTCGCAGAATGCCCGACACGTCGATCACGAAGCCTACGCCCGGCGCTTTCCCGGCCATGCCGCTTCCGTCGCGCAGGACGTTGATGATGGCGGGCATTTCCCCGGCCGGGGCCAGGGTGAGCACCAGATCCTTTTCCGTATCGCCCAGGCAGAGCAGCCGCAGAATGCGGCTTTCCGCCGTGCCGCGCCCGAGCAGCACCGTGCCGCCGCGCGCGCCCGCCTTTTTGGCGGCCTCCACCACCCAATCGCCCTGATTCCTGCCCACAATGCTCACCAGGAGCTTGCCGGGCGCGTAGATCGTCGCCAACAGGCTCATGACCGCCCTTCCCCGGCGGCACGGGAAGCCGGTTCGCGCAAGGCGTCCCGGCGCCGGGCGGCCGCCTTTTCCCGGCGATCCACAAGAATGCCCAAAATCTGAATGGTGATCAGAGGCGTCATGGCGATCATGGCAATGACGCCGAACGCGTCGGTAATGGGGTTGCCGCCCAGGCTGTGGGAAGCTCCCAGGGTAAAGGCCAGAATGAAGGTGGACGCCATGGGCCCGGAGGCCACGCCGCCCGAGTCGAAGGCAATGGCCGTGAACATGCGCGGGCAGAACAAGGTCAGGCCCAGCGCCAGCGCGTAGCCGGGGATCAGGAACCACCAGATGCTCATGCCCGTCACCACTCGCAGCATAGCCATGCCCACGGCCGCCGCCACGCCGATGCACAGCGAAACCAGCATGACCGTGCGCTTGATATGCCCGCCGGAGACTTCCTCCACCTGGGCGTTGAGCACCCAGACGGCGGGCTCGGCGCAGACGGCCAGCGCCCCCAGGACCACGCCCGCCAGAATCAGGAAATAACGGAAGTCATGCTGGGCCAGAATTCCCCCGAGTTCACGCCCGGCCGGAATAAAGCCGCCCTTGACTCCCACAAAAAAGCAGACCAGACCCAGAAAGGTATAGACCAGGCCCACAGCCATGCGGATGGTCTGGTAACGCGTGAGGCGCAGCAGAAAAATCCTGAAGATCACGAACAGCCCCACCAGCGGCCCCAGAGCCATGCCGACCTCTCCGGCCACTTCCGGCACCAGGGCCAGAAAATGCCCCAGCAGGGTGGAAGCCTGCGCCTCAATGACTTCAGGCACGTCGCCGGTGCGGCCGTGGTGCAGCATGCCCAGAATCAGCACGGAAAGCACCGGCCCGATGGAGGCCAGGCCGATGAGGCCGAAGCTGTCGTCCTTGCCGCGTCCCCCGCGCACGGCGGCCACGCCCACGCCCAGCGCCATGATGAAGGGCACGGTCATGGGCCCGGTGGTGGCGCCGCCCGCGTCAAAGGCCACGCCGAGAAAGGCGGAGCTGGTCAGGGCCGCGCAGCCGAACAGCAACAGGTAAAAAAGCAGCAGCAACAACCGAAGCGACACCTGCAGGATGATCCGGCCCAAGGCGATGGCCACGAACAGGCCCACGCCCACGGCGATCATGAGCACCAGCAGGGGCCGGGAAAGGCCGGGGTCCACGGCGCTCACCTGCTGGGCCAGCACATGCACGTCCGGCTCGGCCACGGTGATGAAGAAGCCGATCACAAAACCCGCGCCCAGCAGGAGCGGCAGATTGCGGCGGGAAGTCAGGGCCGAACCCGCCTTCTGGCCCACGGGCAGCACGCCGATGTCCGCGCCCAGCAAAAAAACGCTCAAGCCGAGGATCAGCAGCACGCCGCCCACCAGAAATTCCCCCAGAGCGTCGCCCAGAGGGGCCGCCGTGAAGTGCAGCAGGCAGACCACCAGCATCACCGGAATGACGGAAATGGCCGACTCTTTGATTTTTTCCAGCAGAACCACGCGGACTCCCGATCCGTAAAAGCGTAATTATTCCTTATCCTACAATATAATGCACTACTAAACCGGATGCGGATAGTCAAGGCGGCCCGGCGGCGCGCCGTCCAGGAAAAGGCGGCTTCGCGGCGGGCGGGTTAGTGGGGGCCAAAGCAGGGCAGACGCATCTAAAAAGTCTTTATTCCCCGGTAGATCGGAGAACGAACAAAAAGAGGCGAAGCCACCTTTGCTCCGCCGGAGCGAAGCGCAGGCG
>OMGS01000078.1_pt1 | contig 86954 bp, 74 predicted proteins | sample 1646081 | NCBI WGS metagenome assembly OMGS01 (sample SAMN05578591, study PRJEB25193) | human gut metagenome | biome: Human Microbiome; feature: human-associated habitat; material: feces | host: Homo sapiens | place: USA:Birmingham | reverse complement strand
ACGGGCCGCCCGTCGGGTCGGTCTTCGCGGCGCGCCTCACCGTGTTCGGCGTTAGAGCATTTCAATGTTGAAATGCTCTAGCATGAAAACGTGCTAATCGCACACGCCGGTGTGCTCCGGCCCTTCGGGAACCTGGCAGGCATTCTGCCGCTGGCCGGTGCCGCTGCATTCATAGCAGGCGGAACCGTCGTTATTCTTACCGCTGCCGTGGCAAACCGGGCAGGTGGTGTATCCATCATCTCTTTTTTCCGTCATGGTGCGTACCTCCGTATATATGTACGCTGCTGAATCAGCGTTGAAAGAAGTGTAGCACGCTTAACGGAAAAGACATAGCCCTGATTTCAGCCCTTCGCCGCCTGCCGCTCGTTATTCCCGGCGCTGGGGAAGAAACAGGTTGAGCAGCACCCCGGTCACGGCGGCCAGGCCGATGCCGCCCAGCTTGAAGCTGCCGATGCTGAACTGCATGCCGCCCACGCCGAAAATGATGATCAGTGCCACAATGACCATATTGCGCGCTTCCATCAGATCCTCGCGGGCCCGCACCAGAGTGTTCAGGCCCACCACCATGATGGCGCCGAAAAGCAGAATCATGATACCGCCCATGACCGGCGTGGGAATGGAGGCCAAAAAGGCCCCCAGCTTGGAAACGCAGGAGAGCAGAATGGCGCAGAGCGCGGCCCAGGTCATCACGGCGGGATTGAAGGCGCGGGTCAGGGTCACCGCGCCGGTGACTTCGGAATAGGTGGTATTGGGCGGGCCGCCCACGGCGCAGGCGGCCATGGTCGCCAGGCCGTCGCCGAGCATGGTGTTTTTGATGCCCGGATCCTTGAGATAATCCCGGCCCGTGACTGAGCTGATGGCGATGATGTCGCCGAAATGCTCAATGGCCGGGGCCAGGGTGATGGGAATAATGAAAAGAATGGGCTCCAGGGAAAATTCCGGAAAGGTGAAGGCGGGCAGGGCCAGCCAGGGCGCGGCCAGTACTTTGTCCCAGCCGCCCACGCCCAGCCAGAGGGCCGTGCTGAACCCCACGGTAATGCCGCAGAGAATGGGCACCAGGCGCAAAAAGCCCCGGCCCAGCAGGGAAACCAGCACCGTGGCCGCCAGGGAGGCCATGGAGATGATCATGGCCGTATTTTCCGGCACGAGCTGCTGCGCGCCGTCTCCGCTCTTGCCCAGGGCCATGTTCACGGCCACGGGCGCGAGCACAAGGCCGATGACCACAATCACCGGGCCGGTGACGATGGGCGGCAGCAGGCGCAGAATGATGCCCATGCCCCGCCAGCGGATCAGCAGGCTCAGAAGGACGTAGACCAGACCGGAGCAGAACAGCCCGCCCAGCGTCAGGGCCATGCCCCAGGTCTGCGCGCCGTAAATGATGGGCGCGATGAAGGCAAAGGACGAGGCCAGAAAAATGGGTACCTTGCCGCGCGTGCAGATCTGAAAGATCAGGGTGCCCACACCGGCGGTGAACAGGGCCACGTTACTGTTCAGGCCGGTGAGCAGCGGCACCAGCACCAGAGAGCCGAAGGCCACAAAAAGCATTTGCGCGCCCAGCAGGCAATCCCGCAGACGCAGATTATAGTTCGTGTCCATGTCGCCATGTTGCCCGCTGTCCGCATGCATGCGCCCGCTCCCGGTTATGGTCCGTCACAACGGCCCGGCCTGAGAAAGCCGGTCCGCTCTACTTGGTGCCGAAAATGCGGTCTCCGGCGTCGCCCAGGCCCGGAATAATGTAACCGTTTTCATTGAGGTGGTCATCGATGGCGGCGGTGTAGATATCCACATCCGGGTGCGCGGCCTCGACCCTGGCAATGCCCTCGGGCGCGCAGACCAGATTGAGACTGCATATCCGGCGGCAGCCGTGCTTTTTCAACAGGTCGATGGTGGCGATCAGCGAGCCGCCTGTCGCCAGCATGGGGTCCAGGATGATGGCTAGGCGCTGTTCCAGATCCTTGGCCAGCTTGACGTAGTATTCCACCGGCTCCAGCGTGCTTTCATTGCGGTACAGGCCCACCACGCTGATCTTCGCGCTGGGGATCATGTCCAGCACGCCGTCCATAAGCCCGAGCCCCGCCCGGAGGATAGGCACCACGGTCACTTTTTTGCCCGAAATGGCCTCCACTTCCACCGGCCCGGCCCAGCCCTGCACCACGTGCTTTTCCGTACGGAAATTTTTGGTGGCTTCATAGATCAGCAGGCGGGCCACTTCGTTGGCTACGGTGCGGAATTCGCGGGTGGAGGTGGACTCCATGCGCAGGATGCCCAGCTTATGGCGCACGAGAGGATGATCAACCACGTAGACGGCCATGCAGATCTCCTGTCAAGAGGTTGAAGTGATGATAATGGATTGTTTTTACTATAATTCTTAACTTGTTAAGCCTATGCCGTCAGTGAAAGCGTGTCAAGCCCGTACGACGCGGAACTTCCCTTCTTTTCTACGGTTCCCCGTCCCGGTTTACAGGCGCGGACTTTTGCGATAGCCGTTTACGCCGGGGCTGTTTCAAAACTCCCGCCAGGTAAAAACCCGATCATTCACGCTGCCCGACGCCTGACGAGCAAAGCGCACTCAGAGTACCCACGGTCTCTCAAAACGGATTTCCCCGAAGGAGCGCCTGTGCAACTACATCATCTGCCCACCCCTTCCCTGCTCCTGGATGAAGCCCGCCTGCGCCGCAACATCGCCCGCCTGGACGAGCGTCTGCGCGCTCTGGGCGTGGCGTTGCGCCCGCACTGCAAAACCTGCAAAAGCATGGACGTGGCGCGGCTCTGCATGGTCTCCCCGCAGGGACCCATCACCGTCTCCACCCTGGCGGAGGCCGAATATTTCGCGGAACACGGCGTCACGGACATCTGCTACGCCGTGGGCGTCACGCCGGGCAAGCTGGCGCGCGCTCTGGCTCTGCGTCAGCGGGGGGTACGCCTCTCCCTGCTGCTGGACAGTGCGGAGAGCGCCCGCCAACTGGCCGCCTTTGCCCGGGAGCGCAAACACATTTTTGATCTGCTGCTGGAAATCGACTGCGACGGCCACCGTTCCGGCCTGCGCCCGGACGACCCGGAGCTGACGGAGACTGCGGCCCTGCTGGCCGGGGCCGGGCAGAACCTGCTGGGCGTGCTGACACACGCCGGTTCAGCCTACGATCTGCCCAATCCCGGCCCTGAGGTTTTCGCGGCCCTGGCCGAGCAGGAGCGCGACGCGGCCGTGCGCGCGGTGCAACGCCTGCGCGAGGCCGGGCATGCCTGCCCGGTGGTCAGCGTGGGCTCCACGCCCACGGCTTTTTACGGCGAGGATTTCACGGGCGTCAGCGAAGTGCGGGCCGGAGTCTACATGTTTCAGGATCTGGTCATGGCCGGTCTGGGTGTCTGCCGCCCGGAAGACATCGCCCTGTCCGTGCTCTGCACGGTCATCGGCCGCCGGAAAGATAGCGGCAATCTGGTGGTGGACGCGGGCTGGATGGCTCTGTCGCGCGATACGGGCCTGCCGGGGCGCTTCGCCCGGGAGGGGTATGGCCTGGTCTGCGATGCCGACGGCAAGCCGCTGCCCGGACTGCGCGTGGAGGAAACCAATCAGGAACACGGCATCATCGCCGCGTGCGCGGGGCAGTGCCCGCCTCTGCCTGTGGGCACCCTGCTGCGCATTCTGCCCGTGCACGCCTGCGCCACGGCCGCCGCTTTTGACGCCTACCACGTTTGCCGGGGGCGGGAAATCACGGCTGTCTGGCCCCGCTGCCGGGGCTGGTGATCCCGCGCCGGGGCACGTCGCGCCTCTCCGCTTCGCTTGCCTGGAACAGGCGATCATGCCAGAATAACAAACAAAACAATGGAGGGAGGATAGTATGCCAGCCACCGTCTATTATGCGGATATGCACAGCCGTTCACTTGAGGACAGCAAAATCGCCAAGGTGGCCCGCCTCTGCGACGCCGTGGGCCTGAAAAAAGTCATCAAAAAAAATGACCTCACGGCCATCAAACTCCATTTCGGCGAATACGGCAACGACACCCATCTCAATCCCTCCCTGGTGCGCCAGGTGGTGGACAAGGTCATGGACGCCGGGGGCAAGCCCTTTCTGACGGACACCACCACCCTGTATTCCGGCAGCCGCCACAATGCCGTGGATCATCTTCAGACCGCCTATCTGCACGGTTTCGCCCCTTCGGTGGTGCGCGCCCCGGTCATCATAGCCGACGGCCTGTACGGCGAGAACGACGTGCCCGTGCGTATCAAGGCCAAGCATTTCAAGGACGTTCACATCGCCACTGAAATCCGTCGCGCGCCCTCTATGGTGGTGCTTTCGCACTTCAAGGGCCATGAGATGGCCGGTTTCGGCGGCGCCATCAAAAATCTGGCTATGGGCGGCGCTTCGGTTCCCGGCAAAAAGGACCAGCACGCCACCCACGTGCAGGTGGACGAAAAAACCTGTGTTGGCTGCGGCAAGTGCGTCAAAGCCTGTCCGCAAAAGGCCCTGAGCCTGCGCAAGAAAAAAAGCCAGGTGGACGTGAACCGCTGCATCGGCTGTTTCGAGTGCATCACGGTTTGCCCGGTCAAGGCCATCAGCCTTGACTGGGCCACGGAAATGACCCCGTTCATGGAACGCCTGACCGAATACGCTTACGGCGTGGTCAAAGGCCGTCAGAAGCGGATCTGCTACATCAACTTCGTGCTCAACGTCACCCCGGACTGCGACTGCGTGGCCTGGAGCGACGCCCCCCTGGTGCCGGATCTGGGCATTCTGGCCTCCACTGACCCCGTGGCGCTGGATCAGGCCTGTTTCGACCTCGTGAACAAGGCCCCCAGCCTGGACCCGAAACTGGACGGCGACGCGCCCGACAAGTTCACGGCGCGCTGGCCCAACACCCGTGGCGACGTCCAGCTGAGTTACGGCGAGGAACTCGGCATGGGCAGCCGCAAATACAAGCTGGAAAAAATCTAGTCCCGTGTAACGCTTAAAGTTGCACGGGACTAACCGCCGGGCGCAAGCCCGGCGCGGCGGCGAAGCCGCCGTGAGCGAGCTGAAAACCGCGTTTTCAGCGAAGCGATCTTACCACCTAAAACGAAGTTTTAAGTGGTACATGGTACTAGACGGCAACACGCTGCCGGCGGCGGGTCTTGTCCGGCCCGCCGCTGTTTTTTTGTTCCATCCCCCTACTGGAGCGCCTCCCATGTCCGGCCAGATCATCCTTCTTGTGCTCGGCGCGGCCCTGCTGCACGCATCCTGGAACATCATCGTCAAAGGCGGGGACAACAAGCTTTTTGAGTCCGCCATGAATGCCTTGGGCGGCGGTCTGGGCGCGCTCTGCATTCTGCCTTTCCTGCCCGTGCCGGACAAAAGCGCCTGGGGCCTCCTGGCGCTTTCCTGCTGCTGCCACCTGACGTATTACATCTGCATTGCCGAAGCCTACAAGGTGACGGACCTTTCCCTGGGCTACACCATCATGCGCGGCAGCGCGCCCATGCTCACGGCCCTGGTGCTCTGCTTTATGGGGGTTCCGCTGAGCCTCACCGGCTGGGGCGGCGTGTTGCTGCTCTGCTCGGGCATTCTGGCGTTGGCCCTGGAACAGAAATTCAGCCATAAAGCCAGCCTCAAAGGCATTCTTTACTCCCTGCGCACGTCTTTCGTCATCATGGGCTACACCCTTGCCGACGGCTACGGCGCGCGCGCCAGCGGCAACGGCGTGAGCTACACCTGCTGGATATTCTTCCTGAACATCTTTCCCCTGCACCTCTACGTGCTGTCCCGCTATGGCACGGAATACCTGCGCTACCTGCGCAAGCGGGCCGTGGTGGGCATCAGCGGCGGCCTGGCCGGTCTGGGCTCCTACGGCATCGCCATCTGGGCCATGACCGTGGCCCCCATCGCCCTGGTGGCCGCCCTGCGCGAAACGTCGGTCATTTTCGGCATGATCATGGCTGTGCTGTTTCTGGGCGAAAAGCTTTCCGCCGTCCGCGTGCTGGCCATCCTGCTGGTCATGGGCGGGGCCATGATTCTTCGCATGGGTTGAGCCGCGCCCCGTGGACGGCTCACCGGCATGCGCGGCCCGTATTCTTGGGGAACGCCTCCCCGCGCGACTTGCATGCCTGCCGCAAAAAGTCCGTAGCGCGGCTGTCGGAATTCCGGCCCAGTATGTTCTTTTTTTCATTCGCGCTGCATCCGATGAGAGCATTTAACACTTGGGCTGCTCTTGCACGGCCGCGTCCCTCATCCCCGCAGAGCTGTTCCGACCGGCGCCATATGGCCACAGCCGGTTCTGAACATTTCCATTGATGCTGTTCCTGCAAAAAGGCGAGTGCCTTGTGGCGCAAGCCGGGCGACGATCATCCCCCCAAGAAATGGCCGGAAGGCAATCTTCCCTGTCGGGACATACATGCATACGGGCATGTCCAGGACGAATCGGCGTCGGCATTGCTGTTTGCCCGGAAAGCAGCTATGAGGGTACATAGAAAGAAAAAAAGTATCCGTGGCAGCTTGCTGGGCGCGTTTGCGGGCATCCGCCCAACAACAGTCCGCACGGACAAGTCGATTATGCATCACAAGTCAATATAGACTCGCAGCAAAATACGGCTTTGAAAGGAAATAAGTCAGAATCAACTCAACTCTTGACGCGGGAAATCCGCCCGCCGCACAGGCCCGGCGGAATAACCCGCCGCCATTGCACGGCATCCGGGCCATGTCCAATTTGGCACAAGGATTGCTTATATAGATTATCAGTGGCCGCGCTTGGCACGTATCCGTTTTCCCCAGAATCCCGGCGCTGCCTTCAAAGAGAATACGGCGTCGCAGCACTTGAAAGTATGCCGCGCTGAAAATCACTGTTCAACGGCGACGCGGTCGTGCGGCCTTCAGCCGCCGTGAAGCCATGCCGTCTTTGCCCATATGGCTTGCAAGCCCTGCGGCTGCCTTTGCTTCATCGCAACGACCGAAGCGGATTCGTCTGGGGACAAGTTACAGCGCTGTTTTCGAAAGTCCGCGCAGAGCGATTTGCCGTTTTCAAAGGCGGATCGTCCAGATAGAAGAATAGATAGTTATAAACCTACAGGATGGAGCGTAGTTCCAGATGGCAAAACGGCGTTGCCGACGCCCACGCTGAAAGCGTGTCGCGGCGTCCGCAGCGTATCCGGCCGGAGCTTGGCCGGGCTTTACGGCCCCGTCCGCGCCGGAAAAAACACTGGCCCTAAAAACCAGACAATGAGCAGGAGGAAGCGCATGGGTGATTCAGAAAAGCACTGTCATGCGGGCGAGCGGCGTGAAGAACTTGAAAAAACGCTTCGCCCCGTCGAAGTGCTGGCCCTGGCTTTGGGTGCCATTGTGGGCTGGGGCTGTTTTGTGTTGCCGGGGATACGCTTTCTGCCCGATGCCGGTCCCATCGGAACAATCATCGCTTTCTTTGTTGGCGCGTTGTTCCAGTGCATTGTGGCTCTGAGCTACAGTTTTCTGATCAAACCCTACCCCGTGGCCGGCGGCGCGTTCGCGTACGCCTACGCGGGCTTCGGCACCAAGGGCGCCTTCATCTGCGGCTGGGCCCTGGTGCTCAGCTATATCTGCGTCATCGCGGCCAACGCCATGGCCATGATCCTCCTGACACGCTATCTCCTGCCCGGCGTTTTCGACGTGGGTTACCTCTATACTATCGCGGGCTGGGACATCAACGCGGGAGAGCTGGCCTTTGTTTCCGCGGTGCTGGTGCTGTTCGGCTGGATGAATTTCAGGGGTATGAGCGCGGCCAGCGCCATCCAGGTCTTTCTGGCCTTTGCCCTGACCATTGGTGTGCTGGTGTTGACCTTCGGCACCATCCAGGCCGAGACCTCCATCTGGAGCAACCTTGAGCCGTTCTTCGCCGAAGACCGCTCTCCCTTGGCCTGTGTGCTGATGGTGCTGGCCCTGACCCCCTGGCTGTACGTGGGCTTCGATACCATCCCCCAGACCGCCGAGGAATTCACCTTTTCCCCGCACAAGGCACGGGATCTGATGCTGCTTTCGATCATTTGCGGCGCCATTATCTACGCCCTTGTAACCCTGTGCGTGGCCGGGCTCATCCCTTACAAGGAGCTTTTGGCCCAGAATCACGCCTGGGCCACCGGCTGGGTAGCGGATCAGGTCTTCGGGCGCTGGGGCGGCGTGGCCTTGACTGTGCCGGTGCTGGCGGGCATTCTGACGGGCATGAACGGCTTTTTCATGGCCACCACCCGTCTACTGTTCAGCATGGGACGCAGCAAATTCCTGCCCAACTTCTTTGCCGCTGTGCATCCCCGCTACAATACGCCCTGGAAGAGCGTGATCTTCACCCTGGCGCTCTGCCTCATCGTGCCGTGGTTCGGCCGCGCCGCCCTGATCTGGATCGTGGACATGTCCGCCATCGGCACGGCCCTGGCCTACTTGTTCACCAGCCTGACCGCCTTCAAATATCTGGCCCAGAATCCCGACATCCCCGAAGCCCGCTGGGGCAAGCCCGTCTGCCTGATCGGCGCGGCCACTTCCATCATCTGCTTTATTCTGTTGGTCTTCCCCAGTTCTCCGGCGGCCATCAGCGTGCCGTCGTGGATCATGCTCTTTATCTGGGTGGGTCTGGGCGGCCTGTTCTATCTGAACAGACGTGAGGAGTTACTGCATATTCCCCATTCCCGGCTGCGCTACCTGCTGTTCGGCAAAAGCGATTATCCGGTGCTGTTCAAGGAAGCTGACGAAGAAGAGTCGGAACCTTCCGCCTCCGTTCAATAACCGACTTCCGCAAAACATTTTACCACACGGAGACGTCTATGCGGTTGAAAAAATGTCTCAGCTTGGTCCTGATGTCCCTCTTCTGTCTGGGCGCGGCCCTGCCCGCCGCAGCCGCCGACCTGGTCAAGGTTCCCACGGCCTGGTTGCCCGGTCAGGAAGCCTTCCCCATCTGGTACGCCAAGCAGCAGGGCTGGGACAAGGCCGCAGGCATTGACCTGCAGATCTACGCTTTTGATTCCGGCGCCGATGCCCTGCGCGCCTTCCCGGCCAAAAGCTGGATTTTCGGCGGCCTCGGGGCCGTGCCCGCCATGCTGGGCGCGTTGCGCTACAATATGAGCGTCATCGGCCTGGGCAACGACGAAGCCATGGCCAATGCGGTCATGGTGCGCGCGGACAGCCCCATCTTGAAAACCAAAGGCTACAATAAGGAATATCCCAATATCTACGGCAGCCCTGAAAGCGTGCGCGGCAAGACCATCCTCTGCACCCGCGTGACGTCCGCCGACTATGCCCTGCACCTCTGGCTGAACGCTCTGGGCCTCAAGGAATCGGACATCGTCCTCAAGAATCTGGAACAGGCTCCGGCCATGACCGCCTTTGACTACAACATCGGCGACGCCGTGGTGCTCTGGGCGCCCTTCACCTTCGTGGGCGACAAGCGCGGCTGGAAAACCGTGGGCACTCCCAAGGACCTGGGCAAGCATCTGCCCATCGTGCTGGTGGCGAATACCGCCTACGCCACGCAGTATCCCGACGTGACCACGAACTTCCTTGCCCTTTATCTGCGCGGCGTCAACTGGTTGCAGACCGCCCCGCGCGAGGAGGTCGTCAAGCAGTTCCAAAAATTCTATCTGGACTGGGCCGGTCAGGATTACAGCGCGGACCTGATCAACCTCAACTTCGACACCTATGAATTCTTCAACCTTGAAGCCCAGAAAAAGCTGTTCAGCACGTCGGCCGGCCCCAGCCAGGTGCAGCAGTGGCAGAGCGAACTGGCCGAATTCTTCGCTTCCGTGGGCCTGATCACGGAGAAGAATCTCAAAGAAATTCAGGGCAGTTCCTATGTGACGTCCAAGTATATAGACATGGTCACGCCGCAAGCCGTGACCAAGCAGTAGCCAAACGCCTCAGGGCGTAACCGTGTTTTTGCGCGAAACGTACTCCGGCGGGGTTGTCCCTGCCGGGGGCGCGCGCCCGAACAAGAACAGATTACCTTTGAAACGCCACACGTTTCAAAGGGGTCATTCCGGCAAAAAACGCGGTTATCGCTGCTGTCGATCCCCGTATGCTTCCGTTGTCGCCAACGGGGACAGCCCTTCGGGCTGCCTTCGGTCGCTTTGCCCGAATCTACGCCGCTTCGCGGCGCGCCTCACCGTGTTCGGCGTTAGAGCATTTCAAAGTTGAAATGTTCTAGAGTGTTAAATGCTCTAAAGAAAAGCGGAGAGCCATATGCGTCTGCTGCTCACACTTTGCCTGGGTCTGTGCATCATCGCCATTCAGGTCGTTCTGGGGGTAAAGGCTTTCTTTCCCGACGCCTATGCCGACAAGACCGACGTGGTGGACGCCTTGATGGAGCAGAAAAAATCCATACTGGACCAGATTCCCCCGGTGGAGCTGGCTTGGGTCACCGAACATCCCGCCATTGTCGTGGGTGTGGACCCCAACTTCTACCCGCTGGAAATGTTCGACGAGCGGGGCCGCTACACCGGCCTTGGCGGGGATTACCTGCGTCTGCTGAGCAAGCTGACCGGCCTTGACTTCCGGGTGCGCAGGCTGACGGACTGGGCCAGCACGGAAGAGCAGGCCCGCCAGAAGCTCATCGACGTCTTCATGGCCGCGGCCAAAACGGGACGCCGCAGCGAATACATGCTGTTCACCACGCCTTACATCAACATGCCGGGCATCATCATGACCCGTCGCGGCAGCGGCCTGGACAAGATCGGCCTTGAGGATCTCAAGGGCAAAAAAGTGGCGGTGGTCAACAACTATTCCTGGCATGACTTCCTGAAGGAATTCCATCCTGAAATCATCGCCGTGCCGGTAACCAACACCCTGGAGGCCCTGCAACGGGTCGCCAGCGGCGAAGCCGATGCCGTCATCGACTATGAATTCAACCTGCTGGAAAAAATCCAGACTGGCGGCATCATGCAGATTCAGCCCGCCGGCAAGGTGGATTCCTCCTATGGCCACGCCATTGCCGTACGCAAGGACTGGCCGGAACTGTTCAGCGTGATTTCCACGGCCCTGGCCCAGATCACGCCCGACGAGCAGAAGATGCTGGCCCAAAAGTGGCTCCAGCAGGAGCGGCCCGCCGGACAGGAACGCCATCTTCAGTGGATATTCTTCTTTGTGGTGGAATCCATTCTGCTCTGCCTAGCCCTGAACTGGCTCTGGCAGAATGAGCTGAAAAAGCAGGTGGCCCTGCGGACCAGGGGGCTTAAAGCCGAGCTGGCCGCCGCCAAGCGAGCGTAGCCGCATTTCCCCGCAAGGCTTTGAAGCGGGGCGGAAGCGCGTGAGAAACGTGCTCCCGCCCCGCTCCGTTCAGTCCGGCTCAATCCAGGCCCAACTCCTTGCGTTTGCGCCAGAGCGTGACCGTGGTGATGCCGAGCAGGGCCGCGGCCTTGTCCATGCTCACGCCCAGGCCCAGCACCTTGCGGATCTGGGCCTCCTCCACCTCGGCCAGCGTCAGGATGCGTGTCTCATCCGCCGTTGCGCCCCCGCTCGCCGCGCCGCCTACGCCCTGCAGGGCCGGGGGCAGGTCGTCACGCCGCACCGCAGAACCTTCGGCCAGCAGCAGGGCGCGCTCCATGACATTGCGCAGTTCGCGGGCATTGCCGGGCCAAGCATGAACCAGCAGGGCGTCGCGCGCTTCGCCGGAAAGCACGGGAACCGCCTTTTCTCCGGCGGCCTGCCGCAAAAAACGTTGCGCCAGAGGCAGAATGTCCTCCCGGCGTTCCCGCAGAGGCGGCAGGCGGCATTCAAAAATGTTCAGGCGGTAATAGAGATCCTCACGGAAGCGCCCTTCAGCCACCAGACTTCGCAAGTCCCGGTTGGTGGCCGCCAGCACCCGCACGTCCAGGCGCAGGGGCTTGTTGTCCCCCACCCGCTCAATGACCCGGTCTTCCAGAAAACGCAGCAGCTTGGCCTGGCTGGAAGGCGAGAGCTCGCCCACCTCGTCCAGAAAGAGCGTGCCGTCCTCGGCGGCCTCGAATTTGCCCGCCCGGTCGCGCACCGCGCCGGTAAAGGCCCCGCGTACATGCCCGAAGACCTCGGACTCGAACAAGGGTTCGGCGATAGCCGAACAGACCACTTCCACAAAGGGCTTGTCGCTTCTGGCTGAACAGCGGTGCAGCTCGCGGGCCAGCGAAGTTTTGCCGGTGCCCGTTTCGCCCTGAAAAAGCACGGAAACGTCACTTTGCGCCAGCTTGTCCATCAAACGCTGCAAGTCCAGCGCGGCGGGAGAGGTCAATCCCTCAAACCAGCCGTGCCGCGCCTGCCTCAGGCGGGTGTTTTCCCGCCGCAGGCGCACCAGATCCCCGACCCGACGCAGCAGATGCTCCAGCTCTCCGGCGGAAAAGGGTTTGGGCAGATAGTCATATGCCCCGGCCTTGATGGCTTCCACCGCATTTTCATAGGAGGCGAAGGCCGTCATCAGCACGCAGATCAAATCCGGGCGACGCTCCAGCGCGGCGGCGGTCAGCTCCACCCCGCTCATGCCTTCCATGCGCATATCGGTCAGCAGCAGGTCGGGCGCCTGCTTCTCCACAGCGGCCAGCGCCGCTTCGCCTCCGCTTTCGCCCACGGCCCGACAACCCAGGCTTTTCAGGGTCAGCAGCAGAGTGCGCAGGATGGCCGCATCGTCGTCCACCACCAGGACGCTCAGTTCCGAGTCATCTCCGGTCATGCCCGTCCTCCGTCGGTTTCGGCCTCCCGCTCCGGCAGAGGCAGGCATACCGTAAAAATGGAACCGCCTTCCGGAGCGGGCGCGTAGTGCAGTGTGCCGCCGTGCCCTTCCACAATGGCCCGGCTGATGGCCAGACCGAGACCGGCGATGCTCAATCGCCGCCCGGCAGCGCGCCGATGCGAGAAGGGCTCGAAAAGGCGTCCGGCCAGCTCCGCGTCGATGCCCGGCCCGTTGTCCACCACCCGCAAGGCCAGAAGGCCCTCCCCTTCCAGCTCCGCGCCCACCATGACCGCGCCGCCCTCAGGCACGGCGCGCAAGGCATTGGACACAAGGTTGGAAAGCACCCAGGCAAAACGCTCCTGATCCAGGAACACAGGCGGAAGACCCGGCGCAACGTCGCAGTGCAAGGTCACGCCCGCCTCGCGGGCCGCCGGTTCAAAGGGTTGCAGCCAGCGCGGCAGGCAGTCCCGCAGATCCAGCGGCGCGGGCCGCAGCTCCAGAGCGTGCGGGCTCATGCGGGCGATATCAAGAAACTGGGCCGCCACAGTGCGCAGACGCGCGGCATCCTCCCGCACGGTCGCCACCAGGGCGGACAAATCAGGGTCCGCCGCGCTTTCAGGCCGGCGGGCCAGCAAATCAGCGGCCAGTCCCAGAGATTGCACCGGCGTTTTCAATTCGTGGGAAATCCAATCCATCATTTCCGCGCGCAGGGCGTCGCGCCGCTTCTTTTCCGTGATTTCAGTGAGCAAAAACACCTGTCCCAGGGTCTGCTTCGGCCCGGCCACGGCACGCGCACCCCGGCCCGGCTCCTCAACCACCCGCCTCCGGGCCGAGAACCAGCGCTCGCTCCCCGTGCCGCGCGCGTCGCCCGGCTGCTCCGGATCGGCGAGGGCAATGTCCCGGCTGCCGGTCAGACCACTGTGCAGAACGGCGCGCAGGGCCAGATAGTTGGGAGCCGTGCTTGAAAGATCCGCCCAGACTTTACCCAGCACATCCCTGGACGTGAGCCCGAGCAGCGCCAGCATGCGGCTGCTGGCATGCTCCACCGCGCCGCCGGGGCCAAGCATCAGCACAGCGTCTTCAGCGGCGTCCAGCAGCACGGCCAACTTGTTTTTTTCCGCAATCAGGCGGCTCAGATTCACGGCGTCAAGTTGGCTGAGCCGCGCCCAGAGCCGTGTGAATTCCTCGAACAGAATACGTACTTCCAAGGTCTGCGGCGCGGGCAGGCGCAGGGGTTTGCGTAGGGGAGGACGGGCCTGAAGCACTTCGGCCGCGCGGCGCAGTGGATGGGCAATGCGCGCGGCAATGGCGTCGGTCTGAAAAAAGGCCCAGAGCGTGCACGCCAGAAACAGGGCAACGCCCGCCGTGAACACGATGTCGCGCCACCAGCGCCCCTCGGCGATCCTTTGCCGGATACCCTCTTCGTTGAGAAGCACCAGAGCGTTGAGCTGCATGCGCACGTGGTTGTAGCCCATATCCGCGTCTTCCGGCCCGGCAAGCAACAGTTCGCTCCAGCTCCGGGCCACGGCGTCCACCGCCGCCTGTTCACCCGTTTCGGTCACATTGGCCCGCGCTCCGGCCAGAGCCAGTTCAAACTCGGCCTGCCAGGCAGCGCGGTCCTTCCCGACATAGAGTTCCGGAAAACGCCAACCGGCCAGAGCCGTGGACATCTGCCTGGCCAGGGCCACGGAATCGTAATTCCGGCTCACCAGCGAGTCGGGCGCGCGCCCGGCAAAGAAAAAGCCCGTGCAAAGCAGCACGCCCACCAGACCAAAAGCCAGTACCAGTTTGAGGGTGGCCTGGCTGATGCGGCGGTGCAGAGTGGGTAGAACTGTTATATCCATTGCCGTCAACTGGTTAGATGCTTTTTACGCTTTACATTTCCGCCTGGGGACATAATTCACACGGGAAGATCCGACTTTTCCGCATCAAACCTCTCTGGGAGTCAGATTGACGATATGCACGTCCACTCCCACCGCGTCATACAAAAAATTGAGGATAAAGGATCCGCGCAGGCGTTCGCGCAACGGCGTCAGGCGGGACTTGCCGAAAAAGGCATGCCGCACATTGCGGGCGCTGGCAAAATTGACCAGAGTTTCGGCCACGTCCTCGCCCTCCAGCTCCACCACCTCGGCCCCCAGACGCACGGCCAGTTGCAGGTTGTTCTGCAGGCCCCGCTGCACGGCGGCGTTGATCCGCTCTGGGCTCTCCCGCTGCCGCTGCACATAGACAACATAGCAGCGCGATCCCATCTGGCTCGCCAGGCGCATGGCCTTGCGGATCAGGGTTTCCGCGTCCGTGGGGTTGGAGCTGATGGCCACCATCACAGCCTCGGCGGCATGGCCTTCTGCCTCCGGCGAAAGCAGGGCCTGGGCCTCGATTTTGCGCATCTGGTCGCCCGAGGCTTCGCGCAGGCAGAGTTCGCGCAAAAAGGAAAGGTTTTCGTAACTGAAAAAATTCCGCAAAGCCCGTTCGGCCTGTTCCGGCTTGTATATCTTGCCCTGGCGCAGGCGCTCGCGCAAATCCTCCTTGGAAACGTCCACCGTAACCACTTGGTCCGCGCGGGCCAGAAAAGCGTCGGGCAGGCGCTCGCGCACGGCCACGCCTGTGGCTTCCTGCACCCTTTCGGCCACGGATTCCAAATGCTGCACGTTGAGGGTGCCGATGACGTTGATGCCGTGGGAGAGGATTTCCAGAACGTCCTGGTAGCGTTTTTCCCTTTGAGAGCCGGGCGCGTTGGTGTGCGCCAGTTCGTCCACCAGGGCGATCTGGGGAGCGCGACGGATCAGGGCTTCCGCATCCATTTCGGGAAAAGCCGCTCCGCCCTGACTGACGCGCAGGGGCGGCAGGGTTTCGATGCCTTCCAGAAGGGCCAGGGTGTCGGGCCGCTCGTGCGGCTCAACATAGGCGGCCACCACGTCAAAGCCCTGCCGCAACAGATTGTGGGCCTCCTGAAGCATGGCGCAGGTCTTGCCCACGCCCGCCGCATAGCCCAGATATATTTTGAGCGAACCTTCGCGCTTGCGCGCCAGCACGTCCGAAAATTCCCGCATAGCGCCCCCGGATATTCCGAGTTTCACTATTGCGGAGGGACGGGTGCCGGCCCGTCCCTCCGGTCTTCATGTCCAGAGCAGATCAGCGTTGAGATGCCGCATCAACGGCCGGGTCGGAAAGGAAACCTTCCGGGCCGGATTTCAGTCTATCCGACCTCCCGACCCCGGACAAGGCTGCTTACCGCCCCTGCTCCAGCGGAGCGGACATGCTCCCGGCGTCAATCGTGCCGCTTAGATGGTCCAGAGCCATATTCAGCTTGAGCACATTGACCAGGGGCGCGCTGTTCAGCACGCCGCCGGGCGTTTCGGCCAGGCTGTCCGCCAATTCCACCACGTCCGAAGGTTTCAGGCCGCGCGCGCGGGCCACGCGCTCCGCCTGCCAGTGCGCGGCTTTCAGGGTAATGTGCGGGTCCATGCCGCTGCCCGAGGCCGTAACCAGGTCCGCCGGAACCTTGTGCTGCGGCGTGGCCTCCAGGCTTTTCAGGCTTTCCAACGCGCGTTCCCGCAGGGCGTCGCCCGCCGGAGAGAGATTGCTGCCGCCCGTGGCATTGGCGGCATAGTCCACGGCCGAGGGGCGCGGCCAGAAATATTCCGGCCTGGTGAAAGCCTGGGCGATCTGCGCGCTGCCCACCACCTGACCCCGCTCATTGAGCAGCAGGGAACCTGCGGCGGTCCAGGGCGTGAACGTCCGCCCCACGGCCAGGATGGCCAGAGGATACAGCACGCAGAGGATCACAGCGGATACCAGCATCAGGCGCAGGCAGGCCGCGAACTGCGCGCCCCAATTTCCCGTAAGTTCAGTCGTCATGACATTCTCCTCAATCATTGTCGGACATCAGGCCAGGCCCAGACCGGCCAGCAGCATGTCAATAAGCTTGATACCCGCGAAAGGCACCAGAATGCCGCCCAGCCCGTAGACCAGCAGGTTGTGCCGCAGCAGGCTCTCCGCGCTCTTGGGGCGGTACTTCACGCCCTTGATGGCGATGGGAATGAGCAGCGGAATAATGATGGCGTTGAAGATCAGGGCCGAAAGCACCGCGCTTTGCGGCGAGGCCAGCCCCATGATGTTCAGAGCCGAAAGCTGCGGAATGGCCAGCATGAACATGGCCGGAATGATGGCGAAATACTTGGCCACGTCGTTGGCGATGGAGAAGGTGGTCAGCGCGCCTCGGGTCATGATCAGCTGTTTGCCGATTTCAATGATTTCAATAAGCTTTGTGGGGTCGCTGTCCAGATCCACCATGTTGCCGGCTTCCCTGGCGGCCTGGGTGCCGGAATTCATGGCCACGCCGATATCCGCCTGGGCCAGGGCCGGGGCATCATTGGTGCCGTCGCCCATCATGGCGATAAGCCGACCTTGGGCCTGTTCCCTCCTGATGTAGTTAAGCTTGTCCTCGGGCTTGGCTTCAGCGATGAAGTCGTCCACGCCGGCTTCCCTGGCAATGGCCTCAGCCGTGAGCGGATTGTCGCCAGTGACCATGACGACGCGGATGCCCATGGCCCGCAACCGGGCGAAACGACCGTATATGCCCGGTTTGAGCACGTCTGCCAGCGCGACCACGCCCAGCAGTTTGCTGTTGTGCAGCACCACCAGCGGCGTCGCGCCGCTGCGGGCCACGGTCGCCACCAGACTGGAGAGACCGTCCGGCAGAGCCTTGCCTTCCTTGGTCAACAGGCGTTCGATGGCATCGGGCGCGCCCTTGCGGTACAGGTTGCCGTCGGGCAGTTCCAGGCCGCTCAGGCGGGTCTGGGCCGTAAAGGGAATGACCCTGGCCCCCGCCGTCGCATCCGCTTCCTGCGGAGCCTCGTCGGCCAGCATCTTTCCGCCCAGTTCAACAATGGACTTCCCCTCCGGGGTCTGGTCGCCGAAAGAGGCATACATGGCCGCACGGGCCAGTTCCAGGGGTTTTACGCCCGGCAGGGGAAAGAATTCCGACGCCTGGCGATCGCCCATGGTGATGGTGCCGGTCTTGTCCAGCAGCAGGGTGTCGATGTCCCCGGCCAGCTCCACGGCCTTGCCGCTCTTGGCCAGCACATTGGCCGCCAGTGCCCGGTCCATGCCCGCCAAACCGATGGCCGCCAGCAGCGCGCCGATGGTGGTGGGGATCAGGCAGACCAGTAGCGAGATCAGCCACGGAATGGGCAGCTCGACATTGAAATAGCGGGCCATGGGCCAGAGCGCGCCGGTCACCAGTACGAATGCCAGGCTCAGACCGGCCAGCACCACGGTGAGCGCCAGCTCATTGGGCGTCTTCTGACGCGCCGCGCCTTCCACCAGGGCGATCATCCTGTCCAGGAAGGACTGGCCGGGCAGGGCCGTGACCCGGATCAGGATGCCGTCCGAAAGCACCCGCGTACCGCCGGTGACGCCGGAACGGTCGCCGCCCGCCTCGCGTACCACAGGCGCGGATTCGCCGGTTATGGCCGACTCGTCCACGCTGGCCGCGCCTTCCACCACTTCGCCGTCCACGGGAATGACTTCCCCGGCTTCCACTTTGACCAGGTCGCCCTGACGCAACTGGTCGGAATAGACTTCCACCAGCTTTTCGCCTTCCAGTTTCCGGGCCAGGGTACGGGCGCGGGTGAGTTTGAGGCTGTCGGCCTGGGCCCGGCCTCTGGCCTCGGCCAGGGCTTCGGCGAAATTGGCGAAAAGCACGGTGAGCCACAGAACGAAGGTCACGGCCAGGGTATAGGGCACCGGCAGCAAGGCCGGCCCCTGCCCGGTTACGTCCAGAATCAGGGTCAGGGTGGTCAGGGCCGCTCCGATTTCCGTGACGAACATCACCGGATTTCGGATCATGGCCGCGGGATTGAGCATTGCAAAGGCCCGTCCGAGCGCCGTGCGCACCAGACCGGCCTCAAAAAGAGAGGCCTTGCGTCCGGCGCGGCGGGACAGTTTGGCCTGCGCTGTCTGATAATTCATTGCGGTATCCATTATGTCTTTCTCCACAGTAGCTATTCTCAGCGCCTAACGCATGACGGACAAATGATCGGCGATGGGCCCCAGCACGGCCACGGGCATGAAGAGCAGCGCGCCCACGATGAGCACGCATCCCAGCAGCACGCCGCCGAAGAGCAGCGTGTCGGTGCGCAGCGTGCCCGCGGTTTCGGGCGCGGGCGTCTTGGCTGCCAGGGAACCGACCATGGCCAGGGGCAGAATGATCGGAATATAGCGGGCCAGCAGCATGACCAGGCCGGTGGCGATATTCCAGGGCACGGTGTTGTCGCCCAGGCCCTCGAAGCCGGAGCCGTTATTGGCTGCCGAGGAGGTGAATTCGTACAGAATTTCGGAAAAACCGTGGAAGCCCGCGTTGGCCACGGTATCCGCGCCCCAGGACGTGGCCGCGAACAGGGCTGTGCCGCCCAGGATGAAGAAGGGATGGGCCAGAATAGCCAGCAGAGCCAGCTTCATCTCGCGTGTTTCCACTTTGCGGCCCAAGTATTCCGGCGTGCGCCCCACCATCATGCCGCTGATGAACACGCCCACGATGATGTAAAGGAATATATTGATGAAGCCCACGCCCACGCCGCCGAAGACCACGTTGAGCCACATGCCGATCATGGGCATGAGCCCGGCCAGCGGGTTCAGGCTGTCGTGCATGGCGTTGACCGAACCGTTGCTGGTGGCCGTGGTGATGATGCTCCAGGCCGGTCCCCCGCTGGTGCCGTAACGCAGTTCCTTGCCTTCCAGATTGGAGCTGTTCTCAATATCCAGGCCATGGAAGGCAGCGGACGGCGCACTTTCAAAATATACGGCGCAACCCAGCTTGACGCAGAGCAGGCTCAGCATCACCGCGAAAATCACGGCCGCATGCTTCATGCGGCCCGTAAGCCGCCCGAACATCCAGACACAGGCCATGGGGATGACGATGATGGACATGGTCTCGATGAAGTTTGTGAAAAAGCTCGCGTTTTCAAAAGGATGCGTGGAGTTTGGCCCGAAAAAGCCGCCGCCGTTGGTGCCCAGTTGCTTAATCGTCACAAAAGCCGCTACCGGGCCACGGGCAATAATCTGCTTGGCCCCCTCCAGGGTCTGGGCGACCACGGAGCCGTCAAACGTCATGATCACGCCGCCCAGCACCAGCATGCCGGCCGTGACCAGGCAGAGGGGCAGCAGCACCAGAAAGGTGGCCCGCATCACGTCGGCGTAAAAATTGCCCATCAGCACCTTGCCGGACAGGCCGCGCGCCAGGGCCGCCAAGCAGGCCAAACCCGTGGCCGGAGTCAGGTATTGCAGAAACATCAGGGCGAACTGTCCGATATAACTGAGCGCCTGTTCGCCGGAATAGTGCTGCAAATTGGTGTTGGAGGTGAAGGAAGCCGTGGTGTTGAAGATCAGGCTGCCCTCCAGAGCGCCCTTGCCGTCGGGATTGAGCGGCAACCACTGCTGCGTGCCCAACACCAGGTAAATGAACGTAAAAATCAAGGCGTTGAACAGCAACATCGACAAAGCATACTGCTTCCAATTCTGTTGCCCTCTGACAACATTGCCGCCGCACTTCACAAACAGGTTTTCGACGGCACGCCGGAAGCCGCGATCCGAAACCGGATCGCTCATGGCCCAGGTCGCCATCTTGCCGATGGGCCAGGACACGACGACGCAGAGCGCCACCAGCAGAAACACATACAGCATGGCCGCCTTCTCCTACAGTTTTTCCGTATTCAGAATGACCCAGACGAGATAGGCAATGCAGAACAGCAATGCCAGCCCCGAAACATACAACATGATGCTCTCCATTTTCTTCTTACAATTTGGCACAGGCCAGGGTCAGCAGGGCCATACCGGCGAAGACGGTCAGCCCCAGCACTAAACAGATGACAAACATGATTCCTCCTTACGTCAGTGATCGCGCCCGGCGTCGGCCCGGCGCGTCTCCACTCTGAGCAAGGCTTGTACCAAACATAATTTATGTTGTATTTCAAATAGATATAATTTCCCCGGTGTGGAAAAATCTTACATTTTGTAACCTCCGATGAAGTCCGGATTACAAAATGTAAGGCGGTGGGGAGCGTCACGGGGAAGACGAAGGAAAAGATCCGGCACTATTGAAAACGCAAAACGCGCGTCGCCCACAAGGGACGACGCGCGTCGGGAAACAGAATGAGAAAGCTGATCGGTCTAAGCAGATTGCCTTTGAAACGCTACACGTTTCAAAGGAATCATTCCGGCAAAAAACGCGGTTTTTTCCGGAATCCACGCCGTGTTCGGCGTTGGAGCATTTCAACGTTGAAATGCTCTAAATGCAGATTGCCTTTGAAACGCTGCCGCATTCAGGCACAGCCCCTAAGGGGCGTCAGGCAACAACGGCAGCTTGGTCGGCGACGAAATGGTCACGCTGTGATGCACGCTGGCCTTGCCGTCGGCGGGCACCTTCACTTCCCAGAAGAGCATATGCTTCTTCTCGTCCTTCTGGGAGGGCGGGGTATCGTCATAGCTCACACTGACGCTCTGGTCCACGATCATGGGAGCCGGGCGCTCCAGACGCACGGTCAGAGCCTTGGAGTGGCTGTTGGTCAGAGTGTAGGTCCAGGCCCAGGTCCAGTTCTTGCTTTTGTCGATAAAGCCGCTTTCGCCGCGCTTTCTGCTGTCCGCCGTGGTGGTTACGCTGACGCGCGGGTCCGCGCCGAAGAAAAGGGTGGCCTCGCCGCCGCGCGGGCGGAACAGGCCCTGGCCCACGCTCTGGCCGTCCACGCTGTATTCCGCCTGACCTTCCGGCCAGGCCTGCTGCGGCGGCAGAACATATTTAGCCATCAGCCAGACGCGGCTGTCGCCCACGCTGGGCCGGGCCAGCCATTGCAGGGGGGCCTTCCAGGCGTCGGCGGTGATCAACAGGCGCGAACGGCCTTCGGGCAGGCCACGCGCGGCCAAGGTCCAGGTGGCATACACGCCGCTGGCGTCCAGGTCCACCGGCGCGTTGGCCTGCGCGGGACCGTCTTCAGCGGCCAGATCCATGGTAGCGGCTTTGCGCGGGGCCATCATAACCATGGGCACGGGCTTGGGCTCCGGCTTGGGGGAGGAATCCACCACCCAGCGCGGCAGGGGGGCGGGCTCGCGCGGGCCGTTGCCGCGCGTCGCCAGGGTCAGCTTGGTATTGTGCCAGTCCATGCCCGTGAACTGCCAGACCTCGGCCATGAGCCGCACGTCGATGATATCGCCGTCGCCCTTTTCCGGCTGGGCATTGAAATTATAGATCGGCTGCCAGCCGCAATTGCTCAAGGTATAGCTGTAGCGGACGGGCAGTTTCTCCACGCCGGACACGGCCTTTTGCAGGGTGACGCTGATCCGCTGCCCCAGCTCCGGGCTGGCGGGTAGACGTTCCACTTCCTGCTGCAGGAGCTTCAGGCGGCGTTCCAGATCCGCCTGTTCCCGGCCCAGGGCGGGAATCACATCCTGCATTTTTCTTTCGCGCTGTTCCAGCTCCTGCAGGGTGATGGTTTCCGGCTTGGCCTGCCAGAGCGCCAGTCGCGCGCTCACGGCGGTCAGCTGCCCGGCCAGGCGGGCGCGTTTGGCCAACAGATCCTCGCGCAGCCGGGCCAGGCCGCCGTCCTGTTCCAGGGGCTGCGGCGCGGCGCTCCAGCGGGCCACGCTCTGGCCGGGCACGGCCAGTTGCAGGTTCTCCGCGTCGCCGGGAATCACAAACTGCAGCACGCTCACGCCGTCTTTGGTCGTGACCGGCGCGTTTTCCTCCACGTCAAGCAGCCCGCCGCCGGGCGACAGCAGGGCTGAAACCGGATTGGCCAACGTGGCCGGGGCGTTTTGAACCTCCGGGGCGTTTTCGGCGGCCGCGGCCTGCCCGGCAAGGAACAGGCAAAACAGCTGGCCCAAAAGAAGGCCTGACAGCAGGCCCCGGGACAAAATGCCGGGCCGCCGCCATACCATTGTCATAGTCGTATACATTGATCCTCCACGGCTTCCGCCGTCGCGCCCGGCCTTTTACAGTCAGACGCCGAACGGGCCGTCATCGTGTCAGTTTGCGGAATTTGAGTCGATGCGGCGTCTCGGCATCCTTGCCCAGGCGCTTTTTGCGGTCTTCCTCATACTCCGTGAAATTGCCTTCAAAAAAAGCCACGCTGGAATCGCCTTCAAAGGCCATGATGTGGGTCGCCACACGGTCCAGAAACCAGCGGTCATGGCTGATAACCAGCACGCAGCCCGCGAAGTTGTCCAAGGCGTCTTCCAGGGCGCGCATGGTGTTCACGTCGATGTCGTTGGTGGGTTCGTCCAGAAGCAGCACATTGGCCCCGGACTTGAGCATGCGGGCCAGATGCAGGCGATTGCGTTCGCCGCCGGAGAGCATGTCCACCTTTTTCTGTTGATCAGCGCCGTGGAAATTGAAGCGTGTGCAATAGGCCCGCGCGTTGACTTCGCGCCCGCCGAGCCGGATGGCCTCCTGCCCGTCGCTGATCAGCTCATAGACGGTCTTGCCGGGCGTGAGCGATTCACGCCCCTGGTCCACATAGGCGAACTCCACGGTTTCGCCCACGCTCAGGCTGCCGGAATCCGGCTTCTCCTGCCCCACCAGCATCTTGAACAAGGTGGTCTTGCCCGCGCCGTTGGGGCCGATGATGCCCACAATGGCGCCCGCCGGAATCAGGGCCTCGGCTTTGTCCATGAGCAGCCGGTCGCCCATGCTCTTGCTCACGTCCTTGAGCTCAATGACGCTCTTGCCCAGGCGCGGTCCCGGCGGAATGTAGATTTCCAGATCAGGGGCGCGCTTTTCGCTCTCATGCGAAAGCATGGCCTCGTAGGCGTTGATTCTGGCCTTGCCCTTGGCGTGACGGCCCTTGGGCGACATGCGGATCCACTCCAACTCGCGGGACAGGGTTTTCTGGCGCTCGGCCTCGGTCTTTTCCTCACCGGCCAGACGTTTCTGCTTCTGCTCCAGCCAGGAGGAATAATTGCCCTTCCAGGGGATGCCCCGGCCCCGGTCCAGTTCCAGAATCCAGCCCGCCACGTTGTCCAGAAAATAGCGGTCGTGGGTCACGGCGATGACCGTGCCCGGGAAGGTGGACAAATAGCGCTCCAACCAGGCCACGGACTCGGCGTCCAGGTGGTTGGTGGGTTCGTCCAGGAGCAGAATGTCGGGATTCTGGAGCAGCAGGCGGCAAAGGGCCACGCGGCGGCGTTCGCCGCCGGAAATCTGCTCCACCGGCATGTCGCCCGGCGGGCAGCGCAGGGCGTCCATGGCCATTTCCAGGCGGGATTCCAGATCCCAGACGCCCTTGGCGTCCATCTGCTCCTGCACTTCGGCCTGCCTGGCGATGAGGGCGTCCATCTCCTCCGGCTCCATGGGCTCGGCGAATTTGGCGTTGATTTCCTCAAACTCCCTGGCGATGGCCGCAAGGTCGCTGACGCCCTCCTCCACCACTTCGCGCACAGTGCGCGTTTCACCGGCCAGGGGCTCCTGCTCCAGATAACCGATGGTATAGCCGGGGGCCAGCACGGTTTTGCCGTCAAAGGCCTGGTCCACACCGGCCAGAATTTTCAACAGGCTGGACTTGCCCGCGCCGTTGAGGCCCAGCACGCCGATCTTGGCCCCATAAAAATAGGAAAGCGAAATGTCTTTCAGCACTTCCTTCTGGCCGTGGCGCTTGGACACGCGGATCATGGAATAAATAATCTTGTCCGGTTCGTTGCTCATAGGCTCCTCAGAGTCTGGGACCACGGCGCGCGGGCGGGAATAGCTTACGGCGCGTCCGTCTGGCCCGGATGTAAAGAATTATGATAGCCGGGACCAGAACGATTTTCAAGCCGACCGCCCGGACATGGGCGGTTCGATGCCGCCGCGCCGTGTCGCGCCGCGCCGGAAAACCCGCGCGAAGACGGCAATTTTTCCGGGCCCGGCGGCCTTTTCCCCGCCCGCTCTTGCCATCATTCGCGCTCTCTGCCAGTATGCGGAGCACGTTTTTTTGCGCGTCCCCCCCCCCTTTCCCCAGCAGCCGGAGGGCTATTTTGCCGCGCCTCGCACACAGGTTCAGCGCCCTTGTCACCCGTTTCATGGGCGCCATCATCATCGCCTGCTCGGCCCTGGCCCTCTGGAGGCCCGGACTGTTCGCCTGGGTGGCCCCACATGTGGCCCCGCTGCTGGGGGTGATCATGTTCGGCATGGGCATGACCTTGCGCTGGGAAGATTTCAGCCATGTTTTTCTCCGGCCGCGCGACATTGTTCTGGGTCTCGCGGCCCAGTTCGGCTGCATGCCTCTGCTGGCCTTTCTGCTCTGCCGCCTCTTCCGCTTGCCGCCGGATCTGGCCATGGGCGTCATTCTGGTGGGCACCGCGCCGGGCGGCACGGCCTCCAATGTGCTGACCTTCATCGCCCGCGGCGACGTGCCCTATTCCGTGGCGCTCACCGTCGTGGCCACCTTCCTGTCTCTGGGCCTCATGCCGCTGCTGACCTGGCTGCTGGGCGGCGTCTGGGTGCCGGTGGACGTGTGGGGGCTGTTTCTTTCCATCGTCAATATCGTTTTGCTGCCGGTGCTGCTGGGCCTGACCGCCCACCGTTTTTGCCGCCCCCTGACGCAAAAGGCTCTGCCCTTCCTGCCCCTGCTCTCGTCCCTGGTCATCACCCTGGTGGTGGCCGGGATCATCGCCGTCAACGCGGAGCGCATCCTGCACGCCGAAGCCTCCGTGTTTCTGGTGGTTATTGTTCATAATCTGCTGGGCCTGGCCCTGGGCTACATCCTGGCCCGCGCCTGGAACCTGGGCGAAAGCCGCAGCCGGGCCCTCTGCCTGGAAGTGGGCACGCAGAATTCAGGTCTGGCCACGGCGCTGGCCCTGACGCATTTTTCACCGGCCTCGGCCATTGCCGGAGCCCTGTTCAGCGTCTGGCAGAACATTTCCGGGGCGCTGCTTTCCAACTATTTTCACACCCGCCCGCTCGGCGCGGCAACAACAAAGGAGCAGGCATGAACAGCCGCTTCCTCCCCATTCTGGGCGGCACCATGATTGTGGCCGGTACGGCCATCGGCGCGGGCATGCTGGCCCTGCCCATGATTTCGGCGGGCATGTGGTTTTACTGGTCCGTGGGCCTGCTGCTGGTCTCCTGGTTCTGCATGTTCCGCTCCAGCCAGGCCATTCTGGAAGTCAATCTGCATTTTGAACCCGGAGACAGCTTCCACACCCTGGTGCGTGAGCTGCTGGGCCCGTTCTGGAGCACGCTCAACGGCCTGGCCGTGGCTTTTGTGCTCTACACCCTGGTATACGCCTACGTCAGCGGCGGCGGTTCCGTGGTCCAGCAGAGCCTCGCGCCCATACTGGGCAGCACGCCGCCCCGCCTGCTCTCCAGCCTGCTCTTCGCCCTGTTGCTCACAGTCTGCGTCTGGTGGAGCTCCAAGATGGTGGACCGCCTTTCCGTGCTGCTCATGGGCGGCATGGCCCTGTCCTTTCTGCTCTCCATCAGCGGCATGATCGGCCATATCCGCCTGGACACCCTACTGGACGCCAAGGGCGGCGGCCGGGCCATCTTCATCTGGGGAGCTGTGTCCACCTATCTGACCTCGTTCTGTTTCCACGCCTCTGTGCCGAGCCTGGTCAAATACCTGGGCAAGGAACCCCGCACCATCAACGCCTGCCTGCGTTACGGCACGCTCATCGCCCTGGTCTGCTATCTTTCCTGGATCGTGGCGGCGGACGGCAACATCCCCCGCGAGCACTTCAAGGCCGTCATCGCCGCCGGGGGCAATGTGGGCGATCTGGTGGCCGCCGCCGGGAACAATCTGAACAGCGTCGTCCTGCGCCTGCTGGAAGCCTTTTCCCTATTGGCCGTGGCCACGTCCTTCCTGGGCGCGGGCCTGGGCCTTTTTGACTACATGGCGGATCTGTGCAATTTTGACGACAGCCGCCTGGGACGCACCAAAACCCTGTTGATCACCTTTGCGCCGCCCATGCTCTGCGGCCTGATCTGGCCGGACGGCTTTTTGCCGGCCATCGGCTGGGCCGGTCTGGCGGCCTCCATCTGGTCCGTTATCGTGCCCGCCCTGCTCCTGAGGGCCGGGAGACGACGGTTCGCCGCGCACGGCTATGCCGCGCCGGGCGGCGCGCTGCTTGTGCCTCTGCTGTTGTTGTACGGCATTCTTGTGGCCGTCTGTCATACGCTTTTTGTCTTCAAACTCTTACCCATGTATCAGTAAAGGAGAAGGTCATGAAAAAGGAAGTCGTCAGCACCGATAAAGCGCCCGCCGCCGTTGGCCCCTACAGCCAGGCCATTCGCGCGGGGGACATGCTTTTCCTTTCCGGCCAGGTGCCTCTTGATCCGGCCACGGGCAAGCTGGTGGAAGGCGGCATTGAGGAACAGGCCGCGCGGGCCTGCAAAAATCTGGCCGCCGTCCTGGAATCCCAGGGCCTCAGCTTGGACAATGTGGTCAAAACCACGGTCTTCCTCACCGACATCAGCAAATTCCCGCTGGTCAACGAAGTCTACAAGCAACACTTCAAGGCTCCCTGCCCGGCCCGTTCCTGCGTGGAAGTCAGCGCCCTGCCTCTGGGCGTGCAGGTGGAAATTGAAGCCATCGCCGTGGCGTAAATTCCGCCCAGCCGACTGACCTCAAACCCGGTTTTCCAGCGGGCGGAAGAGCCGTTGCGCTTTTCCGCCCGCTTCGTGCCAGCGCGGCTTCGCGTTGAAATCGGATACATTTACGCCGACGCGGCCCTCACCTCTTCCCTCATGCCCGCTTCTTTCCCATGCTGCATATCCTCGCCACCAGCCTCTCGCTTTACGTCATTGTCCGCCTGATTCTGCCGCTGCGCCTGCCGCTCTGGCTCAAGCTCGTTCTCAGCCTGCTGGTGGTGCTTGTCGCGCTGAAGCTCTACTTTTTCCGCATGGCCTTCGGCACCATGATGCCGGAGCTGCCGCGCTGGCTGACGGCCGCCACGGGCGTGCTGCACGGCTCGCTGATCCTGCTGATCATCCTCTGCGCATTGCGCGACGCCCTGCTGCTGGCCCTGTGGATGGCGCGCAAAGCTCTGCCGCATGTGCCGAAGCTGCCGTTTTCCAACGGTGAGTGGGCCTCGGGTCTGCTGGCGCTTTCCCTGCTTCTGAGCGCCGTGGCCGTCTGGCAGGCATTGCGCGTGCCGGACGTGCGCAAGCTCAGCCTGACCCTGCCCCGGCTGCCGCAAGCCCTGAACGGTCTGCGTATCGTCCAGCTTTCGGATCCGCACATCAGTTCCGGATTTCCACGGGACTGGGTTCAAGCCGTGGTGGACAAAACCAACGCGCTCAAGCCGGATCTGATCGTGATCACCGGCGATCTGGCCGACGGCCCGCCCGTCTGGCGAAGCGGTGATCTCGCGCCGCTGGCGGACTTGCGCGCGCCGCTGGGCGTGTTTTCCTGCACGGGTAATCATGAATATTACTGGGGCTACCAAGGCTGGATGGCGAAAAGCCGCGAGCAGGGCATCAGGCCTCTGGAGAATGCCCATGTGGTTCTGGAAACTCGGGGCCAAAAGTTGGTGCTGGCGGGCGTCACCGACCAGGCCGCCCCGGCCTTCGGCCTCCCCGGCCCGGACATGCGGCGGGCCCTGGAAGGCGCGCCCCGAAACGCCGCGCGCATCATGCTGGCCCACCGGCCCCGCCTGGTGGAGCAGAGCGCTCAGGAAAACGTGGATCTTCAGCTTTCCGGCCATACCCACGGCGGGCAGTTATTCGGGGTCAACCAAATTGTCGGCTGGTTCAACGACGGCTTTCTCGCGGGAACCTATCATGCGGGACGCACTTTGCTGTATGTGAGCCCCGGCAGCGGCCTGTGGACGGGCTTTCCCCTGCGCCTGTTCGTGCCCTCGGAAATCACGGAAATCACGCTGCGCAGCGGGAAAAACGGATAATCTCCCTGAAAGCATACGGGAACCGGCGTACATCCCCCTTGCCATTTTCCGGTCTTTGCAAAATAGTGAGTTATGTTCGCTTCCGGCTGAAAACGGGAAAAGGTCACGCAGATGGAAAAAGAATGGTCTGAAAGCCGGGCGGGGCGTTTTGCCCTGAGCCTGCAAATGCGCCTGCTGCAACAATGCCTGGCGGCGTGGCCGAGGCGGGGCAAAAGCCTTTTGGAAGTCAACTGCGGCGAAGGCCTGTTCCTGTCCCTGCTCTGGGAATGCGGCTTTGACGTGACCGGCACGGAGCTGACGCCCGCCCTGCGGGCGCGGGCCGCGGCCACCGCCCCCGCCGGAACCGAAGTGGAAGCGGCTGCGGATGACCATCTTCCCTTTGAGGACAATGCCTTTGACTGGGTCGTTCTGCATGTGACGGCCGCCGACGGCGACGGCCTCGCGGCCAGCGCGCGCGAGGCCTTGCGGGTGGCGGCGCGGGGCCTTACCGTCACCTTCTGGAATGCCGCGTCCCTGCCCTGGCTCTGCCGACGCCTGAGCGGCCACAAAACAGTCTGGCCCGAACCGGCCTACTGCTGGTGGCGAATCTGGCGGCTGCTCAAGGCGTTCAAGGCCGGTCGCCTGACCGGCCTGAGCACTTTGGCCGGTCCGATCCGCACCTGGAACAGACAATGCGCCGCCGCGCCCTGCAATGCCTGGCTGCGCGGCCTGCCCGTGGGCGCCTGGGGCGCCATCCGTCTGGATCTGGTGCCGCTCAAACCGGTGACGCCGCTGCCCCTGCGTCTGGGGCGAGGACGTCTGCGCCGCCCCGAGCCGGTACTGGAATGCGGTCAGAAAAATTTAGTGAGATGTCACGCCTCACCTCTCGGTTCGGCGTGAAGATCGCACAGCAAAAACCATGTTTTTTGCTGTGCTTATGCCGCCTGCGGCGGCGCGCAATCCCTTGCGGGTTTGCGGCATGTGTCGCTGACGCGACACTGATCTCTCCCCTCAAAAAACGCGGGAAAAGCGCATGAAACTGCCCCTGCTCTCGACCCTGGCCGCGCTGGCGCGCGAACACGTCCTGGCCCTGACCGTGGCCCTGCTGGTAGCGGCCCTGGCGGCGGGCGGCTTTTACGGCTGGCGCTATTACCAGTATCGCCAGAGCAGCGAGTACGCCTTTGTCCGTCTGCAAGGGGCCCTCTCGCCGCCCAAGCCGGAAGAACTGGCTCTGCGCGTGGACTTCAACACCCTCTCCGGACATTTGGCCGCGGCCGTGGCGCGGAACTTTGCCTTTTTCAAACAGGGGCCGGACCAGATCCGCAGCCTGAAAGACATTATCCAGACCGGCCTGCTCAAAAAATTTCTGAGCAAGGAGGAACCAGCCAAGGGCCACGTGGAGAAAGAGGAAAACCCCGAAAAGCTGCTCCAACAGCCGTTGACCTTGCTGCCGCCCGATTTTCTGACCCAGTTCATCGCCAATCTCGGCATGCGCCCTGCTGAAAACGGCACGGTTCTGCTTTCTTCCAGCATCCGCCATCCCCTGCTGAACCAGACCTTTCCCCTGGTCTTGAGCATGGAAAAAGGCCCGGACGGCTGGATCGTCCGCGATCTGGTCAACGCCGACGAGTTGACCAGGCAGTTCCGCGACGCGCTGCAGGCGCGCCTGACCGCCCGCCACGATGTGCTGATCCGTAAAAATGCCGCCACCAACAAACGCATGGACGGCATCCTGCCCCTGCAATCCTGCACGGCCAGCGCGGGCCTGCTTTCAGACGGCAAAACCCTGGTCCTGGTGGCGCATGTGCTGGCCCGCAATACGGGCGACGTTTCAGTGAACAATCTGGATCTGGACGCCACCTTCAGCGGCCCGGACGGCACGAAGCTGTTGCGCCGCTTTCTCAACGCGGCCCGGCCCGTCGCGCCGGGCGAGGATTTCGACCAACGCTGGAGCATTGAGCTGGACGGACAGAGTCCGCAGGGCCGGAGTCTGCTGGCCGCCGGGCCGTTGACCTGCACGGCGTCCTGGCGCACACTGGGGCTGAGCAATGCCGAAGTGCTGCATATCGTCGATGTGCCCGACATCCTGAAGGCCTGCAACAAGCCGGGGCACCATCACTTCTTGGGCTTCTGTCTTTCTCCCATCTTTCAGAACTGATTCCATCCAACCAGAGTGGATTAACATTGAGATTGTACAATCTCAACGTGTTGGAGACGCCCGCATCGGCATGCAACAGCGCAAATAAATTGCGCTGACGCCTGTCTCCGCTGTCGCCATCCGGTCGCGCTTTCCACTTCCGGATAAAAAAGTTCAAAACGCTTGCCTGGAAGTGGAATAGGGGAATATTTCAGCAGCTTACCCGGCAAAGTGAAAAAATATGACTTTTCTCTCCAGGGCATCTGTGCCATAGTTCACCGGATCAGAGCCTAAAAGTATTCGCCGGCGCAAGACCGGCCTCATTTACGCAAGGAGCCGCATATGCAGGGCCGCAGCCGTTCCATCCATCTTTCCGTGCATATTCACAAAGACCCCGCCGCCATGGCCGAGCGAGCCGCCCACATTCTGGCGGCGGCCTGCGAAGAGGCCGTGGCCGAGCGCGGCGTGTTCAAGATCGCCCTTTCCGGCGGCCAGACCCCCATCCCTCTCTTCCGCCTGCTGGTCGCCAGCGACTGGGCCGACCGCCTGCCTTGGGACAAAATGACTTTTTTCTGGGTGGACGAGCGTTGCGTGGGCCCGGAACATCCCGAAAGCAATTACGGTCTGGCCCGGCGCGAACTGCTCGGCCAGGTGCCGGCCACGCACTTTTTCCGCATGCGCGGCGAAGCGGACCCGGTGGAGGCCGCCGTCAAGTATGAACAGCAGATCCGCCATGACTTCAATCTCGGTCCGCAGGAACTGCCGCGTTTTGACTTCATGCTTCTGGGCATGGGCGAGGACGGGCACACCGGCTCCATCTTCCCCAATTCTCCGGCCCTGGCTGAAAAGAAGCGCCTGGTCATCGATCAGTACGTGCCCGAGCGCAAGGCCGACCGCCTGACCCTGACCCTGCCGGTCATCAACAATGCCCGTTGCTGCATGTTTCTGGTTACCGGCGCGGAAAAGCACGACGTGCTCTCCCGCGCCCTCAACCTGCTGGCCGAACCCACCCTGCCCGCCCAGATGGTGCGGCCCGGCATCGGCGATCTGATCTGGGTGGTGGACGAAGCTGCGGCCACCGGCAAATAGGGCAGTTGACGCATTTCATGCGGGAACGGTTCTGGACGCTGCCCCTCAGGGGCGTATTCCCTCTTTCATCATTGCGCCGCCGGTTGTTGCATCGGCGGCGTTCATTTTCTCAAGGCCCCGCAGAATGCGCGCCTTGCAGATCAGTTCCGGGCGGTATTCAAAATGCATGAGGTCATACTCGTGCCATTTGCCGCCCCAGATGAAACCCTCCGCTTCAAAAGCGGCCACAATGGCCAAAGGGTAGCTCTGCTGCATGGGATGCGGCCGCAGGCGGCTCCAGCGCCAGTAAGGCGCGCGCCGGGCGCTCAGATCCAGAGCCACCCCGTAGGCATGCGGACTCAGACGCTGTTCCCCGGCCACGCGCCGCCACAGAAAGCCGCCGTCCGCCTTGAGCAGGGCATGCAGTTCCGGTTGTTCGCGCACGGACTCGGCCAGACGCGGCTCCACCTTTTGCAGGGCTCGCGCCGCGGTTGCCGCCAGACGGACAGGCTGCCCCAGCACATGCGCCGTGCGCAGCCCCTTGCCCACCTGTCGGGCGTCTGAGCCATATAAAGCCGCCAGCAGAGCATAGGAGCGCCGCCGTCCCGGCGCCACGCCTTCCGGCGTGGCCGGGCGTTCCGGTTCCAGCGGGTAGAGATCGGCCATGCTGGCGCGCACGTCCACATCCCATGGGTCCGCCGGAAATTCCCGGCCCTCGCCCTCACCCCGCGCCCGGCTGTATAGCACGCGGCGGCCGTCGGCCAGCACCAGCCATTGCCCGCCGTCGCCGTCAGGCTCCAGGGCGCGCACAACCGGGTAGGCCAGGCGCAGACAATAGAGATTGACCGCATCCTCGGCGGATGCCTCCTGAACCGGCGGCCCGCCCCAGGCGGCGCGCGGCGCGCAGCAGAACAGACAGCAACAAAAAAGGAAGAAACAGCGCATGCGCCAGCCTGACCCGGCCCGCCCGCGCTTGTCAAGGCGGGCGCTTTTGCGTACATCAGCGGCCATGCATGCCTGGAAATTTTTCATTGCGACCTTCGGCTGCAAGGTCAATCAGTACGAAAGCCAATCCCTGCGCGAAGCCTGGCAAAAGCTGGGCGGCGAGGAGTGCGACGTGCCGGGCGAGGCCGATGTGCTCTGCGTCAACAGTTGCGCCATCACCGCCAAAGGCGAACGCGACGCGCGCAATGCGGTCTTCCGCCTGCGGCGCGAAGCCCCGGCGGCCCGCCTGATCCTTACCGGCTGCGCGGCCCGCCTGTTCACGAAGTTCCGCCCCCGGCCCGGCGCGGCCTGGGCCGAACCGGACCTGCTGGTGCCGCAAGAGGACAAGAGCCGCCTGCTGCGCGGCCCCTGGCCGGAGGGGAACGCGCCCGGCCTTCCGGCGGCGGAGAGCATCCGGGCTGAAGCGCCGGCAAATTTCCCTCCCTTCCGGATCAGCAGTTTCCGGCGCGCCCGGCCCGTCCTCAAAGTGCAGGACGGTTGCGCGCACCGCTGCACCTACTGCATCGTGCCGCTCACACGCGGCAGGCCGCGCAGCCGCGCCCCGCAAGAGGTTCTGGATGAAGCCCGCCGCCTGCTGCGCGCCGGGCACGCCGAACTCATGCTTTCCGGCGTCAATCTGCGCCAGTACGGCCGCGACGTGCCGGATTACGGGGGTTTCTGGGATCTGCTGCGCTTTCTGGACGGACATCTGGCCCCGGAATTCGCGGGCCGGGCCCGCTTGCGGATCAGCTCCCTGGAACCTTCGCAGTTGGACCGGCGCGGCCTGGAAACCCTGACGGCCTGCCGCATGCTCTGCCCGCATCTGCACATCTCGCTCCAGCACGCCAGTCCGGCGGTGCTCAAGCGCATGGGGCGCGGCCACTACACAGCGGGCATGCTGGAAGAAGGCGTGGCCGCCCTGGCGGCCCACTGGCCGCGCATGGGTCTGGGCGCGGACATTCTGGTGGGCTTTCCCGGCGAAACAGACGAGGATTTGAGACTGTTGCTGGAGCTGGTCCAGCGCCTGCCCCTGAGCTACGCTCACGTCTTCCCCTACTCACGGAGGCCTGGCACGGCGGCGGAGGCCTTTGCCGGGCATTTGCCCCAGGCCCTCAAACTCCGACGCGCGGCCGAGGTGCGCGCGGCCGTGGCGCGTCGCCACCAGGACTTTCTGCGCGACCAGCTCGCCCTGCCGCGCATGTTGGTGGCCGCCGACATTCTGAAACACGCCCCGGCGGGAGCGGATGCCGGAATGCCGGAAACCGGCGGCCCCAGCGGCCTGTGCAAGGGCGTCAACGAGTTTTACGCCCCCTGCTTTTTCCGGGCTCCGGCAAACGGAACGGTCAGTCCCGAGGTCCTCTCCGGCCTGCTGGCCGCGCGGCCCGTGCGGGCCACGGAAAAAGGCCTGCTGGTGGAACTGATGTCTGATTTTTCACATTAGGGGCGGCATAGCCGCCATAAGTCAGAGAAATTTGAGAGCATACCTAATTCGAAATTTTTATAATCAGACACTAGAAGCAGAACAGTCATGAAAAAGGGGACCGTGTGGTCCCCTTTTTCATGACAATACGCGTTGCGTGCTTACACGCTGATCTTGCCGCCCAGCAACTTGATGAAGGCCGCGATCCAGGCCGGATGCGCGGGCCAGGCCGGAGCCGTGACCAAATTGCCGTCCACCACCGCGTTGGTGAAGGTTTCGTTGGTGTCGGCCCAGGTGGCTCCGGCGTCCACCACATCCGGCTTGACCGCCGGGTACGCAGTGCAGGTGCAGTTTTTCAGAATTCCGGCGGAAACCAGGATCTGCGGGCCGTGGCAGACCGCCGCGATGGGTTTTTCAGCCGCGTTGAATTCGCGCACGATTTCCAGCAGCCTGGGGTTCAGGCGCAGGTATTCCGGCGCGCGGCCGCCGGGCACCACCAGGCCCGCGTAGTCGGCGGTGTTGACCTTGTCGAAGTCGTAGTTGATGACGAAATTGTGGCCGCGCTTTTCAGTGTAGGTCTGGTCGCCCTCAAAGTCATGGATGGCGGTCTTCACCGTGTCGCCGGGCTTTTTGCCGGGGCAGACGGCGTGCACTTCATAGCCCACCATCTGGAGCATCTGAAAGGGCACCATCACTTCGTAATCTTCCACAAAATCTCCGGCCAGCAACAGAATCTTTTTCATTGTCTTTACTCCTTGGGCATGCCCCGACAGGGGCCGCCCCACATGGCCCCGGCGGGGCCCGGTTGACGGGTTCGCGGCAACAGAGGGGGATATGCCGCCCTTGCCTTGCCGATACGCATTCTTATATATGCAGGCAAAGCCCGTCGGCAAGCCCCCACTGCGGGGTTACACGGGCGGAAATTCCTGCTGCTGGAGGATTCTCATGCCCATGTACGACTTTCTCTGCACTGCCTGCGGAGAAAAATTCGAGGAACTGGTCGCCGGAGACGGCGCGTCGCCTGCCTGCCCCAAGTGCGGCTCCAATGCCACCGAGCGCCAGATGAGCGTTCCGAGCCCCCTGAAAACCGGGGCTTTTCCCTTCAAGCCCGGCCCGGTGCGCCCCATGGGCGGGGGTATGCCCTCCTGCGGCGCATCCGCCGGAACGGGCGGCTGCGGCGGCAGCGGCGGTTTTTCCTGAGGCAGTTGACCGCAATCCGTGAGATTGCTTCGCACAAAGGCCCTCGCACACGCGGGGGCCTTTCAAGCTGATAACAAACCCCGCTTGCGCGGTGTTTGCACCGCCATCGGCTCTCGTTTTCAGGAAAACTTGCCGGGCGGAAAGGCACAAAAATCAGTCGCTCACGGCACGGCAAAGCCGTGACCTGCTCCTGATTTTTGGCCGCGTTGACAAAGTCAACGCTCCGAAAGCACCCCACGCACGCGGGGCCTTTCTTGCATTCCCCCGGCCCTTGCTCTACACTTCCCGAATATCTTTTGCAGCAGGAGAAACTATGCTCCGCAGTATGACCGGATTCGGACGCTGTCTGGTGGAAAACGCCAACCTCACCCAGCAATGGGAGGTTAAAAGCGTCAATGGCCGCCACCTGGACCTCAAGTGGCGCTTGCCCGTGGCCGTGCGCAGCCTGGAGCCGCGCCTGGAAAAAGTGGTCCGGCGCTTCGCCTCGCGCGGCCGGGTGGACATCAGCCTGATCCTGCAATACGCGGCCGGTTCCGCGCCCAGCCCACGTTTCGACAGCCTGCAGGCCGCAGCCATGCTGGAGAGCCTGCACGCCCTGGCCGCCTCGCGCGGCGAGGACTTCGCGCCCGACTACAACGCCCTGCTGCAGATATCCTCTCTGTGGGGCGACACCGGCGAAGAGCTGGATGAAAACGTCGTCGCCCTGCTGGAGGAAGGTCTGGCCCTGGCTCTGGAAGATTGGAATGAAGCCCGCGCCACCGAAGGCCGGGCCCTGGCCACGGACATGCACTCCCGCATTCTGCGCATGCAGGAATGGACCGGCCTTATCGCCGAACGGGCCCCGGTCATCAAGGAGGAGCGGGCCAATACGCTGCGTGAGCGCCTGGGCGAGGTTCTGGCCCAGAGCGGACAGGAGCTGGAGGAAACCCGCCTGCTTCAGGAAGTGGTCATTCTGGCCGACCGCCTGGACGTCAGCGAGGAGCTGACCCGCCTGAACACCCATCTGGAACGCCTGGGCAATCTGCTGCAAAGCGGCGGCGACGCCGGGCGGAGGTTGGATTTCACCCTGCAGGAATGCTTCCGCGAGATCAACACCTGCGGCAACAAGCTGCCGGACGTGCAACTTTCCCGCCTGGTGGTGGATTTCAAAAACGAACTGGAAAAATGCCGCGAGCAGGTCCAGAACCTGGAATGATCCCATGCCCGGCGACAGACTCATTAACATAGGTTTCGGCAATTACGTGCTGGCCGGACGGGTGGTGGGCATTGTCAGCCCGTCCTCGTCGCCCATGAAGCGCCTGCGCGAGGACGCGCGGGCCGAGGGGCGGCTCATTGACGCCACCCAAGGGCGCAAGACGCGCTCCATTCTGGTGACGGATTCCAACCATGTGATCCTCTCCTCCATCCAGCCCGAAACCATCAGCCAGCGTTTTACGCAGGAGGAAGGGGCCTGATGCGGCGTGAAGGCATTGCCCTGGTTCTGAGCGCTCCGTCCGGAGCGGGCAAGACCACCTTGATCAAGCGGCTTCTGGCGGAATTTTCTCATTTCGGCTACTCGGTATCCTGCACCACACGTCAGCCGCGCCAGGGGGAAGTGCACGGCAAGGATTATCTTTTTCTGAGCCGGGAGGATTTTGAAAGCCGCCGGGCGCGGAACTATTTCGCGGAGTGGGCCGAGGTGCACGGCAATTTCTACGGTACGCCCCTGGAGCCGGTGAAGGACATGTTGCGCCAGGGCCAGGACGTACTTTTCGACATTGACGTGCAGGGCGCGGCCCAGCTCAAGCTGACGCTCGACGAGGCCGTCTTTGTCTTCATCCTGCCGCCGAGCATGGCGGAACTGGAACGCCGCCTGCGCGGGCGCGGCCTGGACGACGAGGCCACTATTGAACGCCGCCTGAACAACGCCCGCCGGGAGATTCTCGAGGCCCGCTGGTACGACGCCCTGGTGGTCAACGACGACCTGGACGCGGCCTATGACGCCCTGCGGGCTGTCTATCTGGCCGCCGCCATGGCTCCGGCCCGCAATCCCCGGCTGGTGGAAGAACTGCTCGCGCGCTGAATCCCGCAAACGCCCCGTCACAACAAGGAAGACAATGGCCCAGCTTATCGTCGCTCTGGATCTGCCCCGCAAGGATGCGGCCCTCTCCCTGGCCCGTGATCTGCAAGGCCTGGCGCCCTGGTGCAAGGTGGGCATGGAGTTGTTCACCCTGGCCGGGCCTTCCCTGCTGGAATCACTCAAGAGCCTGGGCTTCCGGGTTTTTCTTGATCTGAAGTTTTACGACATCCCGCATACCGTGGGCCAGGCCGTCAAGGCCGCCGCCGCGGTGGGCGTGGATCTGCTGACCCTGCACTGCCAGGGCGGCGAGCGCATGTGCCGCGAGGCCCGCGCGGCCGTGGACGGCCTGGCGGCGGACAGCCCCGCGCGCCCCCTGCTTTTCGGCGTCACGGTGCTGACCAGCTTCGCGGAGGGCGAAATGCCCGGCATTGCCGCCGCCCCGGCGGATTTCGCCTTGAGCCTGGCGGCCGGGGCCGCCGCCTGGGGCCTGGACGGCGTGGTCTGTTCCGGCCTGGAAGCCGCGCGGATCAAAACGGCCTCGCCCGGCCTGCTTTGCCTCTGTCCCGGCATCCGCCCGGCCGGGGCCGCCGCCGGCGATCAGCGCCGGGTCATGACCCCGGCCAGGGCCGTTGCCGCCGGAGCGGACTTTCTGGTGGTCGGCAGGCCCATTCTTGAAGCGCCGTCCCCGGCCAAGGCCGCGCGGCGCATCCTGGCGGAAATGGACGCCGCCGGGTAATTTACTGATTTCTATGGAAATCAGTCACCATCGGCCTTGCGGCCGATGCACCGCCACAGGTGATTTTGCGGTAAAATGTAAAAATTTACCGCGTAGATCCGTAAGGAAACATTATGCCCGAAGAACAAGCCTCCGCCCCTCAAAACCCGGCGCTCAGCGCCCCCCGGCCCGCCGCCTCCAGAGCTGCCGTTGCCGAAACCAACAAGGCCGAGGTGCGCGGGGTGTTTTCCACCCAGGAAATCCGCCGGGTGGGCACAGGCACCACCACCCGCAAAACCGTGCAGAAAACCTTCTGGTTCATTGAGCAGCACGGCGACGTCATCGAGTGCCAGCCGCTCAATCCCAATTACGTGCCCAGCGGCCCCAAGCGCAAGATCACCATGGACGAGCTGATCAGCAAATTCGCGCCGGAACCGGAGTTCTACCTCAATTCCGTCTATCCCAAGATGCAGGAATTGCAACGTTCCGTGGACAACGGGGACAACCACCGCGAAAAAGGCGAAAATTTCGCCGCCGAATACGAATATTCCCGCGCGCTCAAGGTGGACGAGGAAAACGTGCGGGCCAACTTCGGCATCGGCCTGACCTATATGGAACGCGGCGACGCGGAAAAGGCCCAGGATATTTTCGAGCGCCTGGTCAAGTTGGACGGCGCGTTCGAGCCCGAGCACAAGCATCTTTTCAATGAATTCGGCATTAATCTGCGCAAGAACAAGATGCTGCAACAGTCCGTGGAGTATTATGAGCGCGCCCTGCAACTCTCGCAGAGCGATGAAAACCTGTACATGAACATGGCCCGCGCGCTCCTGGAAACCAAGGACATCAACGGCTGCATCGACAATCTGCTCAAAGCCCTGGAAATCGCTCCCAAGCATGAGCCTTCGCTGAAATTCCTGGCCTGGATGATTCAAAAAAATCTGGTGCCGGAAGAGCGTCAGGAAGCCGTGCGTAAGGCTTTGCGCGCCGTGGCCCAGGCGGCCCAGGCCGCTCCGGCGCAGGACCAGGCTTCGTGAAAAACTGGCAGTTCCGCGAAGGGCCGCCCGGCACGCCGCCCTCCGGCTGGGCCGAGCAGCTTTCCATTTCGCCGCTCCTGCTGGAAATCCTCTGGAAGCGAGGCCTGACAGAGGCCGAGGCCATGGAGGATTTTCTGTCGGCGCGTCTGAACGCGCTCACGCCGCCCTCCTGCTGGCCCCAGATTCCGCAGGCCGCCGAACTGCTGGCCCAGGAACTGTTGTCCGGCAAAAAGCTGGCTGTCTGGGGCGACTACGACGTGGACGGCATCACGGCCTCCACCCTGACCCTGGATGTCCTGGAAGCCCACGGCATCATGGCCGGGCACCATCTGCCCGACCGCCGCAGCGAGGGTTACGGCCTGAACATCCCCCAGATCGAACTCCTGGCCGCGCAAGGCTACGGCATTCTGCTGACCGTGGACTGCGGCATTTCGGACCTGGAAGCCGTGCGCCGCGCGCGGGAGCTGGGCATGACCGTGGTCATTTCCGACCACCATCTGCCCCCGGCGGAACTGCCCCCGGCCCAGGCCATCTGCAACCCCCGCCTGGACGAGGCCGAGGCTTCGCCCTGCCCGCATCTGGCCGGGGTGGGCGTGGCTTTTTATCTCATGGCCGCCGTCAACGCGGCTCTGGCCCCGCATACGGACAAGCGCTACAAAATGGACGAGGCCCTGGATCTGGTGGCTCTGGGCACCCTGGCCGACGTCATGCGCCTGACCGGCGAGAACCGCATTCTGGTACGCGGCGGCCTGGGCAAACTGGCCAAAGCCGCACGCCCCGGCATGGCGGCCCTCAAGGTGGTCAGCGGTTTTGACGCGGCCGCCTCCCTGAGCAGCGGGCAGGTCGTTTTTCGTCTGGCCCCGCGCATCAACGCCGCCGGGCGCATGGGACAGGCGGAGCTGGCCCTGCAGCTGCTGCGCGAAAAGGATTACGCGGCCGCCGCGCGCCTGGCCGCGCAACTGGACGCCCTGAACACCGAACGCCGGGCCGAGGAGGAGCGTATCCACGCCGCGGCCCGCGTCCAGGCCGAGAAGCAGCTTTCGCGCGGACCGCGCGCAAGCCTTGTGCTCTACGGCCAGGACTGGCACCCCGGCATTGTGGGCATTGTGGCTTCACGCATTGTGGATGAATTTTACCGCCCCACCATCATTCTCTGTGAGGATCAGGGCAACCTCAAGGGCTCGGGCCGCTCGGTGCGCGAATTCGACCTGCATTCGGGCCTCGCGGCCACGGCCCCCTGCCTGCTGGGCTTCGGCGGGCACCGCTTGGCCGCCGGAGTGCGCCTGGAGCCGCAACGCCTGGAAGAATTCCGCGAGCGCTTCGACGCCGTGGCCGCCGAAGTGCTGGGGCCGGAGCCGCTCCGCCCCACCCTGACTCTGGAATGCGAGCTGGATTTCGCCCGTGCCGGTGAACAGTGCTTTTTAAAAGAGCTGGAGCTTCTGCAACCCTTCGGACCGGGCAATGCCGAACCGGTATTCGCCTCGCCGCCCCTGCTGGTCAAGGAGCGCTCCTTTCTGGGACACAGCCGCGAGCATGTGCTGCTGCGCGTTCAGGACCAGAAAAGCGGCGTCACCCTGTCGGCCAAAGCCTGGCGTATGGCCGAGGCTCTGCCGCCTTCCCTGGTGGGTCAGACCATCCGCCTGGCCTACACGCCCCGCCTGGATACCTATAACGGCATCGTCTCCGTGGATCTGGGCGTCAAGGACTGGCAGCCCGTGTAACACGGCGGCGGAATGACTCACTGAAAGCTGAACACGGGCAAAGCCCGGCGCTGAATCATAGCGACAGCCGCGCAACAATATCCTTGTTATATAAATACTTCTCTTCAGACGCGGCAGGATTCAGGGCAACAAGCGGGATATCTCTTTCATGTAAAGATCCGTGCGTCCGTGAAGCATCGGTCGTGATGCATTCACCCTCCACTTCTCCAAATGCGCTGTCTTTTCCCGAAAAAAGCACATAATCTCCAATTCGTCCCGCAGGGAGATGATAAATTTCTGCCGCTTCCTCTTTAGGTAAGACCTGTTCGACATGGTGGTGATTTTTCGCAAAATCAAAAAATGCGGCGGCCTGACTTTTATCTTTTAAAAACACATACAGCATCCCGCCTTCCTGGTAGATATGATTTTCAACATAGCGATCCTTTAACGGCGGCAGACAATACACAGCAAATCCAGCCCGCTCCGCTATGCTCTGAAAATTGACGATAGTTGACTTCTGATTCATGCCGTGATCGGCCGTGATATAAATCTGCCTGCCGGGATCAAGGGTACAGATTTTTTCCACATATTCGTCAATCGCGGCAATTTGCGCGACCGCCTCTTTGTGCCCCGGCGCATAATGGTGAAAGATGTAGTCATTTGTCGTGCAATACACCATGTCGGGATCAGCGATTTTTATACACTGATACGCCGCCTTTATGATCCATTGCGTGCTTTCACCGCTCTGTATGGCGGGCGGCATGTCCAGGCCGTACTGCTCGAGCTGCCCGCGATCCGGTGTCTGGGCGCTGATGCCGATGTCCGCGCCGTCGCCATAGACTCCGAGAATTTTGCCCTTTACCGTCAAAAGGGCGGTTTTGCCGCCCGCTTCCTTACAACGCTGCAAGATCGTGGGCGCTTTCATATAGCCCCGTTCTTCTATAAATCCTTCCCGCCCTGTTTCAGGATTGTAGAAATAATTGCCCACCACGCCGGTTTCTTCCGGCCATTTTCCCGACAAAATGCAGGCATGATTGACATTGGTCACGGACGGCACGGCGCATAGAATGCGCTTCGCAAAACCAGTCTTCTTTGCCAGCCGGAAGATATGAGGCGCTGTTTTTTCCGTAAAATATTCTGGAGCGCAACCGTCAATGACAAGTATCAGCACTTTTTCCATACCCCGGCTCCTTTCACTTTTTTCTCATTTTTATAACGAAACGGAATACTATGCCATAGAGCCGACCATGAATTTCAGTCTATCTTACGCACCTTCCGCAACAGGATAAAATTTTATTCCCTTGCGTATCAGGGCACGGACGCCCCGGCCCGCAGGGGCCGTCAACGTGATCACCGGCGGTTTTACCGCCGGTGATCACGTCTCGTGCTGTTGGAAAGGCCGCGCAGCCTTCGGCAAAACATTCAATACGGAATAACGCGACGCCCCGTTCTGCTTACGTTGCGCTGCCCAGCATTTCCCGCAGCAACGGCCCCACTTCGCCGGGCTTTGCGGCCACCCCGGCCCCGGCCCTGAGCAGAGCGGCCGTTTTGCCCTTCACTGTGCCGTGCCCGTGGCTGGCAATGGCCCCGGCATGCCCCATACGCTTGCCCTCGGGCGCGGTGCGCCCGCCCATGAAGACGACCAGGGGTTTGCTGAACACCCCGGCTTCCACGGCCTCGGCCACCTCCTCTTCCATGCTGCCGCCCAGCTCGCCGATGACCACCAGGGCATGCGTGTCCGGATCTTCCTGGTACATGGGCAACAGCTCGGCGAAGCGGGTGCCGGGCACCGGGTCGCCGCCCACGCCCACCAGGGTGGTGACCCCGAAGCCGCCCTTGATGATCTCGGCGGTCACTTCATTGGTCAGGGAACCGCTGCGGGTCATGACCCCCACATGGCCTTTTTTATACACGCTGTCGATCCAGTAGGGGATGATCCCCAGCAGGGCCTCGCCCACGGAAATGATGCCCGTGGTATTGCCCCCCACCACCATGGCCCCGCAGGAAAGGGCCGCTTTGCGGATCTGCACGCTTTCGTGCAGGGGAATGCCGTCGGCCGTGGCGCAGATTTTGCGGATGCCCGCGTCCAGGGCCTCGAAAATGGCGTCCTTGGTGAAACGCGGCGGCACGAAGAGCATGGCCACGTCGGCGGGATGCTCCCGCATGCCCCGACGCACGCTGTGGTATACCGGCACTCCGGCCACATCCTGCCCTTCCTTGCCCGGCGTGACCCCGAAGACCACCTGGGTGCCCATTTCCTTCATGTGCCTGGTCCAGAACGAACCTTCCTTGCCCGTAACGCCCTGGACCGCCACCCGGCTGTCCTTATTGACGAAAATGCTCATTATGCCCTCCCCGCCGCCAGATCCACGGCTTTGCACACGGCTTCCTCAGTATCGTACAGATTGGCGAGACCGGCCTGTTTCAGGGTTTCAAACGCCTCCGCCTCATTGGTGCCGCGAATGCGCAGCACCACGGGCACCTTGGGATGCAGCTTTTTGATGGCCTCCACCACGCCCTCGGCCATGACGTCGGCCCGCGCGATGGTGCCGAAGGTGACCACCAGAATCACCTTGCTGGGCGTTTCAAGGCAGAGCTCCATGGCCCGCACGGCCCGCGTGTAGTTGGCCCCGCCGAAGTCCACGTAGGTGGCCACGCTGCCGCCCTCGTCGTGAATGAGGTCGAAAACCGTGGTGGTCAGGCCGGAGCCAGCGCACATCAGCGCAATGTCGCCGTCGAAGCGCAGATAGGGGATGCCTTCCCGGGCCGCCTCGAACTCCACGTCCGAATCGAAATAATCGCGGCTCAGAGGATAGCGCGGCTGCCTGGGCAGGGAATTATCGTCGATGATCAATTTGCCGTCCCCGGCCACGGCCTGCCCGTCTCTGGTGATGAAGAGCGGATTGATTTCGGCCAGTTGGGCGTCACCGGCGCGGAAAACCTTGTACAGTCCGCGCGCCGCCGCGCCGACCTGTTTGGCTTCCTCGCCTGAAAGCCCCATGCCGTAGATCAGATTGTTCACATGATAGCCGCCGAGCCCCTCGGCCATGTCCACGTGCACGCGAACGATCTTTTCCGGCTGCGTGGCGGCCAGGCTTTCAATATCCACGCCCCCCTCGGCGCAGCCCATGAGCAGCGCCGTGCCCGTAACCGGGTCCACGGTAATGGACAAATATATTTCACGGGCGATATCCACGGCCTGCTCCACCAGAAGCATGCGCACGTTGTGCGCGGAAGCGAACAGTTCCCCGGCTTCCCTTTTGCCTGTTTCCGCATCACCGACCATCCTGATCAGCCCGGCCTTGCCGCGCCCGCCCCGTAACACCTGGGATTTGAGCACGCAGGGAAAACCCGTTTCAGCAAAAGCCGCGTCCAGTTCTTCCACGGACCGTACAAGCACTCCCCTAGGCGTGGTTATGCCGCATTCCCGGAAGGCTTCCTTGGCCTGGTATTCAAAAAGATTCATAACCGCTCCTTTTTCAGAAAATCCAATCCGGCATGCGAGGGCTTATTTGCCGTGCTTCTTCCAGAATTCGCCCCACATTTCCTCGTCCGTGAAACCCCAGGGAGATACCGGCTCATTGACCCAGGTCACATTGATAAACTGTTTCCAGTGGACGTTTTCCGTGGTGATGTTACCGCCCCAAGTGCCGCAGCCCAGAGTGGCCGTGGACGGCATGCGGTTGAAGGGATGCCCGCCGTTGCCCGCGCTCATGGGCTGGCGCACGGTCACACGCGAGGTTTTCATGTGCGTGCCGAGATAGTCGATGTAATCCCGCCTCCAGGTATGGATGCCGCAGGAATGGCCCCGCCCCACCCTGCTGGTCAGTTCCGTGAGAATACGGTAGGCGTCCTGGAAGTCAGCGGCCTTGTAGATGGTGAGCACCGGCGAAATTTTCTCGTCGTGGAACTTGTCCTGGGCAATGGGCTCCCGGCCTTCCACCAGCAGAATGTCCGTGCCGTCGGGGATACTGATGCCCGCGCCGTCGGCGATAACTTGGGCGGACTTGGCAATAACGCCCGGGTTGAGGGCAAGCTTGCCCTTGGCATTGACCTTCCACATATGGTTCCGGAGTGTTTCCCGGTTCGCGCCGCTCACCAGATGGCAGCCGTGGGCCAGCATTTCCTCCATGAACCGCTCGTAGACGTCCGCCACGGCAATGACCGCGTTCTCGGAGGAACAGGACGTGGCGTAGTCAAAGAGTTTGCTGGCGCAGATCATTTCGGCGGCTTCCACAAGGTCCGCGTCCTCGGCCACAATGGCCACCGCGTTGCCCTGGCCCACGCCGTAAGCCGGGGTGCCGCTGGAATAGGCCGCCCGCACCACGGCCCCGCTGCCCGTGGCCACCACCAGATCCGAGGCTTTCATCAGTTCCGCGATGCCGTCGCGGCCGGAATCCTCCAGAATCTGGATCAGATCCTCGGGAGCGCCCACCTTTTTGAGCCCTTCGCGCATCATCCTGACGGTTTCCGCGGTGCAGTGGAGCGCGCGGGAACTGGCCTTGAAGATGACCGCGTTGCGCCCCTTGAGAATGCCCACGGCCTTGCCGCCGCAGGTGGCCGTGGGGTTGGTGGCCGGCAGAATAGCGCAGACCACGCCCACGGGCTTGGCGTATTTCGAGATGCCGCTGGCTTCGTCCCGCTCCATAAGCCCCACGCTGACCGCGCCTTTCACGTCGTGCATGACGCCGCCGACCTTGCGCTTGTGTTTGAGAATCTTGCTTTCCACATTGCCGTAGCCGGTTTCCTCCACCGCCATGCGGGCCAGTTTTGCGATATTGTCGTCGCGGTACACTTCCCAGCCGACGGCCAGGCAGACCTCGTCGATCTGCTTCTGCGTATATTCGGCCACGGCCTCCTGAGCCCTGCGGGCCAGTTCCATCTGCTCAGCGACTGTTTTCATAAGAATCTCCCTGGTAAAAAGTTTGTTGCGGCCGCGATGCACGGGGATGCCGGGCCTACCAGATGTTCATGCCGGCAAAGCGTCCGAATACGGCAACCGAGAAGGTCACGGAAAGGATGGCGATGACGGTCATGGCGACGCCGCATTTGGCGTAATCCGCGATCCGGAAGTAGCCGGAGGAATAGGGAATCACATTGGTCGGGGAAGAGGTGACCATGATAAAGGCCATGCTCTGGGCGATACCGGCAGGACCGGCCAGAATCCACGGATTCATGCCGATATCCATGGCCAGAGAAATGATCAACGGCATGACCACCGCGCCGGTGACGCTGTTGCTGGAAAAAAAAATCTTGAGTCCTTCCACCAGGCTGATGACGGCGATCACCCGCAGAACGGGATGAAACCCGCCCACATCGGAAAGCAGCCCCCAGGCCACCCAGCGGGCCGCGCCCGTGCTGGCCAGCAGCATGCCCGCCGAAATACCGCCGGCGATGAGCACCAAACCGCCCCAGTCAATGGAATTGGAAGCCTCTTTCCAATTGTCGAACACTCTGAGGCCGGGCAGGAACAGCAGCACAAAACCCAGCAGGGCCACAAAAGCTTCCGGCAGCTTGAAGCCGAGCAGAGGCGTCAGGTATGCGCCGAAAAGCCACAGCACGACCATGATGCAAAAGACGAGCAGCGTGCGGATTTCCTTGCCGCTCAGGCCGCCGAGCTCCTGAAGTTCAGTGCGTATGCTGTCGAGACTAGTGGGAATTTCACGGAATTCGGGCGGAAAGAATTTCATGAGGCAGAACCAGCCGAGAGGCACCATGAGCATGGCGCCGGGCACGCCCACGATCATCCACTGGGCAAAGGTCACATCCAGGTGGGCGATGTCACGCACATACTGCATGGCGATCACATTGGGACCGCATCCGGCGGGCGTGGCCGTACCGCCGATCAGCGCGCCGTAAACAACGCCGATCATCAGCGCGCGTCCGAAATTGCTTTCCAGCGGCTTGCAGCCGCTGCTCTTCAGAATACTTACCCCCAAGGGCAGCAGCATGGCCGCCACAGCCATATCCGTCACCCACATGGAAAGCAGAGCGCCTATGGCAATAAAGGCCAGAACGATATGGTCCGTACGTCGACCCACTTTGGTCAACATCCAGAGCATGAAGCGGCGCGCCAGTCCCGAAGAGGTCATGGCCGCGGACAAACCCATGGCTCCCATCAGAAAGAGCAACACATTGTTGCCGAAACCGAGCCTGACCAGGTTCTTGAAACTCTCCACTCCCAGAATATGCAGAAAAACAATGAGACAGAGCGCGGTGGCCGGAAAGGGAATGGCCTCCGTCATCCACAAAATTACCGCGAAACAGAGCGCGGCCATGACAATCTTGCCCTGCGCCGTGAGAGGAATGGCCTCCGTGCCCTTGTAAAACGGTTCCGGTGTCGGCAGGACGATAATTATTGCCATGACTGCCAAAGCCAGAAAGAAGATCAGAACATTCCTTCTATTGTCGCCCAATGCGCCACTTGACCCTGCCATACATCACCTCTCTGAGTTTGGGCATTGCAATACGGCTTGTTCTCCGCGCCGCCTAATTGTGACTTTTATAGCAAGCTCCATACCAGAACAGAGATGTATGACTTTATGCTGAATTATAGTTAAAAATTAGTGTATTGTACTATTATCCAAGAATACATTTCTATATTTTTAAATACATATATGTCTATTATTTTAGGCATTTGTATAAAATATGTCTAAAATAATAGACGAATAGATCATAAAATCACAAAACCTGAAGACAGGATGGCATGGAGTGTCAGGGAACAGAGTCAATCCGAGGCGTGCTGCACCGCTTTGAAGGAAAGAGCGCGGGCTATGGCCGGAAGGCTGTGGGGCAATAAAAAGCCCTGCCGCCGGGAAAAACCGAGGCAGGGCGCAGGGCTGCGCTGACATGAAAAAAACGTATTACATGCCGCTCTGGCCGCGCCGAATGCCGAAACGGCGCATCTTGACGTAAATCCCCGCGCGCGACAGGCCCAAGAAGCGGGCGGTTTTGGCCACATTCCAGCCCTGTTCGCGCAGGGTCAGCAAAAGGGTCTGGGCCTCGCTGCTCCGCGCAATGGCGCGCAATCTGCCCTTGGCATCGGCATTTTCGTCAAGACAAAGCGTGTGGCGGCGCAATTCGGGAGGGAGGTCCGCCGGAGAAACCCGGCCCTCGCGGCACAGACTCAAGGCATGGCCCACAGCATTGCGCAGCTCGCGGATATTGCCGGGCCAGGAATAGGCCATCAAAGCATGCATGGCTTCTTCCGTACAGACGGTTTCGCCCGCGCCCATGTGGTCGAGAAAAAAACGCACCAACAGGGGGATGTCCTCGCGGCGTTCGCGCAAAGAGGGCAGGCGCAATTTCATGGAATTGATACGGTAGTAAAGATCCTCGCGGAATGTCCCGGCCGTGATCATGGCTTCGAGATCCCGGTTGGTGGCCGCCACCAGGCGGAAATCCACATCCCGTGGCTGGGAGGACCCCAGGCGGAACAGACGCTTTTCCTCAAGAACGCGTAGCAGCTTGGCCTGCGCCTGCAAGGGCAGGTCGCCCACCTCGTCGAGAAAAAGCGTGCCCTGATGGGCCACTTCAATCTTGCCGACGCTCCCTTCCTTGCGCGCGCCCGAGAACGCGCCCGGCGCGTAGCCGAAGACCTCGGACTCAAAAAGTTCCTTGGGGATCGCCGCGCAGTTGATACTTACGAACGGGCCTTCGGCGCGGGAACTGGCGGCATGGATGGCGCCCGCGGCCAGCTCCTTGCCGCTTCCCGTGGCGCCGAGAATGAGCACCGCCGCACCCGTACGGGCATAGCGCAGCAAAAGGGATTTGAAGGCGGCGATGCTTTCACTTTTGCCGATAATGGATTCAACCGTGTAAGGCGAAGACAGAGCGCTTTTGATCCGCCGCTGGCAGGAACTGACCTTTTTGTCCAGGCACTGCACGTGCTCCAGAAGGTCCCTGACCTGGTCCGCCGTATCGAACAGGGTCATGCTCAAGGCCCCGATCAGCTCGCCGTCATCATCAAAGAGCGGCACGCGATTGACGATCAGCGTCGCGCCGCCGTTGGGGAAACGCCGTATCTGGCGCAGCTCGGCCTTGCGTGAACGCAGCACCGCCGGGATGCCCGAAGTGGGGATAAGTTCGGTAATATGGCGGCCGATGGCCTCTTCCGGGCGCAAACCCAGATATTTGGCATACGCGGCGTTGATGAACTGTACCACGCCTTCCCTGTCGCAAATGAACGCGCCTGTAGGAAGGTTGCTCATGGCCACCTTGATGAGAGTGTCCCGCAATTCCCTCTTGCCCATAGCTCCCACTCTGCTCGTACCGGCCGTGAAAGCGACCGATACGAGCACATGACGTTACGGCATAGGGTATTCACGTACCCGGTTGAACACATTGCCTTCCTTGGCAAGGCCCTGCGCGGCGGCTTTGTTGTACCAGAGCGCGGCTTCCGCCGGGTTGGCGGGCACGCCGATGCCGTATTCATAGCAGGCGCCCACGAAACGCTCGGCCTGGGCATACCCCTGGTCGGCGGCCAGCTTGGCCCAGCGGAAACTTTCCTTCTGGTCCTTGGCGGTCTGATACATGCCCTGGCTGTAATAGAGGGCCAGATTGAACTGGGCCTCGGCATTGCCAGAATTGGCCGCGCGGGTCATCAGGGTCACCACGGCCCTGGGATCCTTGGGCACCCCGGCGCCCACTTCATAACAATAGGCCAGCAGCACCTGGGCTTCGCTGTAGTTCTGCTCGGCGGCCAGCTGGTACCATTGGGCGGCCACGGCCAAGTCCTGCGGCACGCCCAGGCCGTTTTCGTAGCAGCGGCCCAGCATCACCTGGGCACGGGGATTGCCGTCCCCGGCCAGGGGCTGAATCAGACGCAGGGTCTTTTTGTACTCACCGATATTGTAGGCCGTCCAAGCCTCCTGCAGAATTTTGTCCGTTGCCGCTGAAGTGGCGACGGGCGCGGCCTGGACCATGCTCGTCGCGCCGCAGGCGAAACTCAATACAGCGGCCAGCAGGGCCGCCAGACAATATTTTTTCATGATTTTCTCCTTCACGCTTCCAGCCCCGGCGGGCCGGTTTTTATGGGGAATGACGATACAGCCGAGCCCGGCCAAAGGCAAGCCGCACTTGACGCTGGCCCCAGCACAAGGCACAACCGGAACATGAACGACGTTTTTTCATTTTTCAGTGGCCAGGCGCCCTGCCGCCCGTACCACCCAGGAGGAGAGGCATGACCCCTTCCCCCAGCAATCCGCATGAACAGCACAACGGCGCCAATCTGCCGGAGCGAATTTCCGGCGCGTCCGGGACTTCCGGAAGCAGTGAGCAGCGCCGGGTGCTGGACGCCGAAGTACTGGAGCCGGGACAGGAACATGACCGCCGCAACGGCCATGCCGGCGCATTCGACGATCAGGACCGACACAGCGGGCGCGGTTTCGGCGGCGCGGAATTCCGGCGCGGCTTCGGCACCGGCGGCCTGCGCTTCGGCCATATCTGGACCAGCGGACGCATGGAGCAGAACGCCTGCCTCGCGCCCTGCATCACGTTTGCCCTTTTTCTGGTCTGTCTGGCCCAGTTCGGCCTGCTGGCGGGCATCGGCTTTGTGTTTTTTCACATTGTGGGCAGCGTGGCGGGCAGCATGCGCGACATGCGCCTGCTGATGCAGGGCCGCGAACCCAACCCCTGGCCCTGGCGCATCGGCAACTGGCTGGTCTGTTTTCTGCTGACCGCCTGGCTTGCCGGAGGCTTTGACTAGGGCCTGTTTCTAAATTCTCCTTTCGCCCCCTGCCTGCGTCAGGATCGCCCCGTGCGAAGGTCGGGTTTGCATATACTCCCGCCGCTCGGGACTCGCCTTCCCCGGCAGAGAACGAAAATCCTAATGGAAACAGTCCCCAGCGTATTTGAATGTTGAAATACTCTGGCATAAACAAGCGCGCCGGTTTTCCCGGCCTATGTCCGGATCCGCATGACACAAGACATACGCGTTTCGGCGCGTCCCGCCCGCACCGGCGGGGCCGCGACCCACTGGCACGTCTATCTGCTGGAATGCGCCGACGGCACCCTGTACTGCGGCGTCACCACGGATCTCGCGCGGCGGCTGGCCCAGCACAACGGGCTTGCGCCCGGCGGGGCACGCTACACCAGCGGACGACGGCCCGTGCGCCTGCTGGCGAGCCGCGTCTGTGCCCACAAGAGCGCGGCCTTGCGATTGGAATGCGCGGTCAAGGCCCGGCCCCGCGCTGAAAAAATCCTTTTTCTGCAACAGGGAGTCGTTGCGCCGTGTTGAGCCCCGAGGTTTTGCTGACCTTTTTCGCAGCCTCCCTGCTGCTGGGCATTGCGCCCGGCCCGGACAATATTTTCGTGCTCACCCAGTCCGCCGTTTACGGCGTGCGCGCGGGTCTGGTGACCACTCTGGGCCTGGTGACCGGCCTGTGCGTGCATACCACGGCGGTGGCCCTGGGCGTGGCGGCCATCTTTCAGACCTCGCCCCTGGCCTTCACCATTCTGAAATGCGCGGGCGCGGCCTATCTGCTGTATCTGGCCTGGATGTCCTTCCGGGCAGGGGCCTTGCTGGCCCATACCCCGGGCGGAGGGGCCGCCTTTCCCGGTTATGTCGCCCTGTATCGGCGCGGCATCGTGATGAATGTGACCAATCCCAAGGTCACCCTCTTTTTCCTGGCTTTTCTGCCCCAGTTCTGCAATCCGGCACTGGGCGGGGTGGTCGTGCAGGTGCTGATGCTGGGCACATTGTTCATGCTGGCTACCGTTCTGGTCTTTTTCTCCGTGGCCGTATTGGGCGGCCGCCTGGCCCTCTGGTTCAACCGCTCCCAGCGCGGCCAGATTCTGGTCCACAGGGCCGCCGGACTGGTTTTCGCCGGGCTCGCCGTGGTCCTCCTCTTCACCGGGCCCTGAACGCCCGATCCGCCCGCCCGCCCTTGACAGGGCCGGGCGCGGCGGGTATGAACACCCCCCTTCGAGGTTAGCATGCAGAAATATCGTATATCCATCAATGACCTGCCGCCGGACGGCAAGGAATTCGACCTGGACGACCCGGCCATCTGGCAGACGCCTATGCGGGAATTCGGCATGGACTGCCGGATAAGCGAGCCCCTCAACGCGCATATCAGCGTGCTGCCCACCGAGGGCGGCTGTCTGGTGCGCGGCGAACTGTGCGGTCAGGTCGTGCTGCCCTGCAACCGTTGCGCTGAAGATACCGTGGTCGACATCCGGACCGACTTTGAAGACTTCGAAGAACTGCCGGGCGAGGACGATGTTGATGCCGTCCTGAACGCGAGCGGCGGCAACGGAGCGGCTGACGCCGAGACAACGGAAAGCCGCATCGTCTATGAGCGCACCATGCCCATGCTGGATCTGGCCGCTGTCTGCTGGGAGGAGTTCGTGCTGGCTCTGCCGGTCAATCCGCTCTGCAAGACGGATTGCAAGGGGCTCTGCCCCCAGTGCGGGACCAACCTGAACAATGGAACCTGCGGCTGCATCCCGGATGAAGGCGATCCCCGGCTGGCGGTTTTGCGCGGCCTCACCCTGCATAAAACCTAGACATTTGCAAAAAATTCGGCTATGTCGTTTTGTCTTGCGGTTGGGTATTATCCTTAAACCGCGTTATTTCGTTCAAGCATTCCGGCCTGCCGGAAAAGGAGAATACCATGGCTGTTCAGCAGAATAAGAAATCCCGTTCCCGCAAGGGCATGCGCCGTTCCCATGACCGCGTGGCCACTCCCGCCGTCATCTACTGCTCCTGCGGCGAACCCACCGTGCCCCACAGCGTCTGCCCCAATTGCGGCGCGTACAAGGGCCGCCAGGTGATCGCCAAAACCGAAACCGAATAATGAACGAGCGCCCCATCATCGCCGTGGACGCCATGGGTGGGGACTTCGGCCCCTCTGTGGTGGTGCCGGGCGCCATTGAGGCCGCCCGTCTCCACGATCTGCATGTGCTGCTTGTGGGCGACACCCCCAAGCTGGAGGCCGAGCTGGCAAAGATCGACCTCGCTAACGTGCATTTCGATATTGTCCAGGCCGATGATGTGGTGCATATGAACGAAAAGCCCTCGGACATCCTGCGCCGCAAGAAAAACGCCTCCATCCAGGTGGCCTGCCGCCTGGTCAAGGAAGGCGCGGCCGACGGCGTGGTCAGCGCCGGGCACTCCGGGGCCACGGTGGCCTGCGGCATGTTCATCATGGGACGTCTGCCCGGCGTGGAGCGTCCGGCCCTGGCCGCCTTGCTGCCCACGGAAAAAAATCCCGTGGTGGTGCTGGACGCCGGAGCCAATGTGGACTGCCGCCCGTACCACCTCTTCCAGTTCGGGCTCATGGGCGACGCCTTTGCCCGCGACCTGCTCAGCTATGCCGCGCCGCGCGTGAGCCTGCTGAGCATCGGCGAAGAGGAAGGCAAGGGCAACTGCCAGGTCAAGGAAGCCTATGAGCTGCTGAAGATGGCCCAGAACATCAACTTCATCGGCAATGCCGAGGGCCGTGATATTTTCACCGGCGATATTGATGTGGTCATCTGCGACGGCTTTGTGGGCAATGTGGTGGTCAAGATGAGCGAAGGCCTGGCCGCCTCCCTGATCCGCATGCTCAAACGCGTCTTTACCTCGGGCCTTCTGCCCGCTCTGGGCGGCATGCTGGCCAAGGGCGCGTTCAAGCGCTTCGCCCGCACCATCGACTATGCCGAATACGGCGGCGCGCCGCTGCTCGGCCTGCATGGTCTGGCCATTGTCTGCCATGGCCGTTCCAGCGCCCGTGCCATGAGCAACGCCATCAAGATGAGCGGTACGTTCGTGCGCAAGGGCACCAATGACCGCCTTGCCGAAACCATCCTGGCCAACGAAGAGCTGACCCGTTTCTCCCGCGCCATCTAACTGACGGACACGCCATGACTGCAACCTGCCATCTGCACGCGCTGAGCGCCTACGCGCCGGACACGGTGCTGACCAATGACGATCTGGCAAAACTGGTGGACACCAACGACGAGTGGATCGTGGCGCGCACCGGCATCAAACAGCGCCGCAAGCTGGCGGATACGGACAACGCCTCGGATCTCGGCCTGGTCGCCGCCCGCCGCGCCCTGGAAAATGCGGGCATCAACGCGGGCGACCTGACCCACATCGTCGCGGCCACCTGCACGCCGGACCTGCTTTCCCCTTCCGTGGCCTGCATTCTGGCCGGAAAGCTGGGAGCGGGCCCGGTCATGGCCTTTGATTTCAGCGCCGCCTGCTCGGGCTTTCTGTACGGTCTTTCCATCTGCCGGGCCATGCTCTGCCAGGCCCCGGAGGCGCGCATCCTTTTCGTCTGCACCGAAGCCCTGACCCGCCGCGTCAACTGGAGCGACCGCTCCACCTGCGTGCTGTTCGGCGACGCGGCCACGGCCTGCGTGCTCACGGCCTCGGCGGACAAAGCCCTAGCCGGAGTGGAAGACGTCATCTGCCAGAGCGACGGCAACCAGCGAGACCTGATCACCGTGGGCGGCGGCACGGCCTGCCGCTACGGCCTGGGCCAGCCCACCGACGAAAACTTTTTCATCACCATGCAGGGCCGTGAGACCTACAAGCACGCCGTGCGCCAGATGGTGCGCATCTGCGAGCAGATTCTCGCCCGCAACGGTCTTTCCATTGAGGATGTGGACCTTTTTGTGCCGCATCAGGCCAATATGCGGATCATTGAAGCTGTGGGCAGCCGCCTGAACATTGCCGAGGACCGCGTGTTCACCAATGTGGAGAGGTACGGCAATACCTCGTCGGCCTCCATTCCGCTGGCGCTGGCTGAAGCTCGTGCCGCCGGGCGCATAGCGCCGGGCAGCCGCGTGCTGATGACGGCTTTCGGCGCCGGACTCACTTGGGGGGCGGCCCTGTTGCGCTTTTAAGGAAGCGTCGGTTGATGGTCTTTCTGCCCATTGCCTGCGTCAGGCTCGCTCCGTGCGAAATTCATACCGCCCGGCGTTCGCCTTCCCGGCAAAGGACAAAAATTCTTATAATCACCGCATCCCGTGCCGGGCCACGCCACTGACCGATGTACGCGCGCATTGAAATTCCCCCGTGTCTGAGCTATAAACAGCATTCCACGTTCCCACAGCAAAGGCAGAACCAGCATGAGCACAGCGCAGTCCACGCCTTCCGCCGCAGAGACGCTCCCCACGGCCCTGGTGACCGGCGGTTCGCGCGGCATCGGTCGGGCCATCGCCAAGACCCTTGCCCGCGACGGCTTTCAGGTTTTTCTCACCTATGTGAGCCGCCCCGAAGAGGCGGAACAGGCCGTGGCCGAAATCACGGCGGCCGGAGGCCGGGCCCGTGCCTTCGCCCTCAATGTGGGCGACAGCGCGGCCGTGGCGGATTTTTTCGCCGCAGAAATCAAGGACAAGGTGGACTTGGCCGTGCTGGTCAACAATGCAGGCATCACCAAGGACGGCTTTCTGGTGCGCATGAAGGACGAGGATTTCGACAAGGTCCTGGCCGTCAACCTGCGCGGAGCCTTTGTCTGCACTCGTGAAGCCGCAAAGATCATGAGCAAAAGACGCAAAGGGCGGATCATCAATATTTCTTCGGTGGTGGGCCAGATGGGCAATGCCGGACAGATCAATTATGCCTCGGCCAAGGCCGGTCTGCTGGGCCTCACCAAATCCTGCGCCAAGGAGCTGGCCTCCCGCCAGATCACGGTCAATGCCGTGGCTCCGGGCTTCATTGAAACCGATATGACGGCGGCCCTGAACGACGACGTGCGCGCGAGCTATGTGGAATCCATTCCTCTGAAGCGCATGGGCGTGGCCCAGGATGTGGCCGAGGCCGCGGCTTTTCTGGCTTCGGACAAAGCCGGGTACATCACCGGACAGGTGCTGGCCGTCAACGGCGGCATGTACTGCTGAGACGGCGCGCCCAACCCTGCGGCAACGCGCCCGGAGCGCCTGCGCGCCACCGGGGCATATGATAAGAGTCAATATTACCTGGAGGATACCATGTCTGATGTCGCGGAAAAAGTAACAAAAATCATTGTGGACCAACTGGGCGTGAGCGCCGATGAAGTGAAGCCTGAAGCCTCCTTCGTGGAAGACCTCGGCGCTGATTCCCTGGACCTGACCGAACTGATCATGGCCATGGAAGAAGAGTTCGACATCGAAATCGCCGATGACGACGCCCAGAAAATTCTCAAGGTCCAGGACGCCATTTCTTATATTGAAAACAAAAAATAGTACGGCCCGGCGGCGGTTCCTTTGTCATAAAGGGCCGCAGCCGGAACGGGGCATGTCCGTTCCGCATCCGGCGGCCTAGCGTTTCCGGCGGATGCGCGACAGGCGCGGACGCGGTTTCGCGCCGTTGCGCAACGGCACATGCCTTGGCCGGTAGTCATCCGCAGAGCGGGGGGAATCGGCCCCCCGCCCAAAAGGAGTCCGCATGACCCGTCCCCGCGTAGTGATCACCGGCGTAGCCGGCGTTACGCCTCTCGCCAACGACATTGAAACCACCTGGAAACGCCTGCTTGCCGGCGAGTCGGGCATCGCGCCCATCACGCTGTTTGACGCTTCGGCCTACGATTCACGCATCGCCGGCGAAGTGAAAAACTTCGTGCCCGAGAACTATATGCCTCCCAAACAGGTGCGGCGCATGGACCGCTTCACCCAGTTTGCCGTGGCCTCGGCCAAGATGCTGTTGCAGGACGCCGACTTTGAAGTCACCGAGGCCACTGCCTACGATGTGGCCGTGATCCTCGGCGTCGGCCTTGGTGGCCTGCACACCTTGGAGACGTACCACACCAAGCTGCTGGAAGCCGGGCCCAACAAAATTTCGCCCTTTATGATTCCCATGCTGATTTCCAATATGGGACCGGGGCAGATCTCCATTTTCACCGGGGCCAAAGGCCCCAACATCGTCACCACCACAGCCTGCGCCTCGGCCATCCACGCTGTGGGCACGGCCTACAGCGAAATTCTGCTGGGACGGGCCACCACCGCCATTTCCGGCGGCGTGGAAGCCACGGTGACGCCTCTGGGCGTGGCCGGTTTTACGGCCCTCAAGGCCCTGTCCACCCATTACAACGACGACCCCGCGCACGCTTCCCGCCCCTTTGACGGCAAGCGCGACGGTTTTGTGATCGGCGAGGGCGCGGGCCTCCTGCTGCTGGAAAGTCTTGAATCCGCCCGGGCGCGCGGCGCGAAGATTTACGCGGAAGTGGCCGGTTACGGCGCTTCCGGCGACGCCTATCACATGACGGCCCCCTGCGACACCGGCGAGGGCATGGCCCGCGCCATGCAGAACGCCCTGCGCGAGGCGGGCATCGCGCCCGAGGCCGTGGGTCACATCAACGCCCATGCCACCTCCACCCAACTCAACGACAGCACGGAAACCAAGGCCATCAAGCTGGTCTTCGGCGAGCACGCCGGGAAGATCAAAATCTCCGCCACCAAGTCCATGACCGGACACCTGCTGGGCGCGGCGGGCGGCATTGAGACGGTCTTCACGGCCTTGGCCCTGCGAGAAGAAATGCTGCCCGGCACCATCAACCTGGAAAATCCCGACCCTGAGTGCGATCTGGATTATCTGGCGGACGGCTCGCGGCACGTTGCCTGTGAATACGCAATGTGCAATTCCTTCGGCTTCGGCGGCACCAATGCGAGCCTGATTCTGAAAAAGTGGACCGAGTAAGCGCTACTAAACGCCGCGCTTCACCAGCCTAGGGTTTTAGCGAAAAGACAAATTTTTTCGCTGACGATCCTGCAAAATATGTTGCGAACAACACTGCCCGCCGCCGTGGCGGGCAGCATTCTTACAGATATGCGCGGTAAAATTTTCAGTTTACCGCGAGATCGGCGGCGCAAACGCGGTTGCGCCTTGCCTCCGCCGCCCGCCGCGGCGCATCGGTCTCACGACCGGTGTTTACTGATTTCCGCGGAAATCCGTAAGCAAAGGACAAGCGTTCATGGACGAAATTCTGCTTCAAGATCCGGAGCTGGCCCGGGCCATCATTCTGGAATCCGACCGGCAGGTGAGCAAACTGGAACTGATCGCCTCTGAGAACTTTGTTTCGCCCGCCGTGCGCGAAGCCCAGGGCAGCGTGCTGACCCACAAATATGCCGAAGGCTATCCCGGCAAGCGCTATTACGGCGGCTGCGAATACGTGGACATCGCCGAAACCCTGGCCCAGGACCGGGCCAAGCAGCTCTTCGGTTGCGGCTACGTCAACGTGCAGCCCCATTCCGGTTCCCAGGCCAATATGGCCGCCTATTTCGCCTGCCTCAAGCCCGGCGACGTGATCCTGGGCATGAATCTCTCCCACGGCGGGCATCTGACCCACGGCAGCCCGGTGAACTTCTCGGGTCGCCTGTTTAAGGTCGTTTCCTACGGCGTGCGCAAGGAAACAGGCCGCATCGATTATGACGAAGTGGCCGCTCTGGCCCGCGAGCACAAGCCCGCCGTAATCATGGCCGGGGCCAGCGCCTATCCGCGCCGCATCGACTTTGCCCGCTTCCGGGCCATCGCCGACGAGGTGGGGGCCAAACTGATGGTGGACATGGCCCATATCGCGGGCCTGGTGGCCGTGGGTCTGCACGAGAGCCCCATTCCCCACGCCCATATCACCACCACCACCACGCACAAAACCCTGCGCGGCCCGCGCGGCGGCATGATCCTCTCCAGCGAGGACAACGCCAAGACCCTGAACAGCCAGATTTTCCCCGGCATCCAGGGCGGCCCGCTGATGCACGTCATCGCGGCCAAGGCCGTGGCCTTCGGCGAAGCCCTGCGCCCGGCCTTCGCGGCCTATCAGCAGCGGGTGCTCGACAATACCGCCGCTCTGGCCCAATCCATGATGGACGCCGGTTTCGAACTCGTCTCCGGCGGCACGGACAACCACCTCATGCTGGTGGACCTAACCAACAAGGATATCACCGGCAAGGACGCCGAACAGGCCCTGGACCAAGCCGGAATCACGGTGAACAAGAACACCGTGCCCTTTGAAACCCGCTCGCCCTTTGTGACCTCGGGCATCCGCCTGGGCACGGCGGCCCTGACTACGCGCGGCCTGCAACAGGAAGATATGCGCACGGTGGGCGGTTTCATCGTGGAGGCTTTGGAAAAACGCCAGGATGCCCAGGAGCTGACCCGCATTCGCAAGAATGTGGAGGACTTCGCCCGCCAGTTCCCGCTGTTCACCTGGTAGCCCGCGTCCTTTCGTTTTTTGGGGGAGGGGCTCCCTCCCCCAATTTTTATGATTCATCAGGGTAGAGCAATGCACGATTAAAAAGCGTGAACTGCTCTCAAACAGGCCGTTTGCGCGGCCTGTTTCGTTTTCCGTGCCGCACTTCCGCGCGGCTTGGCTTTTGGGCCGCCTCTGTGTAAACTGCTGGAAATCTTTTTGTGAGCGTCCTATGCAACGACTGCCCTGGCCTGATTATTTCATGAATATCACCTACCTGGTGAGCGAGCGTTCCACTTGTACCCGCCGCCGGGTGGGTGCCGTGGCCGTCAAAGACAAACGAATTCTGGCAACAGGCTACAACGGCGCGCCCGCAGGCGTGCCCCACTGCCTGGAGGTGGGCTGCCTGCGCGAGCAGCTCGGCATTCCTTCGGGCCAGCGCCATGAGATCTGCCGCGGCCTGCACGCCGAGCAGAACGTCATCATCCAGGCCGCGGTGCACGGCATCAACATTCAGGGCGCCGAACTCTACTGCACTACCCACCCCTGTGTGCTGTGCAGCAAAATGCTGATCAATTGCGGCATCCGCCGTATTTATTACGCCGAGGACTATCCCGACGACCTGGCCACGGCCATGCTGCGGGAGGCCGGCGTCACGGTGGAACAATTCCCCTTCACCCCGCCCCGCATCAGCGGTATGCCCGGGGGCATGAGCGGAGAAAAACGCCATGACTGAACAGGATTTCGCTCCGTTCATGCGCGAGGCCATAGCCTTGGCCGAACAGGGCCGCTGGAAGGCCTGCCCCAACCCCACGGTGGGGGCGGTGCTGTTGCGCGACGGCCGGGTTGTGGCGCGCGGCTGGCACCATGAGGCGGGACAGGACCACGCCGAGGTGGATTGCCTGAAAGACGCGGCGACGCGGGGCGTGGACCCCAAAGGCTGCACCCTGGTGGTCACGCTGGAACCCTGCAACCACCAGGGCAAGACGCCGCCCTGCACCCAAGCCATCCTGGACGCGGGCATCAGCCGGGTGGTCATGGGCCTGGCGGACCCCAATCCCCAGGCCGCGGGCGGCGCGGCCCGCCTGCGCGATGCCGGAGTGGAAGTGCTCGGCCCGGTCTGCGAAGCGGAATGCCGCGATCTGGTGGCAGATTTTCTGGTCTGGCAAAGCACGGACAGGCCCTATGTCATTTTGAAGATGGCCGCCACCCTGGACGGACGGATCGCCACACGCAACGGCCAGTCCCAGTGGATCAGCTGCGAGACATCCCGCCATGAAGTGCAGGAACTGCGCGCGGGTCTGGGACTGAGCGGCGGGGCCGTGTTGGTGGGTGGGGGCACCTTCCGGGCGGACAATCCCCGGCTGACCGCGCGCGAGGACGGCTACGACGGCCCGCAGCCCCTGGCCTGCCTGCTGACTTCGCGCCTGCCCAAACCTGACGCTGACTTCCATCTGCTCAAGGAACGCCCCGGCCAGACGATTTTTCTGGCCTCCCCGGCCGCGGCGGCCTCTACCACGGCCCAGGCCCTGCGCCAAATGGGCGTACGCGTGCTGGCCCTGGGACCCGGCCCGCAAGGCGGCCCGGATTTTCCCGAACTGTTCCGGGCCCTGCGCCGGGAACTGGGCTGCCCCTATGTGCTCTGCGAAGGCGGCGGACGTCTGGCCCTGGCCCTGCTGGAAGCGGGCTTTGTGGATGAATTCCATCTGCATCTCGCGCCCATGATCCTGGGCGACAGCGATGCCCGTCCGTTGTTCGCCGGGCGTGCGCCCCTGAACCTGGACGAGGCCCTGCGCCTGCGGGTCAGCCGTACCGGCCTCTGCGGCAACGATGTCCATATTCTGCTGCGTCCGGCGGTCCCGCCTGACGCCGGCCAGGGGGCCTGAGCCGCATGTTCACAGGCATCATCCAGGGACAGGGCGAAATAACCTCCCTGCGCAAAAACGGCACGGAATGCCGCCTGGCCATCCGCCCCCTGTTCACCCTGACGGACGTCATCGACGGCGAATCCATCGCGGTCAACGGCGCCTGCCTTTCGGTGGAAAGCCACAGCCGCGAGGGCTTCACGGCATACGCCTCGGCGGAAACCCTGGCTCGCACCACTTTGGGCACTCTGCGCAACGGGGATCTGGTCAACCTGGAACGGGCTCTGGCTCTGGGCGACCGCCTGGGCGGCCATCTGGTCAGCGGCCATGTGGACTGCCTGGCCACGGTGCGCGAAGTGCGCCCCTCCGGGCAATCCGTGTGCTGCCGCCTGGAATTTCCGGCATCTTTCGGCCCCGAAGTCATTGCCAAAGGTTCGGTGGCCCTTGACGGAATCAGTCTGACGGTCAATGATTGCGGCCCGGATTTTCTGGAGGTCAATATCATTCCCGACACGCAGAAGCGCACCACCATGCGCCTGTGGCGGCCCGGCACGCGCGTCAATATGGAAACGGACCTCATCGGCAAATATGTGCGCAGCCTGCTGGGCCCCTGGTCAGGGTTGTCCGGCAAGGATGCCGGAAACGACGCGGCACCGCGAACGGGCGCGAGCCTCAGCCGGGAGCTGCTGCTGCGCAACGGATTCATATAAAAAAAGCGTTACTCCTCTATAGTAGTAAGCAAACGTATTTTTGCCATCGTCTTGCACAGCACAGGAGTTTACATGAACCAAGTCAAAACCATCGCGGGCCGGCTCGACGCCAAAGGCCTGAAGGTCGCCATCGTGGCAACCCGCTTCAACGACTTCATCGTGGACCGCCTGGTGGGCGGCGCTCTGGACTATCTGGAACGCCACGGCCTGGACCCGGCGGACATCACCCTGGTGCGCATTCCCGGCGCGTTCGAGCTGCCCCTGATCTGCCAGAAGCTGGCCGATGCGCGCAAATACGACGGCATTCTGGCACTGGGCGCGGTGATTCGGGGGGGCACCCCGCACTTCGACTATGTCTGCGCCGAGGCCAGCAAAGGGATTGCCCAGGCCATGCTGGGGTCCGGCACGCCCATCGGCTTCGGCCTGCTGACCTGCGACAGCATCGAGCAGGCCATTGAACGCGCCGGGTCCAAGGGCGGCAACAAAGGCGTGGAAGCCGCCGCAGCCATGCTGGAAACCATCCGCGTGCTGGAGCAGTTGTAATCCATGAGCAAGGCTAAGAACACCACCCGCCGGGGCGCGCGCGAACTGGCCTTTCAGGTGCTCTACGGGCTTTCCTTCACTCCGGCGGAAAGCCGCGCGGACCTGCGCCGGGCCTTTGTGCTCTCCCCCCACAATACGGCCATGGACGAGCAGGATCTCGGCAGCGAGCCCACGGGCTTCGCCTGGGAACTGGTGGAAGGCGTCTGGGGCAACAGCGCCGCACTGGACACGGCCATCAGCCGTTTTTCCCACAACTGGCGGGTGGACCGTATGGGCCGCATCGAACTGACCCTGCTGCGCCTGGCCGTGTTTGAAATGCTCTACCGCCAGGACGTGCCGCCCAAGGTGGCCATCAACGAGGCGCTGGAGCTGAGCGGCCAGTTCGGCGAAGACAACGCCAAAAACTTCGTCAACGGCATTCTGGACGCGGCGGCCAAGGCCCTGGAAAGCGGCGAACTGGTGCCGTCCGCGGGTCAGGCCCCCGCCAATTCCTAACCCGCCGCACGGTATCCGCACATGACGCAAGAACGCTACAATCCGCAGGCTATCGAAGAAAAATGGCAGGCCCGCTGGCGGAAGGAAAACGCCTTCTCCAGCACCCATGAGAGCGACAAGCCCAAATATTACGTGCTGGAGATGTTCCCCTATCCCTCGGGCAACATCCACATGGGCCATGTGCGCAACTATTCCATCGGCGACGTGGTGGCGCGCTGCAAGCGCATGCAGGGCTTCAACGTGCTGCACCCCATGGGCTGGGATGCCTTCGGCCTGCCCGCCGAAAACGCGGCCATCAAGCACCACGTGCACCCGGCCCAGTGGACCTACGCCAATATCGACAATATGCGCGCCCAGTTGCAGCGCCTGGGCTATTCCTATGACTGGTCGCGCGAAATCGCCACCTGCCGCCCGGAATACTACCGCTGGGAACAGATGTTCTTCCTGCGCCTGCTGGAAAAAGGCCTGGTCTACCGTAAAAAGGCCCCGCAGAACTGGTGCCCCTCCTGTCATACTGTGCTTGCCAACGAGCAGGTCATCGACGGCCTCTGCTGGCGCTGCGACAGCAGGGTGGAACAGAAGGATCTGACCCAGTGGTTCCTGAAGATCACGGCCTACGGGGACGAACTGCTGGCCGACCTCTCCCGCCTGGAAGGCGGCTGGCCGGACCGCGTGCTGGCCATGCAGCGCAACTGGATCGGCAAATCCACGGGCGCGGCCATCAGCTTCGGCCTGGAAAAAAGCATTGGCGGCATGCGGGGCATCGAGGTGTTCACCACCCGGCCGGACACCGTGTTCGGCGTGACCTTCATGACCCTTGCCCCGGAACATCCCCTGGTGGAAAAGCTCATTGAGGGCTACGAAAAAGCCGGGGACGTGCGCGCCTTTGTGGAACGCATCCGGAACATGGACCGCCTGGACCGCCAGTCCGACACCCTGGAAAAAGAAGGCATCTTCACCGGCGCATACGTCCTGCACCCCTTCACCGGCCAACGCGTGCCGCTCTGGCTGGGCAATTTCGTCCTGGCCGACTACGGCACCGGCGCGGTCATGGGCGTGCCCGCGCACGACCAGCGCGACTTCGACTTCGCCCGCAAGTACAGTCTGCCTGTACGGGTGGTCATCAGTCCCGAGGGGCGTCAGCTCGATCCTCAAAATATGACCGAAGCCTGGACAGAACCCGGCATCATGGTCAATTCCGGTTCCTTTGACGGCATGCCCAACGAGGACGGCAAAAAGGCCGTGGCCGAAGCCCTGGAAAAGGACGGCAAGGGCAAAGCCACCACCCAGTTCCGCCTGCGCGACTGGAACATCTCGCGCCAGCGCTTCTGGGGCGCGCCCATTCCGGTGATTTACTGCGAAAAGTGCGGCGTGGTGCCGGAAAAGGAAGAAAACCTTCCGGTGCTCCTGCCCCTGGACGTAAAAGTGCGCGACGACGGCCGCTCTCCCCTGCCGGAAACGCCCTCCTTCGCGAACTGTGCCTGCCCCTGCTGCGGCGGCCCGGCCCGGCGCGAAACCGACACCATGGACACCTTTGTGGAGTCCTCCTGGTACTTTGCCCGCTATACCGACGCCCGCGACGACAAAGCCCCCTTCAAGCCCGAAGCCCTGCAATACTGGCTGCCCGTGGACCAGTACATCGGCGGCGTGGAGCACGCCATTCTGCATCTGCTCTATTCCCGCTTCTTCACCAAGGTGCTGCGCGATCTGGGCTTCTTCCCCAAGGATCTGGCCGAGCCCTTCACCAACCTGCTGACCCAGGGCATGGTGCTCAAGGACGGCGGCAAGATGTCCAAGTCCAAGGGCAATGTGGTCGATCCCACGGAGATGATCAAAAAATACGGCGCGGACACCGTGCGCCTGTTCTGTCTGTTCGCGGCCCCGCCGGAGCGGGATTTCGACTGGTCCGACTCGGGTATTGAAGGCGCGTCGCGCTTCCTCTCCCGCGTCTGGCGGCTGTTTACCGAAGAAGAGGCCCGGCTGCTGCCGCTCAAGGCCTGCGGCTCCTCCGCCGAAGACGCAAACAGCGGGGAAAGCCGCGATCTGCGCCGCAGGGAACACCTCACGGTAAAAAAGGCCGGAGAGGACATGGGCGGCCGCTTCCAGTTCAATACGGCCATCGCCGCCGTCATGGAGCTGGTCAACGCCATGTACCTTTCGCGCGAAAAACTGGGACAGAGCGAGGCAGAGCGCCGCGTCTTCTCCTCGGCCATGGCCACGGTGCTGACCCTGCTCTCGCCCATCACCCCGCATCTCTGCGAAGAACTCTGGGAGCGTCTGGGCCACACGGCGCAACTTGCCGCCGAGCCCTGGCCCCAATGGGATGAAGCGGCCACGGCCCAGGACATGCTCACCGTGGCCCTGCAGGTCAACGGCAAGCTGCGCGGCACCTTGGAAGTGCCCGCCGGAGCGGACAAGGCCGCCCTGGAACAGGCAGCCCTGGCCGATCCCGCCGTACAGCGCCACACGGCCGATCTGACCGTGCACAAAGTGGTGGTGGTGCCCGGCAAACTGGTCAACATCGTGGCCAATTAGGCCGCCACCGGCATGAGCCCGCAGAACGGAACCGACAGACAGGGCAGGCCCGGTTTCAGCTTTCTGGTCTGCCCGGACAGCCAGTTGCTCCGCGCGCATCTCGCGGAGCAACTGGCTGTCTTTCCACCTGCGGGCGGCCCGTGGGAACGTCACGTCTATTGGGGCGACGAGGACCCGCCCCCGCGCTTCTGGGAGCAGCTCAGCCTGCAAGGCCTGTTCGGCGCTTCGCGTGTCCTGCTGGTCCGTCAGGCCCAGCTCTGGCCGGCGGCCGTCTGGAAAAAGATTTCCCAGGCCCTGGCCAGGCCCTCGGCCCAGTGCTGGCCTTTCTTCTGCCTGGAAGTGAACTGGGAAAAGGGACAGCCCAAAATTCCGGCGCATATCGCCAAGCTGCGCTGTCTGGCCTTTGCCGACCGGCAGGGCTGGATCTGGCGGCATGAGGGCCTGACCGAACGCGGCGTCAAGCGCCATGTGCAGCAGCGCGCCCGCGATCTGGGTCTGACCTTTGAGGCCGATGCGCTGGAACAGTTCTGCGCCTCCGTGCCGCCAGACGCCCAGGCCATCGAAAACGAACTGCAAAAACTCTCGCTTCTGCGCGGCGGGACCGGTGACGCAGGCGGAGGGGCCATCACCGCCGCCATGACCGCAACCGCCGCCTGGAGCCCGGAATGCAACGTCTTTGCCTGCATCCGGCATATGGAGGCCGGTAATCTGGCCGCCGTCTGGAAGGAACTGTCCCGCAGCCGGGACAGCGACAGCCTGCTTTTTTCCCTGCTGGCCCTGCTGGCCCGTGAGCTGCGCCTGCTCTGGCAGACCCAGGCCGGGGAAAAGGTACGCCTGCATCCCTCGGAGGCGGGCTTCAAGAAACAACTGGCCCTGCGTCTCGGGCCACGGGGCCTGGCTGAGGGCATGGCGGCCGTGGCGGACGCCGAGTGGCAGGTCAAAAGCGGCCGCCGCACACCGGAACAGACCCTGGAGTTTCTGGCCGCCCGGCTCACCGGCCTGTTCGGCTCGGCCGAGCCGCGCTGATCGGCGGCGCTACGGTCGGAGTCCTCCAAACGTATGCCCCTTGGGCCGCCCCCTCTTTTCAGCCGTTTCAGATTGCCCGTCACCTGGCTTCTCGACTCCGCCGCGAAGCCGGAGTAGCCGCAATTCACTTGCGGCGTTAAGCTCCGACGGAGGCGTGAAACTTGGGGGGCAGAACACAGGATCCTGGCTGGCGGGTACTGGCGAAATGCTCTAATTGGTTGATGCCCGCGGGCAATTGGTAAAACCCACGGGCATCAACAGCAGAGATGCGGCGCACTGCAAATGAGGAGAGAGCCAATACGGCCCCCTGTGCCCAACGCAGCTACATGCCTTCCTTGATGCCGAGACGCATCAGCAGCCAGTTCATGGGGAAAGCCGTCATAAAGCCGGCCAGCATGCCGATCTGCATCATCAGCCAGAACACGGGCTGAGCGGGGGAAACCATTCCCAGCAGAACAAACATCGATACAGCCATCCATCCGTACATGCCTATCTGCCAGGCGGTCAGGGAAAGCACATCCACCTTGAAGGCCCGCCACAGCAGGGGCAGGCCGCGCTCCGGAAATCCCGACGCCAGCCCCTCATACTGAAATGCGATGCCTGCAATCAGAGCCAGCAGGTATTCCAGAGTCCACTCGCCGTAGACCACGCTGCCGAACAGGGCAAAGGGCGCCAGCCGGAACAGCCACGGCCCGGCGAGGTCCGCCAGAGTACAGCCCGCTCCACAGTGCAGCGTTCCAACCATGACGCTTTGCCAAGGGAGACGGCGGGAAGGCAGCGCGGTCATACCGGACATGCGCATGGCTGGCTGATCGGCGGGATGATGGTGCGTCATGCGCATCATGGTCCGCTTCTGATTAATGCGGTATGCCCATATGCCAAGCGGACCGGCCCATAACATGGTGATGGGCCAGACCCAGAGCATGACCCGCATCATGGGAGCGGGTTCACGCCGCTGCTCAATGAGAATGTACAGAAAGCACAACAAACACATTGCAATATATATTTCCGCCACCAATGTCAGGGAGTACGGAATATCAGCTTCTTTCATATATTTCTCCAGGTATCTGTTTGTATTTTTATAATGACCTCGGAGCCTCGCCGACGACTGGCGCAAGCCGCTTTGCGGCAACGGCTACCGCATTGAGCATACCGCGAGGTCAATTTTTTCTTTGCAACGCCGCTGCACGGAAAAAGGCGGCTTTGCGGCAGACGCTTTAATGAGGGCTGAGCCTAATCTCACGCAATTCTCATTCCGTCGCGGAATAAGAGCAAGGGCTCGGCCCACGCCGCTGAACAATTACACATTGATAATGTGGAAATGTCCAGATTGAGAAATCCCGGCTTTCAGGCAAGAGCCGTCGGCCGCGAGATAAAACGCATTCAGGCTTTGAAGTTCTGCTGAAAGCGATCTTTTCACAGTGGGAATAATGTAGTTCTTCCTCGGAGACCGCGTTCCAATACGTTTACAATCGGGAAAGACGGCGCCGTCAGCGTACTTCGCTGTTCAGCCGGAGCCGGGTAAAATCCTGCCGGAGACGGCTCCAGTCCCACAGGGGAGCCGTTCCCACCGCCCCGGCACCGGCAAAACCACGCGCGGTCTCATTTTTATAGCCGGTATCCCGCTACTTTTCTTTTACTTTTTCGCAAAAATCCGTTAGGAATAGAGTTCCCTGAAAATTCGCCCCCTTGCATCTCAGCTGAGACTGCTTACTTTATGTCAGCAAAGACTGTCTCCACCACCTCGCCGCACAGTGGGCACCGAGCCCGCCTGCGTGAACGTCTTGAGCGCGAGCCTCTGGCCGTGGCGGATTATGAGGTGCTGGAGCTTTTGCTTGGTTACGGGCTCACGCGCAAAGACACCAAACCGCTGGCTAAGGAATTGCTGCGGCGTTTCGGCAGCATTCGGGGCGCGCTGGACGCCAGACCGGATGAATTATTGCAGGTGCCCGGCTTCGGGCCGGGGCTCATGGCCCTCTGGCGGGTTCTGCGTGAAGTACTGGCCCGTCACGCAACCTCGGCGGTGCGTAAACGCGAAATCATGGCTACGCCGGATGCAGTGGCCCGCATGGCTCAAAGCCGCCTGGCCGGGTGTCCGCATGAAGAATGCTGGTTGGCCCTGGTGGACGCGCAAAACGGACTGATCGCCTGGGAACGCCTACGGCGCGGAGGCATCAACGCAGTGCCCGTGCAGCCCAGAGATGTGCTTGAGACGGCACTCACGCACAAGGCCAGCGGCATCATTCTGGCCCACAACCACCCCGGCGGCAGTCCGGGCCCTTCCAAGCCGGACCTCATGCTGACCGAAGAACTGCAACGGCTGGCCCCGCGCATGGGCCTGCGCTTTCTGGACCATGTCATCGTCACCGAGGGAATCTGCTACAGCATAACGCAAAACAAGCCCCTTTAGAGCCTTACGTGTTCACCGCTGTAAAAGAACACAGACGAACCGCGTTCCCGGCGCAGCCGAGCAAAGACTACGAATTTTACTGCTCCAAGGCAGTCAGGGAGAATATATATGGCTGACTACAAAGAAAAAGATCATCCGCTTCATGGGGAACAAGGGCTTGGCGCCGCCGAGCCCGCCGTCGACAACGACGTTCATGCGAAACAGGAAGAAGCGCCCGTGCAGGATCTGCTGAACGAAAACAATCTCAACGCCGCTGCCCAGGGCATTCCAGACGTGTTGCCCGTGCTGCCGGTGCGCGACGTGGTCATATTCAATTATATGATCCTGCCGCTGTTTATCGGCCGCGAAAAATCCGTGCAGGCCGTGGAATCCGCCCTGAAAAACGGACGGCATCTGCTGGTCTGCGCCCAGCGCGAGGAAAGCACCGACGATCCCGCGCCCGCGGACCTTTATAACGTGGGCACCGTGGTCCAGGTCATGCGCATGCTCAAGATGCCGGACTCGCGGGTGAAAATTCTGGTGCAAGGCGTAAGCCGCGCGCGGGTCACCGGCTACAGCCAGGTGGACCCCTATCTGGAAGCGCGCATTGAAACTCTGCCCGAAGTCGCTCCCCAGATCGACGCCACGGTGGAAGCGCTCTTGCGCTCCGCGCGCGAGCAGAGCGAAAAGGTGCTCACCCTGCGCGGCCTGTCCTCGCCGGACGTGCTGGCCGTGTTGCAGGGCGTGGAGGATCCGGGCCGCCTGGCGGATCTCATCGCCGCCAATATGCGCATGAAGATCGCGGACGCCCAGCGCATCCTGGAAGCGGAAAATCCGCTGGAACGCCTCACTTTGGTCAACACCCAACTTCAGCGCGAAGTGGAAGTCGCCACGGTGCAGGCCCGCATCCAGAGTTCGGCCCGCGAAGGCATGGACAAGGCCCAGAAGGATTATTTCCTGCGCGAGCAGCTCAAGGCCATCCGCCAAGAGCTGGGCGAAAACGAGTCCGAGGGCGAGGACGACCTGGAAAGCCTGAAAAAGGCCCTGGACAAGGCCGGCCTGCCCAAGGACGTGCGCCAGGAGGCGGACAAGCAGTTGCGTCGCCTGTCCGGCATGCACGCCGACTCATCGGAAGCCAACGTGGTGCGCACCTATCTGGACTGGCTGGTGGATCTGCCCTGGAAAAAGCTCTCGCGTGACCGTCTGGACATCGCCCACGCCAAGGAAATCCTGGACGAGGACCATTGCGGTCTGGACAAGATCAAGGACCGCATTCTGGAATTCCTCAGCGTGCGCAAGCTCAATCCACAGTCCAAAGGCCCGATCCTCTGCTTTGCCGGCCCTCCCGGCGTGGGCAAAACCTCGCTGGGCCGCTCCATCGCGCGGGCGCTAGGCCGTAAGTTCCAGCGGCTGTCTCTGGGCGGCATGCACGACGAGGCCGAAATCCGCGGCCACCGGCGCACTTACATCGGGGCCATGCCCGGGCGGATCATCCAGGCCATCAAGCAGGCCGGTACCCGCAATCCGGTCATTGTGCTGGACGAAGTGGACAAGCTGGGCACGGATTTCCGGGGCGACCCTTCCTCGGCTCTCCTGGAAGTGCTGGACCCGGAACAGAACCACACCTTCAGCGACCACTACCTGAACGTGCCCTTTGACTTGTCCAAGGTCATGTTCCTGTGCACGGCCAACCACCTGGAAACCATTCCCGCGGCCCTGCGCGACCGCATGGAAGTTATCTCCCTGCCCGGTTACACGCTGCAGGAAAAGGTGGAGATCGCCCGCAAGCATCTGCTGCCCAAGAAAATCACTGAAAACGGCTTGGCCGAAGGCGATATCGCGCTCAGCGACGGGGCTCTGGAAAAGGTGATCAAGGAATACACGCGCGAGGCGGGCCTCCGCAACCTGGAACGCGAACTGGCGTCCATCTGTCGCAAGCTGGCCCGGCGCAAGGCCGAAGGCAAAAAAGGCCCCTTCAAGGTGGAGCCCAAAGACGTGGAAAAACTTCTCGGCGCTCCCCGCTTTGTGGAAGACGAGAAGGAAAAGGAACTCATGCCCGGCATGGCCCTGGGCCTGGCCTGGACCCCTGCCGGCGGCGAAGTGCTGACCGTGGAGGCCAGCGTCATGAAGGGCAAGGGCGGCCTGACTCTCACCGGCCAGTTGGGCGACGTGATGAAAGAAAGCGCCCAGGCGGCCCTGAGCTACATCCGCAGCCGCGCGGAAGAGCTGGGCGTGGACCCCTCCTTTGTGAGCAAGTACGACATCCATGTGCATGTGCCCGCAGGCGCCACGCCCAAGGACGGCCCTTCGGCGGGCGTAACCCTGACCACGGCCCTGATTTCGGCTCTCAGCAATCGCAGGGTGCGGGCCGACCTCTGCATGACCGGCGAGATCACCCTGCAGGGCCGGGTGCTGCCCGTGGGCGGCATCAAGGAAAAAATCCTGGCCGGTGTGGCCCGTGGCCTGAAGCATGTGATCATCCCGCAGCAGAACATGAAAGATCTGGAAGACGTGCCCAGGGAGCTGCTCAAGCGCATCACGGTGCACCCCGTGCACCACTATGACGAACTCCCGCCCCTGGTCTTTGAGACTCAGGGCAAGCGCGGCGGCGGTGAAAAGCATGGCCTGACCGAAAAAACGTCGCCCGCGCCGCGCAAAAAAAGTCCGACCCGCCCGGCCGTCGCGGCCACGGAACGGCGCGGACGCGCGGAACGGCCCGCCGAGGCGTAAGCGTGCGCCTGCGGGAGTATGAACAGAACGCCGCACGGCGATTGACAAAGGCGGGGGTGGACAGCCCCCGCCTTTGCGCGCAACTGCTGGCCGGGCATGTGCTGGGTCTGGACCGCCTGCACTGCGTCCTGGCGGCGGAACGCGAGCTGACGCCCGACCAAGCCGGGACCCTGGAAGCCCTCACGGCCCGGCGGGCCACGGGCGAACCCCTGGCCCATATTCTCGGCGGCAGGGAATTTTTCGGTCGTACCTTTCTGGTCACCCCGGACACCCTGATCCCCCGTCCGGAAACGGAACTGCTGGTGGAGACGGCCCTGGAGCTGCTGCCCGCCGGACAACCGCTGCGCTTTGCGGACCTGGGCGCCGGCTCGGGCTGCATCGGCGTGACCCTCTGTCTGGAACGCCCGCGCTGGTGCGGCCTGTTGCTGGAACTCAGCGCTCCGGCCCTGGAAGTGGCCCGTGCCAACGCCGCCCGACTGGGAGCCGCCACGCGCCTGGACGCACTGCGGGCGGATCTGCGCGCCATCCCCCTGGCTGGGGGCTCCTGCGATCTTCTGGTCAGCAATCCGCCCTACATCGCGGATGCCGAGCGCGGCCAGGTCATGGACGAAGTACTGCGCTTTGAGCCGCATTCCGCGCTTTTTTCACCGAAAGCCGGTCTGGCCCATCTGCGCGCCGTCATTGCCCAGGCCGCCCGCCTGCTCCGGCCCGGCGGCCTGCTTTTACTGGAACACGGCGCGGCCCAAGGGAAGGCCGTGCGGGACCTGCTGTCCGCGGGCGATGCTTTTGTCGGCATCGCCACGCGCCGCGATCTGGCCGGACTGGAGCGTTGCGCTTTGGCCAGGAAAGTGTAATATGAAGTGCATTGCTTCCGGACAAAGCGCAATTACGGCCTTTTTTATAAAAAAATCGTGGAAAAGGCATTTTTTACTTGCCAAGAGCGTCGGAAGCGTTTAAGACACCATCTTGCCGCTGGCGTAGCTCAACTGGCAGAGCAGCTGATTTGTAATCAGCAGGTTGCGGGTTCGAGTCCCATCGCCAGCTCCACAAAAAGCTGAACAAAGGCCTGCTTACGGGCCGGACCTTTGCGGCACGTGTGGAGGGGTTCCCGAGTGGCCAAAGGGAACAGACTGTAAATCTGTCGTCGTAAGACTTCGGTGGTTCAAATCCACCCCCCTCCACCACCCCTTCCGCCTCATACTTTTTCAGGCGGTCGGTGGCTGGTTTTTACAAACTGCCTTGGCTGTAGGAGACAGAGTGACTGTCGGGGAACTACGGTGCGGTAGCCGTCAACTTGATTGACGGACAGCAACAGCATCGCCGGCGTGCGGGAATAGCTCAACGGCTAGAGCATCAGCCTTCCAAGCTGAGGGTTGCGGGTTCGAATCCCGTTTCCCGCTCCATTTCCTGCAAAATCAAAATCCCCCAGTCTGCCTCCTGCCAATGCACGTTCCCTGGCGACCAGGGACTGAATGCGGGCATCGGTTCAGGCCGTTCAGCGGCTTCCCCAGCCTGCCGTTACGCGAGGAACAGGCGCTACCAGAAATGGCAGAGCTCCGGGAATGTAGCGCACGTACAACCGCAAACAATTTTTTTCCAGGGAGACGTACAATGGGCAAAGCTAAATATGAACGCAAGAAGCCCCATGTAAACATCGGCACCATCGGCCACATCGACCACGGCAAGACCACCCTGACCGCCGCCATCACCAAGATCGCCGGCCTGAAGGGCGAGGGCAGCTTCATTTCCTATGACGAAATCGACAAAGCCCCCGAAGAAAAAGAGCGCGGCATCACCATTGCCACCGCTCACGTGGAATACGAAACCGACAAGCGCCACTACGCGCATGTGGACTGCCCCGGCCACGCCGACTACATCAAGAACATGATCACCGGCGCCGCCCAGATGGACGGCGGTATCCTGGTGGTGGCCGCCACCGACGGCCCCATGCCCCAGACCCGTGAGCACATCCTGCTCGCCCGCCAGGTGGGCGTGCCCCAGCTGGTGGTCTTCCTGAACAAGTGCGACCTGGTGGACGACGAGGAACTGCTGGAACTGGTGGAACTGGAAGTGCGCGAGCTGCTCTCTTCCTATGACTTCCCCGGCGACGACGTGCCCGTGATCCGCGGTTCCGCCCTGAAGGCTCTGGAATGCGACGACCCCAATGCGCCTGAAGCCAAGTGCATCGGCGAGCTGCTGGCTGCTTGCGACAGCTTTATCCCCGATCCCGTGCGCGATATCGACAAGCCCTTCCTGATGCCCATCGAAGACGTGTTTTCCATCTCCGGCCGCGGCACCGTAGTGACCGGTCGTGTGGAACGCGGCATCATCAAAGTGGGTGACGAAGTGGAGATCGTGGGCATCAAGCCCACCCAGAAGACCACCTGCACGGGCGTGGAAATGTTCCGCAAGCTGCTGGATCAGGGCGAAGCCGGCGACAATATCGGCGCCCTGCTGCGCGGCACCAAGCGTGACGACGTGGAACGCGGCCAGGTGCTCGCGGCTCCCAAATCCATCACGCCGCACAAGAAGTTCAAGGCTGAGGTGTACGTGCTCTCCAAGGAAGAAGGCGGCCGTCATACGCCCTTCTTCACCGGCTATCGTCCGCAGTTCTACTTCCGCACCACGGACATCACCGGCGTCATCGCCCTGCCCGAAGGCGTGGAAATGGTCATGCCCGGCGACAACTCGCAGTTCATTGTGGAGCTGATCGCCCCCATCGCCATGGAAGCCGGTCTGCGTTTCGCCATCCGTGAAGGCGGCCGCACCGTGGGTTCCGGCGTGGTTACCGAAATCATCGAGTAAGCCATGAGAGTCAACATCATTCTGGCTTGCACCGAATGCAAGCGGCGTAACTACAGCACTCGGAAGAACAAGAAGAACACCACCGGGCGGCTGGAAATGAAAAAATATTGTCCCTGGGACAAGAAGCACACCGTGCATCGCGAAACCAGGTAACAAACTTTCCGGCGGGGGGCGCAAGCCCCCCGGACGGTACGCAGGGCAGTAGCTCTAACGGCTAGAGCGGCGGTCTCCAAAACCGCAAGTTGGGGGTTCGAATCCCTCCTGCCCTGCCATTTTTTATCTCTCGGGTAGCACACCATGGCAAAAAAACAAGCGCAAACCGCGGACGTCAAGTCGGACAAGGCCCCCAATCCTTTTGTGCGCTTCTCGCGCTACGTGGAGGATTCCAAGGCCGAGTTGCGCAAAGTCACCTGGCCCACGCTGAAAGAAACGCGCAAGGCCACACTGGCGGTTTTGGGCTTCGTGGCTGTGATGGCCGTTATCCTGGGGCTGGTGGACCTTGGTCTGTCGGCTCTGATCAAGTCCATACTGTCCTGAAGGCTGTTATGAAAGATCCCGTCATCGATGAAGCCTCCGAGCTGAGCAAACGGCCTCGCTGGTATATTGTACACACCTACTCGGGTTTCGAGCAGCGCGTGCAGAAAACTATCAACGAGATGAGTCGCACCGGTCAGGATCAGGGCCTTATTCAGGAAGTGGTGGTGCCCACGGAAAAGGTCATTGAACTTGCCAAGGGCGGCGAAAAACGCACCACGACGCGCAAGTTCTATCCCGGTTACGTGATGGTGCGCATGATCATGACCGACTTGTCTTGGCATCTGGTGCAATCCATCCCCAAGGTAACCGGTTTTGTGGGCGGCAAAAATCGCCCCACGCCCATGCGCGACAGCGAGGCCGAACGCATTTTGGCACTCATGGAAACACGCCAGGAAACTCCCCGGCCCAAGTTCAACTTCGACAGGGGCGACGAGGTGCGCGTCATTGACGGGCCTTTCGGCGGCTTTAACGGCGTGGTGGAAGATGTCAACTACGACAAAGGAAAGCTGCGCGTCTCCGTTTCCATCTTCGGCCGTCAGACGCCGGTGGAGCTGGATTTCGTGCAGGTTTCCAAAGGGTAGACATTTCACGGTTGAAATGCTCGGCAGGGTTTTTCCGCAAATCCTTGCCGCGCGGTGCCTGCGGGCGGGCTTTGCCCGACATACGGCAGGCATCGCAGGCGCAACAGGTTCTTAAGACTTGCCCCCGCGCGGCGGCCTGACGGCTGCGGACAGCGCGAGCAGCGATGAAGGATAACGAACATGGCCAAAAAAGAAGTTGCCAAGATCAAATTGCAGATTCCCGCTGGCGCGGCCAACCCCTCGCCGCCGGTGGGCCCGGCTCTGGGCCAGCACGGCCTGAACATCATGGGCTTCTGCAAGGAGTTCAATGCCCGCACCCAGGACCAGAAAGGGATGATCATCCCCGTGGTCATCACGGTTTACGCCGACCGCTCCTTCACCTTCATCACCAAGACGCCTCCGGCTGCGGTGCTGATTATGAAGGCGGCCAAACTCGAAAAGGGTTCCGGCGAACCCAACCGCAATAAAGTGGGCAGCCTCAGCATGGCGCAGGTGGAAGAGATCGCCAAGGTCAAGCTGCCGGACCTCAATGCCGCCACCTTGGAATCCGCGGTGAAGTCCATTGCCGGTACCGCCCGCAGCATGGGCATTGACGTTAAGTAAAGCCAGTCCGCGCCGGTTTTCCGGCGGATTCGCTCTTGCGGCGGCGGAAAGCCGTTCGGCGGAGATGGCAGAATCTCCGCTTTTTTCCGCCCATACTCGTTGAAATCAATTGTACTGCCGTTTTCCGCGCAGATTTGGAAACGGCAGGAGATGCCAAACGACAAGGAATATCTCATGCCCAGACATGGCAAAAATTTTCGTAAAGCCCTTGAGGCTTACAATCCGCAGGAGCGCTTCAGCATTGAAGAAGCTGTGAGCAAATCCTTGAGCGCCTCCTTCGCCAAGTTCGACGAAACCGTGGATGTGGCCATCCGCTTGGGCGTTGACCCCAAGTATTCCGACCAGATGGTGCGCGGCGCCGTCACCCTGCCCAACGGGCTGGGCAAGACCGTGCGCGTGGCCGTGTTCTGTAAGGGCGAGAAGCAGGCCGAAGCCAAGGAAGCCGGTGCCGACGCTGTGGGCGCCGAAGAACTGGTGGCCAAGGTCAAGGAAGGCTGGCTGGAATTCGACGCCGCCGTGGCCACGCCCGACGTCATGGCTCTGGTGGGCCAGATCGGCCGCCTGCTCGGACCCCGCGGCCTGATGCCCAACGCCAAAACCGGTTCCGTCACCTTTGACGTGACCAAGGCCGTGACTGAACTCAAGGCCGGCCGCGTGGAATTCAAGGTCGACAAGGCCGGTGTGCTGCACGCCCCCTTGGGCAAGGTTTCTTTCGGTTCTGAAAAGATCCTGGGCAACCTCAAAGCCTTACTGGACACCGTCAATCGCCTGAAACCCTCGGCCGCCAAGGGTTCTTACATGTTGTCCATGGCGGTTTCCACCACCATGGGGCCCGGTTTCAAGGTCGATATGCCCCAGGTCAAAAAATTTCTTGAAGGTTAGTGCCTTCAGGCTGTGGAGCGCTTTGCGTCTCGCGGCCTGATCCGGCCGAATCTTCAAGCGGTTGTGAAAACAACCTCGGCAAAGGCTAAGGAATTCGAGTCGAAGACGGCAGGAGGACGCAAGTCCTTAATATCCTGCCCAGACGCTTCATCTTTGGCTCGGCATTCCACCTGGCAACCCCGAACGTGAGAGGTATCACGTGAACAGGTCTGAAAAAGCCGCAATTATTGAAGCCATCAAGGCCAAGGCCGACCAGGCTTCCTTTGCGGTGCTGACGGACTTCAAGGGCATGACGGTGGAAGAGCTGACGAACCTCCGGGTGAGCCTGCGCAATGCGGGCGGCGAATATCATGTCGTCAAAAACACCCTGGCTCGTATCGCTCTGACCGGCGGCACGCACGACACCATCAAGGACAAGTTCCATGAGAACTGCGGCGTGGCCCTTGGGTTCGACGACCCGGTGGCGGTGGCCAAGGCGCTCAGTGATTTCGCCAAGCAGAGCAAGCTCTTTGAGCTGCGTTGCGCCAGCCTGGACGGCAAGGAAATGACCGCCGCCCAGGTGGATGCTCTGGCCAAACTGCCCGGTAGGGAGCAGTTGCTCGGCCAGTTGCTTGGCACTATGAACGCCGTGCCCACCAATTTTGTGTCGCTGTTTGCCAATATGCTGCGCGGTCTGCTCTATGCCCTCAAGGGTATTGAAGAACAGAAAGGCAAGGCCGCCGCGTAAGCGGATGTGGACAGCACAAACGTTAAGCCAAAGATCAGGAGAAATATCATGGCCGTGACCAAAGAAGAAGTTGTTGAATTCATCTCCAGCATGACCGTTCTGGAACTTTCCGAATTCATCAAGGAACTGGAAGAGAAATTCGGTGTTTCCGCCGCCGCGCCTGCCGCCGCCATGGTGATGGCCGCTCCGGCCGCCGGTGGCGACGGCGCCGCCGTTGAGGAAAAGACCGAATTCGACGTCATCCTCAAGGAAACCGGCGCCAACAAGATCGGCGTCATCAAGGTCGTGCGCGCCCTGACCAACCTTGGACTCAAGGAAGCCAAGGAAAAGGTGGACGGCGCTCCCTCCACCCTGAAAGAAGCCGTTTCCAAGGAAGAAGCCGAGGAAGCCAAGAAGCAGCTCACCGAAGCTGGCGCCACCGTGGAAATCAAGTAAGTATTTTCCACTGCCCGCTTCGCTTCAGCGAAGCCGCTTTCCGCATGGCGGGGTCATTGACCCCGCCATGTTTTTTTCGTCGGCGGGACTTTTTTGCTTTTCCGCTCCGAAACCTCGTGCAGAGCGGCAAAGTCGACGTTGCCCCCAGCCTGTCGTTGCTGGCATCATCCGTAACGGCATTGCGGCGGATACAAAATCCCCCTATATTTCTTCAAGAAAAAGTCTTGCCAAAAAAATAATTTCTGATTATCTATCTTTGTTCAATGAACGGCACGGGAGGCCTACTTTCTGTTTTTGATAACTCACTGTATATGCACACTTTTTTAAAATAGGCGCAACAGCCCAAGCCCTGTTTACCCAGACAGGGATGGGTTTTTGTCGTCTTTGCCGTGCACAGTAAGCTCCCCCGCGACTCCCCGCGGCCGTTTCATACGCTTTCAGGGTGCAGTGACAGCAAGTTTTTTGCCCGCCGGCAGACGCTTCTGTCCGCAGCCGGGGCGCAACCGCTACCTATCTTGAGGTACCCATGGGCCAGCTCACCAAACAGTTCGGCAAGATCAAGATCTCCCTCCCCATCCCCCATCTGCTGAATCTGCAGATCGATTCATATCAGAAATTCCTCCAGGAAGGCGTGCCCGAGGCCGACCGCAGGCCGGACGAAGGTCTGGAAGGCGTCTTCCATACGGTATTTCCCATTGAGGATTTCAACAAGACCGCCAGCCTGGAGTTCGTCAGTTACGAGGTTCAGGAACCCAAGTACGACCAGGCCGAATGCATTTCCAAGGGCCTGACCTATGAAGCGCCCATGCGCATCAAAGTGCGCCTGGTCGTCTATGATGCCGACGAGGCTTCGGGCAACCGGACCATCCGCGACATCAAGGAGCAGGATATCTACTTCGGCACCCTGCCCCTGATGACCGAAAAAGGCACCTTCATCATCAACGGCACCGAGCGCGTCATCGTCAACCAGTTGCAGCGCTCGCCCGGCATCATCTTCGAGCACGACGGCGGCAAGACCCACACCAGCCGCAAGGTGCTCTATTCCTGCCGGGTGATCCCCATGCGCGGCTCCTGGCTGGACTTTGATTTCGACCACAAAGACATTCTCTACGTGCGCATCGACCGCCGCCGCAAGATGCCCGCCACCATCCTGTTCAAGGCCATGGGCATGAGCAAGGAGCAGATTCTCGACTACTTCTACAGCCGGGAACAGTATCTGCTGGAAGACGGCGGCAGGCTGTTCTGGGAAGTGCGCAAGGATCTCTACCGCAAGGACAACGCCTACGCGGACATCACCGCGCCTGACGGCAACGTGCTCGTCAAGGCGGGCAAGCCCATCACCAAGCGGAGCTGGCGGCTGATCTGCGAGGCCGGCATTCCGGCCATTGAAGTGCGCCCCGACCTGCTGGACGGCATGTTCCTAGCCGAGGACGCCGTGGCCCCCCAGAGCGGCGAAGTGCTGGCCGAAGCGGCCGACGAAATCACGCCCGGCCTGTTGGAACGTATGCGCGAAGCGGGCATCAAGCGTCTCTCCGTGCTGCACACCAAGGGCACGGACACCTCTTCCTCCATCCGCGACACCCTGGTGCTGGACCGCATCCCGGACCAGCAGAAGGCCCAGGAAGAGATCTACCGCCGCCTGCGCCCGTCCTCGCCGCCCACCGCCGAGATCGCGGCCAGCTTCTTCGACAACCTGTTCCGCAATCCGGATTATTATGACCTTTCGCCCGTGGGCCGCTACAAGCTCAACCAGCGTCTGGGCATCGACGCGCCCGCCGATCTGCGCACCCTGAACGACGAGGACATTCTTACGGCCATCAAGGTGCTGGTCCAGCTCAAGGACAGCCACGGCCCGGCCGACGATATCGACCACCTGGGCAACCGCCGTGTGCGCCTGGTGGGCGAGCTGGTGGAAAACCAGTACCGCATCGGCCTGGTGCGCATGGAGCGCGCCATCAAGGAACGCATGAGCCTGCAGGAAATCTCCACCCTCATGCCCCACGATCTGATCAATCCCAAGCCCGTGGCCGCGGTGCTCAAGGAATTCTTCGGCACGTCCCAGCTCTCGCAGTTCATGGACCAGACCAACTCGCTCTCCGAGGTCACCCACAAGCGCCGTCTCTCGGCCCTGGGCCCCGGCGGCCTGACCCGCGAACGCGCCGGCTTTGAGGTCCGCGACGTACACACCTCGCACTACGGCCGCATCTGCCCCATTGAAACTCCGGAAGGCCCGAACATCGGCCTGATCGTCTCCCTGACCACCTTCGCCAAGGTCAATGACTACGGCTTCATCGAAACCCCCTACCGGGTGGTGCGTGAAGGCCGGGTGACCGACGAGGTGGTGCATCTGGACGCCTCGCGTGAAGGCGATCAGGTGGTGGCCCAGGCCGACGCCCGCCTGGACGGCGAAGGGCATCTGCTGGAAGAATTCGTCACTGTGCGCGTCAAGGGCGAAGTGGAAATGCGCCACCGCGACGAAGTGACCCTGATGGACATTTCGCCCAGCCAGATGGTTTCCATTTCCGCGGCGCTGATTCCCTTCCTGGAACACGACGACGCCAACCGCGCCCTGATGGGTTCCAACATGCAGCGTCAGGCCGTGCCTCTGCTGCGCTCGGAAAAGCCCCTGGTGGGCACGGGCATGGAAGTGGACGTGGCCCGCGACTCCGGCGCCTGCATTGTGGCCCCGGCCGACGGCAAGGTGCAGTACGCGGACGCCGACCGCATCGTGGTGGCCTATGAAGGCGACATCTACAAGGATCAGGGCGGTGTGCGGGCCTACGACCTGCTCAAGTTCCACAAGTCGAATCAGAACTCCTGCTTCGGGCAAAAGCCGACCTGCTATCCCGGCCAGATCGTCAAGAAAGGCCAGATCCTGGCCGACGGTCCCGGCATCGACGAAGGCCAGCTGGCCTTGGGCAAGAACCTGGTAGTGGCCTTCATGCCCTGGTGCGGCTACAACTACGAAGACTCCATCCTGATTTCCGAACGCACGGTCAAGGAGGACGTCTTCACCTCCATCCACATCGAAGAATTCGAAGTGGTGGCCCGCGACACCAAGCTGGGACCCGAGGAAATCACCCGCGATATCCCCAACGTCAGCGAAGACATGCTGCGCAACCTGGACGAAAGCGGCATTATCCGCATCGGCGCGGCCGTCAAGCCTGACGACATTCTGGTGGGCAAGATCACCCCCAAGGGCGAAACCCAGCTCACCCCGGAAGAAAAGCTCCTGCGGGCCATTTTCGGCGAAAAGGCCAGGGATGTAAAAAACACCTCCCTGAAGGTCCCGCCGGGAGTGGAAGGCACCATTATCGACGTAAAGGTCTTCAACCGCCGTTCGGGCGAGAAGGACGAGCGCACCCTGGCTATCGAGGCCCACGACACTTCGGTGCTGGACCAGAAGGAAGCCGACCATATGCGCGCCCTTACCGAGCGCACGCGGGATCTGCTTGCACCGCATGTGCTGGGCAAGCAGATCGCGGCCTCCCTGCCCGGCAAGAAAAAGGGCGAAGTGCTGGCCGAAGCCGGCGCGGCCCTCACCGAGGAACAGCTGGCCCAGCTGCCTGTCAAGAAACTGGCCGGTCTGTTCAAGAGCAAGGAAGTCAACGACGAGGTGGCCGAACTGCTCCGGGCCTATGACCACGAGGTGGATTATCTCAAGGCCATTTACGACGCCAAGCGCGAGAAGGTCACCGAAGGCGACGATCTGCCCCCCGGCGTGATCAAGATGGTCAAGGTGCATATCGCCATCAAGCGCAAGCTCTCGGTGGGCGACAAAATGGCCGGCCGCCACGGCAACAAGGGCGTGGTTTCCTGCATCCTGCCGGAAGAGGACATGCCCTTCTTCGCCGACGGAAGGCCCGTGGACATTGTGCTCAACCCCCTGGGCGTGCCTTCGCGTATGAATATCGGCCAGATTATGGAAACCCACCTCGGCTGGGGCGCCAAGGAACTGGGCCGTCAGTTGGCCGAACTGGTGGATTCCGGCGCGGCCATGCAGGTCTTGCGTAAGGAAGTCAAGGACGTCTTCGGCTCCGAAGAGGTCCGCGCGCTGGTGGACGGCATGGACGACGAGGAATTTGTCGCCTCGGTCAAGAAGCTGCGCAACGGCATCGTGACCAAGACGCCGGTTTTCGACAGCGCCACTGAAGAGGACATCTGGGGCTGGATGGACAAGGCCGGTCTGGAAAACGACGGCAAAACCACCCTGTATGACGGACGCACCGGCGTGCCTTTCAGAAACCGGGTCACCACGGGCGTCATGTACATCCTCAAACTGCACCACCTGGTGGACGAAAAAATCCACGCCCGTTCCACGGGCCCCTACTCCCTGGTCACCCAGCAGCCTCTGGGCGGCAAGGCCCAGTTCGGCGGTCAGCGTCTGGGCGAAATGGAAGTCTGGGCTCTGGAGGCCTACGGCGCGGCCTACCTCCTCCAGGAATTCCTCACGGTCAAGTCCGACGACGTGACCGGGCGCGTCAAGATGTACGAGAAAATCGTCAAGGGCGACAACTTCCTGGAAGCCGGTCTGCCCGAATCCTTCAATGTTCTGGTCAAGGAACTCATGAGCCTCGGGCTCAACGTGACCCTGCACCAGGAGGAAGGCAAAAAAAAGCCCAAGCGCGTGGGCTACATGCGCGACCGCGACGAAGAGGCGGAATAGAGCAATTTGCGTTTGAAATGAGTGAACTGCTCTGCAAGGATTTGGTGCAAATCCTTGCCGCGGGATGCGGGTAGGCGGGCTTTGCTCGCCGTAAACGAGCATTTCAAGTGTTAAATTGCTTTAAACGCCTGTTGCGGCCTCCGTACGGATTACAGTAACGATTCCAACGAGCTTTTTACAAAGCAAGGTATGTATATATGAGCCTGGACGATCTTTTCACTGCTCGCGGCACGTCGGCCAATGTGACCAACATCCGCAATCTGAAAGCCATCCAGATTTCCATCGCTTCGCCCGAATCCATCCGCGAATGGTCCTACGGCGAAGTGAAAAAACCGGAAACCATCAACTACCGCACCTTCAAGCCGGAGCGGGACGGTCTGTTCTGCGCCAAAATCTTCGGCCCGGTGAAGGACTACGAGTGCAACTGCGGCAAATACAAGCGCATGAAGCACCGCGGCATCGTCTGCGAAAAATGCGGGGTTGAAGTCATCGCCTCCAAGGTGCGGCGCGAGCGCATGGGCCACATTGAGCTGGCCGCGCCCGTGGCCCACATCTGGTTCCTGAAGACCCTGCCCTCCAAGATCGGCACCCTGCTGGACATGACCATGGCCGATCTGGAAAAGGTGCTCTACTTCGACTCCTATATTGTGCTGGATCCCGGCCAGACCAATCTGCAGAAGCGTCAGGTCATTTCCGAGGACCAGTATCTTCAGATTCTGGACCACTACGGCAGCGACGAGGTGCTCACCGTGGGCATGGGCGCGGAAGCCGTGCGCAGCCTGCTGGAAGAGCTGGACCTGGAAAAGCTGCGTGTTGAGCTGCGCGAGGAAAGCGAGGCCACCAAGAGCCAGACCAAGAAGAAAAAGCTGACCAAGCGTCTGAAGATCGTGGAGGCTTTTCTGGAATCCCAGAACAAGCCCGAATGGATGATCATGGAGGTCATTCCGGTTATTCCGCCGGAACTGCGCCCCCTGGTGCCCCTGGACGGCGGCCGTTTCGCCACCTCGGACCTCAATGATCTCTACCGCCGGGTCATCAACCGCAACAACCGCCTCAAACGGCTCATGGAGCTGGGCGCGCCGGAAATCATCATCCGCAACGAAAAGCGTATGCTCCAGGAAGCCGTGGACGCGCTCTTCGACAACGGCCGCCGGGGCCGGGCCATCGCCGGCACCAACGGCCGCCCGCTCAAGTCTCTGTCGGACATGATCAAGGGCAAGCAGGGCCGCTTCCGCCAGAATCTCCTGGGCAAGCGCGTGGACTACTCGGGCCGTTCGGTCATCACCGTGGGCCCCTACCTCAAGCTGCACCAGTGCGGTCTGCCCAAGAAGATGGCCCTGGAGCTGTTCAAGCCTTTCATTTATTCGGAACTGGAAAAACGCGGCCATGCCTCCACCATCAAGAGCGCCAAAAAGATGGTGGAGCGCGAGGAACTGGTGGTCTGGGACATCCTTTCGGAAGTGGTGCGCGAGTACCCCATTCTGCTCAACCGCGCCCCGACCCTGCACCGCCTGGGCATCCAGGCATTTGAGCCCCTGCTGGTGGAAGGCAAGGCCATCCGTCTGCACCCCCTGGTCTGCTCCGCCTACAACGCGGACTTCGACGGCGACCAAATGGCCGTGCATATTCCGCTGTCCGTGGAGGCCCAGATCGAATGCCGCGTGCTGATGATGAGCACCAACAACATTCTTTCCCCGGCCAACGGCGGCCCGGTCATTGTGCCCTCGCAGGACATCGTGCTGGGTCTCTACTACATGACCGTGGAACGCAGCTTTGAAAAGGGCGAGGGCATGACCTTCTGCGCGCCCTGGGAAGTGGAAGCCGCCTACGACGCGGGCCAGGTCTCCCTGCACGCCCGGGTCAAGGTGCGCATGAAGGAAGGCGAGGATCTTGTGCAGACCACGCCGGGCCGCGTGCTGGTCAGCGACATTCTGCCGCCGGAGCTCTCCTTCGAGCACGTCAACACGGTGCTGACCAAGAAGGCCATCGCCAAGCTGGTGGGCGCGGCCTACCGCACCTGCGGCATCAAGTCCACGGTCATCCTCTGCGACAAGCTCAAGGACATGGGGTATGAGTTCGCCACCCGCGCCGGTGTGACCATCGGCGTGAAGGACCTGACCATTCCCGAAAGCAAGAAGAACATCCTGGCCAAATCCCAGGCCGAGGTGGACGATATCGAACGCCAGTACCGCGACGGCATCATCACCCGTACGGAAAAGTACAACAAGGTGGTGGACGTCTGGACCAAGGCCACGCAGGACGTTTCCACGGAAATGATCAAGGAGATCTCCTACGACGTGCTCACGGACGAGAAGACGGGCAAGCAGGAGAAAAACCAGAGCTTCAACCCCATCTTCATGATGTCCAACTCCGGCGCGCGCGGCAACCAGGACCAGATGCGCCAGCTCGCGGGCATGCGCGGCCTGATGGCCAAACCGTCGGGCGAAATCATCGAAACGCCCATCACCTCGTCCTTCCGCGAAGGGCTCTCGGTGTTGCAGTACTTCACCTCCACCCACGGCGCGCGCAAGGGCCTGGCGGACACGGCCCTGAAGACGGCCAACTCCGGTTACCTGACCCGCCGCCTGGTGGACGTGGTCCAGGACGTGATCGTTTCCGAGCACGACTGCGGCACGGTGGACGGCATTGAGCTGACCCACATCAAGGAAGGCGGCGACATCAAGACCCCGCTGGCCGAACGCATCATAGGCCGTGTGCTGCTCTACCCCGTGCATGACCCGGACGAGCCGGAAAAAATCCTGCTGCCCGAAAACACCCTGATCACGGAAAGTGAAGCCAAGCTGATCAACGACAAGGGCATCTCCTCGGTCATGGTACGCTCGCCCCTGACCTGCCAGTCGGAACGCGGCATCTGCGCCCTGTGCTACGGGCGCGACCTGGCCCGCGGCCATCTGGTCAATACCGGCGAAACCGTGGGCATCATCGCTGCCCAGTCCATCGGCGAGCCGGGCACCCAGTTGACCATGCGCACCTTCCACATCGGCGGCACGGCTTCGAGCACCATTGAAAAGAACAAGTTCGAAGCCCAGAACGCGGGCCGGGTGATCCTGAACCGCGTACGGGCCGTGACCAACCGTGACGGCGCGCAACTGGTGCTGGGCAAGAGCGGCCAGCTGACCATCGTTGACCCGCAGGGCCGCGAACGGGAGAAATACATTCTTCCCAACGGCGCGCGCCTGATGGTCCATGACGGCCAGGAAGTGACCAAGGGCGTCGTGCTGGCCGAATGGGACCCCTTCAACGAACCCTTTGTGTCCGAAGAAGACGGCGTGATCCGCTTCACGGACATCATCGACGGCAAGACCGTGCAGGAAAAGGTGGACGACGTCACCCGTCAGGCCTCACTGACCATCATGGAGTACCGCACCACCAACTTCCGGCCCTCCATCTCCATCTGCGACGACAACGGCAATGTGAAGAAGCGCGTGCACGGCGCGGCTGCGGCCATCTACAGCCTGCCCGTGGGCTCCATCATCATGGTCAAGGACGGCGAGAACATCCAGGCTGGCGACATCATCGCCCGCAAGCCCCGCGAAACCTCCAAGACCAAGGATATCGTGGGCGGCCTCCCGCGCGTGGCCGAGCTCTTTGAAGTGCGCAAGCCCAAGGACATGGCCGTGGTTTCCGAAATCGCGGGCACCGTCACCTACGCGGGCGAGTCCAAGGGCAAGCGCAAGCTGGTGGTCACGCCGGAAATCGGCGAGGCCAAGGAATACCTTGTGCCCAAGGGCAAGCACATCACGGCTGCGGACGGCGACTTCGTGGAAGCGGGCGATCCCCTCACCGAAGGCTATCCGGAACTGCACGATATCCTGCGCACCCGAGGCGAGAAATACCTGGCCCGCTATCTGGTGGACGAAATCCAGGAAGTCTACCGCTTCCAGGGCGTGGGCATCGACGACAAGCACATCGAAGTGATTGTGCGCCAGATGCTCAAGAAGGTGACCATCCTCGACTCAGGCGGCACCAGCTTCCTGGTGGGCGAGCAGGTGGACAAGAGCGAGTTCAAGGCCGAAAACCAGAGGACCATAGCCGAGGGCCGCGTTCCGGCCACGGCGGAACCGCTGGTGCTGGGCATCACCCAGGCCTCGCTGACTACCTCATCCTTCATCTCGGCGGCTTCCTTCCAGGAAACCACCAAGGTGCTCACCGAAGCCTCGCTCAAGGGCAAGATGGACTATCTGCGCGGCCTCAAGGAAAACGTCATCGTGGGCCGCCTGATCCCGGCGGGTACGGGCTACCGCGAATACGTGAACGGCGACATCGAGGTGCCGGACCAGAAGGAACGCCCCGACAAGTTCCTGGAAGAACTGGAAGAAAACCCCGTGCTGGTGGATCTGAATCAGTAACGGCCGTACTCATAGAGATAACAGAAAGCCCCGGAAGGCATGCCTTCCGGGGCTTTTTCGTGTTGACGTGATAGCGCGATTTCACTTTTGAATGGCTCTATCCCCCGCCGCGGCGACCGGGCCGACGGGCGGCCCGTAGGGCCGTGCCTGTAGCCCAAAGGGCGTACAGGCATCGA
>OMGS01000051.1_pt1 | contig 109765 bp, 94 predicted proteins | sample 1646081 | NCBI WGS metagenome assembly OMGS01 (sample SAMN05578591, study PRJEB25193) | human gut metagenome | biome: Human Microbiome; feature: human-associated habitat; material: feces | host: Homo sapiens | place: USA:Birmingham | reverse complement strand
GAGATCTACACTCTTTCCCTACACGACGCTCTTCCGATCTGGAGGGGTATTGACTGAATTATTGCTGTCCGGCAAACATTTTGTGTAAGACAAGAATTAAGACTGATTCCATTTGCAGGATTCAGCCCTTTGGTTACCTTGAAAAATGAACAGGTTGTGGGCTGGACTTTCGGAGAAGGATACATAAACATGGATATTAAGGGTTTTTAAATGACACACACTAATAGTGATATTTTGATATCGTGTTAATGTAAAAATCTCCCGCTTCCTGTCAGTACAGGGCGGGAGGTTTTTGCCTTTTAAGGGATATTTTTCATTTGTTCACCCGGTTTACGATGATGGCGATGTCACCGGCGACGGTGACATTCGTTGCCGTACCGAAACTATCCATAGCGATATACAAGGTGATCATCCACCCTTGTGCCGTTTCATCGAAACCTAACATGGATTGCAACAATCCCAATGCCGCCATAATGGCTCCTCCGGGTATTCCCGGTGCGGCGACCATTGCAATGCCCAGTATCATAGTAAAACCCGCATACTGGCCGAGTTGTAGTTCTCCTCCAGACATCAGCATAATGGTCATCGAACAGGCTACAATTTTCATCGTGCTCCCAGACAAGTGAATCGTTACTGCTGACGATTGTGTTCCGAGCGCCGTTATATAAGCAGGGGGGATTGTTTACGACATAACCCTCATTTTTATATACATATTCACATCTGTAGTATTTAGAGATTAAAGAATATGACTTTTTGAGTAATTCAAAATATGTAGTGCATTTTAAAGTATCGTATTTTGATGCCAACCAATTAAAGTGTGAATAGGCATTGTAATTTAAGACATCTACAAATGCGTTACGAGAGAAAGCTGAAGATAAATTCCTCAGTTTAATCAACTCTTTATTTACACTTGTAGTAACCATATACAATACACCTAATTTAAAGCTATATTGTAAAAGTACAAAAAATATTTTGTAATATACAGAATCTCATGGATAAAACAGTCATTTGCTTATGCCTTTTTAGATTTATAGCAATTTCGTTCGCATGATTTCTCCAAAATCTTTTGCCGTATCTTGTTCGCCTTATTAGGTATTAAGTCGACTAACAAAAATTTTAATTATTATGAAACTACAAATAAGTTTCAGATTGAAAGGGCTACCGCATTGTATTCATGAGTTATCATAGAATATTGTGTATTATTTATCTGTGTTGCTTGTATACTACTAATAATAGAAATCATGTCGAATCTGTGCAAAAGGGAATTTTATGGCAATTATTATATAGAATAAAAAGTGATGATAGTAATACTTGGATGGTGAACCGATGTATTTATCATATACTCCGAAAAACTGTCACTTGTGACACTTTTCCGGAGGTAAAGTTATATATTTTCTTTCTAACCAGAGAAATACATCGAAAGAACAGGCGAAGCCGTTGCTTCGGCAATAAATTAACCGTTTGATAAACTAACCTGTTGTGGATGATTTGCCGGTCTAAAAAGCGTCAGGTTAGGGATTACTCCTTATTCATCTCCTATTCACGCCCTATATACATACGTCGGGGATAAGGTGTGAATAGGGTATGAATAGGAGGTGTAACGGCTATGTTACCTGTCTTCACCCTGTTTTCTCCTTGTGTGGAGCATTGTTTCAATGTTTTCTGCAAAACTTTTGATGGGCGGGAGTGACAAATTATTTTCTATCAATATCAATTCGAGTTATTTCATGCGAATCCACTCTTATGCATTTTGCCGCAGACTCATCAAATAGAACATAATTACGTCCCCCTTTATGCAAAGAACTTTCAAAAGTAATTCCATCTGCAGTAGCTCCTTCTGAATCAACTATACGTCTGCAATATTCACAAATAAGTTGTGTGGGCACATATTCTATTTCAGAATCATATCTGCGAAGTGGTTTTGATAGATCAGAGCTTATTGCTTCAATAACTTTCTTTTTAATAATAGTTTCTTTTAAAGGGACACTACCATCATTGTATGATAAAAATAAATTTACATCATATACAAAATCTATTAGCTTCAAATCTTTTTCTATTCTGAATGTACCAACACTCAATTTATCTAAATACACAGCACGAACTTCAAAATATGTGGTTTTAGCAGAGTCACTCAAATATAAATACGGTATTCCGATAGGATTGGCACGACCAGCTGTAGTTAATTCTTTTGGAGGGCATCCCATTTTATCCCATTTAATCTTTTTCTGACCAATCGGAGTAACACGGGAGCGATATAATTTTTGACCAATATGTAAACTTTTTCCTGCTGTAAGATATTCATATTGAGCAAATTCATCCATGTTGGTAAAAAAGCGAGAATTCTCTTTAACACTGTTTTTTAGCCTATCCCAAACTGCAACACGATCTTGGATTTCATTTGTGTAATCTACACAAGTATCTATAGAGTAGTCCAAATGGGATGTAGATATAATATCAGATAATAAAATTTTTGCAACATCTTTATCTTTAAAGATATGCCACTCGTCTTGAATAATATCAACTATTGTTTTGTTGCTGTTATCTGTTAAGGAAAATAGTGAAAGTAAAGCATTAAAGAAACCATGAAAATCTGAGAAGTCCATTAACTTTCCTTCTTTTCCACATACATCACATACGCCATTGATAACAGCATTGGCATTTATTTCGGAACGTAATTCTTCATCAAGAAAACAATCTTTACATATATACATACACAGTTATTATAAAGAGAGAATTAGTTCCAAGTGATTCTTTACAGATAATTTTTTCAAATATCCAAGACCTGGGTAGCCATCGGAAGCATCAGCTTTTTGGATTATTTCTTTAACCGCTTCTGTCTGATTTTTATCTTCATAGAATGGTGCGACTTTCTTTGCAGCTTCTCTGAATTTTCCGCGAATATCACTATTTGTCTCATTGCTATCGGAAACAAAATGATGAACATATAATTGTTCCTCGTTCTTTCTATAGGAAAGGTGAATAACTAAAGCGTATGGCAGCATGCCTCCTTCTATATATTCAGATGGTAAGGTCGTGTAATCTGAATATCCATCTAAATGGCCTTCTTCTTTATAGAAAAATGGTTCCTCAGAAAACAATTCATCTACTTCGAGTGCATAGTCTGCATTACGAACCCTTGATTTGAAACAGTCATCTAATCGAATGATTTGTTTTCCCGTTTCCTTTAATTTACTTCTTAATCTTCTTGAGATAGTAGAGCCGAATGAGTTTACAATATATCCGATAGATGGATTATTGATTATCTCCCATGCATTTTCATCATCCATATCCATACAGGTACGGAATATAATCATAGCACGCTCAAACTTATACTTATCAATTATTGATGGTATTTCATGAGCATTACGTTTGGAATAAAGAAATGCAGGAATCCAACTCTTCTTATGATCATTATCCATTAATTTTTCATTCAGCGACCATGCATCAAAATGAACTGTAGGGTGTTTGAAATCCCCATCTTTAGGATTTAAGATAAGTGCAAATTTTAATCCGTTGGCAAGTATCTCATCTATAGCAAGATCTAATGCATTAGGCTGTTGTTTTACCGGCTCTAAAATGGGTGTTATTGAATCTTGCCCTTTATGTTCTGCTGAAAATTCTCTTAAAGCCTTAAGCTCATATTGTTTTGCACGAAGATATGGATAATACATAATTTATGCATGATTTATGTTGATGTTCAATTGTTTCAATAATTTATTCGCCTTATCTTCCGGCAAATTTAAACTTAGCATCATTTGTCTGATTGACATAGGGTATTTCCGTAGTAACGATGTATTGTTTTTACGCTTTTTTACCTCACGCAAGAAAAACTCCCTAACCTTGCCTGAATCTGCATGAGAAATAACATTGTAACAATATGTATACATATCATAACCTGCTACTCCATCCAAAGAAACGCCTAAAGACAATGCGATATTCTTATATTCGTCTGTTCTAAGACAAGACATTAATGTTTTAGGTTCAAAGTGTTCGTTCTGATATACCGATCTGACTTCCTTTAGAATAATACGTCCATTATCCCGACTCATTGTTATAATCCCAGTAGTGGGTTCGACTATATTATAGTATTCTTCTAATCTGTCTTCTGGAACAACTAAATAGCATTTATCAAAAAAACGTTTATAGTCTTCCATTTGTTTATCTAACCTTCGAGGTGTATCATACTCGGTTTTGATTTCAAACGCCTTACTCTCTCCATTAAACATTACCATATCAGCAATAGAGTTCCCGACTCTGAATTCGCTGAAATAAACCGAGTCTCTTGCGCCATATTTTTTTAGAAGAAGTTTTATTAACTCATTTTTATATACATACTCACATCTGTAGTATTTAGAGATTAAAGAATATGACTTTTTGAGTAGCTCAAAATATGTAGTGCATTTTAAAGTATCATATTTTGATGCCAACCAATTAAAGTGTGAATAGTCATTGTAATTTAAGACATCTACAAATGCACTACGAGAGAAAGCTGAAGATAAATCCTTTAGTTTAACCCACTCTTTATTTACACTTGTAGTAACCATATACAAAACACCTAATTTAAAACTATATTGCAAAGGTACAAAAATATTTTGTAAAATGCAGAATCCCATTGATAAAACGTCCTCCATATGCAAAGAGCGTTTCTCCTGTTTCATTTTCCGTATAGGGCAAATGCCGTGCCGATATAATATTTGGACGGAGAACCGATGCAGTGGAGCAGTGTTTCAATGTTTTCTGCAAATATCGTCCGGATACCCGGATCTTATTCCATATAGGATTTTCCTGTCTTTATATACGTATTTCCCTGTCTGTATAATAGATTTTGAAAGGGGGAGGCGATGGTGCTACTTTTACTTCCGAAATTTGATTCCGGCCGGGATCTTGTGTATAACCTATTAAAACAAAATGTTATGGCAAAGAGTGAAAATGTGATTCGGGGCCGTATCGGGAACATGATTTTTTACCGGGTGAGGGGAGTGACCCGGATTCGTTCTGTTCCGTTGTCGGCGGTCAGGCCGGATGCGTTGAAGTGCCGGACCGCCCGGTTGCGTCTGATTGCGGCAGTCCGGTTTTATCAGCGTTTGCAGGATACCCGGTTACGGGATATCTGGCGGCTGGCGGCCAAAGATACGGCGATGAACGGGTATAACCTGTTCGTGAAACAGAACATCTATGTGTTCAACGAACGTACGCTTTTCGATCCGGCCCGGTTACTGTTGGTGTTCGGCACTCTTCCACCGATGAATTGTCTCGAATTGGCGGAACAGACAGGGCGGCGCATAGTCCTGACCTGGAAAAACAGTCTGGAGCCGGCGGGTGTTCGGGCAACCGACCGGGTGGGGGTGGTGGCTTTGTGCGAAGGGAAAATGTATTCGCCCCTTTGGTTGGATAAAGCCGTGAGTTACCGGCAGGAGCAAAGGGTGGCCGTAGAGTTGGAAGGTTTGCCGGCGGGGACGGTCCACCTGTATTGTTTTTTCGTTTCGGCAGACGGGACGGCTTATTCTCCCGGCAGTTATTTGTGTATTCATTTAAAATCTGACGTATGAAAGGAATAGTGGAAACCGTGGCCGGTGTCATAGAACGCCTGTCGATATCTTCGACCGAGAAAAAACGGTTGAAGCAGGAACTGGAAACTCTTTTGGTGGATTATGAACGGGAACATTTGCAGGTGCAGTCGGGCGTGCTGCGCAGCGAGGCACAGGGCAACTGGTTGCAGCGTTCGTGGCGTCCGGTGATTATGCTTGCCTTTACTGTGGTGATATTGGTGGGAATGTTTACCGATTTGCCCATGCCGGAAGATACCTCCCGGTTCTGGGATTTGCTGGAAATCGGATTGGGCGGATATATCGTCGGCCGTTTCCGGATGAGAAAGTGATAAATTTTATTATTGTCAATTATGGAAATCTTGAAACATCGTTTGGTGGATGGTGGCGTGCAGCATCTGGTTTGCCGGAAAAACAGCCGGAAGCTGTCAGGTCCCGATATGATTGTGGTGCACTACACGGCCGGGACAAGTGCACGCACGGCAGCCGAGTTCCTGGCAAAAGAAGAAGTGAAAGCCTCGGCGCATTTGGTCATTGGCCGGCAGGGCGAATTGTTCCAGCTGGTGCCTTTCGATACGGAGGCCTGGCACGCCGGGCGGAGTTGCTATGGCGGGCGGGCGAATCTGAACCGTTATTCCATCGGCATTGAGTTGGACAATCTGGGGCGTTTACAGTGGCAAGAGGGGCGTTTCGTGGCGGAGTGCGGCGTGGAAGTCGCTCCGGCGGATGTTTATGTCGACGATACGGGTGAAGTGGCGACTTTCTGGCATCGTTATACAGAACGGCAGAAAAGGTTACTCCGGGAAATATGCCGGTTGCTGAAACAGCATTATCCCATCCGTTACGTCGTAGGACATTCGGATATCACCGACCGGAAACAGGACCCCGGTCCTGAATTGCACGGATTTATGTGCAAGTGATGCATTATGTTAAACTTTAAATTTAAAAATCATGGCAGAATTTAATTCTTATTTGTTGGGCAAGGTTACCAAATCGGTAGGCAATATTACGTTGGTTTACACCAAACGTAAAAATATCGCGAAAGCGAAAGTGTTTAAACGGAAAGACAATCCTACGCCGGAAATTCTGGAGCAACGGGCAAAAATGAAGACTCTGGTGCAGTTCGGCAGGCGTATATTGCCTGTTGTCCGTAAAGGTTTTGCCGGAGTAGGGCGTGGTACGGCATTCAATGCCTTTGTCGCGCTCAATATGGATAAAGTATCGTTCGGTGCCGGTTCGGTGGCAACGATAGATTACGGGCGGCTGTTGCTGGCTTCCGGTTTGCAGCGGGTGCGTATCGTTGCTTTGAATAATCGCGGTGTGGCGGGCGAAACGGAATATGCCTTACCTGAAGAGTGGGAAGCATCGAAAGTGGAGGCGTATTGTTTTGCCACTTCCCTCAATGGACGGATGGTGTCGGACAGCATGCATTTAACGGTCTGAAAAAAGAAAGGAAATGGAAGAGTGTATAATGACCGGTAATGCAGCGGGCGGCCTCCGTGCAAGGCCGCCTCCGCCGCCCTTTCCGGTAAGAAAGTCCACCCAATTCTGCATCGTCGGTCGATGAGGCATGCGGAAATGGTTTTGTAGAATGATCTGATTAATTTGAATACCGGTATTCATTAGGAGCGATGCCCGTAATTTTTTTGAATAACAGACTGAAATATTGCACACTGGTATAGCCTAACCGCCGTGCTACGACGGCCGGGGTGTTTTCCGCTTTGAGCAACATCCTTTTAGCCGTTTCAAGCCGTCGCAGTTGGAAATACTCATCCAACGTCTTGCCGGTTTCGAATTTCAACAAATCGTTGAAATAAGGGACGGATAGGCCCAGCCCTGTGGCACAATATTCCGATGTAGGCAACAGAGCCCCCTGTAACCTGCCGGAGGCGATATAGTCATCGAGCAGGGTTTCCAACTCTTCGAGCACAGTCTTGTTCTTATTCTCGCGTGTGATGAACTGCCGCTCGTAGAAACGGGTGCAATAGTCCAGCATCAACTCGATATGCCGTGAGAGAATGGTTGCGGTGTGCGTGTCGATGGAGTGGTGCAGTTCCTCTTCGATATTTTCAAGACAGCACGTAATAGTTGCCGTTTCCCGTCCGGACAAGTGTAATGCCTCTTCCTTGTTATAAGAAAAGAACGTATAGTTCCTGATATGATTTTTCAGTGAGGTACGGTACAGTAAATCGGGATGAAACGCCAACAGCCACCCTTTGTCCGGTAACACGCCCGCTTCGTTCATGCGGAAAATTTCCCCGGGTTTGAGAAATACCATCGTGGCATTGGAATAGTCGTAATACTTACGGCCGCAGCAGCCACAGCCGTCCGGGCATTCCTCGATGAGCAGCACGGCATAGAATTCGAATTTCACGGCCTCCTGCTCCAAATCCGGGTGTTCCAGATTGATGATGCTTGCCTGGGGATGCAGTGTTTTACATCCCAAACGGCGGTTGCATTCACACACGCTCTTTATGTCCAACGTCTTTTTCATCTGTCCTTTCAGCCAATCATCTTTGCCCGGTATTCATTCGGTGTGCATCCGGCCCGTTTCTTAAACAGGCGGCACAGGTGCTGCGGATATTGGAATCCCAGGGAATAAGCTATCTGGCTTACCGTATCCTGGGTGCCGGATATACGGTCCTTTGCTACTTCGATTATTTTCTCCTGAATATATTCCTGCGGAGTCTTTCCGGTTTCTTTTTTTAGCATGTCTCCGAAATAATTGGATGAGAGACACAATTTGTCGGCGAAGTGTTTCACCGAAGGGAGTCCGTCCCGCTCGGCGGCGGATCCTTCGAAATACTCGTCCAGCAACTGCTCGAAACGGGTCAGCACATCCCGGTTGCTTTTGCTGCGCGTGATAAACTGCCGTTCGTAAAAACGCATGCAGTAACCGAGCAGTAATTCGATATAGGTAGCAATCAGTGTTTTACTATGTTTGTCTATATCATGCTCCAGTTCTTTCCGTATGATTTTCAGACAATCCAAAATGATAGTCTGTTCCTCCCCGGATACGTGCAACGCTTCGTTGACTTCATACGAGAAAAAGGTGTAGTTCTTTATCGTTTTATTCAATGACGTGCCGCGAAGCAGGTCGGGATGGAAGATGATGCCATAGGCATCGGTTTGTATATGCCCGACTGTCGGCGTCGTCTCTGCTGTTTGTCCGGGAGCGAAACAGACGATGGTCCCTTCTTCGTAATCGTATTTCTGGCGGCCGTACTTGATGTCGCATGCCTTTTCCAGTTTTAAGAACAAGGCATACACTCCGTAATTAAAACGTATGGTGCCCACCGCGCGGGTCGCTTCATTGAGATTGATCACACTGACCAACGGATGCAGGGTTTCAAGACCGTACAAACGGTTATACTGATCTACATGATCCAAATAGAGTATCTTATCCATATTCTCTATGTCTTTATTTTTCACTGTACAAAATTAGAGGATGATACGGATAATCCCATAACCCCGATTACAGATAATATAACCCTGGCTACAGATTTATGCCGTTTTTTCCGGAAATCATGTAATTTGGGTTATCATATCTGTAATTCATCTACACTGTATTTTCAGCTATACGCTTAACTTTGTATCAGGAATCTGAAACTCTGAATCAATAAAATCAAATGACAATGAAACGAATATCAACTATTATGATTGCAAGTTTGTTAGTTATGGGGACGACTGCCGTAGCACAGTCCGATCCGGTTCCCGGGAAAAACGGTAATAAGTATGTGCCTTACGAAGAGCGTACCGGCAACGAGTCCATCGTCTATTTCACGCGTAACCTTAGTGCTGAAGGACTTATCGAAGCATATGAACAGGTAAGTGCGGACATCAAGGGACATACCGGAGTGAAGCTGCATACCGGGGAGCAGAACGGACCGAACATTATCCCGCGGGAATGGGTTAAAGCCCTGTTCCGGAAAGATTTGTCTGATGCCAACATCGTTGAAACCAATACCTATTACGAGGGCGACCGTTATACCACCGAACAACATCGGCGGACATTGGAAGTGAACGGCTGGACATTCTGTCCTGTAGATATTCTGGACGAAGAAGATACCCTGACATTACCTGTTCACGGTGGTAAATGGTTCGGAAAAATGTCAGTAGGCAGCCATACTACCGACTACAACTCCCTGGTGGTGCTTACCCATTTCAAAGGACATACACAAGGCGGTTTCGGCGGAAGCAACAAGAATATCGGTATCGGCTGTGCGGACGGGCGGATCGGAAAGGCCTGGATTCACACCACACCGGGACAGGATAACCAATGGGATATCCGTGAAGAGGAATTCATGGAACGCATGACCGAATCCACAAAGGCTGTCATCGATTACTTCGGCAAGCAAATCACGTATGTCAATGTGATGCGCAACATGTCGGTATCGTGCGATTGCGAGGGGGTGAATGCCGCTCCTGTCGTGACCCCGAATGTCGGTATCCTTTCTTCTACCGATATTCTGGCTTTGGACCAGGCATGTGTGGATTTGGTATATGCCATGACCGAAGCCGAACACCATGATTTGGTGGAACGCATCGAAAGCCGTCACGGGTTACGCCAGTTGTCATACATGAAGGAACTGGGAATGGGCAATGACCGTTACATCCTCATCGACCTGGATAATGGCGGCAAGCGCATTACCGCCGCGGAAGCTGTCAAGGGTCTGAAACCGTTTGTCAAGGAGTAAATGTATTTGAAAAAACATATAAATAGATAAACCATGTCGAAGAATATTCTGATTTTATCGTCCAGTCCCCGTCGTGGCGGCAATTCGGACACGCTTTGCGATGAATTTATGCGCGGAGCCATTGAGAGTGGAAACCAGGTAGAGAAAATTTTCCTGCGCGACAAAAATATACATCCTTGCACGGGGTGCAGCGTATGCAGCCGGTATAAGAAGCCCTGTCCGCAGAAAGACGATGCGGCTGAGGTGATTGAAAAGATGCTTGCGGCAGATGTCATCGTGATGGGAACACCGGTCTATTTCTATGCCATGAGTGCCCAGATGAAAATGATGATAGACCGTTGCTGCGGACCTTATACCGAAATGAAGAATAAGGAGTTCTATTTCATTGCCACGGCTGCCGAAGAAGATGAAACGATTATGGACCGTATCGTTGCCAGTTTCATGGGATTTCTCGATTGCCTGGAGAACCCGACGGTAAAGGGAACGCTGTTTTGCGGCGGCGTATGGCATGCGGGAGAAATTAAGGGAAGCCCGAAATTGCAGGAGGCATACGAAATGGGCAGACTGGTATAGGGAAAGGAACGGATTATGACACTTCTCCTGCGGGGGGTGACCGTGGGTGACAATGCCATTATCGCCGCCGGATCGGTGGTGACGAAAGATGTGGCGGCCAATACGGTTGCAGGAGGCGTGCCGGCAAGGTATATCCGTGACATTGACAGGAACGGAAAGCCTGATTATCCTTGTCCGTCTGAAACGGGAACGGTGGATAAAAGAAGTATGGGATAATCTCTGTAATTGGGGTTATACAATCTGTAATCCATCTACCGGGCCTCTTTGCTGGGCGCTGTAACTTTGCGATGTGAAAAGAAAACAAGAAACAGTAATCATTAAAATCACATCGGTTATGAAACGGATAACTTTTTTAACGGCCGCTTTCCTCTGCCTCTCCGGTTTGACGGAAAGCCCGGCACAGGACACTCAAAGTAACAGGAATATGGAAGAATTGAAACTGACACAGGAATGGGACAAAACGTTCCCGAAGAGCGATAAGGTGAACCACAGTAAAGTAACCTTTGTCAACCGTTACGGCATCACGCTCGCTGCCGACTTGTATGTACCGAAAACGACCGCCGGGGGAGAACTGCCGGCTATCGCTGTCAGCGGTCCGTTCGGTGCCGTGAAGGAACAATCGTCGGGGCTGTATGCTCAGACACTTGCCGAACGGGGTTTCCTCACGATTGCTTTCGACCCCTCGTTTACAGGTGAGAGTGGCGGACAACCTCGCAGTGTGGCTTCGCCGGACATCAATACCGAAGACTTTTCGGCAGCGGTGGATTACCTGGCGACGCGTCCGGATGTGGATGCCGGGCGTATCGGCATCATCGGCATCTGCGGCTGGGGAGGTTTTGCCATCAATGCGGCAGCCAACGATACGCGTATCAAGGCAACCGTGGCCTCCACCATGTACGATATCAGCCGCTGTACGGCGAACGGTTATTTCGATGCTGCCGACAATGCGGACGCCCGTTATAAAATGCGTCAGGAGTTCAATGCCCAGCGTACGGAAGATTATCGCACCGGCACTTATCCCCGCACCGTGATGAATCCTAAGCCTGCCGGCGACGCACCACAGTTCATGAAAGATTATTATGACTATTACAAGACCGAACGAGGCTATCATCCCCGTTCCATCAACTCCGGTCTGGGATGGAACAAGACCTCCTCACTGGCTTTTGTCAATGCTCCTATACTTGCGTATGCCGATGAAATCCGCAGTGCCGTGCTACTCATTCATGGCGAAAAAGCCCACTCCCGTTATTTTAGCGAGGATGCCTTCAGGAAGCTGAAGGGTGACAACAAGGAACTGATGATTATTCCCGGAGCCGTGCATACGGATTTGTATGACCGGACGGACATTATTCCGTTCGACAAACTGGAGGAATTTTTCGATGAATACTTAAAATGAATTACAAACCGGGAGCAGAAGTACCGGGCTTATTCGGATGATTATGCCGAGGTGCAGCCTTTTATTGTAATGAAATTAAAAATACCTGCTGCCCCGATGATGGCGGCAGGTATTTTTTCCGGTGAGAAAATCCACAAAAATGGGTGGAGAATTTGCGAATACGCCGAAAGCTTACTATTTTTACAGCCCGGACGGAGTGAATCCGTTATTTGGGTATATTGTTGATTGTTTATGGAAAATTTTATTGTTTCGGCGCGAAAATACAGGCCTGCAAGTTTCGATACGGTGGTGGGGCAGTTGGCTATTACTTCCACTTTGCGGAATGCCATTGTGAACCATCAGTTGGCTCAGGCCTATCTGTTTACCGGTCCCAGAGGGGTCGGTAAGACGACTTGTGCCCGTATTTTTGCGAAAACGATCAATTGCCTGAATCTGCAGCCCAATGCAGAGCCTTGTAACGAATGCGAATCCTGTAAGGCTTTCAATGCCGGGCGTTCGTTGAATATTCACGAATTGGATGCCGCTTCCAATAACAGCGTGGACGATATCCGCGGATTGGTAGAGCAGGTGAGGATTTTGCCTCAGGTAGGGAAATACAGCGTATACATCATCGACGAAGTGCATATGCTCAGTACTTCGGCTTTCAATGCTTTCCTGAAGACATTGGAAGAGCCGCCTGCACATGCTATTTTTATTTTAGCTACCACAGAAAAACATAAAATATTACCCACGATATTGTCCCGTTGTCAGATCTATGATTTTAATCGGATGAAAGTGGGAGATACTGTCGAGCATCTGAAGTATATTTCGGCAAAGGAGGGGATTACAGCCGAGGAAGCCGCTTTGGACGTGATCGCTCAGAAAGCCGACGGAGCTATGCGTGATGCGCTCTCTATTTTCGATCAGGTGGTCAGTTTTTGTGGCAAAAACCTGACTTACGAAAAGGTCATCGAAAACCTGAACGTGCTCGATTACGATTATTATTTCCGTTTGACCGATTTGTTCAATGCCGGAAAAGTGGGGGAAGCCTTTTTACTCTTCAACGAGATCATCGGAAAAGGATTCGATGGCGGGAATCTGATTGCCGGCTTAGGAAAGCATTTCAGGGATGTATTGGTTTCTAAAGATCCGGCAACCGTCCAATTACTGGAGGTCAGTGCGGGAATAAAAGCACGCTATGCCAAACAGGCGGCGGATTGTCAGGTAGATTTTCTATACGAAGCTTTGAAGATCGTTGAACAATGTGAAATGCAATACAAAGTACGCATGGAAAAGCGGCTGTGCATCGAATTGGCATTGATCAAACTCTGCCAGATCAATGAGCTAAAAAAAAAAATCTGAGGGCTTCTGAGGTCGGTTTTCTCCTGAAAATAGAAGGTTTTGCGGGTAAATTTCAGACGGCAGCTAATGCTTCAGAAGGGGGACAGGCTGTCGCTACTCCTAAACCGGTCAGGCATTTTGCTGAAAATGACCGTCACCGCCCCGATGCTTCTTTTAAAATAAAGGATTCCCTGAGGCAAATCAGTCAAACCCAGCCTGTCGTCAAAGTGCAGAAAACAGAGGTGCAACAATTCAAAGTAGAAGCCCGTGATGTGATCGACGAAAGGAAGGTCGTGGCTGCCCTGGAGCGTTATATACAAGATCATCGTCCTGAACCGACGGTTGCCATAGCTCTCAAGACCCATCGGCCGGAGATCGACGGTGAAAATATTGTTTTAGCAGTAGATAACCAGTTGCAACAAGATAAGCTCGAAGCTTTAAAAATGCATCTCCGGAATGTACTGATGAAATTGTTGAACAATGGCTTTATCACCTTGTCATTTAAGTTATTCGACGATCAGAATTCGACAGAAGAAAAAAAATTATTCACTGCCGGAGAAAAATTCCGGCATTTTATAGAACTCAATCCCGTCGTTGCAGACCTGAAATCGATATTCGGGTTGGAGCTCGATTAAAAAAAGTAAAAGGCTTAACCTTTTACTTTCTATCTACGTCTCTGGAGTTGGCTTGGGCGGTAGGCATGATGACGATGTCGTTCAGGCAGACGTGGGCCGGACGGGTGATAGCGAAAATGATGGTCTCGGCGATATCCTCGTTGGTCAACGGAGTCATACCCTGATATACTTTGTCGGCAGCCTCTTTATCTCCTTTGTAGCGCACGATGGAAAATTCGGTTTCTACCATGCCCGGGGCGATATTGGTTACTTTAATATGATGTTTCAGCATATCTGTCCGCATAGCCCTGGACAAGGCGTCCACAGCATGTTTGGTTGCACAATACACGTTTCCTCCGGGATATACTTCTTTTCCGGCGATGGAGGCCAGATTCACGATGTGACCCGTATTCCGGGCGATCATCAGGGGGGCTACAGCACGGGTGATGTATAACAGGCCCTTTACATTGGTATCGATCATTCTTTCCCAATCGTCGAGGACACCCTCCTGGATGGGAGCGACTCCCACTGCCAAACCGGCATTATTGACCAATACAGAGATATCCCTCCATTTCCCCCCGAGATTTCGAATGGCTGTCTCGACTTCTCCGGACTGACGGATATCGAAGGCTAAGGGGAGTACATCGGCTCCTTTCTGGCGGATACTTTCAGCCAGTTCTTGTAAACGGTCGTTTCTCCGGCCTGTAATGATTACATCGAATCCGGCTTCCGCAGCTTTTAAAGCTGTTGCCTGGCCGATACCGGAAGTAGCTCCGGTGATTAATGCTATTTTATTCATCTTTATCGTATTGTAAAATGATTATCCGAATGATTCACAAACTTACAATTTTTAGCTTTAAAATCGGACAAGATTTGTTGAAAAGAATCAAAATAACTACTTTCGTTCCGTATGTTGAATAAAGCGTTCTATATAATCCTATTCCTATCCTTATCCTGTTGCGTGCAGGCCCAGAAAATAATGCGGAATACCAGTCTGTTGAATTATCAGCGGGGTGACCGGACCGTATTACATTTCGGTTTTAGCCTCGGGATCAATTATATGGACTATAAAGCCGTCTTGTCGGGAGCCAATGGATGGAGGGCGGAATCGGGCAAACTGGATGTCGGATTTCTGGTGGGTATTGTTTCTGAACTGAGATTAGGTGATGATTGGGGGCTGAGATTTTTGCCGGGACTGGAATTCGCTACCTGTTCGCTGGTGTATACGCAGGTGCCGGAGGTTGAAAATAACAAACAATATGCTTATAATGAGTCGGTTTATGTCTCTTTGCCGTTGATGTTGAAATACAAGGCCAAGCGGATTAATAATTTCCGTCCCTTTATTACTGCAGGAAGCAGTTATAAATTCGATTTTCAAAAACACGATAAGATCGATCCGGACAAGTCGGTTTATTTCCGAACCCGTAGAGGGGATGTTTTTCTGGAAATGGGAGCTGGTTCGGATTTTTACCTGCCTTATTTCAAATTTGGAATAGAGTTGCGTTTTTCATTGGGATTGACGGATGTATTGGTACATCGGCCTGATCCCAAAAATCCGGGATATGAGGATTATACACAATCTTTAAGTAAACTACGTGCCCGGATTTTCACGATTTGTTTTAATTTTGAATGATATTCAGCATTCTTATTTATCAGAGATATGTATACAGAAATTCAGATCAGAATAAAGCCAGAACAGGCAGGTGTGGAGGAAACATTGCGGCAAATCGCTGCCCGGGTTGCAGGAGTCGGTGCAGAACGGATCTGCCGGGTAGATATTGTCCGTAAGTCGATCGATGCCCGGCAAAAAGAAGTGATGTTCAACCTGGTCGCCGGACTTCATATCGACCGTATCGAGGAGAAAGAAAAGGTTTTCGTTCCGGCCTACCGGGATGTGTCCGACAGAGAAACGGTGGTCGTGGTCGGTGCAGGGCCTGCAGGTTTATTCGCAGCTTTGCGTTTGATCGAACGTGGTTTCCGTCCTTTGGTACTGGAAAGGGGAAAGGCTGTCGAAGACCGGAAAAAGGATCTGAATGGTTTATATAAGACCGGGATGGTAGATGAGGATTCTAATTTCGGTTTCGGGGAAGGAGGAGCCGGGACTTTTTCCGATGGAAAACTCTATACCCGTTCGAAGAAAAGGGGAGATGTACGCCGGGTTATGGAAATTTTGGTCTATCATGGAGCCAATCCTGCTATTCTGGTCGAAGCCCATCCGCATGTCGGAACCGACAAATTACCCGGAGTGATCGTCAATATCCGTAAAACTATTCAAAAACAGGGAGGAGAAATTCGTTTCGGTTGCCGGGTGACCGGTCTGATAATCCGTGAAAACAGTATACAGGGAGTGATTGCCGGAGGACAGGAAATTGCGAGCCGTCATGTCATATTAGCTACCGGCCATTCGGCCCGGGATATTTATCGGATGTTGCAAAGGCAGGCGGTACGGATGGAGCCGAAAGATTTTGCCGTCGGATTGCGTTTAGAGCATCCCCAGCAGGAGATCGATCGCATCCAATACCACACCCCGGAAGGGAGAGGCAAATGGTTACCTGCTGCTGAATATAATTTTGTCACCAATATAGACGGACGGGGAGTATATTCTTTTTGTATGTGTCCGGGTGGGGTAATCGTACCTGCGGCAACGGGGCCGAACCAACAGGTCGTCAATGGAATGTCCTCCTCCTACCGGAATACCCCCTGGGCAAATTCAGCTATGGTGACAGCTATCGGCCCGGCCGAATTGGAAAGTATGAATTACCGGGGATTATTTGCCGGCATGGTATTTCAGGAAGCCTTGGAACGACAGGCATGGGAGGAAGGGGGCGGTGGGCTTTTCGCTCCTGCTCAGCGGTTGACCGACTTCCTGGCCGGAAAGGACAGTAGCACTTTGCCGGCGACGTCTTATAAACCGGGAGTACATACTTCTGCTATCAGTGAATGGTTGCCCCGGATCGTTTATCGGCGTTTGGCGGCCGGACTGCAATATTTCGGACAACGGGCCAAAGGATTCGTATCCGAACGGGCACTTTTGCTGGGGGTAGAAACCCGTACCTCTTCTCCGTTGAGAATTCCGCGCAATGAGCAGCTGATGCATCCCGAGATACGAGGGTTATATCCTTGTGGTGAGGGGGCTGGATACGCCGGAGGAATCATTTCGGCAGCCATGGATGGCGAAAAATGTGCCGAAAATATCTTCTGAGCAGAAAGCCTGTTATTTTTTTTGAAAAAAATGGATTTTTTTTTTGAAAAGTATTGACATCCTCAATAAAATTGCTACATTTGCCTTTAGAGAGAGGTTTAAAATTCTAACCCTAAAAATTAATATTATGAATAAAGCTCAATTAATCGACGCTATTGCTGAAAAGGCAGGTTTAACAAAAGCAGATTCTAAAAAAGCTCTGGAAGCTTTCGTAGAAACAGTTGGTGAAGCACTGAAAGGTGGTGATAAAGTGGCATTGATCGGATTCGGTTCTTTTTCTGTATCTGAAAGAAGTGCTAGAAGCGGTAGAAACCCACAGACTGGCAAAACGATTACTATTCCGGCTAAGAAAGTTGTTAAATTCAAAGCAGGCGCTGAATTGGCAGAAAAATTCTGATCAGGAAATTAAGATAAAAGAAGGGGTGTTTCGAAAAAGCACCCCTTCTTTTGTATGGGATTGTATATGGAAAAACAGAAAATAGAGAATTGGAAGGTACTCCGTTCGGAGTATATCGCCAGAGAACCCTGGTTTACAGCCCGCCGGGATGAAGTGCAATTGCCGAACGGTAATGTCATTCCTACTTATTATGTATTGGAATATCCGGCCTGGATTTGTGTGATCGCTCTTACTAAGGAAGGGGGGATGATCATGGAAAGACAATACCGGCACGGAATCGGACGGGTTGATTATGAATTGTGTGCCGGGGTTGTAGATCCTACAGATGCCAGTCCTTTAGAAGCAGCCAAACGGGAATTACTCGAAGAAACCGGTTTCGGAAACGGAGAATGGCAGAGCTACATGATCATAAGTGCGAATCCCGGAACGCATAATAACCTGACTTATTGTTTCTTGGCTACCGGAGTGGAGAAGGTGATGGAGAGGCATCTCGAACCGACCGAAGACATTGTGGTGGAAGTATTAAGGCCGGAACAAGTGAGAACTCTCTTACTGAAAAATGAAATCATACAGGCGACTCACGCAGCTCCCCTTTGGAAGTATTTTGCTGAGAATCGTTGAATCTTGTTGTGTTTATTATGAAATCCATCAAAGAACAAGTAGAATATTTACGGGATTTTGTTGTCGATGAAAAAAATGCTCTGTTCGATCGGTTGATACAGGAGCGGACCGATTATGTAACGGTTGTGTTAGAAGATTTATTTCAATCACATAATCAAAGTGCGGTGATGCGCTCGGCCGATTGTTATGGGATACAACATGTCCACCTGATCGAAAACCGGAATTCATACGATATGACTTCCACAGTTTCGCAGGGTGCGCGGGATTGGCTGTCTATTCACCGGCATAAAGAACTGGAAAACAATACCCAGGCTACGATCGATCAGTTGAGGGCCGAAGGTTATCGTATCCTGGCTACGACTCCCCATGCCAACGATATTTTTGTCGACGATATCGATTTGGAAAAAGGGAAAATGGCTTTTTTCTTCGGGACAGAATTAACCGGTTTGTCCGATTTGGTTATCGGACAGGCAGACGAATTTGTAAAAATACCGATGTATGGGTTTACCGAAAGTCTGAACGTGAGTGTTTGTGCGGCTATTACGATGTACAGTGTTACCCGTCGTTTGCGCGGGAGCGGTATCGACTGGCATTTATCCGATCGGGCGAAGGATGAAATCTTATTCAAATGGTATAAAAATGCCATCAAAGCTTCCGGCGAAATTCTGGAAAGATTCAATAGACATTATATAGATTAAATTGTTATATGACTCATTTTGTAACTGATTCTGAAGTTGTGTAATCCACAAGCAATAAGAATCACCATATCTTCGAAACCGAATTTATGGCATCTGAATCGTTCTTTGACAATACGGCATTTTTTCATACCACCTATGGCATGCTCCACTTTAATCCTGATTCCGGAAATCCGCTTGTTCTCTTGCTTTTCAACAGCAGTAAGCTCTTTTCCTTCAGGTTTCTTTTTGGGCATGCATATTTCAACTCCATCCGGCCTGTGTCCGATGAAACCTGTATCTTGCCAGAGCCTGATACCTTTGGGGAGTAGAAGAGGTTCTTCATCACAAATCTTTTTGTCATGGACATGACCTTCGTATGTGGAGCTCAGCCATACAATCCTAAGTTGGTTGGTACATAACAAGTTATTCTTTATGCTATGAGTTTTTTTTACCACTATAGCATGCTGACTGCCTGTCTTCATCCAAAGGACGTTGAATAGGTCGCTCTGTTCCGTCCAACAATACTTCTTCGCATCCTTGAAGAATGTGTATCAGACGTTTGGAATTACGGTCCGGTAATTCACCAAGCGTTTTCAATGTACGCCGGAGAATATCAGAAAGAAGGTGAATCCATCTATTGGCCTGGGGCTGGGTCATCTCAAACTGAATAGCATGGAGTTCCTGAAGAGGATTAGTCTTCAAATATACCAATATGAAGAACAGTTTGTCCTGAATCAGAGGCAATACACTGGTCTTCCTGTTGTAAGATATACGTTGACGCACTTTACCTTCCAAGGTAAAATGGCTGTAATATTCATCCCAATGGTACTTGAAAGTTGTTAGTAAGGCATCAAACTCAACAGTAGTTAATCCTGTAGCTGCAAGCACTTGGTTATTACGGTGGCGAATCTTGTCGTAATACATCAATTGAACTTTTTAGACCACAAAGATAAGTCAAAGAACGCTTTAATCAATTATTCAATATAAACTCTAAATTTAAATAAAGAAGGATGGAAATGAAATTTTGCCAGAGTTGTGGTATGCCCCTGCAGGCCGAAGACCAATGGGGTACGAATGCCGACGGGAGTTTGAACGAAGAATATTGTTGTTATTGTTATCAAAAAGGTGCTTTTACCCAGGACTACACCATGGAGGAAATGATCGGGCACTGCCTGCAGTTTTTGGACGAATTCAACCGGGAGGCCGATGTTCCCAGGACCAGAGAACAAGCCTTGGCAGAAATGAGACAATTTTTCCCCGCACTGAAACGTTGGCAACAAAAATAGACGGAGAGCGGATGAGAAATGTTGGATGTTTGTTTCTATTATCGCTGGTGTGCCTGTTTGCCTGTAAGGATGAGACCCGGGAAAATCCTCCCTTAAAAGGGGATGCTTTTTGGTTGGCTAATCCCTGGAAATTTTATTTTGTAGATGCAGAAGGGAAAAGCATACTCCGTTTAAAGGCGGGGGCTGTCCTGCCCCTGACGGGAATGGAGGTCCCCGGCGACCCCGAAGTGATTCCCGCGGATTTTGTTCCTGACCGATCGGGAGAATACAATTATAAACACAATAGCGTAGGCTATGATCATGAAAAAGGATTGTACTATTGGCGAACTTCCGTCCCGGGAAACATTTTGGTCACTCCCAGTCGGTTTTATGTCAGGTTCGACCGGAACGATGTAGATACCGTCCGGGTACTTTTCAAATTTACTTCCGGTGCAGCTGTCGGGGGAGACGGGATCGAGGTTTCCGTCCGGGAAATGTATTATAACGACCGTCTGATCATTAAAAATAGCGATTACAGCCGGGAAGAAGGGATTGTTATAATGAAAAGGTAAAAGGTAAAAGGCTAAAAGCTATAGGCTAATATAGGCTATAAGCTATAGGCTAAAAGCTATAGGCTATAAGCTATAGGCTATAAGCTAGGAGCAAAAGGCGAGAAGCGAAAGGTCATAAACTAAGAGGAAACTTATATTATATCGTTCTTTACTTTTTACCTTTAGCCTTTAGCTTATAGCTTTTAGCCTTTTACCTTTAAAATTCCTCCATCTCGTTCATCATCTGGTTATTTTCGTCGTGATCGGGACGTTGGGTTTTGTTTTTTCCGGCTTTCATATTTCCGAAGCTGTAGGTCAGGGTAAAGCCTATCGTGCATCCTGTCCGCCAGTTTGAAGCATATTGGCGGAAACCGGTCCCTGAAGTTTCGGTTTTCCATTTCCGGGAATTGAACAGATCACGTCCATTGATGCTCAGACCCAATTTCCGGTTGAGAAAAGCTTTGCGGATTCCTGCATCCAGACTGTAATTCGATTTTCTATATCCCTGTGCGATCAATTGACGGGAATTATAATTACCGGTCAGTTGGAGAGAGAAAGAAGCCGGGAGGATAAGGTTAGCGATTATCTTGGCATTCCATGAAAAATCTTCATTGCTCTTACCGGTCACCGGTTGATCCGCACCCGCCGGCAGATAAGAGAAACCGTCGAGTTTGTTGTAATATAAGTTAACTGTCGTGGTCAGATCCAATATAGAGAACAAATGGTTTTTTCCTACGATTTCTACACCTGCAGATTGGGTTTCAGCCACATTTTCGAACGTACTTTTCATGATATTGTCTTCCAGGTAACTGATACGCTGGATGACATCGTCGGTATTGCGGTAATAGGCAGAAACGGAGAGCGTGTGTGCCTCCCAGTTTTTGATATAATTCAGTTCCATCGAATTGGAATATTGCGGAGTCAGATAAGGGTTACCGAAAGAGATATTGGTAGAGTCGGTGATATTCAGGAAGGGGTTCAGCTGATGCCCCCAGGGACGGTTGATCCGTCGGCTGTAATTCAACTGGATTTCATTTTGGGCAGGCAGGGTGTAAGTTAAGAACACACTGGGGAAAATGCTGAAATAGTCGTCTTTATAGGGAGAGACCTCGCCTTTTTCCTGTCCATAGGCCAGGGAACGCGTATCGGTATGGGAATATTCGCCCCGTAATCCGGCTTGGTAGCCGAAATTACCGAAACGTCCCGAATAAGTCGCATAAAGGGCATGGATATTCTGATCGTAATAGAAACGGTTGTAAAGTTGTTCGTCGGGCCGGGCGTCTTCGGCCGTTTCGCCGCTCTTGGTCTCTACCGGGCTTTCCTGGCGGGAAAAAGTACCTTTATATCCAGCTTCGATCTTGTTGAATTCGTTGAATGCATTGACATAATCGGCCTGTAACTCCCAATTGTGGGATTGCATTTTATTCTTTTGCCACTGATAACTGTGTGTGGTTTCTTCATTTTCAAAAACAGAGCTTTGGAGATAGGTACTCTTTTGATCCATATTCCAGGTGTTCCACGAAGCTACTACATCCAGATTACTGGTTTTACTGAAATCGTGTTTATAACCGAGTTCGACATTGCCTCCTTTCATCGGATTGTCCGAATCGGAAATACGCTCACTGGAGAGAAAAGAATTAGGGATATCGCTTAAATAGTTGATTGTATTGGTTTGTTTACGGGTTCCGAACATTCCGAAAGCGCCGAGATTCAGATGGTCGGACTGGGTCAGATGCCAGGTCAGGCCGGCACGGACGAAAGTTTGTCCGCCATGGCCGTCATTGTCGGAAGTCTGATTGAGGAAAGAGACCGGATTACCCGAAGCATCCGTATTGGTCCGATTGGAGAAACCACCGCCGTCTCTTTTCCGTTCCCGGTAGCCCACTCCGGCATACATCTCCGTTTTATTACTGCTGTAGTTGACATTGCCACTGGCATTCCAGCCGCCGCGGGTGTCGACTCCGGCTTGCAGGCTACCGTAGTAACCTGCTCTGCGGTCTTCTTTCAATACGATATTAATGATACCGGAAGTTCCTTCGGGACTGAATTTGGCCGAGGGATTGGTGATTACTTCGATCCGTTCGATACTTTCTGCCGGTAATTGTTCCAGGATTTGTGCCCGGTTGTCGGCCGAAAGCCCGGAAGCCCGGCCGTTGATCCATACGGTGACATCACTGCTTCCCCGTAAGGATACTTCGCCTTCGTTATCGACTTCGACAGAGGGAATATTGGTCAGGACATCACTGGCCGTTCCTCCCGTAGAAGAGATATTTTGATCGACATTGAATACTTTTTTATCGATATCGAATTTCATTTGGGAACGTTGGCCGGTGACCTTGACTTCGCCGAGCAATTGGCTGTCCTCTTGCAATAGCAGGTTCCGGAAATTGACTCCCGGTATCTGTTTGGAGAGGGTAAAGGGCTTTTCGATTGTTTTATAACCGATAAAAGAGATCGAAAGTGTATAACTCCCTTCCGGCAACTGGGCGATATGGAAAGTGCCGGTTTCATCGGTCACCATGCCTTTCAGGGGTACGGTGGTGCCGGCTTTCCGCACACTGATATTGACAAATTGCATCGGTTCACGGGTTTTAGCATCGATTACTTTCCCCCGGATAACACCGGCCTCTACCGGTAACGATTCGGTCGGTTCTGCCTGGAGCTTCACTCCATAACCTATCAGCAAAAAACAAAGCATTGCTGAGATCAGGATTCTTACATTCATAGTTTATCTATTGTATTTTGTGTTTTTCAACTTTGCCCAAACTAAAACCTCAGACCAGATTTTATAAAAAGAGTTTAGTGTTGAATGGATTATTTAACAGATTTGACTTTTCCTTCACAAAATAGCGATAGATTCTTTCAGAAATATTTAAGTATTGGGTTGAATATCGTCCCAGGCTGCCCCCTTGTTGGCTCCTGTTATCCAGTTGAAGGTATAATGGCGTTCCATGACGATTCCGCCGTCCAGCCGGGCCGGTGCTTCTTGCTTGTGAATATGTGCATCTACACAAGCCCAGTCGTATCGGTAGGTCAGGTCCGCTTGGTCGAGAATTTCCGTTGTGCTTCTGGCGATTCCCTGGCCGAGCAGGTCGCCGATACTTTTGTGTTGCCAGAAGATGGCTGCAATGACAGGCACATCGCAGATCTCGGAAGGATAAGGCAGTTCTTCGACAATACCGGCTGCCCACAACAGTACGGCGCAGTTTTCATAACGCCATACGAATTGGATGCACTCTTGCCCGGTCGGGTCCGGGTTGGAAATATAGGCCGCTTCTGCCGGTGTCAGCCAAGACTGTATTCCATAAATTTCATCCATTTTATTGAAATAGGTCAGCGCTTCGTTCCGGTCCGGGTTTTCGGACAACATCACTTCCGAATATACCGCAACAGCAAACAGAGTAGCGGCACGTTGCATCATTTCTTCCCTGCTTTTGAGGTGTACTTCGGTTTCCGGCACTTCACTTTTCAGTGTTTCCAGATAAGGAATCCCCTGTGTTTGCAGCAGAGCGACAGAACGTTCCCTGCGTTCCCGCTCGGCAGAAGTTTCTTCCGGCCTGTCGCCGTCCAGCAGGTCCGCAGGGGCGACCGGAGTAAATTCAGTCAGTTCACTTTCCCCTTCCCGTGAAAATACCAGCTTGCCTTCTCCATCGTACAAGTGCATATTGGGATAAAGCAGATATCCCTTCACCTGATGGGCCAGGTCGAAAAGGGTATTGATGAGATAACGGGTGCGGTCGTTGTTATCGTCGGTTTCGAATACGATCCCTACAACACAATTGAAACAGCGGATCTGGCGCAGCACGTTTTCTTTCAATGCCGGGTTACTGGTGGCTGCCTGGGCGAAATAATTGACCATTCCTTCGATGTGCATCTCTATAAATCCGGCCTTTTCCCGGACATGGGAAAGGTGGAATACGAGTAGGCTGTCATCCTGAAGAGTTACTCTGATCTGGTCTGCTTCGGTATCGACCGACTGGATTACCGGTGCAAATAAAGACTGTATTCCAGTCAAAATATGCTGAGGGGATCCGATTACCGTATAAAGTGTCAAATGTGCTTTTTCCATAATAAACCGCTTTTTCTGTTTTTTTAATTTCTCTCCTTTTCCGGTTTCTCCTTTCCCTTTCGCTTTTCGCCTCTAGCCTTTCGCCTCTGGCTTTTGCCTTTTACCAATAAATCACCAACCCCGCCACTCCTGCGAGGCAGATCATGAGGATAGGATGTATTTTATATTTCCAGGTAAGTAGAAAAGCGCCGGCGAAGATCAGGATACTTTTATAATCGATAAAGTTTTCTTTATTCATCAATAAGAGGGCAGCAGCTCCGATCAGCCCGACAGTCATGGGGCGTAAACCGGTAAAGGCGGCGGCGACATATTTGTTGTTTTTGAATTTGGCATAGAAAAATGAAATCAACAATACCAGTAAAAAAGAGGGCAGACAGACGGCAAAGGTGGCGATCACCGACCCCCAGACACTTCCAGTGGCGGTGTAGCCGATATAAGTAGCGCTATTGATTCCGATCGGGCCGGGGGTCATTTGTGAGATAGCCACTACATCTGTAAACTCTTGTAAAGTCAACCAGTGATATTTATCTACCACTTCATATTGGATCAGGGAGAGCATGGCATATCCTCCGCCGAATCCAAAGATTCCGATTTTTAAATAAACACCGAGCAATTGCCAATAAATCATGTGTCGTATTTCATTTAGAGTACTGTATACTATTTTTCCTTGATTTCTCCGTCCTCTTTCTCACTCTCTACTCTCCGTTCCCCTGTTTCATTTTTCCTTTGATCCAGAAGGTATAAATCAATCCTCCGATAATACCGGCCAAAACAATATATGCCGGAGATACTCCGCATTTCCATATCAATACGGCTCCGATAGCCGGTAAAATCAATTCTACCCATTTTAAATGAAGCGACCGGGCTGCTGAGATGCAGGGAACCAGGATCAGGGCAACGACAGCCGGCCGGATACCGTTGAATATTTTCATCACCCAGATATTGTCCTGAAAATGATTGAAAAACAGAGCGATGGCCAATATGATACAAAAGGAGGGGAGTATGGTTCCGCCGGCACAAACGATACTACCCGTTACTTTCTTGAGTTTGTAGCCTACAAAAATAGAGATATTGACAGCAAAGATACCTGGTAAAGACTGTGTCATGGCGAATAAATCCATAAAATCCTGCTTGTCTAGCCAACCGCGGTTAACGACCTCACGTTCAATCAAGGGGATCATGGCATATCCACCGCCGATGGTGAACATCCCGATTTTTACAAATGTCAGAAAAAGTGTCCAATACATACCTGATTATCTCTATCCGATGTGCAAAGGTACACTTTATTCAGGAGTTTTCTATGATTGGAAAGCCGTTTCTCTCACTTTCTCCACGATGATGTTGGGGGCGTGGTATACCGTGTGGCCGAATTGAGGAATAAAGTCCATAAAGCCAGCGGCCGCTGGCTTTATGGACTTTATTTGTTGTTTTTAATTATGCTTTAAATAGCATCTTTCTTTGCGTATTCCGAGAATTCACAGCCGAAAGTATCGGCCAGATAGTTGTCCATTTCATCGGCTTTGAAAGCCATATCGGTGATATTCTTTTGAATTTCTTCTGCAAAATCAGAGAAGATATCCGAGATATGAATGCGGTAAGAAAGGTAAATCTGATTCCCGTCCAGTCCGAGTTGATAAGGTTTGATATCTTCTGCACTCAACAGATAAGTCAGTACCGGCTCCAGGTTTTTCTTCGGTAGGTTGTTCAGCGGAGAAGTACAGAACAGATACGAACGCTGGTATACGAACATCCGGATCTCGGAGCTGCCTTTATGGAAAGTCCAGCTTTCATAGCCGATACGTGCCAACACCGGATTGATACCCATGTTTTCGATGGCTTTTTCACAAAATGCTGCCAGTTCGGTAAGGCCTCGCTGCTGGAAAATATTTTCCGGTAATTTCTCCCCGCATGAGGGGCAATATTCGTCTTCTTCGGATATAAATTCCTCACAACTGTTACATTGTATATTGAAATTATTGCGGTCGAGTTCTGAAATCTGTTCGAGTAAAGTACACAAGGAGGCTATGGGAATGCCGAATCCCATATTATCGGCATTGGTCAGTTTGCTGGTTGTGATTGCCACTACTTCGCCATTTTGGTTGAACATCGGACCACCGCTATTACCCGGATTGACAGCTGCATCCGTTTGGATATAATAACTGTCGTCCATCAGTTGTTTGGGAGACGAGACGGTTCCTTCGGTCGCTGTAAACGGCATCCCGAAGGGATAACCGGCTACGTTGATTTTTTGGCCCAGCGTGACTTCGGTACAGGCCAGGCTGATTTCCGGTAAAGCGGTAAAATCGCCCTCTGCCGATAATAAAGCGATGTCGAGTATCGGATTGACCAGCACAATATTCGCTAAATAACGGTTCTTTTGGTTATCTTCCAGGGCTACCTGACGAAATCCTTCTACGACATGATAATTGGTGACGAAAAGATCGTGTTTTTTCAGGTAAAAACAGCTGCCTGATCCCCCGGCATGATTGACTTTATATACGGTTTGAAATATATTTTGATCCATAATGTTTTGTTTTTGAGTTGATTAGTTACCGAAATTCTGGGCTGCCAATTGTTGTACTTTGGCGGTATATTCTTCTGCACTGATCTGGCCACTGGCCAATTGTTGCTGTAATACTTGCACTTGTTGCAGATAGTTTTGCATACCGTTGCCCTGCATCATTTGTTGCATGTTTTGCATCATTTGTTGCTGCATGGCCTGCACGTTTTTCATATATTCGTTCATGTCGACGGTGCCTTCCTCTTCCTCCTCCTCTTCGTCGAGTTCATCCTCCATGATCGCTTCCATCGCTTTATAGAGTATAGGAGCAGCCTCATCCCACGGTTGGGCGGAACTCTTTTGCAAAGCTTTTACAACCACTTGGTTGACATCCTCCTGCAAATTGTTATAGTAATACATCTCGTAGAATTTATAAAGCATCATGACACAAGCGGTCATATAATCACCCGATTCCATATAACCGGAAATCTTTTTGTAACTGTCCTCGAAATTTTCCTGAATGTTTTGTAGGTTGGAACGACGTTTGTTCGGGATAAAAGTCTCGACAAAATAAAGATCTTCCGCCAGTTCTTCTTGGGTCATTTTTTGTAGTTTTTCGATGACTGCTTTTCCCTGGGCTGTGATTTCGGGCAGCGGTATATCTTCGCGGTCCATTTCCCGGATTGCCTTTTGCATATCGTTGAGCAGCTGACCCTGAGGTTGGGCGAAATACATGAATTTCATCAGGGTCGTGTCGATTATGTTCCAGATATAACCGTATTTGCGTGAAGGCTCGAAATATTTTACGGCATCCAGGCACTCTTTGCAACTGATTTGCACGGCTTGGTATATATTCTCCAGGCTTGCTGTATCGTAAGGGGTCGTTTTAGGCTCATAGATACGTTGTGCCCCGAATTTAGTCTCGAATTCATCGTCGTATTTGTCTCCCGTACAGCATATTTCCTGCAGGATATAATAGATTTTGTAAGGGTTGATCAATTGGATCGGACAGCTGTATTCAAACGAAAGGCGGTTATCCCGCAAATAGATCGTTGCCAGATCCATGGCGTTGAAATTGAGTCCTGCCACCTGACGGAGTAAGGGTATCCGCCCTTTTTCAGGAAGAGCGACAAAAGGAGCGGTGATACTGAGTTTTTCCTCGTCCAATTTGATGTTTACGATAATAGAACCGTGGGGAATATGAAATTCGTTTCCCTGTACATTGCCGTATTTCGTCCGGAAATCTCCGTTGATATAATCCAATAAGGCATAAAATGATTTCAGATACTCGTGATTTTCAAAAGCTTCCACGCTCGCATCGAAAGCTTCCACGTTCAATTTACTCTCGGTTGACGAGAGGATAGGAGGAGTAAAAGTTAAGGCTTGTTTCATCGTATAATATTTTTAAAAGATGTCTTTTTTTGACCACACTGACAAATGTAAAAAGGAAATAAAATTATACAAGAGAAGACCTTCTTTTTTTGCAGGTATTGACATTTTTTGTTTATTGTTGATACTTTTTGGGTATATGTTTTATAAACTGCTTAAATTTTGCCGACTTTCAACTTATTTATTCTATTTTTGTTTGACTGATAAAATACAAAGACGATGAAAAAATGTAGTGTGTTTTTGTTTCTTCTGGTTACGTTGGCTGCCGTCGGACAAAAAGAATACAGAATTGAAGGAAAAGTGCGGAATGCAGCCGGAAATACGGTGGTGCAACTGTTAGTGTGGGCTGGGAATATGGGGAAGGTTATCGGGAGCGATACCCTGAAAGACGGACGGTTTTCATTTCGGGGAAAGCTGGAAGAGGTGCCGTTACGGATGTCGGTTTTTGTTGAGGGGGATTCGGCATTATATGGTAATCTTTCATTTTGGGTCGGTGAACCGCTGACTAAAATAGAAGGGGATGAACCTTGTGTTGCCCTTTGGAAAGTCAAAAGTAAGTTGAGGCAACAGCAGGAAGAGAATCGGTTTGTGAAAAACTCCGCCCGCATCACCCGCGAATATGAGCGGGTAAGGTTCGATAAAGAGGATGAATATGTGGCGGAATATAAGGATCAGCATAGTAAGCATCCGAAGATGAAGGATTATCCCGTGACCCGTTTGTTCGACTCTTTGTCTGCCCTTAAAGCGGAAGCCGACCTGAAAATTTTGGAAGAACAGGCCGTTTTGTCGGAAGTCGGACTGGAAAGATTGTATGAGCATGCGCGAAAACTGCGTTCACCCCAATGTCCGCCAGGACTTCGGGAAAGGGTTGAAAAGCTTTATTTGCGCCTGGATCCGGCACTCAAAACTACTGCCCGGGGGAATGAAATCCACATTTATCTTTATCCGGTGAAAATCTGTGAGGTGGGAGAGCGGTTGGCAGACGGCCTCCTCTTCGATCGCGAAGGCGGAGAGCATCACTTGTCGGACTATCTGGGAAAATATATTTTATTGGATTTCTGGAGCCGGGGATGTGGTCCTTGTTTGATGGCACAACCCGAATTGGAAGAGTTGGCGGAAAAATTCCGGGATAGTTTGCACGTGATCAGCATAAGCCTGGAGGTTTCGGAAAAAGGGTGGAAAGAGGCTATCCGGGATCTGAAAGGAATACAGTTGTGTGATTTTAAGGGAGAAGGAGGATTGATCGCTTCGTATGGTTTTGACGGGATCCCGAAATTTGTGGTTATCGGTCCTGACGGGAAGATCCTGGACAAATGGACTGGATATGGGAAAGGAATTTTTGAGGCTCGCTTGAAAAAACTGTGTAAAATATATGACGGCGAAAATAAATAAGACCAATGCTGCCCGTTTGCTCGATAAAGCAAAGATCGCTTACGAGCTGGTACCTTATGAAGTAGACGAAAATAATCTGGCAGCCACCCATGTGGCGGAACAACTGGGAGAAAATATCGCCCAGGTATTTAAAACACTGGTATTGCGCGGAGATAAAAACGGCTTGTTCGTTTGTGTTGTCCCCGGAGATGCCGAAGTCGATTTGAAACTGGCGGCAAAAGTTTCCGGCAATAAAAGTGCGGCGATGATCCATATGAAAGAACTGTTACCGGCAACCGGGTATATCCGGGGAGGATGCTCTCCGGTCGGAATGAAAAAGGCTTTGCCCACTTTTATTCATACTACTTGCATGGATTTCGGGTATATCTACATCAGTGCAGGGATGCGGGGATTACAGATCAGGATTGCGCCGGCCGATCTGGTGGAATTTACCCGGGCAGAGGTTACCGATCTTATTCTCACCTGACTAGACTTCCCTGATTCCGGAGTAACTTGATAAACAGTATAAAATTGGAATGGTGGATATAGCAGCGACTTTAATTCATTGGTATGCAGAAAATAAAAGGGAATTACCCTGGCGGGAAACCACCGATCCTTATCGGATATGGATTTCGGAGATTATCCTTCAGCAGACGCGGGTGGTGCAGGGATTGGAGTATTTCAACCGTTTCATGTTGCGTTTTCCCGATGTACGGGCATTAGCGGAAGCACCCGGAGATGAGGTGATGAAATATTGGCAGGGCCTGGGATATTACAGCCGTGCCCGTAATCTTCATGCAGCGGCAAAGGAAATTGTGGAAAAATTCGGCGGGGAGTTTCCCCGCAACTATTCCGATGTACTTACCCTGAAAGGGATCGGGGAATATACGGCGGCGGCTATTTGCTCGTTTGCCTGGAAATTGCCCTATGCTGTCGTGGATGGGAATGTTTACCGGGTATTGGCCCGGATCTTCGGTATCGATACCCCTATCGACAGTAACGCAGGGAAGAAAGTGTTTTCCGGGTTGGCTGCCGAACTGCTCGACCGGCAGCATCCGGACCTTTACAATCAGGCGATTATGGATTTCGGAGCCATACAATGTACGCCGAAAGTCCCCGTTTGTTTATATTGTCCGTTACGGGAAAATTGTGTGGCACTGGCTTCCGGCCGAGTTGAAAAATTACCGGTGAAAGCAGGAAAAGCAGTCGTTAAGCCCCGTTATTTCAATTATTTGCATATCCATTGCAGGGGTGTGAATTTGCTGGCCCGTCGCGAAGCGAAAGATATTTGGCAAAATTTGTACGAATATCCCTTGATCGAAACCGGGCAGGAAACCGAATTGGAGGTATTGCAACAAACCCCGGCCTATCTGGAATTGATGCAAGAGGCAGGAGAAATACAGATACTCCGAAGTTTCATCATGCCCAAACATGTACTTTCACACCGCATTATTTACGCCCGTTTTTATGAGATCGAAGTAGAACGTTTTTCTCCGGTGATGCAGCGCTTTTTACAGGTACCGGAAGAGGAACTGGAACAATATGCCGTTTCCCGTTTGATCGCGCTGTACCGGGAAAAATGATTAAGAAGAAACGGCTTTGTCCGGCCGGGGCAGGAATACGGCAAAAGTTTGTAATAATACCGACAAGACAATGAGGCCCAAACCGATGTAAAAAGCCCCGTTCAACTCCCGGGCTTCGTGGAAGAAAAGCATAGCCAGGATAATGCTGTATACGGGTTCGAGATTATATGTCAGGTTGACCGTAAAGGCCGATACTACTTTTAAGACCTGTATTTGCAGTAGGTATAAACCGATGGTACAAACGGAAGCCAATAGGATCAGATAGATCAGGTCGGAGACGTCCGGGAAGATCGTTTCTACCGGAAAATAGCGGAGATAAAAAGGTAAAAGACAGCTCAGACCGACAAATCCGCCGGACATTTCATACAAGAGCATCGTGCTGGCATCGTGGCCGGCAGCTACTTTCTTATTCGTAATCGTAAACAAGGCGGCCAGGACCGAAGAGGTGATCCCTAAGAGGATACCCTGACGGTAACGGGTGTCCAGATGGAAAATCAAAGCTATACCCAGTAGGGTAAGCAGGCTGAAAAGTACTTCTTTGACAGAGATGCGGTGACGATTGATCCAGGGTTCCAGAAAAGCCGTGAAAAAACTGACCAGTGAAAAGCAGACTACACCGATGGAGATGTTGGAGGCTTTGATACTCCCATAAAAGAATACCCAATGCAGTCCTAATAATATCCCGATGCCACCGATCTTGAAAACTTCTTTCCAGCCTATCCGGGGAAAGCGTCTCCGGACTGCCGATAGTAGGGCGAACAGCAGACCTGCCAGCAACATCCGGTACCAGACCAATAAACCTTCATTGAGCGAAATCAGCCGCCCGAAAATGCCCGTAGCCCCCGCGAGCAGAACGGATAGATGGAGTTTAAAAAAAGCTTCTTTCATGTTTGTCATTTCACCTGAACTGAACCGGGCACAAATGTACAAGGAAAATACGATTTTTCAATGATTAAAAACGGTGACAAGAGGTAAAACGGTTGAAACGGCTGGCCAGAATTGGCGGTTATCGGTGGGCTGCCGTTTCAACCATTGTCTTCGTGGAATTTTTACCTGCTTTCCAGGGCTTGCTGGCGTTTGACCTCTTCCAGTATTTTCTTGAGATCGGTCTGGGTTTTCCGGGCCATTTCTTTACCGCAATGTTCATCTGCCTGATAAAAACGGGCGATAGCCCGGATCCGGATCGGTTCGGGAACATCGGCTGTTGCGGCAGTGAAATTAGAAGTCAGGCGGTCTTTTTCGTCTGCCGGCAACAGGCGGTATAAATCTCCCGGTTGGGTGTAGAAATCGTTGTCCTGGGGATAATGGCCGGCAGCGTTTTCCAGTTCCAGGGGGGGATAATTGTATTTCGTGTCGGATACCGGACCGTTGAAACTATTCGGTTCGTAGTTGACGCTGGCACCTGCATTGCCGTCGACACGCATATGCCCGTCCCGGTGATAATTATGCACCGGACAATGAGAGCGATTGACCGGGATACTATCGGCATTTACACCCAAACGGTAGCGGTGGGCATCGCCATATGCGAATAACCGGCCCTGGAGCATCCGGTCGGGAGAGAAGCCTATTCCGGGAACTGCATTGGCCGGATTGAAAGCCGATTGTTCTACATCGGCAAAATAGTTTTCCGGATTCCGGTTCAGTTCTATCAGGCCTACTTCGATTAACGGATAATCTTTGTGGCTCCATACTTTGGTCAGATCGAAAGGATTGAAACGATAGGTTTTGGCTTCTTCTTCGGGCATAATCTGAACACACATTTTCCATTTAGGAAAATCTCCTTTTTCGATATGCTCGAATAAATCCCGTTGTGAATGTTCCCGGTCTTTGGCCACGATCTGTTCGGCTTCTTCATTGGTATAATTAGCGATTCCCTGTTGTGAGATCATATGAAATTTCACCCACACCCGTTTGTCTCCGGCATTGTAAAAACTGTAGGTATGGCTTCCGAAACCGTGTTGCTGCCGCATATTCCGGGGGATACCACGGTCGCTCATCAGGATCATCACCTGATGAAGGGATTCCGGGGTCAGGCTCCAAAAGTCCCACATTGCTGTGTTGCTGCGTAGGTTGGTCTTAGGGTCCCGTTTTTGGGTATGGATAAAATCCGGAAATTTCAGGGGATCCCGGACAAAAAATACCGGCGTATTATTTCCCACCAGATCCCAATTGCCTTCGTCGGTATAGAATTTCAGTGCAAATCCGCGTACATCACGCTCTGTATCGGCTGCTCCCCGCTCCCCTGCAACCGTCGAAAAGCGGGCGAACAGATCGGTCTTTTTCCCTACTTTAGAAAAAATAGCCGCTTTGGTGTAACGGGTAATATCGTTCGTGACGGTGAAAGTACCGAAAGCACCACATCCTTTGGCATGCACGATACGTTCCGGTATTCGTTCACGGTTGAAATGGGCCAGTTTTTCGAGTAGCCACACATTTTCGAGTAGTTCAGGGCCCCGGGGACCGGCTGTGCGGCTGTTCTGATTGTCTCCGACAGGTATCCCGGCTTCGTTTGTCAACTGAGTTTTTTTGTCTTCCATAATGATAACATTTGAGTTAGATATGTCGGTTTTACGGAAAGACAGGGTTTTACGATACACCTTACGAAGATATTTCGTTTATATAATCGTATACTGCTTTTGAAATTTGGGCGATTATGGCGGCATTGGTTTTGTCGTCTTCCATCGAATCGGTTATAAAAACGGCAATTGTATAATGATCGCCGCCATGGGGAAGATAGACAAATCCCATATCGTTGTCTCCGGCTTTCATGCCTGTACTGTCCCGGTCGGAGCTCCCGGTTTTATGGCCGATAATCGTTTCGGCCGGTAAAAGACCTTTTAGTTTGTCGCTGCCGGTGGAAGTCGCTATCATCGTATTTTCGAGAAATTTTTGATAAACAGGCGATAACAGTTCCTGCTGTATGAATTTTTCCAGCAAACGGACAGCCGAAGAGGGACGGGTATGATTCAGGTAGGGGTCGCCGGACTTATGCATCCGGTCCTCGGTAGCTGTGATTTTCATTTGTTTGATACCCTGACGGCGGACATATTTTTGTAGGGCACTTGTGCCTCCCAGATAATCGATCAGGATGTCACAAGCATTGTTGTCACTCAGGGCGACACTGTATTTCAGCAGTTCCCCGATAGTTATCTTAAAATTGCCTTCCGGGCGGGCTTCCCGGAGCGGACTGTAGGTATCCGGATGCAAGTCCGGTTTACTGATAAATAACTCGGTCTCCAACGGAAGCCCTTGCTTATCCAGACGTTCCAGCACGGCTAATGCCAGGGGAAACTTGAACGTACTCATCATCGGATATCCGGCTTTGTCGTTTACGGTTACCAGGATTTTACCGTTGTATAATACGGCGATTCCGACGGTGGCTTTTTTATTTTCAATAATAGATTTTAGCTGTTGGGCGAGTGGTTCCTGGCTGTAAAGCGGTGTCAGCGCAGTGAGGAAGATCAGGCAAAAAAATAGTTTGGAAAACATCGTAAATAATCGTTTTGAGGTTAAGCATGAAGATCGATTGTGCCATGGACAGATTTCAGGCTACCCGGAATCAGTTCGTGGACCATAAAATAGGGCGCTAATTCTTCCGGCAGACCGGCTTGCCGGATACCGTATTCTCCGATCGCTTTGAAACCGAAACGTCCGTAGTAGGCCGGATTGCCGCAAAGAAAAGCTGCCCGGTAACCCTACTTTGGGCAAGTCGTAAGCCTTCTTTGAGCAAGGCCGATCCGACACCCTGATTACGGTAGTCCAAAACGACGGATAAGGGCGCTATCATCAAAGCTTCGTATGGAGTGCCGTCATCTTGGGTGACTACGGTCCGGGTCAGCATAATATGGCCGATTAATTTCCCTTGGCATTCCGCGACCAGGGCTAGTTCGGGAATATAATTCCCATGGATGCGCAGACGGTTTGCAAAATCCTGCTCGTCTCCGTCGCTGACTTCTGCTGTTGCGAAAGCTGTCCGGATAAGCTCGTAAATAGCCGGGAACTCTGCTTCGCGTTCCTGCCGGACGGTAAATGAAGATTTATTTTTCATCCCTATTTCGTTTTGGGACCAATATAATGCGTATATTTGACATAAACAATAAAACGGCAAAAATGGAAATTGAAAAGTTTATAGAAAATTATCGGGAAGCTTTCGGCGAAGCGGCCGGACTGCCGGTTGTATTTTGGTATTCCGACGAAGAGACCGGGCATACCGAAAAGATCGGCGGGTGTTTTTTTAAAGGTATGCAAGAGGTTCGTGCCGGCAATACGATTAGTTTGAATGCGGAAGTCATCGGATGTGGGGGAGGAAAGTTTTATACCGGATTTGCTCCGATGCCCGAACATGTTCCGGGTTTTGTGTCGTTAAAGGAGAAATACAAGAAAACTCCCGGAATGGTAAAGGAATTTGTCGATGAGTTGGGGATTCCCCGCGCAGAGAAAAAATATTTGCATTTTGCCCGGATCGATCGGGTAGAGCATTTCGACGGCTTGGAAGGCATCTTGTTTTTAGCTACACCGGATATATTGTCGGGTTTGACTACCTGGGCTTATTTCGATAATAATAGTCCGGATACGGTAATGGCTATGTTCGGATCGGGTTGTTGTTCTGTCGTGACCCAGGCCGTTCTGGAAAACCGGATGGGAGGGAAACGAACTTTTCTGGGGTTCTTCGATCCTTCGGTACGGCCTTGGTTTGAAGCGGATATCCTGAGCTTTACCATTCCTATGTCACGGTTTAGGGTAATGTACGACACGATGCGTGAAAGCTGCCTCTTCGGTACACCGGCCTGGGCAAAAGTAAGGGAACGGATAAACCGGGTGAAGAATGCGGAATAAAGGATGAAAAAGACCGGACAGATTTTATATCTTTGGCGGAAATATCAAGCACATCATTATGGGAACATCGGATAACGGGCAGGAAGTACTCCGGCAAAACCTGGAGGAAAAAGGAACATTTCAGGCATTGTATCAAATGCATTTGTTATTTCGGGAAAAGGGGAAACGGCCGGAAGGGAAAAAAATCCTCGGTAGGTTGCAGAAAGAATTCGGGCAGGTCGATCTGGTAGCGGATGTCGATCATTCGTTGGCCACTTTTGCCATCGCTGATTTTCCGGTAGAATACAAAAAAGATAAAAAGGTTATTCCGGCTCAGGTATTGATGGCCGATTTCACACCTTTCGATCCGGCTTCTGTCGACCGGATGCAACGTTCCCAGTTGTGGGATTGTCCGGATGGAGAAAAATTGCTGGACAGTTGTAAGTATAAACTGATGCTTTCCGATTTCCTGGCTGCCGGATTGGAATACAAGCTTCGTTGCCGTATGCTCGCCCGCTGGCTGGAAATTGCTTTGGAGCTATTCGATGATTGTGTGGGAGTATGGATCCCGGCTAGCGGTAAACTGCTTACCCGGCAACAGTTGCTGAATAATCCGTACCGGGGAGATGACCGTTTTCTGTATTTTGGAGTGAATATCCGTTTTTTCAATATCCAGGGTACGGAGGATATGATGGTAGATTCCTTAGGGCTATATGCTGTCGGTTTACCCGATGTACAATATCATTTCCACGGCCTCGATCCCAACGATGTGGTAGATCATGCTTATCGTGCCGTCGGCTATCTCTTCGGGCACGATGCTCCCGTAAAACCGGGGGAGACCATCGGTGGACTCAAAGACGGGCAATTGAGTGCCGAAGTACACTGGCCTTGTCGCTATGAGAAGGCTTTGCTGCAACCCGAACGGGAAGTGATGGATATCTGCCCCGGAGAATATGCTTCCGGCAATCGTCCGGAGTAAACCGGGGATCGGTTTCATTATCCTAATCCGAACTCCATGATAGAAATACCCGAATCTACCATTATCGGCCGGCAGGCTACATGAGATTATCCGCGAAACATATCTCGGCGGTACGGTATACTATTGTCCCGTATGTCAAAAACTGTGATAGTTCGGCAGGGGGCTAAACTTTATAAATAACACGTGATGGAATTGACATTAAAAATCGATCAGGAAAAATGTATCCGTTGTGGCAAATGCGTCAGGGTTTGTCCTTCGATGATTCTGCAGCAAGCAAAGGCTGCCGGGGAAGTGGAAGTGAAAGAATGGCAAAATTGTATCGTATGCGGACACTGTGTGGCCGTTTGCCCTACCGGTGCAGTAGAACATTCCGGATTTCCTGCCGGGAAGGTACACGAATTCGATTACTCCGATTACCCGGTACCTGCTCAGATGATGCTGTTGTGTAAAGCCAGGCGCTCCAACCGGGCCTTCACCGCTCAGTCTGTCCCCGAAGAGTTGTTACAACAGATCCTGGAGGCTGCTCACCGTGCTCCTACCGCAAGCAATGCCCAGCAGATCGGTTTTACAGTAGTTACCGATCCGGTCCGGTTACGGGAAATCACCGGATTTACTTTAGGAGTATTCAAAAATGCACTCAAAAAGATGCAGAATCCTTTATTGACTCCTTTGGTAAAATGGCTTATGCCCGATGCTTTCCGGTATATCCCTGTATTCGAACGCTTGTTGCGGGAGGATACCAAAGGAAACGATCTCATCCTGCGAAAAGCCAAAGCGGTTGTGTTCATCCATGCTCCCCGGACCAGCCGTTTCGGTTATCAGGATGCCAATCTGGCTTATCAGAATGCCTCGCTGATGGCTGAGTGTCTGGGAGTAAGCCAGTTTTATACCGGATTTGTCTGCTCGGCCATAGAGCAGGATAAAAAAGGGACATTGGAAAAGAAATTGGGGATCGATGGAAAAATATATGCCGGAATGGCTTTGGGAATGCCCGCTTTCCGTTATAAAAATTATATAGACCGGAAGGATTTGAAAGTAAATAGATTATAGCTGCAACTTTTGTATCCTATCGAATAGTTTCAAATAAATTACTCCATATTTTATAAAATCACGGTGGTCCCGGGAGGTCGTGCAATAAATTGTAGTGAAGCCTGCGATTTTTCAGATTTGTTTTTTATATTTATCGACAAGTGTTTATCTGGGACGGCAGGATAGGTGCTGGTTATACAAAATATTAAAAACAAGCTGAAGAGTTGTGGCGGCCGAATTTCCTGTAAAACTTTTGCCGGGGTGATTCGATATTTCCGACTGTTTTGGCATGATACACGGAACGATATGGATAAAAAATTTTTGAAGCAATTGGCCCGGTGGCACGAAGACGATGAATTTCAGAAAATAGTAGATGCCATACTGGCTCTTCCTGAAGAAGAACGTGATTACGATTTGACCGGGCAATTGGCCAGGGCTTTGAACAACCTGGAAGATTACGAGACGGCTGCTGAAGTGTTATTGACCGTGGAAGCGGAAGGGCAGCACGATCCCTTGTGGCATTACCGTCTGGGGTATGCATATTACTATAGTGATCGGTTCGGGCAGGCTAAAGAAAGGTTCGAACAGGTATTGCGGCTCACCCCTGACGATCAGGATGCCCGTATGTTTTTGGGATGGTGTGACGAAGAGCTGACACCCGGGGGAAAAGTAAAGAAACTGAATGCCCGCCTGACGACCCCTGAAGCGATGACCGGTGGCAAGACCTTCCGGCAGCGTACGGCTGAATTCTGGCAATGGTTTACGGACAATGAACCCCGGTTGGCTGCTATGATTGAAAAACGGGGAGAGGAGGATGTGGATAAAATGGTGGATTTTATTTCCGGAGGAGTACAGCTGATCTCCGGCGAGCTGAATTTTAATCTCGGTGGTGATTATGAATTTACCTTCACCATCGAAGGGAAGAACTATCTCTTTTATCTGTTGCCCTGGTTGGTGGAGCAGATGCCGGAGCAGTTCCGCGGAAAATGGCATTTCTTTCCTTGTATGCAGGGCACTCATGGGGAGAGTTTCGGATTTCAGATGTACGGTAAAGACGTACAGTTGGATGAGGTGATGGTAGGATTGAAATATAAGGAAGACCAGAATTATTTCGATATCCGTTTTTATGATGAACAACTTTGTTCTCTCGACGATAATTCTTGTTACAATGCTTTTTATATCATGATGGAGCTGACGATCGGTGAGGCGCTGTCGCATATCTATATCGGTAATGTCGACAAGGCGGATGGGATGGAAGCAGGCATGTTTCCCCTTACCAGGCTGGAAGCTTGTATGACCGTAGCGCTCGAAGAAGCTAAAAAAGAGATTCTTACCCGTCCTGACGAGCGTTATAGTGTTTATAGAATGGAATTCGATACCGTTAAGGATTTACGTTATGATATGGTCATCGGGACCACCTGTTTTTCCGATCTTCTGCAGGATTATTTCAATGGAGAGACGGAGAATGCCGATAAGTTGGCTGCATGCGGGAGCAAGGCGGTATTTTTGGTGATGCCGGTGGGAGAAGCCGATCGTTCCGGGATGTTGAAACTCCGCTATGAGATCGAAGACCGGTTGACGGCAGAAGTACTCGGTAAAAAGGGATCCGGCCGTGAGATCGGAATCTTATTGGGAGGAACTATGGGGCGCGATAATTTATACATCGATTTGCTGCTTTACGATACCCCTGCTTTTATGGAGCAGGCAAGCAGTCTGCTGGGGCAATATTCCTATCCTTTCTATTTGGCCGAATTTCGGCCGGAGAGTCGTTTGGTAGCCCTGGCAAATGTCGGTTGATCCTATGCCGGAAATTCCGTTGTCCCCGGCGAATCGGTCCGCCGTATCGTAGAATTTGCGGATTGTTGTGCCGATGGGGATTCCGGTATCCGGTGCAAATCTTTAACAAGGCCTGTTTCGAAGTCCTGGGGAAAATAAAAGAAGGATTCGGAGGTAAAAGGAGGAGTTTTAATATGTTTTTGAAACTTTGTGGGGGGCGGTTACGATATATTATCGGCTGAACTTTCGCAAGTGAATATATATCAACTTGCTTGTTTATAAATATACATATTATGTAGCGTATGGGCAACAGGATTACTTTCGATGAAATCAGCCAGCAACTCTGTAGCATCTATAGAGTAACGCTCTGCAGCTTCCAGAACGAAGTCCAAAATGATAGCCCATATCTTGTCCGTTACGGACAACTCGAGAGTGTCATTGGTAACCTCTGTAAAGAGACCACCAATGGTTTCATACGCTTCAAATCTCTTCACTGTACACAAGATGTTATACTGCATCATTGTCAAAGTGAAGCTAGCAATTTGAGCGGCAAAATGTACAGACTGGCATTTGCCAAAGTTCAGCAAGGTTTTACAATCCTTGTATGCAACTTCAGTTGCCCATCGTCTGGCATAAATACGATACGCTTCAAGGAGGCTAAGAGAAAGGTCTGTAGTCAACAACCCATTCCAGTTTCCATTGCGTCCTCGCTTGCAAAAGAACAAACGGACTGGCACACCATCCAACTTAACGTCCATTGTACAATAGGTACAGCGAAGCATTTTGTTGTGTTTGCATGCCTTTTCCTTATGCAAGTGCTTGATGATTTGCTTGGCATTCATGCTACCATGCTTCGTAGAATAGTTGGTTTTGCCCAGTTTTATCATGCCCAACAAATGACAGTTGACATGTCTGCTGGAAATGAAACGCACAAGCTTAGTATTTGTAAACCAGCTATCTACAAGCAGGTAGTTGAAACGAACACCTCGTTTGATAGCATACTTGACCATATCTATGGCCTTGTCTGTTTTCTTCATCAGGTATTCATCCACACGCTCTTTTACCGCTTGCCCTTCGTGGTCCCCGGTATAGCGAGCTTTGCGTTGCTTAGCAGTAAGCCCCTGAACCTTTTGCTTGTCCTTTCCCTCCTCACCATGAAGAGAGAAATCAAGAAAGAGTTGGCTAACTCCATCGGACAACATCATGGTCAGACATTTATAACCAAGGATGCTCTTTTGATGAACATGAGACCAAATTCTTCCTATGAGTTCAGTCGTCATGCCTGTCTTAGGTGCATCAGTATCATCAATAATCAAACAAACCGGCTTGTCATGATGAACGGTTGTGCTGCTTGATATCTTCTTTATCAACTGAAGATTCATTGCATACAGTAACTTGCGCCACTTGACATTACCATCATTCATAAAACGATAGAACATGTCTTTATCACAATTGAACAATTTACTCAAGGACGAGTTTGAGTATCGACTCGCATTCTTGACTACGAAAAAAGGGAAGAGCATGAGGAGGTTGAGTACCTGCAAAGTGGTGAACTTGCAGTTCTCTTTCTTCTCTACTCCAATCTGGCTGGAGCGTATATTTATATGTTCCATCACACCCATAATGCACTTAATTGCACGATTGTCATCATTTTTTGCGAAAAAGCTTCGCAGATCTGAAATTATTTTTGTATATTTGCTCACGGCTTTGAAGTTTTATCTTTATTCTTTAGCGATTATAAAGATACTCATTTTCAGTGAGTTACACAAGCTTCAGAGCCTTTTTTATTCCAAAATTACGTTAAATCACGCTTGTGAATTTTCACTTGCGAAACTTTAGTTATCGGTTATTAACCCTTTGGGAAAGGAAGATGATGAAGAATACGATGATGATTTGTCTAGCCTTATTTGCAGCTTTCGGATGTACAGGTCAGAGTAAGGCAGGTAAGGGTAAAACGCAGGAATTGACGACTATGGAAAATCAGAAAGAAATTTATCTGGCAGGGGGATGCTTTTGGGGAACAGAGCATTTTATGAAACAGATCCGGGGAGTGGAAGCCACTCAGGTCGGTTATGCAAACAGTACCGTTGCCGATCCGGATTACCGGCAGGTATGTAGCGGACGGACCGGGGCTGCCGAGGCTGTGAAGGTGGTTTACGATCCGGCCGAAGTGGGATTACCTCTGTTGCTCGGCCTTTATTTTAAAACCATAGACCCCACTAGCCTGAATAAACAAGGCAACGATCGCGGGACTCAATACCGTACCGGGATTTATTATACGGACCTTGCTGACCGTGAGGTGATCGTCCGGGCCGTGGACGAACTGTCGAAACGATACGATCGTCCTTTGGCGATAGAAGTAAAACCTTTGGACAATTTTTATCCGGCCGAAGGTTATCACCAGGATTATCTGGACAAGAATCCCGGTGGATATTGTCATATCGATCCGGCTCTGTTCGGGCTTGCCCGTCAGGCCAATCTCCGGCCGGCCGGTGAAGGGATGAAACCCCCGCAGACGGTTTACCGCCGTCAGGACGATGCGACCCTGAAAAAAACATTATCCCCCGAACAATATGCCGTTACCCGGAAAAATGCTACGGAACCGCCCTTTCAAAATGCCTATTGGAACGAATACCGGGAAGGGATTTATGTAGATATCACAACGGGTGAACCGCTTTTTATATCGGCCGATAAGTTCGATTCGGGTTGCGGATGGCCGAGTTTTTCCAAACCTATCGACCAGGGGCTGATCGATGAAAAGACCGACACTTCCCATGGTATGCGCCGGACTGAAGTACGCAGCAAGACTGGTGATGCTCATCTCGGACATGTGTTTAACGACGGTCCGAAAGACCGGGGCGGATTACGCTATTGTATCAACAGCGCTTCTCTGCGTTTTATTCCCAAAGAGGACATGGAAGCCCAGGGGTATGGGGCATATTTACCCTTGTTGGACAAAAAATAAGATCGTGTTTCCCTAAGTGTGTAAATTTACTTCTGTACAACAGGCGTTTACAAGCCATGATTGCTAAGGACTGAAAATCGGAGAGTTTCAACCGGAGAATTATTTCCGGGATTTGTTCCTGTGTAAATTCCATAATAATTCATTTTTGAAATTCGTCATTACAAAAATAAAAATTACTGGGATTTACACACTTTGGGGTACACTATCCGGGCGAGCCCAGATTTTACCTCAAAATACCTTTTCCCCTTCAATTTGCCACAAATAAAAAAGAGTCAGTTTTAGCTAACTCTTTGATTTTCAGCGGAGAGGGAGGGATTCGAACCCCCGGACCTGTGACAGTCAACGGTTTTCAAGACCGCCGCGATCGACCACTCTGCCACCTCTCCAATGCGGATGCGAAGATAGAATGAATTTTGAAAAAAAACAAAATAATAAGAGTTTTTTTGTAATTGGTCATTGGGGTGATCGTTGTGATTTAGTTGTTTTGTTTTAATAGATTGATATACAAAATTTTATCTGAACCGATAGATTTATCGGTTCCGGGGATTTTTATAGAAATGTTTTAGCAACAGGTAACCGGCGAGACCGGCGAATACGGAACCGCTGATGATACCTAATTTGGCTTGGTTGAGCAGGGTAGGACCGATGTCGGGGAGCCCGGCATAGGAGAGGTTGGCGATGAACAGGGAGACGGTGAAGCCGATTCCGCCCAACATGGATACACCGAGAAGGCTACGGGCATCCATGTGTTCCGGCATGTTCAGTAATTTGCTTTTCACGGCCAGCCATGTAAATGAGAAGATGCCGAGCAGTTTGCCCAGGACGAGGGCGATGAATACGCTGAGTGTCACTCCTTCGATATCGGCCAGGGTGAAATGTTCGAAAGAGATGCTGGCGTTGGCGAAGGCAAAGAGAGGCATCACCATGTAGTTGACCAGGGGATGCAGGTTATCGTCCATCGATTGCAAGGGACTGATCACTTTGTCGGAGGCCGATTCGACATGACGGAGGATAGCGCGTTCCGAGTTGCTCAGCATGTATTTATTATTGGCCATGTCGGCGGTTTCGGGAAGCTTTTGCAAGCTGGCCCGGATTTCTCCGACATATTTGTAGATGTTTAGCTTGGGACGTGCCGGGACGGTGAAGGCTACGATGACACCGGCGATGGTCGGATGAATCCCCGAATTCAGGAATAAGTACCACACGACGATGCCGAAGAAGATATAAAACAGCTTGCTGTTGATTCCGGCTTTACCGCCTATCCACAGAATGAAAATAATCCCTAATGCCCAAAGCAAGTATTCCAGGATCAGATTACTGCTGTAAAAGGCTCCGATGACAATGATGCCACCGATATCGTCTACTACGGCGAAAGTGGTCAGGAAGATTTTCAGGCTCAGGGGGATGCGTTTCCCTAGTAAGGATAATACTCCCAATGAGAAAGCGATATCCGTGGCCATCGGGATGGCGGCTCCCCGGCTGGCAGGGCTTTCGGGGCAAATCAGGGAAAAGATGAGGATGGGGACGAGCATTCCTCCGCAAGCTGCGACAACCGGAAGTAAAGCTTTGCGGGGTGAAGAGAGTTCGCCGACCAGGATCTCCCGTTTGATTTCCAGACCGACGGAGAAGAAGAAGATTGCCATCAGCGCATCGTTGATCAGGGACATGAAGGTCATATTCCTTCCGTGGACGTGAAAGAGGTTGATGTCTCCGAATTGCAAAATGACCTCTTTGGCAAAAAAGGCATCGTAGGTTTCGCGTAAGGGTGTATTAGCTATGATCATTGCGGCTGCGGCAACGAAAAGCAAGACGGCCCCACCGTTTATCTTTGCTTTGATAAAGTGACGTAGGGGCGATTTGAATATATTATAATCCATAAGTTTTCATTTTTTTGAACCAGAGGGCAAACTGTTCGATTCCTTTCCCGAGTGAGGTGGTGGCCCTGTAATTATAATCGGTATGGAGTTTGGTGGTGTCTGCCCAGGTCTGATACACATCTCCGGGTTGCATGCCGACGAATTCTTTCCGGGCGGTTTTACCCAGATGTTGTTCCAGGAGTCCGATAAAATCCATGAGCTGAACCGGAGAACCGTGACCGATGTTATAGATGACGGCCGGTACTCCCGGGACATCTTCCCGCACTAAGCCCGGGTGGTCGAGTATCGTGACGATCCCGGCGATAATATCGTCGATATATGTGAAATCCCGGGATAAACGTCCCTCGTTGAATATCCGGATCGGTTTATCTTCCAGGATAGATCGGCCGAAAAGCATCGGTGCCATGTCCGGGCGTCCCCAGGGACCATAAACGGTGAAAAAGCGTAGTCCGACGGTCTGGAGGCCGTAGAGCCGGGAGTAGGTATAGGCCATCAGTTCGTTACTCTTTTTGGTGGCGGCGTAGATACTGACCGGATGATCGGCCCGCGCATCTTCGCGGAACGGTACTTCGGTCGAATTGCCATATACCGATGACGAAGAAGCGAAAATCAGACGGGGAATATGATGGTGGCGGCAGCCTTCCAATATATGCAGAAAACCCGACACATTGCTGTCGATGTAGGTCTCCGGATGTTCGAGGCTATAACGTACTCCGGCTTGTGCAGCCAGGTTGATTACCGTATCGAAGGCCCGGGAAGCGAAAAGTGCGTCGAGGGCAGGTTTGTCACAGAGGTCCATTTGCCTGAACGTATAATTGGGGTAAAGGGTAGAGCGGTATTCCTGTTCTTGACGGGAAAGATCGATTCCGCATGCTTTTAAACGGGCTTTTTTCAGGGATACGTCGTAATAACTGTTTATCGAGTCGATGCCATAAGTGGCTATGCCTTGCCGGGCAAGAGCTTTTGCGAGGTGGTAACCGATAAATCCGGCACTTCCGGTAATTAAAACTTGCATTAGGTTCGTTGCTTTAATTAAAAAGTAAATTGCTGATTACTTAACAATCGATGTTTATATTTTTGATACAAAGTTAAAAAGTATTTATAACAAAAATAGGTATATCGGATGAAATAAAAAAATTAAGTCGCCATGAATTGACGACTTAAATTACTAACCCTAAACAGAAACAAACTATGAAATTGATTCTTACACAAAGGTAATACTAATTGTGAACGCTTCAAATTAAATATTGTTAATTAGACACAATAAGTATGTGCCTTTTGTGTATGGGGTTAATCACTTTATTATGAGTTGTTTATTCGTCTTCACAAAAGAGCCCTTTTTCTAGCCGGATGGGAATAATCCGGTTGGCTAATCCGGCATCGTAGGGGAGTTTTACTTTGATATAATTGTCTGTGAATCCGCAGATATACTGTCCGATTTTGTTGTCTTCGAACAATACAGGACGGGTTTCCCCTTCGAACCGGTGATAGAAAGCGGTTAATTTTTTTTGTGATACGGAAATCAGCCGGTTTACCCGCCGGTGTTTTTCTTCCTGAGGAACGGTCAGGGGGATATCCAGCGCTTTGGTTCCCTGGCGTTCGGAATAAGGGAATACGTGAAGCCGTGAAATGTCGAGCGTCTCGATGAACCGGAGGGCGTCTTCGAAACAGGCTTCGGTTTCACCCCGCATGCCGGCTATGACATCGACGCCGATAAAAGCATCCGGTAGCAGGTGGCGGATGGTGCGGATCTTACCGGCGAATAATTCCCGGTCATAACGCCGGTGCATGAGCTTCAACACTTCGTCGCTACCCGATTGCAAGGGGATATGGAAATGGGGCATGAAGCGCTTGGAGGTTGCTACAAATTCAATGATTTCGTCGGTCAGCAGGTTGGGCTCGATAGAAGAAATCCTGAACCTGGCAATCTCTTCCTGGCGGTCGAGTTGTTGCAATAGTTGTAAGAAATTCATATCCGTGCCCCGGCCGAAATCGCCGGTATTGACACCGGTGAGTATCACTTCCTGGATCCCTTTGCCGGCCACCTCGCGGAGAGCGTCGAGGATCCGCGGCAGACTGGCACTCCGGCTTCTTCCGCGGGCAAAAGGAATGGTGCAATAAGTACAGAAATAGTCGCAACCGTCCTGGATTTTCAGGAAACAACGGGTACGGTCGCCGAAAGAGTAGGCCAGGTCGAAATTGCTGATTTTGAAAATATCACACGAGTGAGGTTCTTGCTTTTCCTGTTCTTCGAGGTGTTGCAGGTAGTGGGCGACATTGAATTTTTCTCCGGCCCCCAATACCAGGCTCACTCCGTCGATAGCCATGATTTCTTTCGCTCTGAGCTGGGCATAACATCCGACAACTACGATATAGGCGCCCGGGTTGTGGTGAATAATTTTACGGATCAACTGCCGGCCTTTTTTTTCGGCCATATCGGTCACGCTACAGGTATTGATCACAAAGATATCGGCGCCTTCTTTATCGGCTACGGTTTCAGTGCCTTCTTTTTCAAGGCTGTGCCTGATGGTAGACGTTTCTGAAAAGTTCAGTTTACAACCCAAGGTGATATAAGCGACTTTCTTCCCTGCAATATTCATATTTGTACCGACTGCTATTAAATTTCTATAATCGCTTGCAAAAGTAATGATTTGGCTTGTAATTTGCTATCTTTGTACAGTACTGTTGAGTTTTTATTTTTTACTTTTAACCTTTACCTTTTATGCGTTATTATATTATAGCAGGGGAAGCATCGGGCGATTTGCATGCGTCGAATTTAATCCGGGGGTTACGGGCTGAAGATCCGGAAGCCGACATCCGGGGTTGGGGCGGGGACCTGATGCGTGAGGCAGGAGCGGAGATCGTCCGGCATTACAAAGATACGGCTATCATGGGATTTCTGACCGTATTGAAGAATCTCGGTAAGATCAAGGCCAATATCCGCTTGTGTTGTGAGGATATCCGGAGTTGGAAGCCGGACGTGGTGATCCTGGTGGATTATGCCGGTTTCAACCTGCGTATTGCCCGGTTTGCCAAAGGGATCGGTTTGAAAGTATTTTATTACATTTCGCCGAAGTTGTGGGCCTGGAATACCGGGCGCGTGAAAAAGATCAAGCGGTATGTCGACCGGATGTATACGATTTTTCCTTTTGAAACGGATTTTTACGGGCGCTATCATTATACGGTGGAATACGGAGGTAATCCGCTGGTGGATGCGATCGATGCCCGGCCTTACCGGGAGGAGACTTTTGCCGGGTTTATAAAAGCGAACGATTTACCGGATAAACCGATCATCGCTTTACTGGCCGGCAGCCGGAGCCAGGAGCTGCGTTATGTGCTGCCGGCAATGCTTCGGATGGTGGATCATTTCCCCGATTATCAGTTTGTGATCGCCGGGGCTCCTTCGATGTCGGATGCCGATTATGCTCCTTACCTGAAGGGACGGGAGGTCCGTATTTTGTATGGGCAGACTTATCGTTTGTTGAGTCAGGCGAAAGCGGCTCTGGTTACCTCGGGTACGGCGACCCTGGAAACGGCTTTACTGCGTATTCCCCAAGTGGTTTGTTACAATGGCGAAGGAGGTAGGTTGAGTTATTATTTGTTCAAGACCTTCGTTAAAGTAGACTATATTTCGTTAGTCAACCTGATTTTCGGTGGGGAAGTCGTCAAAGAGCTGATGATGCACCGGCTGACCGAAAGAAATATCCTCAACGAGCTCTCCCGTATCCTGTACAGCGAACGTGACCGGGAGAAAATGCTCCGGAATTACGATGAGGTGATCCGCCGTTTAGGGCAACCCGGAGCTTCGGCCCGGTTTGCTAAAATGATGGTACGGGATGCTAAGAATTTAATCGGTTAAAGCCGGGTTTTAATATAACTTTGTAGTTATTATGTGCTTTTAATATTTTAGTAAACCAGTTTTACATTATCGATCCAGAATTTGGCGTCCGGGGCACCGATGTAGGCTCCGCCATGGCCGGAGGAGAAACGGAGGATAATGTGGGTGGGAGTAGTGTCGGGAGAGGCCCAGCCGATCTCCTGGATGGGGACGATCTTCCCCTGGCTATTGGCGGCATATTGTGTCGATTCACCTTTTACCAGGTCCATATAAGGCTGGTAAAAATCCTTTCCGGTAATATCTCCGTAATGGATTTCTATCCGATGGCCGTTTTGCCATTCTTTTACTTCCTGGTCATAACGTTCGTAGGCTGTGCCGACGCGTTTGGCAAACAGATTCCCTTTTTCGTCTTCCCAGCGGTATTGCAGCAATAGGCTGGCTTCGGCATTATTCTGTTCCGGGATATCGACGATACGGCTGAAACCTGTCGCTTTGATCTGTTTCCCGCCCGGCTCTACTTTATAATCGAATTCCAGGGCTTTCGGTCGTTTCGTGAAAGGAATATTGTTATTGAGTTTGCTTTGCGGATTTTTAGTGTCCCGCACGGGTTCCATCACTTCACCGACAAATATCGTTCCGGTGGCTAATACCGATATATTGATCAATCCAAGCACTTTGACGCGTTCCATACGGGTTTCGAGCCGGGCACAATAACCGGAATCCCTTTTCTCCGGGAATACGGTTACACTGGCTTTCACCACTCCGCTGACTTTAGCCATGACGGTCGACGTAGCCCACGGAGATATACTGTTTTTATAAGGGGTGTTGTTTTTCAGCGTATCGCCCGGTGTGATCTCATACAGATATTTTGTATTTCCTCCGATAACAAGGGATTCGTCGACTACCCGTACCATCCACTGATTCATATCTCCGTAAGGAAATAATTCGGTGGTATCGTTTTGTGCACGCAACTGTCCGGCAAAGGATAGCATAATAAACAGGCTGTATATCGGTTTCATAGTAACAGATTTTAATTGAAATAGATGTATTGCCCCTTTGCTAACAAAAAAGATGCCAATATTAATGTGAAAATATGTAAATGCTAAAATAATTATCGGGTGAATCGGGGGATTCGTCGTGAAAAAGGGGGAATGTATATATTTAAATTGTAGGGGGGGAGAACAGAAAATACATTTGTAACGTGAAAATGAACTTAAAAGATACATTATGAATGCATATTGGAAAGGGATAGTCCTGGGACTGGTCGTGTTGTCCGCCCCGGTGATGGCTCAGGAAAAACCGGCTGTGTGGGATTTGAAATCCTGCATTAATTATGCCCGGGCACATAATATTCAGATTCGGCAAAGTCGGATCGCATGGGAAGAAAGTTTAGAAAATACGAAGCAGGCTAAAGCGGACCGGCTGCCTTCTCTTTCTTTTACAACGGCTCACAATTATGTGAACCGTCCCCGTCCCGAAGCCGGTGATAAAAATTCGTATTCCGGAAGTTATAACCTGAATTCTTCCGTATCTCTGTTCGAAGGAGGAAAAATCCGGAAGAACGTACAACAGATGGACCTGCAAAATGAGGTGCAGGGGTTGACGATCAAGGAATCTGAAAATAACATCGAACTGGCGATTACCCAAGCATTTGTCCAGGTATTGTATGCTGACGAAGCGGTGAAAATTAACGAAGGGACGGTAGAAGTTTCCAAAGCCCAGCGGGATCGTGGCAAAGCTTTATTGGAGGCTGGAGCATTATCGAAAGCCGATCTCGCTCAGCTGGAAGCTCAGTATGCCACCGATAAATATCAGTTGGTTGTAGCCCGGACAACGCTCGCAAATGCTCAGCTGGAATTGAAACAATTGCTCGAATTAGGGGTGAACGACCAGATGGAACTGGCTATTCCGCAATTGACAGATGAAAGCGTGTTGGTCGTTTTACCGTCTAAAGAGAGTGTTTACCTGACTTCGCTGGGAATCATGCCGGAAGTGAAATACAACCAATTGAATATCCGGGTAGCGAATCTGGAGAAGGAGAAAGCGTGGGCGGGATATTTACCTGACGTTACCTTGTCTGCCGGTTTAGGAACCAGTCATGTTTCGGGTATCGGCACGGGGTTCGGGACACAGACGAAACACAATTGGAGTGAAAATATCGGTTTGACGCTGAATATACCGATTTTTAATAAACGTTCGACCAAGACGGCGGTCAATCTGGCTAAACTGAATATCGAGAATGCCCAACTCAATTATGAGAACGTACAGAAAGAATTACTGAAATCGGTAGAGACGGTTTATCAGGATGCGGTATCGGCGCAGAACCGTTTCCGTTCGGCCCGGGAGAATCTGACCGCTACAGAATTGTCTTTCGAGCTTACTCAGGAACAGTTTTTCCTGAAAGCAAAAAATACGGTAGAATTGATGACGGAGAAAAACAACTTGCTGGCTGCCCGGCTCGAGTTGATACAAGCCAAATATATGGCAATCCTGAATCAGCAATTGTTGAATTTCTATCAGGGTATAGAGATCAGTATCCAATGATAGAGGTATGTGAGAACCAAGTGATTGTATGACAATATAAAAAAGAATATATGAAAAAAGGGAAATTAATAACGATCGGGGGAGCTATCGTAGTTCTGGCCTTGTGCGGATATTTCTTTATGGGTACTTCTTCAAAAGGGAAAATCAGTTTTCAGACTGAAAAAGTGACCCGTAATTCGATGACGGATGTCGTAGTGGCGACAGGGACGGTAGAGCCGGTGACCAAGGTGGATGTCGGTACGCAGGTTTCGGGTATCATCGACCGTATCTATGTCGACTACAATAGTGTTGTGAAAAAAGGGCAGCTGATTGCCGAGATGGATAAGGTGACCTTACAGGCAGAACTGGAATCGCAGGAAGCTCAGCTGGCGAATGCCAAAGCAGAATACGAGTATCAGCAAAAAAATTATGCCCGCAGTAAAGTGCTGTTCGAAAAGCAACTGATCAGCGACAGCGATTATGAAGAGGCGACGTATAATTATGAAAAGGCTAAAAGTGCCTATGAAAAGTCGAAAGCCGATATTGTAAAGGTGAGAAGAAATTTGGGATATGCCGTGATTACCAGTCCGATAGATGGTGTCGTTATCAGTAGGGAAGTGGAAGAAGGACAGACGGTGGCTGCCGGATTCGAAACTCCGACTTTGTTTACCATTGCTAAAGATTTGACGGAGATGCAGGTGATTGCAGACGTGGATGAGGCCGATATCGGCGAAATACGCGAAGGACAGCGGGTTACCTTTACCGTAGATGCCTACCGGAACGATGCGTTCGAAGGGGTTGTGACTCAGGTACGGCTGGAGGCTACCGTGGAATCGAATGTGGTGACCTACGAAGTGGTGATCAGTGCACCTAATCCGGATCTGAAACTGAAACCGGGATTGACGGCTACCGTGTCGATTTATACACTGGAGAAGAATAACGTATTGACTATTCCTCCCAAAGCATTGAAATTTATGCCCGATCAGGCTTTGGCCGAAGCTAATGGAATCGTACTGAAACCGATCCATGTGGATAATTCTGCCTTACAGAAAACAGTGTGGGTGAAGAATGGACAAACGTTGGAAGAAAAAGAAGTACAGACGGCTACTGCGACGACTTCACTCCTGGAGATCACCGGTGGTCTCGCTGAGGGAGACGAGATTGTCGTGGCGATGGAACAATCCGGTAAAAAAGCGATGGGAACTCCGCAACCCGGAGAAACAGAATCCAGTCCCTTTATGCCGAAACCACCGGGACAAGATAAGAAGAGTAAGAAGTAAAATGTAAAAGGCTATAGGCTGGAAGCTATAGGCTAAAAGATGGGGAGGAGGAGATAAGGGGGAGTTGCGGGAAATTGGTGGAGAAGGTAAATCGATGATTTAGAAAGTAGAGGAACTTAGTAACTCATTAACTCAGCAACTTAGTAACTTAGTAACTCAATAACTCAGCAACTCAGTAACTCAATAACTCAGTAACTCAATAACTCAGCAACTCAATAACTCAGCAACTCAGTAACTCAATAACTCACACACAATGAATGCTATAATTGAATTAAAAGATATCAAGCGTGATTTTCTGGTAGGAAATGAGACGGTACATGCTTTGCGGGGGGTATCCTTTGCTATTCAGCCGGGAGAATTCGTGACGATCATGGGGACCAGCGGATCGGGGAAATCTACTTTACTGAATGTGCTGGGGTGTCTGGATACGCCGACAGCCGGGGAGTATTGGCTGGACGGGTATTCGGTCCGGCAGATGGGAAAGAATGAGCGGGCGGAGCTGAGGAATCATAAGATCGGTTTTGTATTCCAGTCTTATAACCTGCTTCCGAAGACTACTTCGATCGAGAATGTCGAGCTTCCGTTGATGTATAATCCGGCGGTTTCGGCTAAGGAACGGGAAAGACGGGCGATAGAAGCGCTCGATTCGGTAGGGTTACATGACCGGTTGTATCATAAGTCGAATCAGATGTCCGGAGGACAGCAGCAACGGGTGGCTATAGCCCGGGCGTTGGTGAACGATCCGGTATTGATTTTGGCCGATGAGGCTACGGGAAACCTGGATACCCGTACTTCTTTCGAGATTCTGACGTTGTTTCAGGAATTGTATGCCCGGGGAAGGACTATTGTTTTTGTCACCCATAATCCCGAATTATCGGCGTATAGCAGCCGGACTATCGTGTTGAAGGATGGGCGGGTGATTCAGGATACCCGGAATGAAAAGATTGCTTCGGCCAAAGAGACGCTGGCCGCTTTACCGAAGAATGAGGATTAATTAAATCGAAATACAATGAATTTTGCGAATTTATTCAGGATTGCTTTGCGGACCCTGGGAAATAATAAGATGCGGGGATTTCTGACGATGTTGGGGATCATTATCGGTGTCGCTTCGGTGATTACCATGCTGGCTATCGGTCAGGGATCTAAGCGGAGTATCCGTGCTCAGATCGCGGAGATGGGTTCTAATATGATCATGATTCATCCGGGTGCGGATATGCGGGGAGGGGTACGGCAAGATCCGGCTGCCATGCAAAGTCTGAAACTGGACGATTATCAGGCGATTGTCGATGAAACCCGTTATGTTTCGGCTTGTTCGCCATCGGTGAGTAGCAGTGGACAAGCGATCTACGGATCCAATAATTATCCGACCAGTATCTATGGGATAAATCCGGATTATCTTGAAATTCGTAAATATACCCTGGCGGAAGGGGATATGTTTACGGAGGAGGATATTCTCGGATCGGCGAAAGTCTGTGTCGTCGGGAAAACGATCGTGGATAATCTGTTTACCAATGGGGAAAATCCGGTGGGGCAAATTATCCGCTTCGGAAAAATACCTTTCCGTATTATCGGAGTCCTGACATCGAAAGGTTATAATACAATGGGGATGGACCAGGATGATCTTATCTTAGCACCTTATACAACCGTCCAGAAACGTATCCTGGCCATCACCCATTTACAAAGTATATTCTGTTCGGCGCTTTCTGAAGATCAGACCGAACTGGCAGAAGAGGAGATTGCGAGTATCCTGCGCAGGAATCACAGGCTGAAAGAATCGGATGACGATGATTTTAACATCCGTTCCCAACAAGAACTGAGCTCGATGATGAATTCCACAACGGACATGATGACGATGTTGTTGGCGTGTATTGCGGGGATCTCTTTACTGGTCGGCGGTATCGGGATTATGAACATCATGTATGTGTCGGTAACCGAACGTACCCGGGAAATCGGACTGAGAATGTCTATCGGAGCGAAGGGGCGGGATATTCTGGCCCAGTTCCTGATCGAGGCGATTCTGATCAGTGTGACCGGTGGATTGATCGGTGTGGTGTTCGGTATCGGAGCCTCGTGGGTGGTCAAGTTGGTTGCGGGATGGCCGGTATATGTGCAGCTGTATTCTGTTGTACTGTCGTTTGTGGTCTGTACGGTGACGGGAATCTTCTTCGGTTGGTATCCGGCACAGAAAGCTTCTAATCTCGATCCGATCGAAGCGATCCGGTATGAGTAGTTTATTTACCGGTTGATCCGGTAAATAAACAAATAAATCTTTATCTTTGTAATATGAGTGACAAGAATAAAATTTTAAAGTTTCTGATTCAGGTGATCGGTTGGGGATTGGTGTTCGGTTTTCCCCTTTTCTTTACGTGGAAAGAGGGTAATTCGATGACCTGGGTTAAATTTCTGGGGTATGTCGGTGTTCCCATCGCTTTTATTACTGTATTTTATGCCAATTATTTTATTTTTATCGATCGCTTGTTGTTCCGGAAAAGGTTATTGGTATTTATTATTGTCAATTTATTCCTTTTTGTGTTGCTGAGCTTATGTTTACATGGATGGCAGGAGTATTATTTTATTCATTTTGTCAATGAGGGACCGAGGCATTCGAGACCTTTTCCTCCACGGAGTGTTTTTATTATCCGGGATGGAGTGATGATGGCTTTGGTGGCGGCTCTGAGTGTCGCTATCCGGATGACCGAAAACTGGTATATCCTCGAGCAAGAAAAAAAAGAATTGGAAAATGCCCGTTCCGAAGCGGAATTGCAGAATCTGAAAAGCCAGTTGAACCCTCATTTCCTGTTCAATACCCTCAATAATATCTATTCCCTGATCGCTATCGATCCTGACCGGGCTCAGTTTGCCGTCCATGATCTGAGCCGGCTGTTGCGGCATGTGTTGTATGAAGACAATCAGAAATTCGTATCACTCGATCATGAATTGAATTTCATGAAGAGTTATATCGAGTTGATGAGTCTGAGGTTGTCGGGAAATGTAGAGTTGAAGGTCGATTTGCCGGACGATGGGAAAGGTGTGCTGGTCGCTCCGTTGTTGTTTATCACTTTGATCGAAAACGCTTTTAAACACGGAGTGAGCCCCACGGAGCCTTCTTTTATTCATATCCGTTTCAGTTGGTTGGAAAATTCGGGAATCTGCTGTTACATTGAAAACAGTTATTTTCCCAAGAAAGAAACCGACCGGAGCGGATCGGGGATCGGCCTGGAAAATTTAAAAAAACGGCTGGATTTATTGTATCCCGGAAAATATGATTTGCGGACGGAACGGGAGGGAAACAAATTTGTCGCTCAATTAAAGATCGGAAGTTGAAACGGATGGAACTGAATTGTTTGATAGTCGATGATGAGCCATTGGCTTTGGATTTGATGGAGAGTTACGTCAAGCGGACACCTTTTTTGAAATTGGTTGCCCGTTGTTCGAATGCTTTGGAGGTGTTGCAGGTGTTACGCGAAGAGGCGGTGGATCTGATCTTCCTCGATATCCAGATGCCTGAACTGAATGGGTTGGAATTGTCCCGGGTGTTGGATAAACAGATCAAAGTGATTTTTACAACCGCCTTCGAACAGTATGCTTTGGAAGGTTTCCGGGTGGATGCGCTGGACTATTTATTGAAGCCGGTCAGCTATCCTGAATTTTTAAAGGCCGCTAACAAGGCGTTGAATTGGTTTGAGAAAACCCGTGAAACGCAGGGGGACAGTCTGGAAGAGGATTGTATTTTTGTAAAATCGGATTATAAACTGGTCAAGGTCGAATTGGCTAAAATTTGTTATATCGAGGGTTTGAAAGATTATGTAAAAATATACCTCGAAGGGGTGACTTCGCCTATCGTTTCGCTTATCAGTATGAAATCGCTTGAAGAGATGTTGCCGGCTTCTTTTTGCCGGGTACACCGTTCTTTTATCGTCAATCTGAATCGGATCACTGTCATCGAGCGAAACCGGATCGTTTTCGGAAAGACTTATATTCCGATAGCAGATTCCTCGAAAGATAAATTTATGGAATTCCTCAATAAGCGGACGATCAAGTGAACGGAATTAGGGTTTAAATGCTAATTTTGTGGCCAAATTACGTGGTTTATGTCACACTTACCTACATTAATTACGGATCTGGCTCTTATACTGGCTTCAGCCGGATTGATGACCCTGATATTCAAGCGTCTGAAACAACCGTCGGTATTGGGGTATATCGTGGCCGGTATTCTTGCCGGACCGCATATCACGTTAACCCCGACGGTTATCGACAGCGGAAATATTCAGACCTGGGCAGATATCGGGGTGGTATTCCTGTTGTTTGCTTTGGGATTGGAATTCAGTTTTAAAAAGTTAATGAAGGTAGGAGGTCCTGCTATCATCGCTGCCCTGACTATCATTGTGGGTATGGTGGTTTTGGGTTTTATCGTCGGGGTAGCGATGGGGTGGAAACAGATGGACAGTATCTTTCTGGGAGGTATGCTGGCCATGTCGTCGACTTCGATTATCTATAAGGCTTTCGAGGATTTGGGGTTGCGGACACAACGTTTTACGGGGCTGGTGTTCGGAATTTTAGTCATCGAGGACCTGGTCGCTATCGTCTTGATGGTGATGCTTTCTACGATGGCTGTCAGTAAGAATTTCGAAGGGATGGAAATGGTGTATAGTATCGGGAAACTCTTGTTCTTTTTGCTGTTGTGGTTCCTGACCGGGATTTATATTATTCCTACTTTTTTCAGGCGTACCCGTTTGCTGATGGGCGACGAGACCTTGCTGATCGTCTCTCTCGGTTTGTGTTTCCTGATGGTAGTGTTCGCTACAGCCGTCGGTTTCTCTTCTGCTTTGGGGGCTTTCGTGATGGGGTCTATTCTGGCCGAGACGATCGAAGCGGAAAAGATTGAACGTCTGGTGAAACCGGTGAAAGATTTGTTTGCCGCGATATTCTTTGTTTCAGTGGGGATGATGGTCGATCCGGGGATGATCGCCCAATATATCTGGCCGATTGTGATTATTACGCTTACCGTTTTGGTCGGACAGTCGGTATTCGGTACCCTGGGAGTGGTATTGGCCGGGCAACCGCTGAAGACGGCTTTGCAGTCGGGATTTTGTCTGACCCAGATCGGGGAGTTCGCTTTTATTATTGCCGGTCTGGGTATGACGATGCAGGTGACCAGTAATTTTTTGTACCCGATCGTGATCGCTGTAGCCGTCATAACGACTTTTCTGACTCCTTATATGATCCGGGCTGCCGAGCCGGCTTATCCCTATGTCGAAAAGCATTTGCCACGGAAATGGAAGCGTTTTATCGAGCATTATACTTCCGGTACCCGGGTGGTCAATCATGAAAGTAACTGGAAGCGTTTACTGACCTCGCTGATCCGGATAATGGTAATTTATTCGGTGATCATCATCGCTATTCTGATTCTCTCGTTTCAATTTCTGGTGCCCTTGATCCGGGGATCGCTGCCCGGTTTTTGGGGAGGGTTGTTGTGTGCCGTTCTGATTTTGTTATTGATCGCCCCTTTTTTGCGGGCTATCGTAGCCAAGAAAAACCATTCGGCCGAATTTCAGTCTTTGTGGAACGATGGTTATTTCAGCCGGGCTTATTTGGTGTCGCTGGTCATATTCCGTTTCGTGATAGCGATATTGTATGTCATGGTAGTGATTGTGTCGCTTTTTAAAGCTTCTATCGCTTTGTTACTGGGAGTGGCTTGCGTGTTGGTGGCCGGGATGTTTTATTCCCGTTACCTGAAAAAGCAGTCTATCCAGATCGAACGGCATTTTTTGCGGAATTTCCGGGTAAGAGAGGTGTATGCCCGGCATGCCGGAACACAGGTGCCTCCGAAATTTGCCGGGCATCTGCTGTCACGGGATTTACATATGGCCGATTTTATAATTCCGTCCGAATCGTTGTGGGCCGGATATACGTTGGCCGATCTGGCTTTGGGAAGTCGCTTCGGGGTGATGGTCGTCGCTGTTTTCAGGGGACAGAGTTGTATCAATATTCCGGGTGGTAAAGAACGCTTGTTTCCACAAGACCGGGTGCAGGTGATCGGTAGTGACGAGCAGCTGGAACGTTTTGGGAATAAACTGCAGTCCATGACCTTGCCACCGATGGATTCAGACCTGACACAGAGCGAAGTATGCCTGAAACAGTTTGTGGTCACCGAAGATTCTCCTTTTAACGGGAAGAGTATCCGGGATTCCGGAATCCGGGACAAACACAAATGTGTCGTAGTGGGTGTGGAACGGGGAACGGCCTCGTTAAGAAATCCGGATGCCGATACGGTGTTCGAAGCCGGCGATCTGGTTTGGGTAGTGGGGGAGGAAATGAATGTATACGAACTGATCCATTAATCCGCTTTCCGGTTGGTCCGCCATAAGAAAAAGAGGGCGATCAGTGTGGCCATCAGGTCGGCGAAGGGGATGGCCAGCCAGATGCCTGTCAGTCCCCACCAGTGTGAAAACAGTCCCAGGGCCGGGATCAGAAATAAGAATTGACGGGAAATATTCATGGTGATGGCTTTAGGTGCCTGTCGGATCGACTGGAAATAACTGGTGACGATCAGTTGAAACCCTAACAGGGGCATGGCGAGAAAAGTATACCGCAGCCCCTCTTCGCTGAGTTGTAGCAGAGTCGGATCGGAAGTAAAGGCTTTGACCAACCAGGGAGCGAATGCTTCGCCGATTATAAAGCCGCAACAGGCGATCAGACTTCCCGTACGGATGGCTTTCTGCAGGATATGGAGCGTCATCTGCCGATGGCCCGCTGCATAAAAATAACCGATGACAGACTGCATGCCCTGGCATATTCCCATGAGCAACATAGAGACCTGGATGGAATAACTACTGATGATCCCATAGGCTCCGATAGCGTAATCTCCTCCGTTGTTTTCCAGATAGCGGTTCATAATAATATTCACCATACCTGTGGTGATGTTCATGATAAAAGCGGCCATACCGATTCCGACGATGGAAACTAAGATCGGAAACCGGGGAGAGAAACATTTACTTTGGAGTTTCAGGATATTGGACGGACTTCTGAAATGACGGATCACCAATACTGAGCTGATACACATAGATAGGGCTGTTGCAATGGCTGCTCCTTCAATGCCCAGGCCGAAACCGAAAATGAAGATCGGGTCCAGGATAATATTGGCAATCACTCCTGCGAAGACGATGGTCATCGATTTGCGGGAAAAACCGGAGGCACGGATGGCATGGCAATAGGTGAAATTCAGATTCGTCAGCAAGCTGGCCGGGATCAGAATGGACATGTATTTACGGGCATAGGGGATAGTTTGCCCGCTTCCTCCGAAGATATCCAGGATAAAGTCCAGATGATACAGGGAGTAAACGATCAGAATCGTAGATAACAGGATATTCAATACAGTGGCATTTCCCAGGATACGGCAGGCCAGGGAACGGTTGCCTAAAGAAATCGAAGTGGAAATGCGGGCAGCAGCTCCGACTCCGGTCAGGGTGCCGACGGTACTCAACAAAGAAACACAAGGAAGCGTCAGGGCCAGTCCGCAGATAGCCAAAGCGCCGGCTCCCTGCCCGATGAATATCCGGTCGACTATGTTGTACAAGGCCATGACCACCATGTTGAACATAGCCGGGTAAACATAGCTCCTGAAGAACTTGCGGATGCTTTGTTTTTCTTCGGTATAATTGGGAAACAGATCTGCCAAGATAGATTTCGTATGATTAAGTCCACAAAAGTAGTGTAAATTCCATAAAATGTCATACATTTATCTACAAACTGATTATTCTCTCTGCAAGTCCTTGAGCCTTTGGAAAAAATGTCAGGTTTTCATCGGTTCCGTTTGGAGAAATGGTAACTAATGTTATTTTTGCAAAAGAAAAATCAACATTTTATTCTATGACTTACGATTACGCACATCTCATTTGTTTTTCTCCGACTCATTCTTCTCATATGATTGGTGAGACCGTTTTGCAAGGTCTGGGAACCGGGCACGTTTCGGAAACCGATCTGACTTATGAAAAACCGGAGGAAAACCTCACGATTCATTCCGGAATCACGGTGATTGTCGTTCCGGTATATGGGGGACGTATCGCAGAAACAGCTTTGGAGCGGATGGAAGGCATTTACGGACAGGATTCACCTGCCGTTGCGGTGGTCGTTTATGGTAACCGGGATTACGACGATGCTTTGCTGGAATTGAGGGATTGGTGTGTGGCTCACGGGTTTGTGCCTGTTGCCGGCGCTGCTTTTATCGGTGAACATTCTTATAGCAGACCCGACCGGCCGATAGCCGGAGGAAGGCCGGATAATCCGGATTTACAGAAAGCGCGGGCTTTCGGTGAGCAAGTAGGGCGGTTATTGAACCGTTTTCAGACTTTGGATGAAGTGGCCCCTATCGTGGTAAAAGGAAATTTCCCCTATAAAGTAAAAGGTCCCAAAACCCCTCAGACTCCTGAGACGGTAGCTGAATTATGCACGCAATGCGGATTTTGTATCGGGATTTGTCCGGTGCAGGCTATTCGTTTGGAAGAAGAGATCGTCAGCGATGCCGGGCGTTGTATAAAGTGTTGTGCGTGTGTAAAGCAATGTCCTAATGAGGCGCGTTTGTTCGAGACTCCTTATACCGATCTGTTGTTTAAGAATTTCAGTACCCGACGGGAACCGGAAATATTTCTATGACATGAAACGTTTTTTATTCTGGCTGGTGGTAAGTTGTTGTATCGTCGGATTCACAGCTTCGGACAATCCGGATTTTTTTACCCGGGTCGTTCACAACTTTATGGTTTTACGACAGGCCAGAATGCAGGAAAAGGTTTGGTTGCATACCGACCGTCCATCTTATCATGCCGGAGATACGATCCGGTTCCGGGCTTTTCTGGTCGATGCGGCTACCCACCGGCCTTCTCCTTATAGCCGTTTCGTGTATGTCGATCTGGTCAACCGCCGGGATTCGGTGCTTAAAAAGGTGAAGCTGGCCTTGATCGATTCTGTTTTTGCCGGCTATTTAAAGGTACCGGAGGATATTCGTCAGGGGGAATATTTTTTGCGGAGTTATTCTTACTGGATGCAGAATCTGGGGGAAGACTATATTTATAAAAAGAGAATCCATTTAATCAATCCGTCGGATTCGAAGGTGTTGACCGGAGTCACTTACCAGGAAGAACAAGGAGAAAAATATGCGGTTGTCCGGTTGTCGAATTCCCGGAAGGAACCTTACCGGAAGCTGGCTGTCGATTATCAGTTGATCGGTAAGGACAAAGAGGGCAAAGTACACCGCCGGCGAACGGATGAATCCGGAAAGGTCAGGATTAATATAGGGGAGTTGGCAGATCCTTCGGATGTCCGGATTCGTTTTTCGAACGATATCCCTTATGAATTCAGCCGGACTATTCATTTGCCTGCCGATACGCTCGATTATGCTGTGTCGTTTTTTCCTGAAGGCGGGGAGTTTATTCCGGGGACAAGGCAAACCGTCGCTTTTAAAGCGATCGGTAAAGATGGGTTATCTGTCGATGTGGAAGGCTATCTGTATGACGAACGGGATAGTATCGTGGATATTGTCCGGAGTATTCATCATGGTATGGGATGGTTGAACAGTCCGTTGGAAAGTGGGAAAACGTATTACGTGAAGGTGAAGTCTGCTCAGGGACTGGAAAAAAAATTTTTTCTGCCCGAAGAGAACCGGTCCGGTATAGCTTTGAGTATCCGGCAAAATGGCCGTGAACTGTCTTATCGGGTGATCGGAGGAGAACAGGCGGTATTGCCGGATAGTCTGTATCTGATAGCCCATACCCGGGGGCAATTACTAGTGTGTACTCCCCTGGAGGGAAAGTTGCATGGAAAACTGTCGGCCGTTAATTTCCCGGAGGGAATATTGCATTTGTGTCTTATGGATTATCGTTGCCGGATCTATAGCCAAAGGTTATGTTTTATCCGTCATCCGGAAAAAACGGATCTTCGTATCGGAACGGATCGGGACGGATATATGAGCCGGGAAGCGGTCGATGTTGAACTTATTTTAAGCAGTGATTCGCTGAGGGAGGGGCGTTTTTCGCTGTCTGTGACGGACGATGCTGCCGTGTTGCGCGATTCCCTGCAGGACAATATTGTTTCTGAACTGCTGCTGAATTCCGATCTGAAAGGGTATATCGAAGATCCGGGCTTTTATTTCCGGGAGGTAAACCGGGCTACGGACCGTTGTCTGGATCTTTTGCTGCTGACACAGGGATGGACTCGTTTCGATGTCGGTGCTGTCGCTGCCGGAGAGTTTGAACAACTCGATTATTATATGGAACGCGGACAGACTATTTCGGGGAGAGTAAAAAACTTCTGGGGAAAAGAGGCAAAAGATGCACAATTGACTTTGCTGTCGACAAATATGCAGTTCGATGTATTGCAGGCGGATAGCACAGGGCATTTTTTGGTGGAAAGAATTTCTTTCCCCGAGAATACCGGTTTCATTGTACAGGCCAGAAATAGTAAAGGGAGAAAAGGGGTAGAAGTGATTATCGATTCGGAAGTATATCTGGCGCCTGAGATTCAAATTCCGTATGAACGTCGGCAAGCGAACGGAGAAGATGAGTTTTATAAGCAATTCGGCCGTGATTTTTATTACGACCATGGCGTGAAAGTATATGTGCTTGACGAAGCTTTGGTCAGGAGGACTCCTCCGAAAAAAAATTATTCTTTCTATGATGCTTCGGCCCGGTATATGCTGGATTCTGCCCGGTTGGCTGCTATGAAACAGAAAGATATGCGTACGGCCCTTATGGAAATTCCCGGTGTTATGGTGATCGGGGAGGAAATCACTTACCGGGGCAAAAAACTACATTTGGTATTGAATGATTTTCCGGAAGAATTCGACCGGATTATGATGATGAATCCGGAACAGTTTTTAAGTATCAGCCTGTTGGATGAAAGAATGTCTTATTTTTATTTTGGGCAGGAAGCCCCGGATGGAGCGTTGATATTTACAGAAAATTTCGATTACCGGCCGGAACGGTTAAAACAGAGAGGCTTATCTGTATTCAGACCGCTAGGGTATCAGAAACCGGTAGATTTTTATATTCCCCGTTACGATGTCGACTCGGTCCGTCTGGCCATGGCCGATTCGACGGATATACGTCCCACCGTTTACTGGAATCCCAATATTAAGCTGAAAACTTCCGAACCTACTCATGTCCGCTTTTTTATGGATGATGCCTGTGACCACTGTACTTTTATCCTGGAAGGAGTATTGAATGATGGTACGGTGTGCAGAAAGGAGAAAAAGATCAGTTTGCGGCGTTAATTCAATTATTCTTAAAAAAAATAAAAAAAGTTCTGCTTTCTTTCACCCTTTTTTTCTTAAAATCTGTTTCTCTTTACGAAAACAAAAACGTTCGATTAAATTAGTTGAAAGTTTGTAAAGTTCATAAAGTTTATAAATTCGTTAGCCCTTGCGGAACGCTTGGTTAAGTGGCAAGGTAATACAGTACTTGGAATATTTATTATATTATTCTGATAATCAGTGAGTATGTTCTTGTTTTTATTTTTCATTCCACTTTCCTTATTCGTTTTTTAATGGAAGCAGGGGCTTCCAATCATTGTCCGTTTTCAATTTTCATTTGTCCATTTTCTTGTAGCGGATTCCAGCCAAAAGAAACGAACGAGTATTGTTGTTGCTGGTCGCCTCGCAGTTCTTGGGGATTTCTCGCATGGATGAACAGGATAATCGTGTCGGCTTTCGGTTTTTGCCCCTTTTTAGGCGTTTTGCAGATGAATTTGTAATCGAACCACACATCGGCCTCGCTTTCCTTGATCCGTGCCTGTGCAGGCCTTAAAACCTTTTGGTCGATCTGTGCGTTCGAGTAGGAGGCCGGGATCTCCAGGTCTTTACAGAATTGCTCGATCGAGTAATAATACTCCCGTCTGTCCCGTTGGCTGCAAATGATCTTGTAGAGCCGCTTGGTGTAATTGCCCCGGAGGGTTAAGGCGATGTTCTTCCCGTACCTTGTACCGCCGACACCCGTACCGTAGTAGAGCAGGAAAGGGATCGCCCAGGGGTTGAGCGTCAGGGCTACCCGGTTTGTGCCTTTGATGTTGTGTACCGTCGTTATCACCACCCCGAACGTTTCCACTGTCTGGTGGATATTGGGATGCACCCAGCGAAAGGAAAAGTTTTTCCGCATCATGGCGATAGCCTCTTTCAGAACTTTGCTCTTGTTGTTCTTCCCCCCGGCTTCGTCGCATTTGATCTCGACGACAGGCTGGTTAAAGAGGTCCTTAGGCAGTTGTTTTTCCCTGGTCATGTGTTGCTGGATCTGGTCGCTTATCAGCGTCAGGAGGTTTTCTTGCCACTCGGTCACGGAGTACTGGCCGAATGTTACGTTATTCGGCTGGATTAACATTACTTCTTCCTCCGTAGGAGGAATATAGAGGATGATGTCGTTGGTCGCCATAGGCTTTTTTTTGAGTTCGGGACAAAGTTAAAGAAATGAAAGATACCACCAAAAAATACTTGGTATTTTTTGGTGTAACCTTTAGTAAAATGGGTATTTATTGGAAGGGGTAATTTTAGTAAAATGAGTATTTTCCCCCTTCGGATTTTAGTAAAATGAGTATTTTAGGTTGTGTTTTTTTATTTATAATTAACTGAAATACAAATTGTTATAAATGAAAAAACGCTTTCTTACAAAGAACCTCTACAAAGACTATTCTCTGTAAAAAGGGGAAACTCAAATCCTCGATTATCATCGACGAGCTGCCGACCATCTATTTCAAGGGCTTGGACAACCTGATTGCGACGGCGCGAAGCAACAAGGTGGCCGTGCTTCTGGGATTTCAGGATTTCTCCCAGTTGGTACGCGACTACGGCGACAAGGAGGCCAAAGTCGTGATGAATACCGTCGGAAATATCTTCTCCGGGCAGGTCGTCGGGGAAACGGCGAAGACGCTCTCCGAGCGTTTCGGCAAAGTCTTGCAGAAGCGGCAGAGCATAACTATCAACCGCAACGACAAGTCCACATCCATCAACACGCAGATGGATTACAGGCTACAATGTTTTTTCGCATCTTGCAATGTCCTGTTGCAATAGCCACAGTAAATGATTCGGCAGATGCCGTTACTGTAACGTTTTATCTGTCCGGGTTTCCACTCCGCAGTAGAGAAAATTCTTCGATGATGAAGATACCAATGCACAAGGTTGTGGGCAGCAGATGAAAGACAATTTCATCGGTTACGCGATAGAGGAAATCAACGAAAAATTTATCGTCCGACGAACGGCAGTCACACGATTCGTACCAGTGGCGAAAGCCCCTGCGGTCTACCTTTAACCACTCCAAACGTACATTCTCCTTTGCAGGAAAACAACTGTCTAATGTTACCGCGGCAAGTATCTGTACCTTTGCTATGGCTCATTTGCCGTCAAAGTTCCCGAACCATATGAAATAGTCGTTGCCGCTTGCACCTCCTCGCATTGTATCGAAACGAAAGTTCGCCACAGCGTAGTTGTCTTTCTCAGTCTAACGGAGATTCGTTGCCCAGGGTTACTTACTTCTCGGAAATCGTAAAAACGGGTTTCGAGATCATGCTCGTATTTCCCGAGTTATTCGGGGATCATCATTTTGATTTTCCTCACAGCCCGTAATCAATCAGCAGCTTCAGCTACAACTGATTACGGGCACATAGTGCTTTTGAATTTTTATAGACTGGTATTTTGTTTTTTAGTTTCAAATTTGAATCAGCAAAATCGTTCGTCATATTATCTATCGTATTGCTCGTCCATTCCTGTCAGGTGGTATGTACGTGCCACGGGATTTCGCTCCCGTGAATAAGCACATTTCGAACGGTGTGTTCCGACAACGTGCTGCTCTGCTCCCAGTATCGCCCTCGATCAGGGGATGTCGGACAGAGCGACGGAAGGAGTAGCTCCAACGAGGCAGGCGAAACAGCAAAGATTCTCTTTACAAGTACTGTCTTCAATTTTTCAGGGGCAAAAATAGGAAGTCGGAGCTATTTTCTGTTAACGATTTTATTGCAAAAAGTGTTGGATTTACAACAAAGTGATTTGAACAGACAAACCGTGATAAACATTGCCGGGCATTTTAGCCGAAGCGATAGTCTTTCAGATACGAGACACTCCGTGTAGTTACGTGAGCCCAAAGGGCAAGAAGTGCCCATGAGCAAGTTTATATAAAGGAAGTACGATTGGTTATTAGAATCCGATCGTACTTCCTTTAATTATCCCTTTCCTCCTCCAAGTACGAATCCAACAGTAAGGCTGCAGTGCCGATTCGCTTTTTTTTCGATCCGGTAATCGACGGTGATGCATACCCGGTGGAAGAATTCGGCTCCGACACGAGGCATGAAGCACACCATACCGGTCGCTTGACGATGAGAACCCGCCCCAATTAGGCTGCGTATCGTCGAACAAGACCGATGCGCTCTCCTTATGAAAGACATATCCAAATCTGGCGAACAGCGAAATCCAGTCTGTACGGAAAAAGCTGTAATCGGAAACAGCCGTCTCAGATGAATATAGGGGTAGAAATACTGAAATAAGCATTGGTCGTATTGAAGCAGAACGACGCACCACCCAGAAACAGATGTACCTTAAACATATAACCATCAACAGGAGTCAGAGAAAATCTTGTGAACGGTATCTTGACATCCATACTTGTAAACGCTCCGAATTCCAGCATGAAATCTCCACCCTTATAAGCCTTGTTGGGAATATGTTGGGCTTGAGTTATCTTCGCCGATACCCAAAGGTATATTATTAAATGGCATATTTTAAATAATTGATTGATCCAGTTTAAGGACTGTCCAACAAGTCTATTCGGAACGGGATGTGCTGCAGCCCCAAAGTAAACTGCAAAGTATTACGATGCTACCAAGACGCAAAGAGTTCATCCACATACTGCTTTGTATTATTGTTATATTTTTGTTTTATCTGCATGCTTTCTGGCATATTCGTAGTCTTCGTCCGTAAATTCGAAGATATATTCCACACTCCTTTTTCCCTGCATTTTTTTTTCGAAAGCTGTTGCGGAACAGAAATTATGGTAGGTATCGCCATCCTCCGAGTGGTGAGTTATTGTGGTTCCATCGTCGAATTTAATCTGTGCATCAACTGGATTCGGTAAACCATATCCACCATCGATACTGTGCTTTGTTGTGAAAGTTGTGCCGCTTTTTAGCGCAACCGAGCCGGTTAAAAATTCGCTACTCGGTTTCTCTACAATTATTTCGACATCGTGCTGGCTGGCATTCTCAATGCGGATCTCCGTATTATATAGATAATCTGTGTCACAACTGAAAAGCATAGAGAAGAAGCCAAGCAGTAGCAAGGTAAAAATCGTTCTGTTAGTTTTCATAGACAGCGAATAATCGGTTGATTGTTTCCGGGGTTAAGTTATACAATTGCGCAGCATACTTATTTTTCGCTGCATAATCCAGCAGCAGTCGCTTGACATCAGCAAATGTCTTCGATCGGAAAACGATATCCTCTCCATTTGGCACTTTCCATAAGTACTCTGTTATTGGTATAATAAGCAGCATTTAAGGCTGCCGCCTTTTATCCGGCAGCAGCCTCGCAATGATAAATCACTTTATCAGGTCGGCAAGATTGTCGTCGGTGAAAACGTAAGTAAACCGGAAATAGTTTGTAGCCAATTTCTCTACCTGATAATTGCTCCTATTCCGAATCGCCTTATTCGGTTCTAATAGAATCGTTTTGGAATCATCTATTGTCATACGACACTCGATCTGCGGAAGATATTCGAAAGGAAACCCGATCGCATCCGGTGTAATGTCTTTCACTCCGTCCGACCAAAAATCAATGCAATAAGTTTGGGTCGGAGCCATTATAAACGTAGTAGTTTCAAGTATCGTCCAGGATATAATAGCTCCTTTTATTTCGATCTTGTGAGAAGATTCATTTCGATAGACCCATTCTCCATGATGCACATATTCGGTGTGAGAAGTATCGCAACCCGATAACAGCCAGCAAAACATTACAATGCTACCAAGACGCAAAGAGTTCATCCACATATTGCTTTGTATTATTGTTATATTTTTGTTTTATCTGCATGCTTTTTGGCATATTCGTAGTCTTCATCCGTAAATTCGAATGTATATTCTACACTCCTTTTCCCGGATGCATTTTTTTCAAAGGCTATATGGGAACAGAAGTTATGGTAGGCATCGCCATCCATCTCTCGATGTGTTATTGCCGTTCCATCATCGAATTTAATCTGTGCCTCAAGCGGATTAGGCACATAATATCCGCCCTCTGAAGCTTTCTCTATTTTGAAAGTTGTACCGTTTTTTACCGTAAAAGTACCAGTCATTAATACAGTACTCGGCTTCTCTACAACAATCTCGATATCATACATGCTATTATTCTTAATCAATACGGTTGTGAGATGTACATACGCACCCTTACCCTCGGTACCGCAACCGCATAACACAGCAAGCAGTCCCATGAGAATTGTACTGATAAATAATGGTTTAGTTTTCATAGACAGCGAATAATCGGTTGATTGTTTCCGGGGTTTAGTTATACAATTGTGCAGCATACTTATTTTTCGCTGCATAATCCAGCAGTAGTCGCTTGACATCAGCAAATGTCTTCGATCGGAAAACGATATCTTGAACGACTGATACGGGCATGTCATGAATTTCGTCATCCGGATAGATGGTATTCCCTTGATGATATGCTCTTTGATTGAAATCATCGATCAAATCGATAAACAGCGGAGTGTAATTACGATCATACACTTGCGGATTCCATGCTTGAAAATTGTAACTGCCATTTTCCGGATAAGCTGGTAATTTGTGGAATACTCCTAATTCTTTATATTCTTGATTGGTCAAAACATATTGTACGCACCGTGCCCAACTTTCCAGCAAGCTCGTTTTGCATTTCCCATAAGTATTCCTGTTATTGGTATAATGAGCAGCATGGCCCAACTCATGGCATGCTGTGCTGAATACTTCGGACATTTCTCGCCAGCCGTTGTTACCTTGGCCATATATGCGGATATCCGACCATATCCCCATGCCCCATTGTCTATTATAGTCTCCGTTTATGCCGTTTCCTTTCTTATGAAGATATGCAATTTTTTCCTTTCGGGAGTTCGTCGGTCTTTTCAATCCATTCGTATTGCCATAGTAAAAACGATATAAAGCCCGATGTATAGTTGCATAACGAATTGATTTATTGGCAGAAATATACAAATCCCAATTTCCGGTCTTTTTCGGGCCGTTATAATAGGCTTGCACGATATTTCCATCTCTTATATCCCAGCGAGATGTTTCCCATGCGATACTGTAATTTGCAGGACGTTTAAAGCGACCGTTGCAGGAATAATATCCATTGGCATTTGTATAGCCGATGTACGTCGTGAACCAGCGACGGGCACGAACTCTGACATAATTAAGCGGAATTGCACCGCCTACAATATTATCATAGGCTGTAATTCGGCCCGCCGGTCTCCATTTACTGCGTCCACGTGTTTGCGGCTCTGACTCTCCGTCTTCTTCATTGCCGGTCATGCGCAGGGACTCTTCGACCAGCGCATCGGTCAATACTTCGCTCCATTTTGTACTGGAGCGGGTCATAATTCCCTCATCATCTTCTTCATCCTTGTCTTCATCGGGAATAAACAGGTCGGAAAGAATCTCATAATCTACGCCTATGGTACTCACCGCAGGCCACTTCGCAACCTCGATAGAGGCATATTGAAAAGTGGGCAAGCTGTCCGGAATTGTAGGATCATGATAATAGCTGCCATATTCCTCAATTTCATAATCCAGCGGAATATCATACCAGATAATCGTAGAATCCTGCAGGATTAAATCCAGTTCCTCGGATGAGCGGGGATGAAACTTCACGTAATAATGCGTAGGCTGAATATCCATGTCTGTAATTCCGGCTCTGGTTTTCGGTGAGAGGTTTTCCAGAGCTTTACGCATATTCTCCACTGAATAGGGATTTTTAAGCCGACGTCCCAGCACAGTCATTCCGTCCGTAACAATGGCATGGGAAGAGGTTTGAACCAGAGTCTTCGGCTGTAAATCGGCATCCTTTTCCTGACAGCCGGCCAGAACTCCGAAACAGGATGTGGCAAATAATACTTTTAGTACTTTCATAAGCTATTCGATTTTGTGCTTTGAGTTTGTTGCAAAAATAAAAACTCCGTACCGAAATCCATTTGCGATATAGTGTTTAAAATCTAATACTTTTCAAATACACCCATTGATAAACAGTGTATTGCGGCGATATTTTTCTTTAATTTCTAACAAGGGGCTGACACTTATTCGAACAGTGCTATGAACAGCTCCTTATTCTCGGCATCGGATGCCTTTATGCGGGATTTCAACCTCGATTTGCGGGCATAGATATTGGCGACGCTATCGTGCATGAAGAGACTGACGACTTGCGGGGAGAATCCCCCGAAAATGTAACATAGCAGCCGTAAGTCCGCCTCTTTCATTTTCGGAAAGTCGCGTCGCAGTTTCTTCATGACATTGTCATGTGCCAGGTTCACGATTTGTTCCAATTCTTGCAGCATCTCTCCGTTTTCGGAGAACCCGTCGATAAGCTCACGCACCTGCCGAACCATCGCGGCCTGTCCGGAAGCGGTGTTTTCCCGTTCGTAGAGTGTCTTCCCGATGCGATCCACGATTTCGAACCGGGAAGCTATCACACCTTTCAGCCGGGCCTCTGTACGCTGTTTCTGCTCCATGCGTCCGGAAAGGTCGAGATATTCGGCCCGCATCTCCCGCACGAGAAGCAAATGCCGCTCGCCGCGCTCCTTGTGCAGGCGTATCTGTTGCCGGAAAACGCAGCCCGCAATGCCGAGCAACAGAATCCCGGCTCCGATCACCGCCAGCTCTCTTTTCCTCCGGTGCTCCAGCCTGTAATCGTAAAAAGCCGCACGTTCTCGGAAATACTCTTTTTCGATCATGTCGGCCGAACTCTGCAAGGCGGTGCGGGTCAGCGAATCGTTCAGGCAGATGAAGCGGTCGATCTGCCGTGCCGCTTCCCGATAATTTCCCGCCTGCATGTTCGCCCGGTAAGCCGTGTAAAGCAGCATGGGACGGTCTTCGGCACGCAGGATTCGCCGTGCCGCCATTTCGATGGAACGGAGAGCTTCGGCCGGACGGTTGCGGAGCAGCTGCGTTCGGGCCCGCGTACACATTCCGGAGACTGTTGTGTCGCAGAGTACGGACTGCTCGATACGGCGCAACAGATCTTCGGGAATGCGAACCGTATCGGCTACGACGTACAGCGTGGCGAAATAACCGAGGCTTTTTTGTGCCAGCGATTCGTCATGCGCATCGTCGGCCAGTTCGAGCGCCATCGAACAGTCGCGGCGCGCCCGGGCCAGGTCATTCATCCGCAGTGCCGAGGCTGTCATGCCCAATAATGCCTCGGCCGTATGCTTACCGTCTTCCGTACGCATGAACAGGCCGCGGGCTTCCCGGTAGTAACGGTAGGCCCGTACGAAATTTAATTCGGAACAGTAAATATCCCCGATACGCAAGTAAAGCAGTCCGAGATAGCGGGGTTCGTCAATGCTGTGGAGATACTCCTCTACTTCCAGAAACTGTCGCAGGGCGCCGGGTTTGTCGCCTTTCTGTAATTTACTTTGGGCTTGATAATAGAGAGTTCGAAACCGATTTCGAGTCTCTTTTGGGTGATTCCTATAATATTCCCAGGCGATTTGAAGCATGGAATCCGTATTTTCGTCAGTTTTCGTACGGTTTGCCGCAATAGTGTACAGCAGGGAGTATTTAGCTCGTATTGCTCGATTGCCGAGAAATTTGCGCGGAATATTTTTTAAGGTATGCAATGCACTGTCGGGAGCTGTTTCAAGCTGTTTTTCCGTGCGTACGAAAGTATCCGCCATCTGTTCATGCTTTGTACAACCGAAAATTGATACGGCTGAAGCAAATAAAAAATATATGTATTGTTTCATCTTTATTAAGATTATCTGCCCTCGAAAATAATGGAGAGAATTAATATCTGCAAATCCCCCCCTCCTTTTAAACTATTCATATATTTTTTTTCAGTATGCTTCATGTAATGGCTGAAATTTTGCCTATACTTTCATCCTCCTGTATAGCGGATAAATTAGTTTCGCAGGATAGCGATCGTACGAACCGTCTTATTCTGTCGCTGTATCTATGAGTTACTTCTGTCGACAGTTTCAGATTGTTTTTCAAATAGGATTCGAGTTCGTCTATTTTATTTCGAACCCATTTTGATACGATAAGTTTACGCATGCATATCGGGCTATTTGTCGAATTTTTGGTTGCCGTCCCCTCACTCGGAATGATGGTAACACAGGAATAGAAGCGGAGCTACTCTTGAAGTTTTTTAATCTTCGGGGTAATCTTTTTTATGACGATAGTATAAGCGGACATATAATCAGTTTAATGCTGACGTTTGGCAAAAGCAATGTATTTTCGCCGTTGATAAGCAGTTTTTACAAAACGAGGATATTTGAAAAGAAACAGGCTGGTTATGAATAACAGCATATCCAGCCTGTTCTTTCACTGTTTCCAGCATCCTTTTACAACTTGAGGCCTTTGCTCTGCATATTCTCCCCTGCGGGCTTTGGCCTTACTATATGTTCACGCGGGAACTGCGAAGTGCCGGAATTACTGGAGGATAGAGGGACTGTTACCGTTGATTGTCCTTCGCCTGTCCGTTCCAGCTCGTTACCGTTTGTCATATCCGGCGTGTTCTGTATAGTCTCGCCGTCCCTTTGTGCCTGCTCTTGTCCGGCTTCGGGCTTGGGAGGCGTAAGCGTAAGCTGTATCTTGCGTTCCAACGCCGCGACCTCCGCTTTCAAGGCTTTCAACTCGTCCTCCTTTTTCCATACCCCACCGACCGTTTCCTGCAAAATCGGGATGTCTCGCTCGTAGGTTACGTTCTGCGCCTTGTATTGCTCCACGAGCTTGGGTATGCGTTCCAGCGCGTTCAGGAAGTTCATCGACGCCGCTTTGGTGTCGGCCATCGCTATCTGCCCGTTGTTGTAGGTGTACTTGAACGCCCCCTCCACGAAGAAACGGTTCTGCTTGACCTCCTTGCCGTCTTTCAACAGCGGTTCGGTCTTTACGAGCAACGGAAAGCCGTACAGCTCGCCGATGCGCACGTACTCGCCTCCCGTCGTGGCGTTTTTGGCAATCTCCTGCAAACGTGTCCCGACGCTCTTGTGGTCGGTGGCGTCCAGCCCGTCAAGCCGGATAATATTAATCTTGTTGCCCTCCTTGTCGGTCTGTACCCGCGAGAGAAACGCCTCGTAGTCGGCGGTCATCTTGACGATACAGTCGTTGTTATGCGCGAGCTTCTTGGTGTAATCCTCCAATTTCCACGAGGAGGCACTCTTGGCCTTGTAGAACGCTTGAGCGGTCTGATCCGGGAAAAAATGAACGGGGATGTCCGGAATGGAGATGTGTACATCTTTATCAACAGGCTGAAAAACCGTATAAAGCTTCTGCACGCAGAAACGGGAGGTCTGGTGATGTACGAGAAACTGCTTGAGGAAGGAACTTTTAAAATCCCCGCTTATGATCCTGAAACCCACTCGTACCCCATGACCTGGAGTGATCTTGTCATCATGGTGGAAGGCATCAACGAGGACAAACGAAAGGGAAGGCAAAGACCATAGAGGAGCTCCGTGCCACGATAGTTGAACTGAACGCTTCCCTTGCATGGTTGAAAAGGAAAGTGTTCGGGAAGATGAGTGAGAAATGCAATCCTATAAACAACGGGGACCCCATGCTCCCTTTTGATTACGGCGACTTGGGACAGATAGAGGCGGAAATCGAAGCGGCCAGAAACAAGGCGGCACAGATTATCACCCCCAAACCTCAAGTCGCCGGTAAAACTCCACGCCGCAATCGGATTATCATGGACGACCTTCCGGTCGTGACGGTTGTCATCGAGCCGGAAGACCTCGACCTTGGCAAATACGTCAAGATAGGCGAGGAACACACCAGAACCCTTGAGATGAAACCCGGATACCTCTATGTAGTCGTCCCTTAAAAACAATATTTCAGCGTGAAGTTTGTAAAAGCGAAGTTCACGCTGATTTTTCTTATAAGCCACAAAAGAACTCTCATAGCTCTTTTGAAGTTATATGCGGCCGCAGCTAATAAGAGATTGATAGCATCTCCTTTCACACCTTTATAAAAGTTGCGAGATAATCTGTAGTCTTCTTTGAGATGTCCTATCGTTGGTTCTATGCCTGCTCGTTTACAAAATAGTTTGTGTTTCTTTCTCTTTTGGTAGTAGGTGTCTTTTGCTTTAGGAACGCCCGGGATGAGTATCTTTGTATCCCCAATCTGTTTCACACCTCTATACCCTCTATCTGCTGCCAGGTTATTAATATGTTTCCCGGTCATCCTTTGGGTTTGTTCCAACGTCTTTTGTATGGTATGCCCATCGTATTCATTCCTAAAAGAGCATGCACCAAGAATAAGTCCTGACCAGGAGCGAAGAATGGATACCTTATTACCAAACTCGTATTTCTTATGTTCCTTGCCTTTACTGATACAAACCACGTCCGGTTCGTGCAGAGAATATATTTTATTTTTTGACTTACGGTTCTGAGAAAGAACCTTGTAGTATAACTCAAACATCTTCTCATAGCCATTCCTTCCCTCTAGATTACGCTCGAGTTCTCTAACCAATCGACCTGCTATGGTTTTCAGTTGCCTGTCTGCCTTAAGGGCTTTCTTACGATTCTTGGGATGGTTACGAAAGCGCTGGGCACGGTAAATTCCTTTCAAAGTGCGTGTATAACTCTGCCGTAGAGGAAGAGACTTATCATGAACTATCTTCAAAACGTTTTTGATTATCTTTTTATGCAACTTCGCATCTGTAGGATAAGTTATATTCTTCTGCTGTACAGTAGAATCTATGAAAGCCGTATCAAAATGGTCTTCATCATCCTTATCCGTATTGACACGGATGCTCTCTGCCAATATTATTTCCATGCCTTTCTCACCGATACGTTTTCTGAAGTGAACCAAGTCAGACGCATCACAGGGCTCTTTGGGAGTAAATTCAAGTTGTCCGCAAAAATATTGGTAGTAAGCATTCTCACCCCATTGTAAAACCACAGTTTCATCAGACACATTACGCAAATGTTTTAAGATTAAAAGACCGCACATCAAGCGAATAGGATGGGCGGGGCGACCGTTCGTACTACAATACAAAGGCGAAAAAGCATCATCAAAACTCTGCCAATTTATCTTATGGCTAAGTTGGAAAAGGGGGTGTTAATGATTAAGCATATCCTCCAAAGAAGAGAAGAAAGAGAGCTGTTTAGATGTACGTTTTAACATAAATATCTGCAAGATTTATACTGTAAAGGTACGAAATCTTGCAGATATAAGCAAATAATTTGAGTTATAATAAACTGTAAAACAGGAGTGTATGAGGTATTTAAGGGACGACTATTTAGGATATCTACTTGGTTTTGTTTTGTTCGTATCGTGTTCGCATGAGCAGGATAAGAAGCAAAGGACTAGTTCGATCAATTTACGCCAACAATACGTCAAAACAAACAAGTTTTTAGACGTCGATATGTCGAAATTTCTTCCGGGGACTCAAACTCAAGCTTCGGTAACTGCCGAAGATTCGGCTCAGATGTTTGTGGCTTTGTATTGTTTTTATAGTCATGTGAAAGTGGTGGACGATGCCTACGTGTGTGATTTGACAAATGCGCAGGAGATTCAGGTTTCTGAAAGGGTTTTCAGATCTTTATCGGAGAATTTGCAGAAGACGAATCTGCAAATTCAACGGTTGAAAGAACAAGGCAAAAAAGTAACTATTTCTGAAATAACTCCCGAATACCTGAATTCCCTTTTAGAAAATAAGTGAAATCAGATAGACTGGTTTCACTTATTTATTTTGTCGGATATCTATATTGCTGTTAGCAAGTTTGTACTTGATTTTAGAGTGGAAGGTCCTATTCTGATTTACTTTTCAGTCCGCTTCGTTCCAGCAATGCGTCGACGGTCGGTTCCTGGCCCCGGAAGCGTTTATAAAGTATCATCGGGTGTTCGGAACCGCCTTTTTCCAGGATATTTTTCCGGAAAGATTCGGCGGTAGCCTGGTCGTAAATACCTTGTTGTTTGAAAACAGAGAAAGCATCTGCATCCAACACTTCCGCCCATTTATAGCTGTAGTAGCCGGCAGCATAACCTCCTCCGAAGATATGGCCGAAACCGGTAGAAAAACAGCTGCTGTCTACGGGCGGAAAGGATTCGGTCGGAGCCATTGCCTGATTTTCGAATGCCTGGATAGAACCGCTGACAGGAGAGGTGACCGAATGCCAGGCCATGTCGACCAGGCCGAAACTCAATTGGCGGTCGTTTTGGTAACCACTCTGGAAGTTGGCTGCTTCGTGGATCTTAGTGATATATTCCTGGGGAATTTTCTCTCCGGTCTGGTAATGTACGGCCCAGGTATCCAGCCACTCTTTTTCAAGTGCCCAATTTTCCATAATCTGAGAAGGTAACTCGACAAAATCCCGGTAGACATTGGTCCCTCCGGTAGAATTATAAGTACATTGGGATAACATCCCGTGAAGGGAGTGTCCGAACTCGTGCAGGAAAGTGGTCACTTCGTCGAAGGTCAGTAGGGAAGGTTTGCTGGCTGTCGGTTTGGTAAAGTTCATCACCAGAGAAACCAGCGGCCGTACGTCCTGCCCGTCTTTTTTATGCTGGCCTCTGAATTCGGTCATCCAGGCACCACCGCCTTTGCTTTCGCGTGGGAAAAAGTCCGTATAGAGAACGGCAAGAAAACGGCCGTCCCGGTCGTATACTTCGAAGGTTTTTACATCTTCATGGTATTTGGCGATATTGTCCACTTCTTTAAAAGTAAGGCCATACAATTTGTTGGCTAATCCGAATACCCCCTGCTGTACATTTTCCAGTTTGAAATAGGGTTTTAGCATTTCGTCGTCGAGCGCGTATTTTTCCTGTTTTAATTTATTGGAATAATAGGCCCAATCCCAGCGTTGTAATTCGCCTTTAAATCCCTGACGCCGGGCAAATTCTTCTACTTCCTGTTTTTCGGCCAGGGCATGAGGATGAGAAGCGGCCAGCAGCTGACCGAGGAAGGTATTCACCGTCTCCGTGTTTTGGGCCATACGGTCGGTGAGTACGTATTCGGCATAGGTCGGATAGCCCAATAGTTGTGCTTTTTCCAGGCGGAGAGTAACCATCTTCCGGATCACCTCTTTGTTGTCGTATTGGTTATCCCGGTTTCCCCTCGAAGCATAAGCCCGGTACATTTTTTCCCGCAATTCCCGGTTGTCGGCATATTTCATAAAAGGAATGTAACTGGGGGCATGCAAAGTGAACAGCCAGCCTTCCAATTCTTTTTCTTTTGCCGTCATCGCAGCCATTTCGACCGCTCCTTCAGGAAGACCTGACAGATCTTTTTCGTCGGTAATGTGGAGGGTGAATCCGTTGGTTTCGGCCAGGGTATTTTCGTCGAATTTTAATCCCAGTTGGGATAACTCCATGGCTATTTCCTGAAATCTTTTCTGGGCTGCACTTTCCAGGTTGGCTCCTCCTTTAATAAAGGATTTCCACGTATCTTCCAGAAGAGTAGATTGTTCCGGTGTCAGACTTTGCCGGTCCCGGGATTCGTATACTTTTTTCACCCGTGCAAAAAGTTCCGGATTCATGTATACACTGTTTCCGTATTCAGTGAGTTTCGGCGAAACCCGTTGGGCGATCTGTTGCATCTCTTCGTTGGTGCAGGCGGAGTTTAGATTGAAAAAAATCGAAGAAATCGTGCTCAGTTTTTCTCCGGCCTGATCGAGCGCTACGATGGTATTTTCAAAGTCCGGAGCTTCTGCCGAAGTTGAAATCGCTTTAATTTCTTGCTTGGCTTCCTCGATAGCCTGGTCGAAAGCCGGTTCGTAATGCCGGGTTTCGATGCGGTCGAAAGGAGGGGTTTGATGAGGGGTAGTGAAATGCTCCAGCAAAGGATTGCCGGCCTGTTTTTCGCTACACGAAGTTATCGATAAGATAAGTGTCGTCATACAAATTATCGTTTTCATTTATATTTCTGTTTTGTTTACGGCAAAAATAGAAATTAATCTTCAAAATCTATACTAAGTTTATATTATTGGGAAAATAAAGCGAAAACAATGGCTTTGCTATAAATTATACCAGAATCGGGCTTTACACTAGTTTTAAAATTATAAATTGTAGTTAAAATTATATATATTTGTCCATCATTTATGTCCGGCATGTTGTCAGATTCAAAGATATTGCAAACACTTCGGGAAAAAGAACCGCTCGGTATGGATGCCTTGTTCGAAAGGTATTACAGACCCTTAGTGGTATTTGCCGAATCGTATTTGCATGATTTGCAGAGTGCAGAAGATTTGGTACAGGAACAAATGGTAAAGTTATGGTCGAAGCAGACCTTTGCCGGTATCGTTCCCGAGGCATTGGGTACTTTTTTGTTTACCGTAGTGAAAAATGCCTGTATCAACTGGCTCGAGAAGAAGAGATTGCCTGTAAAAAGCCTGGATCTTCTTCATTATCAGATCGCTTTGGAAGAGGCCGAACGTTTGGACGATTCCGCAGTGGAACTGATCCGGGGAGCCTTGGAAAAATTACCTGATAAAACCCGTCTCGTGGTTACGGTGGTTATGTTGCAGGAGAAGATGTATAAAGAGGCGGCCGAGGAATTGGGGGTGTCGGTAAATACAGTAAAGACTTTATTGAAGCAAGGCATGCGGGAATTGAGAGAACTGTTGAAAGATAAGCAAGAATTAATATTTTATTTTTATCTTCTGCATGCTGAATGTAGAGAACAGAATCCAATATATGATCACCTTTAATTCGAATGTTATGATAAGAAATCTTTTTCTGTTAGTCGTGTTTTTAGGTTGTGTTAGTTTGCGGCATGTAGAGGCTGCCATCGATATCGTACCTAAGCCGGTGAAATTAGTAGAAACCGATGGCCGGTTCGATATCACTTCCGCCTGTTCCATTGTGGTGAATGACGATTTGAAAACTTGTGGGGAGTTGTTGGCAGATTATCTTCAACCGGCTATGGGGTATCGTTTAGCAGTGAGTAGTAAAGCGGAGAAAAGCAAGCCGGCTATCCGTTTAAGCCTCGATAAGAGCTTGAAGAAATTATCTGAAGAAGCCTATCGGTTGGAAGTTACCGGGCAGGGGGTGCGTATACAAGGGGCTTCGGAGAAAGGAATATTCTATGGCATCCAGACGTTGTTGCAATTGCTTCCTGTCGAAATCTTTCAGACTGAAGTACAACCGGTAAGCTGGACCGTTCCCGGAGTGCAAATCGAAGATTATCCCCGGTTCGGATGGCGTGGATTTTCACTGGATGTATGCCGTCAGGTTTATTCGGTAGATTTTATTAAAAACTGTATCGATTGGCTGGCTATGCACAAGATGAACGTCTTTCACTGGCATTTGACGGATAATGAGGGATGGCGGATAGAGATTAAAAAATATCCGGAGCTGACCCGTACCGGTGCATGGAGGGGACCGAACGAAAAGTTACAGCCTACTTTTTGTTCGGGATACTACCGTTATGGCGGTTTCTATACGCAGGAACAGATCCGGGAAGTGGTCGGTTATGCTGCTAAACGGCAGGTGATGATTATGCCGGAAATCGAAGTGCCGGGACACAGCCGGGCGGTAGCTGCTGCTTATCCTGAAATTCTTTGTGATTATATAGATCCCGGGAAGCACGAATTGTCGCAGAATTCTTGGTGTGCTGCCAATGAACGGGGATACGAAATCCTGGGGGATATCCTGAAAGAAGTAGCAGGCTTGTTTCCTTGTCCATATATCCATATCGGAGGGGATGAAGTGGAGATGGAGTATTGGGAAAACTGTCGCCGGTGTACCGGATTGATGAAAGAGAAGCATTTTGAGAAACCTGCCGAGGTACAGAATTATTTTATCCACCGGGTAGCGGAATTAGTCGAAGCTGCAGGGAAGAAAATGGGAGGCTGGAGTGAGATTATGGACGGAGGAGAACTGCCGTCGGGTACGGTAGTCTTCTCGTGGATCGGACTGGACCATGGTATCGCTGCTGCCCGGAAAGGATTACCGGTGGTGATGATGCCTGGGGAATACTGTTATTTCGATATGGGACAGACTCCGCTGGAGCGTGGACATTATTGGGCAGGGATGGTGCCTACAGAGAAAGCATATGCTTTTAATCCCTTGATTCCCGATAGCCTGAAACCGGCTGAAAGAAAAAATGTGCTGGGAGTGGAAGGGGCGATCTGGTCGGAAATGATGGATCGTCCGGCCTGGCATTGTGAATATCAGATGTTCCCGCGTTTGTGCGTTACGGCAGAAATCGGATGGACACCCCAGGAGCAAAGAGAATGGACCGATTTCAAGGGACGTCTGGATAGGAGTCATTATATGCGCTTGTATCAGAAAGGCATTCGTTTTCGGGTACCTTTCCCGGAAGTTACTTATCAGAACGGGGTATTGACCGCAGCGGCTCCTTACTCTGGGGCAGTGATTCGTTACACGGCCGATGGTAACGAACCGACCTGTTTCTCTCCGTTGTATACCGGTGAGATAAAGACAGAACAACCTGAAAACTATCGGTTTAAGACATTTTTTACGCCGCATTGGGGAAGTATTGCTGTCGGTATCGAAAAGTACTTGCATCCGGAGATGAAGGTGACAACGACTATCGACGCTCATCCGAAATGTCCGGCCCAGTTGCTGGCGGATGGAAACGAAAAAACTTTTTTCAGGAGTAACCGACGGGTAAAAGACGGGGATACCGTTTTGTTCGAATTCGAAAAACCTTTGGATTGCCGTAAAATAACGATCAAGAGTGGAGCTTACCAGACCAGCCATTATATCATTACCCATGCTATTGTCGAAATATCTACGGATGGAGAGCGTTTTATACGTTCCGGCTGGTTCGATGCCGAAGGGGACAGTGAAGTGATCTGTACGGTTCCCATCAAGGCTTTGCGTATCGTGTTTACCGAACCTCAATACGAAGAACGATTGGTTTTACAGGATTTGAAGATCGAGTAGGCAAAAGGAAATTTGAAAAACAGAGCGTGTTTGTTGAAAATATTGTTCTATCTTCGTAGGCCGTAAGATGTTTTATTTTATGGTAGAGGAGAAAGAAGATCGGTTCACATTATTTAAACAGGGAGATGAACGTATTTTTCGGCAATACTACGAGAAATATTATCATGCATTATGTCTTTGGGTGGTGCGGATTGTAAAAGAAGAGACAAGAATGCATGATATCGTTCAGGAGGCTTTTATTGTTTTGTGGAACAGCCGGATGATTATAGAATCTGAACTACACCTGAAAATGTTTCTTTATCAAGTGGTTCGTAACCGCTGTTTCAACTACTTGAAAAGTAAACGGGTCGAGGAAAAATATATTCAGGAGTATCTGCAAATGGAAGAAGAAGGGGGTTTCGAAGATACAGTGCTTGAAGAAGAAGTACATCGTATTGTTGCACAAGAAATTGAAAAATTACCCGAGGAACAAAGGAAAGTGGTATATTTCCATATGGAGGGAAAAAATAATCTCGAAATTGCTGAAATCATGCAGATTTCTGTGAATACGGTGAAAACCCATAAAGCCAGGGCCCGAAAAACATTAAAAAATAAATTAGATAATCTTTTCATTATCACAGTCTTGTTGGGACTGTGATAATTTTTTTTTCTTTTTTTACTTTCCTTGTCATTCTCTTGGCCTTTTTAATTGTATTATAGTTAAAAGAGCTAAAAGTCTGTGACGTTATGAATAATTACGATGAAATAGAGCGTAAAATTTTCCTGATCAAAAATTATTTGGAAGACAACCTTAGTGTTGCCGAAGAGGAAGAATTGCGGGTATGGTTGGATGAATCGCCGAAACATCGGGAAACTTTTCAGCGAATCAGGGATAAAAAAATATTGTTTGCAAAGTTGGAATATCGGCAACGGCAAGAAAAGGAAACCGATTGGAAAGTGATTTGCCGGAAGACGGGTATCGGCTCTTCCCGTCGTTTGTGGTATATTCGGGTGGCGCGTTATGCAGCTGTTTTCTTCGGATTATGCCTGGGGGTATGGTTGTATTTCAGGGCTCAGGTGTCACAGCCTCAGGAATCGACATTGGCCGCTATTTCTATGGATACCATTTGTCCGGGATATAAACAAGCTTATATCGAGTTGAAAAGCGGTGAACGGATTGCCTTGGGAAATACCGGGAACAAGCAGGAGAAACGAATCAAGGGGATGGTTTTGAAAGAGGAAAAAGATGGAGTTATGATATTGCCCGGTGATTCGTTGGCCGATAAAGCAGTAGCGGTGGAAAAAAGTTGGATCGTGGTGCCGAGGGGAGGAGAATATCAACTGATTTTACCGGATGGTACGAAAGTGTGGTTGAATTCCGATTCGAAACTCGAATTCCCGAACACTTTTGTAGGCGATGAAAGAAGGGTGAAGTTGGCCGGTGAAGCGTATTTCGAAGTGGCTAAAAATAAAGCTAAACCTTTCCGGGTAGAGGTAGATCGGGTGGAGGTCGTGGTTTTAGGTACTTCATTTAATATACATGCTTATGATGAGGCGGTTAAGACTACTTTAGTCGAGGGCGCGGTAAAATTGAATGTCGCCGGTAAGGCTTATTCGCTTTCTCCCGGTTTTGAAGCTAATGTCGATCAGGGAGGGGTGAAAATAGTGAAATCGGATGTCTATGAGCAGATTGCCTGGAAGGATGGAAGATTTGTATTTCGTGAAAAACGATTGGAAGAGGTCATGTCGATCTTGTCTCGTTGGTATGATTTTGAAATTTTCTACCAGAATGCGGCAGTAAAAGATTTGCATTTTACGGGCAATATTCCCCGGCATGCTACGATTAATGAAGTGTTGAAATTTTTGGAACGTACTCACCTGGTACATTTTAGTGTGGTTGGGCGAACGGTAATCGTATCTGAATAAACGTCCCTATATTTCGTGAGGAAAGCAAATATTATAATTTTAATAAAAGACTAGCCACCGGAAACTGGTCCTTTCCGGTGGCTAAATTAAACAACAAGGTGTTTAATCTGTTAAAAACAAATTTATGAAAAAAAATCGAAAAAGGTGGTATCCGGAAGAGGGTATTCCCGGAAAATTTTTGAGAAAAATGAAGTTGATTTTATTTCTTTGTTGGGCCGGTATGATGCAGGTATCGGCTATGTCTTACGCACAAACCGGCACGGTAAGTATCCGGGTGAAAGAGACGGCTTTGCATGAGATCTTTCAACTTATAGAAGCTCAGTGTGGTTATACTTTCGTTTATAATAACGAACAGTTGAATGGCTTGAAACCGGTGTCCATCGAGATGACCGATGCAAAAATCTCCAAGGTCTTGGATGAATGCTTGAAGGGGACGGATTTGCGCTATGAACTGCTGGACCAGATCATCGTCATCAACCGCCGTAGCGCTCTCCCTCAGACTGCCCTTGATTTGCAGGGAACCGTTAAAGACAAGGAAGGCAATCCGCTGCCGGGTGTTTCCGTTTTTATTAAAGGTACTACCATCGGGGTGGCGACCGATGTAGACGGTAAGTTTAAAATGCAGTTGCCTGAGATGGAAAATATGGTTCTGGTGTTCTCATTTACCGGAATGAAAAAACAGGAGGTAAAATATACGAAACAGCCTGTACTGAATATTGTGATGGAGGAAGATGTGGCTGAAATGGAAGAAGTGGTGGTAAATGGATATTTTACTAAAAATAAGGACAGTTTTACCGGAAATGCCGTAGTGGTGAGTAAGGATGAATTGGCAAAAGTCTCTTCCAATAACCTGCTCAGTGCTTTACAGGTGTTTGATCCCTCTTTCCGTTTGAAAGACAATGTGGATATGGGGTCTAATCCGAACTCCATGCCGAATTTCCGGATTCGGGGAAATTCCGGATTTGGTGCTGAAGGACTGTCGGAAGCCAATCTGAAAAATGATCCGAACCTGCCAACCTTTATTCTGGACGGATATGAGGTGGATGTGGAGAAAATCTTCGACTTGAATATGGACCGTATCGAGAGTGTGACGATTTTGAAAGACGCTTCTGCTACGGCGATTTACGGATCCAGAGCTGCCAACGGAGTGGTGGTCGTGACAACCAAGGCTCCGCAAGAAGGCCAATTGAGGGTTTCTTACAATCTGAATGTGGCTCTCAATGCACCTGATTTGTCGGATTACCACCTGTTGAACGCCAAAGAAAAATTAGAGGCGGAAGTGGCCGGCGGACTTTATGAGTCTGAATATATGGATTTACAGCAGTTGTTGAGAATGGACTATGCCGACCGGTTGAAACGGGTGAAGAGCGGTGTGGATACCTATTGGTTGTCCCAACCGTTGGAGGTGGCTGTCGGTCATAAACATTCCCTGTATGTGGAAGGGGGAGACAAGAGTATCCGCTATGGTATCGATTTGAATTATCAGGCCAATCCGGGTGTGATGAAAAAATCTTCCCGGGACCGCTTCGGGGTGGGCTTCCTGTTGTCTTATAATCTGAACAACAAATTGTTGTTCCGGAACAAATTGACGGTGGATAAGGTGAAATCTAAAGAATCTCCTTATGGCACATTCCGGGATTATGCGTTAGCCAATCCTTATGAAAGAGTACATGATGATGATGGTAATTTGATAGAGTCTTATGACACTCATGTGGCGACAACAGCCCGTTATTTGAATCCGCTTTATGAAGCGACTTTGAATCATAAGGATGAGTCGGTTTATTCTTCGTGGACGGATAACTTTGATTTCGATTGGTTTATCAATGACCATTTCCGTTTGAAAGCCCGGGTGACTTATTCTGAGCGTACGGACAAGCAGGAACAGTTTACCGACCCGCGCTCTGCACAATACAATACGTATGACTACAATACTGGTGACGGTGTTTTGAAAAAAGGAGAGGCTTACAGCATGTGGCAGAAGAGTTCGGATTTGGAAATGAATGCCGTGTTCAGCTACAACCAGGCCTTCGGCAATCATTTTGTCAATGCGGTGTTAGGAGCCAATATGCAGGAATCCCGCTATGAAAATGAATCTTACAGTGTGATTGGTTTCCCCGCCGGAAATATGGACTACATCTCTTTCGGTAATGCTTATAAGGACGAGGTTCCGTCCGGAGAAGAGGGTATGTCTCGTTTGGCGGGTGCTTTTCTTAATGTGAACTATACGTACAATAATATTTATATGTTGGATTTCTCCGGTCGTCTGGACGGCTCTTCTAAGTTCGGTAATGATAAGAAATATGCGCCATTCGGTTCTTTGGGTATTGGTTGGAACATCCACAATGAATCCTTTTGGGAAGGCTGCAAAGGTGTAATGAGCCGTTTTAAGATTTCTGCCAATATCGGTAGCTTGGGTAAGGCTTCTTTCGAACCGTATGAAGCCCAGGATGTATACAACTACTACAAAGGACAATGGTATGCCGGAGGGTTGGGTGCCATTATGAGTACAATGGGTAATACCAACTTGCAATGGGAAAAGACCAGGACCCTTGATGTCAATTTGGAAACCGGTTTCCTGAACGATTTGATTACGTTGAACGCCAGCTATTATCTTAAACGGACCAAGGATCTGGTAAGCAGTATTACCTTGCCGCTTTCTTCCGGTTTCGAAAGCTATCGGGATAACTTGGGTGAATTGGAAAACAAAGGTTTTGAAATATCCGCCCGGGCATATGTATTGAGGAAAAAAGATGCGGTAGTCAATGTGTTCGGTTCCATCGCCCACAATAAGAATGTGATTAAAAAAATCTCCAATTCGTTGGAATCCTATAACAAGAAGGTAGATGATGAACAGGATAACTATGAACAGGGTTGGGGTGAAGACTTGGAGACAGCCAAGCCGCTGGTTCAGTTTAAAGAGGGACAGTCAACGACGGCTATTTATGCGGTCAAATCATTAGGTATCAATCCGATGAACGGTCGGGAACTGTTCTATGACCTGGATGGTAATCTGACTTATGATTGGAGTGCATCCAACAAAATTGTCTGTGGAGATACCGAGCCGAAAGTGTCCGGTTCTTTCGGGGCGAATGCCGACTGGAAGGGATTTAATTTGAATGTCAGCTTCCTGTATCAATTGGGCGGACAGGTGTACAACCAGACCTTGGTAGACCGGGTGGAAGATGCCGATTTGAGCCGGAATGTGGACGAAAGGGTATTGAAAGGCAGATGGCAGAAGCCGGGCGACCATACTTTCTTCAAGGATATTGCTTCCAGGGACCGGACGGAGGTGACCTCCCGGTTTGTACAGGATGAGAATGTACTAACATTCAAGTCGTTGTCCTTGTCTTACTCTTTCCCTCAAAAATGGATTAAAAAGATGTATATGGAGCGTTTGAAGCTGACTTTCCAGATGGAGGACCTGTTCAGGATTTCCACCGTGAAACGGGAGAGAGGTTTGGACTATCCTTTTGCCCGGGCGTTCAATTTCGGATTGCAAGTTCAGTTCTGATATGATTGTGTAACATATAACAAAGAGAAATGATGAAAAATAAGATATTGATAGCGGTTACCCTGATGGTCTGTACCATCGCCAGCAGTTGCAACGATTGGTTGGATGTAACCCCGCAAGCTCAGGTCAATGCCGACAAGTTATTTTCCACCCCGGAGGGGTATGAGAGTGCCGTATATGGCATTTATACGGCCATGACGGACGCTTCGATTTACGGAACCCACATGACGTTCGGTTTGATGGATGTGTTGGCCCAGTATTATTATGCGTCTTATGATAATTCTCATAATATGTATGAGTGTTCCAAATATAATTATAACAATGGAACTTGTAAAAATTTGATTTCCGGAATGTGGTTGAAATCCTATAATGTCATTGCTAATTGTAATGTGTTGTTGAAGCGTTTGAAAGAACAGTCACCGTCCTTTTTCCAGGAGGGGGAATATGATTTGATTTACGGTGAGATGTTGGCCCTGAGGGCATTTTTGCATTTCAACCTGTTGAGAGCGTTCGCTCCTGCATGGAACGTGGATAAGGATGCCTTGTGTCTGCCGTATGCGGATAATTTTACCGATAAGATTCACCGTCAAAGGAAAACCAGTGACATCGTTCAGGCGTTGATTCATGACCTGGATACGGCCCGGATATTATTAAAACCGGTGGACAGGGCTTTGCAAGATGACTTTAAGGATATGTACAACCATTATGTGACGGATGATAATAATGTGTTTATTTCTGCACGTGCTTATCGGATGAACTATTGGGCGGTGACCGGTTTGTTGGCTCGGGTGTACCACTACATGGGAGATCCCAAAGCCTATACCTATGCCAATGAGGTGATTCAGGCTTTGCGGGATGGGTATTTCGAATTTACTTCCGAGAGTGCATTGAGTGCTCCGGTTAAATCCCGGGATGTCATTATGCAGAATGAGGTGTTGTTTGCATTGAACTATTCCGGTATCCATGATTTGTGGTATTCCTATGATGCCAGTACAAGGACTGATTATGAAATCGGCGATGTATCGGGACTTTATCCTTCCGGGGATGATTTCAGAGGCCAGTATTTGATTATAGATGGTTCGGCCGGTTATGATGTATCCATCAAATATGCTAATGTGAAGTCTGAGAAAGGTGGAAAGATTCCGATGATTCGAATGTCCGAGATGTTTCTGATTGCGGCGGAAAGCGGTTTTGACCAGGACAAGGAGAATGCCATCTCTTTGCTGGAAGAATTGAGGTTGAACCGGGGAATCGGAGCGGAGATATCGGCTACGATTTCGGCTGAGGAATTCCAGGAAGAACTGACGATTGAAGCCCGGCGGGAATTTTTGGGTGAAGGCCAGATGTTTTATTGGTATAAACGGTTGGGATTGCCGGTCGGATTGGATGAGATAGAAGTGAGTCCGGCGACTTTCTGTTTGCCGTTGCCCGCCACGGAAGTGGAATTCGGCAATCGCGCGGAAGATTATATTAAGAATTTAAAATAAAGAGTATGAAAAACAGCATAATCCTATTGATGGGAATTCTTTGGACCTTGTGTTCCTGTTCGGAAGTGGAGGTGACGGACTATTCTTCTGATAACTTTATCCAGTTTGAAAAAGCTGCAAAAGACAGTACGATATTCTCTTTTGCTTACGACCAGACGTTGTCGACAGGTACGGTGAAATTGAAATTGAATTGTATCGCTAATCTTTCTGATAAGGATCGGGTGTTTGGTATTCAATACTTGGCAGATGAGAGTACGGCTCAGGCTGGGGTGGATTTTGTGATGCCGGATGAAGAGCAGATATTGCCGGCTAATGACAGTGTCGCCTATATTGAAATACAGTTGAATAAGAGCGATAACGTGAAAACCAAAGATTTGTTGTTGGTTTTTGGAGTGACCGATTATGGGGATTTCAAACCGGGCATGAACGCTTATCGGAAAAACCGGATCATTGTTTCGGACAAACTGACCCGTCCTGCTTGGTGGGATAGTTGGCATGAATCGAATGGATTGGGCAGTTGGTCGGAGAAAAAATACACACTTTTTATGGAGCAGATCCATGTGATTGATTTGACTTTGGACCGGGATGGCGGAACGATGAGTTATTCGGAGATGCGTGCCCATGTCTTGAAATTCAAATATTGGTTGCAAGAAAATCCGACCACGGAAGAGGACGGAAGTCCGATGAGAGTGGTAATGAGAGGTTAATCTTTAAAACAGGGAAAAATGAAAAAATCGATATTATTTTTAATCCTGATGATCGGTTGGTTGATCGAAGGATGTTATGAGGATAAAGGGCATTACAATTATACCCAAATATCCGGTCCGGTGGTGACCGGCATAGAAAAGTTCTATACCGTATATGATGGAGGAAATTTTGACATTCACCCGACCATTACCTGGACGCATGGGGAGTTGGAAAATTACACTTGTTCCTGGAAAGTGGACGGGATAGAAGTGTCCAATAAATCGGAATTGACAGAAGAGGTGAAGAGTTTGCCGGTAAAGGCAAATATGTATTCGGAATTTACGATTACGGATGAGGATACCGGAGTGGAATACATTACCCAGTTCAGGGTAACGGTTTCTTCGGTGTACGAAAGAGGCTGGCTGTTGCTGGCGGATCAGGGTACGACCTCTATGTTGTCGTTGGTCCGGAATGACAAAACTGTTTACGAGGATGTTTACCGGTTGGCCAACGATGCGGATTTGGCCGGTGGCGCCGTTGGGTTATACGAACATTGGACACCTTGGTCGGAAGAAGTGGGACAGGTATTTGTGGCTTGCCAGAATGGTCCGGAATATTCTGTGGAATTGGACGGAAGCAGTTTGAAGAAAATGGTGGCGACCAAAGAGGAGTTTGTGGGCGGAATGCCGGCTGATTTCAAACCGATGAGCATGAATTGTATAGCGAATTACGATTGTTTGGTCAGCAATGGGAAATTGTATGTCCGGCATGTTGAAGCCTCTAGTAGTGCAATGTATCAAGATGGATTGTTCCCCAATTTCCCTTATCAAGGAGATGAACCTTATGAATTGAGCCAGTGGACAGCCAGAGGGAATCTGCTATTTTCTAATGAAGTGCTTGCTTTTGATAAATTGAGTTCCAGTTATATGGTATTTCGTAATGGATCATTGAGTAAATTCAGTAATGATTACACGGAAGAACCGTTTTTTAATCCTTCTAATATGAATAAGACCGTATTGGACGGGGCTGCGGTAGCTACTGAGTCTCCTCAAGACGATTATCTGGTATTCTTGAAGTCTAATACGGATAATACGATTTATGTTCAGAAATTCTTGTTCTATGGATGGAGATCCCCTAAAAGTTTTTATTCCAGAGGAGAGGTGGAATTTCCGGAACCGGGTATTATTAATGAGAATACAAAATTTGCTTTTTGCCAAAATCGTCCGTATGTCTATATTGCTTCCGGCAATACGTTGTATGTATACAATCATCAGGATAATGCAGTGAGAGTGTTGCGGGATGATTTCGGACGTCCGATCCGGGATATTGCTGTTTGTCCGACCAATTACGAACGCTTGGGGATTGTGCTGGAAAATGCGGAAGATCCGGGAATGAGTGACTTTATGGTATTGGATGTCTCTGTCGTTGCCGGGGGAAAAGTGGTGGATGGCATGGAATTTTATGGCAGGTTCGGGAAAGTGGTGGATTTGAAGTATAAGATCGGTTATCAGTGGGATACCTATTAATTATTTTATAAGCGTAGAGATGAAAAATCTTTTATTTTTGATTGTAACAGTTTTTTATATCTGTTCCTGTACTTCCAAACCGGACGGTTATGAAGTGACTATTGATTTGAAAAATGCAAAAAACGAACAGATTTATGTAAGTGAGCGTATCCCGCATCCGACGACCTGGTATACGGATACCATTCAGTTGAAGGACGGAAAGGCCGTGTTCAAGGGAAAAGTTACCGATCCGCATTGGGTGGCTTTTGTAGTGGTGAAGGAAGATGGAGAATTGCAGGGGTCTTTCGGAATGTTCTTGGATAACAGTCAGGTACAGGTTAAAGGGGACTATAATAATCTGAAACAAGTGGAAATCACCGGCAGTAAAACAAATGACGAATATCAGAGGATAGAGAAAAACGGAGCAGAAGTGTTCCGGAATTTCGGTCGGATCAGGTATGAACGGAGCAAAGCCTTTAAAGACGACCGCGCCAGATATGATTCATTGACACCCCTTTATCAGGAGGCTTACAACAAGTTGTTCGATTATATCGTTTCTTTGCCCGGTTATGCGACCAGTCAGGTGGCTCCCCATTACGTATGGGAGTATTTTGCGGAGGATTTGGATAAAATGGGTAAGGCATTGGCCGGATTCGATGCTTCCCTGAATTCCAATGTGTTTGTGGCTGAGTGCCGGGACAATTGGGAAAAGGAGAAGAAAGTGCAGCCCGGACAGCCGGCATACGATTTTATGTTATCGGATATTGACGGGAAGGTGTATAAATTGTCGGATTTCCGGGGAAAATACGTATTGATAGAATTCAGTGCTTCCTGGTGCGGCTGGTGTAAGTTGGAGATTCCCTATCTGAAGACCGTTTACGAAAATACCAAAGGCAAGAATTTTGTAATGTTTACGGTTAATATGGATGAGGATCGGGAAAAATGGGAGAAAGATGTGAAAGAGTATAACCTGCCTTGGCCGGTAGTATCCGATTTGAAAGCCTATAATGGTCCGGTGGCCCAAAATTACCATGTGAAAGGGATTCCGATGATTTATCTGATCGATCCGGAAGGAAAAATCATGGCCAGGGATTTACGCCGGGAACCCATGATCGAGTATATTGACAAATTGTTCAAATGAGCAGACGAATGAAAAATTGTATATATGGGGCAGTAATTTTTATTGCTGCCTGCTTTTCATGCACTTCACCCAAAGCAAAAGAATGTGTTGTAGAGGGAGAGGTGAAAGGGTACGGGGACGGCTTTTTCTGTGTTATGACAGAGACATTGGATGATTATGATGTTGATACAGTTGAGGTGAAAAATGGACATTTCACTTATCGTTTTTCCATCGAACATCCAACACAGCTGACATTTCTGGTGATAGACAATGCTGCATGCGACAAGCGGGGTACTTACTCTTTCCGTTTGCTTGCCGAAAATACAAATACTCCGATTCGGGTGAAAGCCGAGGTGGAAAAAAAATTGGAGAATGCAGAGATTACCGGTAGCCGGGTACAGGCAGAATGGGAAAGAATCAATTCTGCAGAGGTATTCCGACATCTGAAAAAGATCCAATGGCAGCGGGACAGTTTGTCACATACCGAAGATTCCGTTGCCTATAAAATCAAGTGTACCGAGTTTGACAGAATGGTAAAGCCCTGTTTGGATCAGTTGTTTGCCTTGGATTTTGCTCCGAAGAGTACAGCAATGGTATATACGCTTCATAGTTATTTTTCATTCCTGTCTGTCGATGAGTTGGAAAACGCTTTGCAGTGTTTGGCTCAGGATATAGAATGGTCTGTCTATCTGGAAAGGATGCAGGAACGGATTCGGCGGGAAAGGGTTATGGCTGTGGGACAGATAGCACCTGAATTTACGCTTGAGGATGTAAATGGAAAAAAATATCGTTTGTCGGATTTCAAAGGGAAGATGATTTTGCTTGATTTTACGGCTTCCTGGTGTCATTGGTGTAAGGTGGAGATCCCTTATATCGAAGCGGTTTACAAAGAAATGCAGGGAAAGGATTTTGAGATTGTTTCCGTGTATCTGGATAAGAAAAGGGAAGATTGGGTAAAAGATGTCAGGAAAGAAAACCATCCCTGGAAATGTTTGTCGGATGTCATGTCGTGGAAAAAAGGAGGTATGGCCTATGATTATTATGTGGGGGGTATTCCTTGCCTGATTATTCTGGACCGGGACGGACGTATCGTTTCGAAAAATACCCGAGGAGAGGAAATGATACAAGTGATCCGCGAGAATTATAAGTAAGTCCGAATTTTGTGAAATCGATAGTAACCGGAATGATGAAAATGAATCAATGGATACTCTTGTTCAGTCTGATCCTGGGATTGGGGGGAACAGGTTGTGAAAATCGTGAGTCCGGAATAATCACGATTATGGGTGAAATTAAAGGTTTACCCGAAGGCTGGGTCAGGTTGTACACTTGTCCTCCTTCGAATTTACTCTTGGACAGTTGTGAAATCCGGGAAGGAAAATATAAGTTGAAAGGGAAGTTGGACGATCCCCAATTGGGTATGCTGTTTTTTGATGTTAAACCGGAATATCAGCCAAATTTTATGCCTATGGTCAGGTTATTTCTGCAACCGACTATAATGAAAGTATATAGTGAACGGGAAGATATGAAGGGGAGTTTAAAGGTGGAGAATGCTCCTTTGAATGAACAGTTGATCGCTTGTGAGCAGTTCCTGAAAAGTTTGCCCGAATACAAGCAGGCAACTGTGCTGACCGATTCTATTCAACTGGCATTTTACAAAGCGGATATGGTAAAAGTGCGTTCGATGAGTGTGGTGCGGGACTCGCTATATCAGGTTTTGATCGACCGTGTATTTGAGAAAGAACCGAAAGCTTCGCATAGTGAGGTGGTAGCGTATTTAGCCAGTCAGTATTCTTCCCCGATGTCCGGTGATCGGGTGGAGCGTATCGTGGAACGTTTCGATTCTTCCTTCCGTAATTCCTACTATGTCGCTCAGATGAAACAGTTTGCCGAGAATGACCGCTTATTGACTGCCGGGAAAGTATTTCCCGATTTTCAGGTATTCGATACTTTGGGGAAAACTTATACGCTGGCTGATTTTAAAGGAAAATATTTATTTGTAGAATTCAGTGCTTCCTGGTGTGGTTGGTGTAAAAAAGAAATTCCGCATATCCGGAAAGCTTATGAGCAACTGAAGGACCGGAATATTGTTTTCATTACGATGATGATGGATACCGAACGTGAACAATGGATTCGGGATATGAAGAGAGAGGAGATCGGATGGCTTTGTCTGACCGATCTGAAAGGAATGAAAAAAAGTCCTTTGGTAGATGCTTATAATCTGAGAGGATTGCCCGATTCGTTTGTGGTCGATCCGGAAGGATATATTATCCGCCGGGATTTAAGGGGAGGAGAGATACTCGACTATCTTTCAGAAGTAGTCACTGAATAGTCAGAATGAATTTTAAGGTTATGAAAATAAGTGTATTAAGTGTGATTGCGGTGTTGTTGGGGGGGACCTTACCGGTACAGAGTCAGGTTGTTTTTGAGGAAACCGGGATCAAAGCGGTATTTCAGAAAGCCCGGGAAGAGAATAAACTGGTTTTTATGGATTGTTATACCAGTTGGTGCGGACCTTGTAAGAAGATGTTGAAGGAGGTGTTTAGCCGGAAAGATATCGGGGAGTATATGAATACCCATTTTGTCAATTATAAGCAAGATATGGAGCAGGAAGAGGGGAAGGAATTGGCCGGGAAATATGGAGTGAAAGTATATCCGACTTTCTTTATTCTGGATGCAGCAGGCGAAGTCAGACACAAAATGGTGGGAGGCATGACTGCTGAGGAATTTTTGAAACAGGTGCAGCTGGGGAGTGGAGAAAATTCGTTATACGCTTTCAATCACCGCTACCGGCAAGGCGAACGGAATCCGCAATTTATGATAGAATATATCGGATTGCTTTCGGATGCTTATATGAAAGACGATATGCAAAAAGTGTTGCATGAATATTGGGAAACTCTGGACGACCGGTCGAAATCTTCGGATACTACCTGGCCGTTGGTAAAGCGTTTTGTCCGGGAGATGAAATCTCCGGAGTATCTGTATTTGCTTAAACATAAAAGCGATTTCGAGGCTAACGTAGGAAAAGAGGAGGTGAATGCTAAAATATGGGGAGATCTGTTGCCTCTGATTGGAAATCATTGTAATGATATGATTTTTAAAAATCGTCCTGAAGATCCGGCAACTTTAGAGGAATATCGTTCGATTGTTGAAAAATCGGGTGTGGAAAGGATGGATTATTTATTGGATATCATCGGCTTTACCCGTGCTTATGTGGACAATGATCTGGCAAAGGCTTTGAAAATGTATAGGCGTAATTTTTCGAAATTGATACCTGATGAACGTTTTAATGCAACTTTACAATTAAATGGAATGCTTATCGGAAAGGGAACTCCTGCACAATGTAAACAAGGACTTCAGGCAATTCGCCGAACGATAAAATCGTGTGGTTGGAGCGAAGAAGATCCGTTGTTTAAAACAATGATAAAGGGGCTGGAGGAGAAGAGTTGAAAAGAGTTGCTGAGTTATTGAGTTGTAGAGTTGCAGAGTTAATAGAGTTACTGAGTTGTAGAGTAAGTTAAAGGGGAAGACCCAACTCTTTCAACTCAGCAACTCAGTAACTCAGCAACTCTATTTTATCTCCAATTCGACGATTTCGGGGTTATGGTCGGATAAGAATAGGGTGTCGTTGAGTTGTGAGAAAGGGATGTACGAACTGATTACCCGGATTTGTGGGGTAACGAAGATAAAATCGATTTTTTCACATTTTTCGGCCGGTATTTTACCGAAATTATGGTAAGTGAAATCCACTCCTGTCCGTTTTCCGGCTACTTTGTGGGCATCTTTCAGAATAAATTCGTTGTTGGTAATTGTTTTATAGGCATCCCAGTCTTCCGATACATTAAAATCTCCGGTGAGAATAGCGGGAGAAGTCCCAACGATTTCTTTAATTTTTTCGATAATCAGCAGGGCACTGTTCCGGCGGGCTTCGGTACCTATGTGATCGAAATGTGTGTTTACTACCATAAGGATTTGTCCTGTCTTCTTATCTTGTAATTTTACCCAGGTTGCAATCCGGGTCAAAGCGGCATCCCAACCGACCATTCCGACACTGTCCGGCTTTTCACAAAGCCAGAAAGTATTCTGGTCCAATAGGGTATATTTCGCTTGTTTAAAGAAGATCGGTGCATATTCTCCGGCTGTTTTTCCATCTTCCCGGCCGACTCCGACAACTGTATATTCGGGTAAGCCGGTTTTCAAGACTTCCAGCTGGTGATGCAAGACTTCCTGCATGTCGATGATATCGGGATCGACCCTGTGGATAAAAGCACATATACTGTCTTTGCGGTGTGGCTAGCTATTGGGACCGTCTCCCGAATTATCGTAACGGATATTGAAAGTCGCTAAACGCAGGGAATCAGGCTGTTGTTGGGTACAGCCGAGGGCCAAAAGGCTCAGGATAAGGGTGGAAAATAGATTCTTCATGTTATTTATTGTTAGATCTCCAAAGCTAATAATTATTGAGGAAATTTTTAGGAAAAAGAGGACGAAGTATGAAATAAATGCTTTGGACAACCACCTGGACCGGAGAGCTTCCGCAAAGAAAGACTAGAGGATATAAAACGGATTTAAACGTAGGTATAATTTTTTCTTTCTATTCCGATTTCGGGTTTTATACCGTCAGACCGGTTCGCCTGGACCGGTCCGCTAAGGCTTTCCTTCACTGACCGGCGGAACTCCTCACTTCGTTCGTCAAACACCACCGCTCGGCCGTTCGGAAAACCTAACCGGACCCTCGTTCCCGCTCCAATGGTCCCCGAACACGAACACCGAAGACGAATAAGTAACGACAGAATAATTCTAGGTTTTTCTGTTAAAGCCGGAAAATTTCGATAACCCTTTTCTTTTATAGGATATCTCCCGTAGAAAATACCTATTTTTGTTTAGAGAATAAATAAAAAAGCGGAGACATGTTTTATAAGCAAAACGGAATTGTTGCCGGAATATTGTTGTTGATCTTATTTGCCGGAGCTATCGGCTTAGTCAGTGTACAGATGGACAAGACGGTGAATCGGATGCATTATTCAGTGGTGGAAGAGATGGGGGAGTACCGGACGGAACTGATCCGGCAGGATTTCCAAAAGACGGCAGAGCTGGTTGAAAGTATGCAGGATTATTTGGCGACACGGGGCTATCAGAAGGAACAATTCGAAGAGTTGATTGCCTTATTGATCCGACAGGATAATAAGGTGAGCCGAATTTGGTTCGAAACGGAAGGGAAAAGAACGATTTGTACCGATTCCGGTATACGGGAGAGTGAAGCCGGACCTTCAAAGGAAAGAAATGGAGGGTTGTATGCCGAAGATTCCACTTATTACTGGACGTTATACGGGCGGCAGGGGGAGGTGGCATTGGGGATCGATATCGCTTTGGATCATTTACATGCTTATTTTTCAAACTTATTACCTGCGGGGAAGAACTATGCTTATATCCTGAACGACTCCGGGGTAATTGTCGCCCATCCCGAAGAAAAATGGCTGGGGATGCGGCTCCTCGATTCGCTTGAAAGAAGAAGGGTAAAACAGGTCGTCGGGGAGAATAAACGGATCCATGTTACCGGTTTTTCGCAGTTTTTACTCTTGCCTGTCGATAAGATTTATTATCCGCTCACGGTGGGGACAGAGAAATGTACGGTCGTCATTAACGTGGTGCAATTGGATAATCAGGAAGCTATGGCCGATTTCCATCGGTATGCTTTGTGGATAGTCGTGTTTACAGTCGTGATTTTTATTGTTTTGCTTGCTTATTCCCAACGGCGGTGGCGGAAAGAATACGATTTACGGCAAAAGGCCGAACAGGAAGCCATCCGGCTGAATTTGCAACAATTGAAAAATCAACTCAATCCTCATTTTTTATTCAATGCTTTGAATTCTTTGAGTGCCTTGATCACTACCGACCCCGGAGTAGCCCGGAAATTTATATTGGAAATGTCGAAAGTGTATCGTTATGTGCTGGAAAAACGGAAAGAAAACCTGAGTAAATTAGAAGAAGAGGTTGAATTTATCCGCCACTATTATTTTCTCCAAAAAATACGTTTCGGGGAACAATTGAATCTGCACCTGGCCGATAATTTGACAACGGTAAACGGGAGGATTCCGGCGATGAGTCTGCAATTGATTTTCGAAAATGCACTTAAGTACAATGAAATTACTCATAGATATCCTTTGGATATCGATATTTATGCGGAAGTTGGAGCGGTGATTGTAGAAAATTCCTATCATCCCCGGACCGATATGCCGGAGGCATCTTTCGGAGTCGGTATGGAGAGTATTCAGGAAATTTATCGTTATTATGCTGACGTTCAGCCGGAATATGAGATAAAGGAAGGGAAATTTATCTGCCGCTTACCTTTGGTTGAATAATTCACTCCTTTTTTATCGTGTTTCATACTTTTATTCGGGGGATTCATTCTGGTTTTTTTTCATTTTATAAAAAATCCCGATAATATTGTAAACTGCATAAATATCGATGAATATTGAATAAACTATATGATGAAAACCAGAACAAATTTAATTGTAGCGTTATTCGCACTCTGTTTTACCGGAACAGTCTCCGATGCTTATGCCTGGGGATGGCATAAAAGAAAATCCGTAAAAAATGATTCAGTCGTAACTTCTGAAAGTAAATACGATGAGTTGGTGAAGAAGGCAAAGACGCGGGAAGGTATGTTTCGTATTCATCAGGTAGAGAAGGATTGGTATTTCGAGATCGACAATTCGTTGATGAACCGTGATCTCCTGATTGTCAATAAAGTTTCCGGTGTACCTTATCAATTGAACGATGCCGGTTTAAATAAAGGGATGGCTTACGAAGATAAGCTGATCCGTTTTCATAAAGATACAGTGCTTAATAAAGTGTGGGTGACAACGTGGAATCCCCGTGTCAGTGTGCCCGAGGGGGATGCTATAGCCCTTTCGGTGAAGGACAACTATCGTGAAGCTGTGATCGAACAGTTTCCGATAGAAGCCTTCAAGCCCGATTCTTCTGCCGTCTTGATCAAGGTGAATAAAGTTTTCGACGGAAGTGAGAAGAGCTTTAACGATTTATACAATAGTATTTCTTTGGGAGCTTCTGTGAAAAAAGAATTGTCCCGGATCGGAGGTATGAAAGCTTTTCCTCAGAATATTGTAGTAAAAGCTTTTCTGACGACCCAGATTACGGAAGGTACCGAGTCGGTACCCTTGACAGTCGAAACGACAACGAATATCGTATTGTTGCCGAAGGTGCCGATGACTCCGCGTTTTGCAGACCGGAGAGTCGGATTTTTTACGACTCCTCACATTTATTTCAATGACAAACAACAGGCGGTGGAAACCCGTGATTTTGTACATCGCTGGCGGCTGGAACCGAAACCGGAGGATATAGAGAAATACAAACGGGGCGAGTTGGTAGAACCGGCCAAACCGATTGTATTTTATATCGACCCGGCAACTCCCGCTCAATGGAGGGAGGAGATTAAAGCCGGTGTTTTTGATTGGCAGGAAGCTTTTGAAGCTGCCGGTTTTAAAAATGCGGTTGTAGCGAAGGATGCTCCGACCGATGATCCTGATTTCGATATCGACGATGCGCGTTATTCGGTGATTACTTATGCGGCCTCGCAGCAAGCGAATGCCATGGGACCTTCTGTGGTCGACCCCCGTTCGGGAGAGATTATCGAAGCCGATGTCGTTTGGTGGCATAATGTGATGACGATGTTACATACCTGGATGCGGGTACAGACCGGGCCTATCGATCCCCGGGCCAGAGCGAATACTTTCGATGATGCTTATATGGCGAGTGCTATCCGTTTTGTATCTTCCCATGAAGTGGGACATACGTTCGGATTGAAACATAATATGGGAGCTTCTTCGTCTTTTCCGGTAGATTCGTTGCGCTCGAAGACCTTCACAGCAAGGATGGGCGGGACGGCTAGTTCGATCATGGATTATGCCCGTTTTAATTACGTGGCCCAACCCGAAGATGAGGTAGAACGAATTACGCCGGTGATCGGGGTATATGATAAATTTGCGATAAATTGGGCTTATCGTTGGCTGGATGTAAAGGATCCGCACGAAGAATTACCTGTACTCAATCAATGGATTACGAAACATTCCGGAGACAAGATGTATTGGTACGGCGAACAACAGGACCCTAAAGATCCGATCGATCCCCGTTCGCAGGATGAGGACCTCGGTGACGATGTGATCAAGGCTAATCGCTACGGTATACAAAATCTGAAACGGATTGTGCCGAATATTGTAGCATGGACCGAAGCAGAAGGACGAGGTTATCTGGAAGCGGGAAAATTATTGATGGCAGTGATCAATCAATGGAAAATGTATGCCGGACATGTAACTGCGAATGTCGGAGGTTTCTATATCAACAATCCGGTGATGGGAGATGATCTGGAACGCTATGTACCGGTAGAGAAAGAACGGCAGAAAGAAGCGGTGAAATATTTATCCGAAGAAGTATTTACCGTTCCTGAATGGTTGTTTGCTGCCGATGTCTGGAAGAAGAGTTTTCCCGTTCGTATTTCCCCCCAGGAAGTAGAATATTCACCTTATAATACTGCCCGGGAATTACAGTATGCCTGTTTTTATGATTTATTGAAAGACGATCGGCTGATGCGGATGTACGAGGCCGAAGCGATGAAGGGAAAGAAAAATGTGTATACACCCGAAGAAATGTTTGCCGATTTATACCAGGTGGTTTTCAAGGGATCCTTACAGGGACGTAATTTGTCTTTGTATGAAAGGATGACCCAAAAGAATTTTATCGATGCTATCATTGTCAGTTCCAATAAAGCGGTGGAAAAAACGACCAAAAAAGCTTTGCATACCGGTTATTGTTGTGGTTTTGCAGCCCGGGAAGCTGCTTTCACGCTCCCCGAACAGCCTGAAACCCGGCTTAGCAATATGCAATATTCTTCTATGGGACGGGTTTCCGAGGCTGTATCGGTGAAGAGAGGAGTTATGTTACAGGTATTAAAATTGGCAGAAAGAAACCGGAATGCAGGAAATGCGGAAACCCGGCAACATTATGAAGATTTGGTTGTGCGGATTAAAGAGGCTTTGAATATAAGATAACATACAAACCTAAATAATAAATATAAATGCGTAAACTATTGATCTTAATAACATTGTGCCTGCCTGTGGTGGTGTGGGCACAGGATATGCGGAAGATTACCGGGCGAGTGCTCGAGGCTGCGAGCGGTGAACCTCTCCCCGGTGCTACGGTTTTTATCGATCCGGATGCTCCTGAAGCTAAAGAATATAATCCTGCGGGGACAGTGACGGATGTAAGCGGAAAATTCGAATTGACCTTGCCTGCTTCGATTCGTTATGTGGTGGTGAGTTTTATCGGATACGAGGCTTTAAAAGCGGATATATCGGGAAAGACCGAATTTACTTTCCGCCTGAAGGAAGAAGTGAGTCAGTTGGATGAAGTGGTCGTTACGGGATATCAGCAGATAGAAAAGCGGAAAGTTACTTCGGCTATTACTACTGTACAGGCAGACGATATTAAAAGTATCGGAGTGGCCAGTATCGATCAGATGCTGGAAGGACAGGTGGCCGGTTTGATGTCGACACCGACGAACGGTGCGCCCGGAGCTCCCGCTAAAATGCGGATCCGGAGTACGGTTTCTCTGTCGGGGAGTACCGATCCGTTGTGGGTACTCGACGGTATGATCCTGGAAGGAAACGATATACCCAAGGATTTTGGAGATAAGGATAATATCGATGAACTGCAGAATACTTCGATCGGCGGGGTCAATCCCGCAGATATCGAGAGCATCACTATATTGAAAGATGCGGCAGCTACAGCTATTTATGGAGCTAAGGCCGCTAACGGGGTGATTGTGATTACGACGAAAAAGGGCCGGCAGGGAAAACTACGGGTGAATTTTTCCGGTGGGGTATTCTATACATTGAAACCTGATTTGGGCAAACTGAATCTGATGAATTCGTCTGAGAAAGTGGACTTCGAGTTGGGATTGGCTTCCCGTTCCGATCTGGATTACCGGAGCGACTATGGTGAAGTGTCCCGTCTGCTGTCAAAATACGGGCAATTGGATGCTTTGAGGGAAAATGGGTTCAACGGTATTTCTTCCGAGGCACAGGGGGCTATCGATGCTTTGCGCGGACAAACTACCGATTGGGGGGATGTGATCTACCGGAATGCAGTCAACCAACAGTATAACCTGAGCATTTCAGGAGGATCGGATAAGGCGACTTATTATTTTTCTGGCGGATATTACAATGAGCAGGGGACGACCCGTAAAACCGGTTTCGAACGCTACAACCTGACTTTGAAAACCGATTTCGATCTGGCTAAAAACCTGAAGGCCGGCGTTTCTCTTTTTTTGAACGACAGTAAGAAAAACGGTTACCTGACGGATGGGGATGCTTTTATCAATCCCGCCAATTATTCACGTAATGCCAATCCTTACTTGCAGCTGACCGATGAAAAAGGAGATTATATTTATGACCCTGATATCGAAGGATATAGTGGCCGTTATGTGAAATTCAATTACCTGGAAGAGGTGGACAATACGGATTATACGCTGAAAAATCGCTCTATAAAGCCTTTGTTTACTTTAGATTACAGGCTGACCGACTGGCTAAAGCTACAAACCCAGTTTTCTATGCAGCTGGATCATTCTGCGACAGAAAAGGTGGCGGCTAAAGAAACTTATTATGTTCGTAAATATCGCGAAAAAACAAGAGGGAACGATGGCAGTTATTTTTTGCCCGACGGAGGAATTATACAGAATTCTACCAAAGATATGAATCAATATCATTGGAAATTGCAAGGTGAGTTCAATCAGGTGTTCGGAGAAGTACATGCTGTCAATTATATGGCCGGTATAGAATTACGTCGCAGCAAGGTGACAGACCTGATGACCCGTGGATTCGGTTATGATCCGAATTCGTTGACTACGAAGCCTTTGGTATTTCCTGAAGGAAGTACCCAGATAGATAATGCCGAATTTAAACAGTATAGTAAATCGTTCACGGAGGACCGTTTCCTTTCTGTCTACATGACCGGTTCGTATACTTATAATAACCGTTACACTTTCTTCGGAAGTTTACGGTATGACGGTTCCAATATGTTCGGAGTAGACCGGAAGTACAAATACTTGCCTTTATGGGCTGTTTCCGGTGCCTGGAATATCAACCGGGAGGCATTTTTGAGCGATGCCGACTGGTTGTCCGATCTGAAACTGAGAGCTTCCTATGGGGTCCAGGGAAATGTCGATAAAGATACCTCTCCATTGGTTGTCGGGGAATGGGACAATACCCAGGTTTTACCGGACAATTCCGAGTCCAATATTATCGTATCGTCTCCCCCTAACCAATATTTGCGTTGGGAAAAAACCACCAACTGGAACGGGGGACTCGATGTGGCGGTGCTCGGTAACCGGATCGCGTTTACAGCCGATGTTTACAGACGGGTGAGTGATGATTTGATCGGTATGAGGAGCTTGCCGGGAGAGAACGGTTTCGATTATTCGACCATGAACTGGGCGAAATTGACCAACCGGGGATACGAATTATCTCTGTCTACAGTAAATGTGAAAACAAAGGATTTCCGGTGGGTGATGGATTTTAATCTGGCGCATAATAAGAGTAAGATCAATCGGCTCAATGTCAGGGATAATTCCTATGAACCTTCACGCGAAGGCTATTCTGTCGGTGCTGTATTTTCGCTGAAGACCGCAGGGCTGGATGAAAATGGATTGCAGATGTTTTATAATAAACAGGGGGAAAAGGTTTCTTTCAATGACTTTTTCGGTCTGGAATACGGTTATATGATGGGAGGCCTGATTCCTTTCCTGAAAAGTAACCTGAGTGCAGAAGAATATCGTAATTTATTTACCTACGAAGGTACGACCGAACCGAAATTTACCGGTGGCTGGATCAATCGGTTTTATTACAAGAATTTCGATTTGACCGTATCGGCTTCTTTTGTGTTGGATCAGACCGTGCAGGAACAACCTTTCTATAATCCGGTACAGACTTCACCGGGACAGAATTATTCCCGCCGGATGTCACAGATTTGGTCTCCGGATAATACCTCCGGTAAATATCCCCGTATCATGGGTACTTATACCGAAGGGGAGGAGAATTGGGCTTATCAGTGGCTCGGTATGCTCGATCCCGGTAATTCTTACCGGAAATACGACTACTGGTTCAAGAAGATGAGTTATATGCGCATCAATAGTATACGTTTAGGATATACTTTTCCCGAGCGGCTTTTAGGACATATCGGTTTTTCCTCTGCACGCATCAGCTTTGAAGCCCGTAATCCTTTTGTGTTCGGTAGTAGCTATAAAGGTTATTTCGATCCGGAAACCTATGGGAATATTTATACCCAGCCGTTGGCGAAGACCTTTTCTTGTGGAATCGATTTGACATTTTAACTCTAAATATAAAAATATGAAACGAATATATATCCTATTGATCGCTGTCTTTTCACTGGGAATGAGAGGATGTAATTATGTCGATGTCGATCCTGTCGGAAAGGTGATTCCGGATGAAGTTTCGGAATATCGGGCCCTTCTGACTACGGCTTATAGTACCTATCCCCAATACCGCCGCTATCTGATGGTACGTTCCGATGAAGTATTTCCGGATTTGTATGGGTTGTCTTACGATAATTACATTGACTTGGCCACTTTGAATGATGAAAATCCGGATCCTTTAACCGAGACTTATCCCTGGACGGCTATGTATAATATGATTTTTTATGCCAATACGGTTATCGAAGGAGTGATGGAGGCCAGGGCGGATGTCACGACGGATTCCCGCGAGCAATTGCTGGCTGAAGCCTATTGTCTCCGGGCTTTTGTTCACTTCGATTTAATCAATCTGTATGCCAAATGGTATGATCCGGCTACTGCGGCAACAGATAAAGCCGTTCCGCTTTCTTTAAAGATCGATATCGGACAGTCGTTTATACCTACTACAGTGGAAAAGGTATATGAACAGGTGCTCGCCGATTTACAGGAAGCGGAGAAATATATGCAGGTGGAGCAACAGACGGGTGCTTATCTGTACCGGTTTTCGAAGAAAGCGCTGAAAGCCTTCCAGGCCAGGGTATATCTTTATCATCAGGATTGGAAACAGGCTCAGGAGACAGCCGAAAGTCTGCTGGCGGCTTGTCCGCTGGAGGATCTGACGACTACCGAAGCCCAACCTTGGACTTATACGTCGAAAGAAGCGATACTTGCTTTGGAAACGGTATCCAGTACCGTAATGAAAGAAGATATGTACGTATTGGATAATATCAGCGGAAAATTTAACCAGATAAAAGAGGGAGATAAATATGTAGATGCCCGGCTGGGAAATTATTTGGTCGATAAATACGGAACCTGGTATTGTAATAAAGGAGGGAATAAGAATGAGAAGGTCACTTTCCGGAGTGCAGAGCTTTGGCTGATTGCTGCCGAAGCTGCTGCTCACCGCGAAGGACAACTGCCGGCAGCCAAAGAATATCTGTTGACCTTGCTTCAGAAGCGTCTGGCTGAAAGTTATTATAACGAACGGAAAGCAGAGATCGAAACCATGAATCAGGAACAATTGTTGGCCGATATCATGGAGGAAAGGGCCCGGGAACTGGTATTCGAAGGACATCGCTGGTTCGATCTTCGTAGAACGACCCGCCCGGAGGTTATAAAAAACTATATGGATGCCGATTGGAATTCGCTTACGGTTACGATCCGGCAGGACGATCCCAAGTATATTATTCCTTATCCGAAAGAAGCGATTCAGAATAATCCGGAATTGAATAATTAGGGTTGAGTTGAAACGGTAACAACGGATAAAACGGTAACAACAGTAAAAATGGTAAAGAAATACGGTTGTTACCGTTTTTTTTATAAAATAAAAAACTTTGACTTGGCAGGCAAGTCCTTTTTTCGTATTTTCGGGCGATCCTATATTTCAATATGACTGCAATTATTATTGAAGATGAAGCTTTGGCTGCCCGTGAATTGGAAAGTATTCTGAAAAAGTTGGCACCGGAAATAGAAATCGTTGCCCGTCAGGATTCTGTACGGGGAAGTGTACAATGGCTGAAAGAAAATCAGGTAGATTTGATTTTCAGCGATGTTCATTTGGGAGATGGACGTAGTTTCGATATTTTCGGACAAGTAGAGATCAAAGCTCCTGTCATTTTTATTACCGCTTATGATGAATATGCTTTGCAAGCTTTCAAGAGCCAGGGAATAGATTATATCCTGAAACCTTTTGACGAAGAGGAAATACTGCGGGCGTTGGAAAAAGTGCGGAATTGGTTTGCAAAAGAAAAGAAAGCACCCCGGACGGTCCGATTTCAGGAGCGCTTTTTGGTGCAGATCGGAACGAAGATCAAATCCGTACCGGTGGCAGAAGTCGCTTATTTTATGGCCGATGGAAAATACCTGATGTTATATACCCACGAAGGGGGAGGGTATATCCTCGATCAGACGATGGCTGCACTCGAAGAACGCCTGGATCCCCAAATCTTTTTTCGGATCAACCGGAAGTTTATAGTGGGCTTTTCTGCTATCAAAGAAATGATCCGTTATTCCAATAACCGCATAAAAATCGGTTTATCTCCTTTGCCTCCTGAAAATATAGAAGCTATCGTCAGTGCCGACCGCATTCGCGAGTTCCGGGACTGGTTGAACCGCTAAAAGTTATTCAGCGACACAATAACAAAAAGATCCCGGATAATGAATTTTCATCCGGGATCTTTTTGTTATTGCTGGAAGGGAGATTATTTCCCATTGATTTCGTCCAGAATCTCCTGTATCTGTTCCTGGCAACCGCCACAACCGGTTCCTGCGTTCGTCGCTTCGCCTACTTCTTCGACGGTTTTTAATCCTTTTTCACGAATTGCATTTTCAATTTCTTCTCTGCTTACTTCAAAGCAGTGGCAAATAATTTCACTCATAGTCTTTCCATTTTATTGATTCATATTACTTTTCATTCGTTTGAATGAATGCGGTAAATTTAAAGTAATTTTCTAAAAATGGCAGAATATATTCAATCATATCTTTTTATGAGGATATAGATTTGAATTATATTGAAGCAGTTCCATCCCGTTTAAATATCAGGAAGAGCATTTAAAATCTTTTCGGCGTCTGGTGAAGAAGGGCGGACTGCTTTGGGGTTGATAATCTTGCCATCCGGGTCAATAAGAATGAAATGAGGGATACCGTCGATATTATAATCCCGTTGGAATTGACTCCCTCGCCCAAGCAAAAGTTGAACGCCGGAGAGTTCTCCCGATTTGACTGTTTCTTCCCATGCTGCCTTATCCTCGTCGGTGGAAAGACCGAGGAAGGTGATGTTTTTCCCTTCCATTTTCTTTTCCAGTTCTATCAAATAGGGCATTTCTCTTTTACAGGGACCGCACCAGGTCGCCCACATGTCGATATACAGATATTTCCCTTTGAAATCCTTCAAGGAGTAAGTTTTACCGTTAATGTCCTTGGCCTGGAAGTCCGGGGAAAGTTTGCCGGTAACGGCAATGTTCCGTTTGTCATACTCTGTTTTATAGGCAGTCCGTAGAGTCGGGTCAGTCACGTAAGTATTGTAAATATTTTCCAGTTCGGTGATATGGTTAATACCGTTCTTTATCTGTCTGATGGCAATCTCGTTCAGAAGAGATTGTTTTAGCTTGTCATTTTTGAAATGTTGGGCGATATATTTCATCCGGGCAACATTTTTATTGTAGATGCCGGAGATTTCTTTATCCTTGCTTCCAAGCACAAGAGCAGCCTCTATAATAAATTCCCTGTAAATGTCAAGGTCAATCAGACTTTCGTCTTCCTGTACGTATTTTTCCAATGTTGAATAATATTCCTCATTCGGGCGATAAGTTGTGTCGAACATGATATGTCCCATGGGATACATAACCAAACTGATCAGATATGAATACTTGATTCGTCCCTCCTCCAGTTTTGCAAATTCGGGATTTACCGCTTCCAGTTTCCGGGCTTTCAATAAATTGGCCGCCTCGTCTGTCTTCTCGTTGACAAGACTGACAATCTCCTTTAGTGAGCGCTCGTATTCGGGGGGGATTATCGGGTTGTAAGTGATAGAATTGAGGTATTCTATTACCGGAGTGTTTTTTCCTTCGAATTTCATGCTGTCCTTAAAATTGTTGGCATCAAAAGAAATTGTGACACGATCGCCTTTCTGGAAAAAAACATTTTTGGCTTCCTCGCCATAAAACAGACGGGCGTATATCATATTCCCCTGTAATGTACAGCTGGCTTTTCCGTGTTTATCCAGATCCGTTTCCTTGATCATTTCCGGGCTGACAACAATGGCAATTTTGGAATAGGTCATGTTTTGCACGTTGAAGTCTACGACGATATCGTCGTTGTTTTGCTGTGAACAAGAGCAAACGACCGAGAGTAAAATAATAAATATAAAGTTTCTCATTTTAAAGTGTATATGATTAATCATAAATTTCCTGCATGGCAGCATCCAGCCATCCGCCTCTTGCGTTTACATTAATGATTTTTCCCTTGTCGTTTACAAGGATAGAGGAAGGAACTCCGCTCAGGTTATAAGCCCGGAAAGCCGCTTTGGTATTATCGATAAGCTGTTCCCAAGGCATCTTTTCCTCTTCCAAAGCCTGATGCCAATTCTTCGGATCACTGTCAATGGAGATACTCACGATATTTAACCCTTTGGGATGGTAGGTATTGTACGTGTTACGCATGTGAGGTATCTCCCCGCGGCAGGGACTACACCATGATGCCCAGAATTCAATTAATGTAGTGGTCCCGGGTTTCACAAAATCCGATATTTTCTTTTTACTTCCGTCCGCTGCCGTGAGTTCCATGTCGATGAAAGATCCTCCGATAAATACCTGTTTGCCCTGGATCGTTGCCCGAAGAGCCTGGCCCATTTCCGAATTTTGCATTTCGGGGGATAGGCAGGTGAATAATCCTTCGATTTCTTTCAAAGAAAGGTCGGAATTCTTGTCGGAGAGTTCTTGTGCGATTTTAACGCTGATGGCAGATTCGGGATGTGCTTTAAGGTAGTTGATTTGAGTCTCTCTGAGGGCTAGTCTTTTTTGGGTGACGAGTTTGGCCAGATCAATCGCTTTGGCTAAATCTTTCGAATTGTAATAAGCTTCCCCGTAAGCGCGGAACGTTTTGCTCCGGTCGTCCTCCATGGGTTGTATCTCGTTCAGGTAGTTTTGATATTCAGTTTGAGTCCCGCTTCCGGAGATCTGAAACACGGGATATTTGCTGGAATAGTCGCAAGTGGCTTCTATCGCTGCATTGTCGATAAATAACGAGAAGTTTACAATTTTACTGCGGGTCAGCCGGTCATTGGGATCAAGGTAGATGCTGACCGTGCAATAACGCGGCACATCGAATTTACCCAGAAACCTGAATTTACCCCCCGATATTTTCGTACTGTCGATGAAATGAGGTTGATTGGTATCATCCAGTGCCAGAAAAACGGGTTTCCCTTCCCATGCTTCGGGGACATGTCCGGTGAGGGTATATCCGTCGTGTTCCGTACAACTGACGACGGATAGAATGAGTGCGATAAATAGAATGTATTTCATCTTTAAAATCGATTTGCTGTTTTTAAAGAGGGTGTGTCAAAATGCAAATTTTCGTATTTTTAGTGGCTTCTCAATATTGATTATCAATA